>Ga0209372_1000320_pt1 | contig 27873 bp, 29 predicted proteins | sample AgamicAtPe_FD_187170 | JGI IMG/M metagenome (GOLD analysis project Ga0209372, IMG submission 187170) | Agave microbial communities from Guanajuato, Mexico - At.P.e (SPAdes) (version 2) | ecosystem: Host-associated > Plants > Phyllosphere > Phylloplane/Leaf | place: Guanajuato, Mexico | collected... | reverse complement strand
CCGCCGCCGCCGCCGCCGCCGCTAATCCGCTTTCGAGCTTCCTCTCCATTTGAGCGTCTCAGCGCGCCGCTTCCGGCCCGCGCGCCGCCCAGTTGGGCCGCTCTAGCCGCCGGCTAGATGCGGCCCCCTAATGTTGATTAATTGGGCCGAGCTGGATTCCGTGTCTTCTCGCCGCTTGGCTTAGCCGCTGGCCAGCAAGCTAGCGGCTAGTCCGGCCAACACTGAGCCAGGAATTGACTCGGCGTCCACTATTGCGCGCACCACCAGCCAACTCGAGCTGACGGGGCCCCTCTTGGGCGATTTGAATTTGGCGCCAAACGGGCTCGCTTGCGGGCTGCGAGTTGTGGCCGCGCGGCGCCACCTGGTGTCAGCTCGCAAAAACTCGACCCCGCTCCGCCCAAGAGGCCCAAATAAATAAATCCGCCCCAGCCACCTGGGCCGCAGATGATTCATTCGCGGAACTCGCTTTGCGCGCTGGTTCCCATCGCCGCTTAATCTTGATCAATGATTCAGAGCAAAGCGTTAGCGAGAAAGGGTCGAGAGGGGGGGCTTTGAGCGAGGACGAAGGGGGGAGGGGAATTATTTTGGCCCAAGTTTGGGGGGGGGCGGAAGGTCAACTACATAAACATAAACACTCTTTGGGGCCGAATGTTTAGCCAGCGCGAGCGGCTTGAGTTCGTCCAATCTGGCGCCTATCTTTCGCTTAGATCTCGGCGCCCCTTCCGTTTGCCGTCGTCGCCAAGGCGAGGGGCCGGTGATAATTCTATCGGCGATCTGCAATAAGAGGATGAAAATCCAATTCTAGCCGAGTCAGCAAAGTCCAAGCGGCTGGCCCAGCCCATTGGCCGGCTGCAGGCGGATCCCCGGCCCTTGCTTGGCCATGTAAATGGAGGGGGCGAGTTTGGCGTGTGATGAATATGTGAGCTTGCACAATAGTCAAGTGTTTTTCTAGCTCGATGAACGCGCTCGCTTGCGTTGGCCGGGCCAAATTATTGGCCTCGGCTAGCGGCAGAAGTGGGCCACAATTTGGCTCGCACACCTAGCGCCAGTTTGGGGCCCCAAACAAGCGGCGAACAATTGGACCGGAATCTGCAATCGGCGCCGAGGGCGGCGGGCCGGTCGGCGGCAACCCCAATTGGCCAGCGATCGGGAAGCGCGCAAACCCAATTGAATTTGCCTAATTTCTAGCCCTCGCGCGCGCGCTCGCACTCCACTCGCAGGCCGGCCGACCCCCGAGCGGCCTGCAAATTCAATTTGGCTCGCAGCGGGCCGGAAGCGGAAGCGAGAGGGCCGGCCGAGTTTGCGAGCGGGGCCAAGACGATTGATTATTTACACGCCGGCCGTCGCTTAATTGTCGCCCACTTGACTCGCGCTGAGGCCGCGCCCGCCCGCCCGCCCGCCCTCGAGCGCACTCGCCGGCGCCGCCCACTCGGCCCGAGAGTAGTCAGTGCCAGGGCTCGCTCTGCTAAGCCGGCGCTCGACCGGCTGATTTATGGGCCAAGGGGGCAGAAAAGTCCGCTCGCCGCCGCCGCCGCCGCCGCAGAGGCTAACTAATCCCATCGGCGGGGCCTCCATTTCGCGCCCACTTCCGCCCAGACGAGCCCAGGGCAAACAAGTCGCGACTTTGGCAAATATTTGCACGCCAACTTCCACCGCAATATTCATAATCATGCTGGGCCCGCCGCGCCACCTGCGCCGAGCCGCTGGGTGGCGCCAAGACGCTGGCCGGCCGGCCGGCCACTCGGCCCGCAACTCAGCCTGTGAGCGCCACCAACTCGAGTGGCTCGAGGCTGGCGCCTGCTGCTGGCGAGCTGATAAAGTCGAGCCGCCCGGCTCACTCGACTGCTCGCCGCGCACGAGCGCCCACCTCCTCGCTGTGCCATTGATCGCTCGAGTTGCAAATTTTGCAACATGTACCCTCGAGGGCGGGCCAATTTCCGGTCGCGAGGGGGCCGCCGGCTGGCTGGCTGGCTGGCTGTTGGGCCAGCGAGCCGGCCGCAAGCAAGCCAGCCAGCCGGCAGAGCAGCGGGAGTCTCGCCCGCCGGTCTGCGCGCGTGAGCCTGGGCCAGGCAGAGGTGGCGCGCGGGCGCCAATCGTCGGCCGGACGGGCACTCAAAATTAAATTTAGCGAGAGAAAAAGATGGCTTCCAGAGAAATCTCTCGCATGCAGCGCTAGTCGCGCGCTGCCTTGCTGGCTGGCTGGCGGCTCCATCCGGCGAGCGCGCCCACCAGGCCTTGCCTGTCGCCGGGCAGCCCCAACTGCAGCGGCGGCAGCCGCGAGCGCCCATGGCGGATCCTGGCCGCCGCCGGCGGAGGAACAAATTCGAGCTCAATGGGCCTCGATGGGCCGGCGCCAATTTGGGCCCGCCTGTGCGCCCGAGGGAGGCAGTTGCGCCGGGAAAACATGCAAATACTCGCCCCATTCCGCCTCCTCATATATTCATGATACCGCCCGCCAGTGTCTCGCTTCCGGTCTCTTATCGTGTCTCTCGCCGCCGCCGCCGCTTCCACTTCGGCAAAACGCAGCGAGCGGCCGCGCGAGCCACTGGAGCGCGCATATCTGGTTGGCTAATCTTGCGCGCGCAGCCGCCCGCCTCCACTGATTCCGACAGATTGAGCGAGCGCGCCCATAATTGAAACTCGAGCGCAAACTTGGGCCCAGGTGAGCGCGACCGGCCGAAAGTGGGCCGCCGCCGCCGCCGCCGCACGCGACAGGTGCGAACGCGCCCGCCCAAATGAGCGGGCAGCGCTTGGCGCCAGCCTCCCGCGAAGGCCGAAATTAAGACGCCTCCTCCAGTGGCCGGCTCCAGGGCCGCCAATGCGCTCGAGCGGCGGCGGGACCAATTAATCATTGTTCCGGCTGGCTGGCTGCGCGCCTTTATCAGGCGGCCCCACTCAACCCCTTGGCCGTTCCAGGGGCCAACCAAACCAACCGCCCCTCTGGCCTCGCGGGCGCCGCCGCCGCCGCTTCCGACGACAGGCGCGGGCGCCTCCGCCGCCAGCCCAGCTCGGCCGGCGGCGCACCTGCCAGCGCCCGCGCCCGCGCCGCCCATCCTTGGGCCCATTGATTGATGGATTCTGCGCGGCCGCCCAGAGGCCGACTCCTGGCGCCGCCCTCGGGCCGCACGGACCCATCGGGCGGCCAACCGGCCCGCCTGGCCCCCCCCCCTGAACTCCTATCAATCACACAGAATATGTGAGCTAGCCCATCGGTTGACTTTAAACTAAAAGGTGCAATGGCAGCGCGGGCCGACTCGCGCCGCCAGCAGCGAGCCACTTGTCAGCTCGGGGCGCCAGATTGCGCTGATTCCGCGCGCTCAAGTGGCGCCCGCCCGCCGACTTGGCGCCCCTTAATTTGGAGGGCGGCTCAAAGGGCGGCCGACGCTCGCTCGCCTGCACACACCAACAATCGATTGTCTGCGCGCGCCAAGCTCCATCCGCCGCGGCTCGCACAACATCCGGCTGCCGGGCTCGATCGTGTTCATGAGAACTGACGCGCTTCAAGCCGGCCGGCGGCCAGCGAGGCGCGCGCAAGCTCTCGCCTCGAGCCAACAGGGGCGGCCGAGGGCCACTCTTCAAACAAACCGGCCCCTCCGCTGGCAAGCGAGCGCCGCCGCCGCCGCTAAGTGGCCCCCGAGCCTCCTCTCGCCTCTTCCAGTCCGGTCTGATTTGGTCTGATTTGGTCCGGTTTGGTCTGATTTGGTCTGGTCTAGTCTAGTCGAGTCTGGCACCAACTGAGACGAGTTTGATGATGATCGAATGCGCCGGAAGATGGATCACGTTTTGTTCGCCCCTCGGTCGGCTCGCTGGCGCCGCAGCCGCCGCCGTTCCCACTGCAAGCGCTCGCCTCGCGCCAGCAAGCTCGGCTCGCGAAGCCCCTGCAAACAATTGATTCCTACAAAGATATTGTAATGGCTCCCTGCGAGCACAATGAGCGAGCTGGCCGGCCTAATGGCAACCCTCCGCCCGCTCCACGTGTTTGCGGCCCGCGAGAGGCGCCAAAAGGGGCCCGCGGAAAGCTTAAAATTCGGGCCCAAAGTGGAGGCGCCCGCTGACCCACCTGGCGGGCGCGTCGCCTATCTCGAGCGCGGATCCAGCTGCGAGTTTGGCGGGGCCAAAAACGTCAGCTAGCTCGATGCTGTGATGGATCAGCGCGCTCGGATGGCTCATTTTGGCCGGCGTCGGTTGCTCAGCGGCGCCGCTGGCTCCATCTGGCGGCGGCGGCGGCGAGCGGCGAGAGTTTGGAGCGAGCGGATGGAGTTGGGGGGGGGGCGGCTTTGTGCTGTCATTAGGCCGCTCGTTAATCAAAGCGCATGACGAAGCCGGCCGGCGAGACAGCGGGCGACAGCAACGCCCACGCGAGTCCAGGTTGAAACGGGCGCCGCTCGCGCCGAGGAGCCGGCGGGCGGATGGCGGCCGCCTGGGTTTGCAAGGAGACAATCGGCGCCGAGTTTGTCCGTTTGGGCGGTCAGCTAGCTTTGCTCGTTAGGGCGCTGGCAGCGCTTCGCCAGCCTCACCTGAGGCGGCCCACTGCGACTTGAGGGCTTCATTGTTTGCGCGCCAACAGTGACAAGTGTTTGTTCTCATCCAGCCGCCAGCCAGGCTTTGAGCTCACTATGCAAATAGTGGCGCAGCTTTCGGTGATTTGCCAGCGGGTTGCGCCGGCTGGCTGGCTGGCGGGCCGGCCGGCCGGCAAGGCCAACGACACAACACAGTGTTGTAACCCGCCCGCTAATGGGAGCCGGCAAGCCAGCGTTGGAACGAGCTTTTTTGGCCGGCTGCGGCCGCCGTTGCTTACGCAACCGGTGCCACTTCTGTCGCAACGGCTGCTGCGGCTGCGGCGCCAGTGCAACGCAATGCAGCACCAAGCAATGCGAGGCGAAATTATTTGCATCTGTCAAGTCGGCGCCACTTGTTTGAGCGGGCAAATTGAACAGAACAAGCGTAGATAGAAGCCGATGGAAGCGCTCGATAGTGATTGATTCTGAGCGGCGCTGGCTGGTTGAGTTTGCGTTGGAGTTGGGGTTGGGGTTTGAATTGAAGCCGAGGCTGAGGCTGGCGCCGGCGCCGGATGGAGGGGGTTGGGCCGACAAATGAGAAATGAGTAAGCCGGCAATCAAGCCAACTATGGTTGCCTGAGAGGCGTTCGCGCGCGGAATTAAGCAAGCTGCGCTCAATGCGAACGGCACGACATCGGGCGGTCGCAATTGCTCGCCGCTTGGAGCGGCGAGAGCGAGCGGCGAAAGGGAGCGTTAAAAACTGGCTTACCTTGAACAATGAGCGCCAAGCCGGCTCGCCGAAGCCGCCTTGCCAGCTCGAGTGGAGCCAAGCTGAGTTTAGCCGGCCAGAGAGAGAGAGAGATAAGCGCGCGTATTACGAACCATTGAGCGCACAACCTGTACACGGCAATCAAACTGGCTAGCGCAGCCCCTCGCCGGCTTCGCAAGCTAAAGCGCGTTCGCCAACTATCTAGACAACGATCTTGACAACTCGCTGCCGCTCAAAATCCGTTTAGCGCCGCCGCCCGGCTGCATCAGAGCAGCGCGGCCGCCCACCTGCGAGCTGGCTCTCCTCTGGAGCGTCGCAGGCAACTCAATCGCCATGGGCGCTACCTGTCGAATCACGTGCGATCCTCGGGCGGCCGCTCGCCGCCGGCGCTCCTCTGGCAAACAACGAGGCAGGCCAACCGGCGCGGAAGCGACGGGAGCAGGAAGACGATGACGACGATGACGATGACGACGAGTAAGCAAACTCAAGGAGCAGATGCAGCGAGGAGCACACGAGCTCCACCTGAGAGCCGCTAGTTGAAAGCGCAACCTTTATTCGGCCTCAAGGGCCCGCCGCTTGTCATACTAATTTGCCATTTACTTCAAGCACCAGCCAGGCCGCCGCCCAGCGCCAGCCTCCCTCAGTCGACCGAGTCCGACTTGGCCCTCCTCAGGCAGCCACTCCTGGCAACGTGCCCCTCCGCCTGGCCCTCGGCCGCTTCCGGGCCCGCCGAGCGCGACTGGCGGGCCGGCGCCACTTCCGCCTCCGAGCGGGCTACTCGCCGCCAGTCGGCCTGCTCGGCTCCGGCTGCTCCTCCTCCAATGGGAGCGGCCTCCGCCTCTGCGCCCGCTTGGCCAGTCCGCCGATCCATCATGTACATCTCGATCAGGTGGTCCAATTTTAGCTCAATTTCGTCCACCTGCACACGAAATGGGCCCGAATTATTATTAGCTCTCTCTCTCTTCCTCTGGTAGCAAACAGAGAGTCACTCCCTCTTCCTAAGCATAAACTCACCGTCCGCTCCACTTTGACAATTCGCGACGCAAGACTTAGCTTAGACTCGTAGGAGTCTTTAGTCTTTGAGCCACTCTTGCCTAGAATGTTGTCAAGCCTGGAAGAGTTTCCGCATTGGATGCTTGTTAACCTGGGCTCGTCCCCTCACTCAAGCAGAAGTTCAGAGGGATGCTCAAGTTCTCGCTTACCTTGCCTGCAGGCTCTTCACTCGACTCAGCAGGTCAACATGACCGGCCGAGTACTGTTCAATCACATCTTTTACATCATAGGGACGCAAGGCTTCGCGAAACTTGCGTCTCGCTACAAAGTATTTGATCTTTCTAAGTGCTCTAATTGCGTCCTTGTGTGTCTTTGTAAGGACTGTGAATTTCACCTCCTCGTTTGGATCCTCATCTGTGCGCGTTCGATATGGGTCGCAGGTCAAATTGTTTGCTCGAACAAGAGCAGAGCACAACCGCATGAGCTTTGCAGCCACCGACTCAAGGCCAACAGGATGCAGGGGGCCAGCTTTGGTTGGGGGCGCTCATGCAAGGAAGCTTACCGAAAGCGGAGAAGATGCTATTGTTTCGGCTGCCTAAGCTGTTGACGGACAGGGTTGCTGTAGTGACCGCACTTTTCTGGTGCCGGCTTGGCTGCTGCCTATGCAAATGCTGCTGCTGCTGCTGAGAGACTTCCGGGCGCCGTCGACGAGCCGACTGGTGGGCACAATCGAGCTCTGCCTGCCCCCGACAAACGACAGCCAAGGAGTCCGAGCTTTGCTTCACCGAGAGCCCACTGCCGTTGGAGGCCTCAAGTTGCCTGTTTGGCTCTCTGCAGGACAGGGCATTTTGCAGGGTCAATCTGGCCAGCTGGCCGGTATTCAGCAAACCTGTGCCATGTTGATTGGGCAGGCAAAATAAGGCGAGCGAGAAGCAAACTAAACAAGTTAATGGCGTCGCCCGACTAGAAGCTGTTTGTGGTGCCGAGGCTCCATCTAGCGGTTGCCCGCTGCAAGCTCACACGACCACCAGATGGCGCCAGCTTGGCAGCGAAACTTACCGTCGGAATTGCGCTTGGCTGCCAGGTCATAGGCAACCGAGCGAGCTTGGCGCGAGCCATTCTCTTGGTTAGTCTCGGTTTGTTGCGGACGAAAGGCCGAGAGGCCAAAGGTGAGTGCAGGCGGCTCGCCCATCGCCGCCTCCTGTCTGCCCGCCTGCCCACCTGGTGGCGCCTCTGCGCCGGAATTGGCGCCACCGTTACCAAAGGCGAGCCGGTTGCGGAGAATCGCTCTGACTGGCCGCTGATGCTGCTCGCTCGTCACCTGCAACTCGCAGCCGCTTGGACTCTGGATGGCGAGCGACTTTGCGGAAGCGTTGGACTTGCAGCTGTCAGCGCGCGTCAATTGTGTCTCAGGATTTCCGCCCTCTCGTTGAGTGACCACGAGAGTTGGCTTGCAATTGGTTGAGTCGTCGCAAGCGCTTGGCGAGGATGCGGTCACGGTAACGACGGCCATGGCAGGCGCATCGCCCACGCCGCTCCTCCCGGACGAGAGCCTTGCAAGCGGCCGCTGGCAACGTTCAGCCAGCGCCCCAAAGTCCAGCGCCTGGCTGGTGGCGCCGACAAGTGCGAGAGGCGCATAGAGGGCGGAAATGGAGCTGGAAGGCGCGCCGCTTGAGTCACATGTGCCTCCCATTTGCATGGCCATGCCTGTTTGCTGGCTCGAGGTGGTCGGCTCGCGCGATAGAGTGCCGCCGCCGTGGCTGGCGGCTTGCGTATCACAGGCTGTGCTCGTCGGGGGATCCTTTGTTGTGGGCGAGCCGAGTGCAGGAGGCTGGAGTTGGTGCTGTTGTTGTTGTTGTTGTGGTTGTTGTTGTTGTTGTTGCTGCTGCTGCTGGGCAACCGGCGACTTGTGGCGCCGTATGGTGGACAGGCGGCTCACGAAGGAGGTGTTGTGCTTAAAGCTGGGCCAGTTTCAGGTTTTGGGCGATAGGTTAGCCACTGGATCATTATTCATCGAGCGGACACTCTGACTGGCTGAATGTGTGCGGCTCACCCCTCGAGTTTATAAGGGCAAATTGGTTTAGCATGCAAATTAAATCCAAGCGCAACTTTATCTATCTCAAACTCTCTTTGGTGCGCAATTTGCAAAATCGCGCCCTTGCGCGGCAACACCGACCGGCGCTCACGAGCTGCGGCAGTTGGCCAGCGGTGGCCCACTCTGCGGCGGCCCCTAAACTAAAGCAACCTAAGCGGCTCTATCGCTACTGCTAGCCTGGCTCCCTCCAGCCACCATGGCGCCCCCAATACTTACAAACCTTTGGCCGCTCGCTCGGCGGACGAAACGGTGTCGGCGGCGCAGGACGCCTGTCTGTGCGGCTGCTGCCGGCCCAGGCTGAGCCGCTTGCGCGCCAAGTTACTTGTTAAGCCAGCGAATGATGCCAGCAGCATGGGCTGGGCAGCGGTCGGCGCCGGTGGGCAGGTGGATGGGGAGGGGCCGGCAGAGCGGCCGCCCGCTTGCTCCCTCGTTTGGCGCCGGATCGATTTGCCGAGCGACGTGACAAGAAAACTCTGGCTGAATTGGCCGGCGATTGCAGGTGGAGGCAACGTTTTGATTCAACGGAAACAAGCACAACGGAGGCCGAACGAGAAGTGGCGCCCAGTTAGGGTGGGCATCGTTGTTGTTGTTGTTTTGAGTCCAAAAGGGAAGATTCAGCGCCGAATTGGTCGATGTTAGTTCTGATTTTGCGCTCAATCTGGCATTATTCTCGATGGCAATTAATGCCAACGATTGAGATTTACATGGGCGAGAGTGCGCATTTGTCGCTAGGCGCCCGAGACAGGCGGGCACACGCACGCGCGCGGCATGAATGCAGCGCTTGAACACGGTCGCTCGCGCGCACGCACGCACGCACGCGCTCGGCCAGAGGAGGGGGCAGCAGGAGCTGGGGATCGATGTTGTTGATTTGGTTGTCGAAGGATGAGCCGCAAAACGTGAAGAGACGCGCAGATGGTTGTTGGCGAGGCCGCGCACGCCAAAGTGGTCGCGCTCGCCGGCCTTTGCGCGGCCTGCTCAGATTGGAGGCCAGGCAAGCAGCCAGCCGGAGAGATAGATGTGGGCCTCTGGAGTTGACACTTACGCAGGTGGACTTGGCAATTGGACCTGATGTATCTTCCAGGTTGCAACGGACATGGAGTTTTCGTCGGCCGCGTAACAGCGCCATAGGCACTGAATGAGAGTGGCCGCTGGCACTCGTCTGCGAATCATGTGCTTTTGCCGCTGTTGTTGTTGCACCTTGAGCGCGAATCCGCTTCCAAGGATGCCCTGCCAATTTTGGGGGTTAGTTTGTTAGCGTTAAAAGTTTAGGCGGGCGGCTTGGATACGCGGGCCGCTTTGGCCCATCTCTGGCCCCAGCAAGCAGCACCAAGCGGCCACTTGGCGCTGCTGGCGGGCCGCCTCCAATGCTGGTCACTCACCGCGGGCAGCGCAAAGAAGGAGATGCCGAGCAGGGCGCAGCAAGAGGCTATGATCTTGCCCGGCCAGGTGATGGGCACTGTGTCGCCGTAGCCGACTGTGCAGAGGGTTATCTGCGGGCGAGTTTGGGCGAGTGGGCGGGTCAGTTTCGGGCTGAGTGTTCGTGTTTGCAGAGGCTCGCTTGGGGCGGCGCTGTTTGCCCGCCCGCGCGGGCAACCGACTTACCACGCCCCACCAAAGAGCGTCCGCAAAGTTGTTGTACTTCTCGTTCACGTCCTTCTCGGCCAAATAGACGAGGAAGGAGGAAAAGATGAGCCCCAGGAAGCCGATGTAAACTGTTGTGATCAATTCCTGCAGGATCCGGTTCCGGTTTGAGGTGTGCGTTCAAGGGGCGGGGGCGGCGGGTTTGGCGCAAATGAGGCCGTTTGAATAATGTCATTGCGAATGTGTTATTATCCTTATTTGGAGGCGTTGGAGCGTGAAGCTGCGGCTCGTTGATTGAATGAGCTCGCAGCAGCAGCAGCAGCAGCAACAACAACAACTCACCTGCCTGTGCGCGTAGACGACAGAGCCGAGCAGCTTCCAGGTGCCGCCGCGCCTGTCCATGCGAACCATGCGCAGGATTTGGAAGAAGCGGAGCCCGCGCAAGGCCGATGCGGCAAACACTTGGCCCGAGGAGCCGACCACGAGCACGATTGCGGAGGCGCAGATCACTATGATGTCGATGATGCAAAAGGGCGACCTTATGAACCTGAGCCGGCCTATCCAACCCTGGTAGCGCGAACGGCAGCCAGCCGACCAGGTGCGCACGAAGAACTCTAGCGTGAACCAGTTGACCATGACGATTTCCTGATTGATCGAGCCGATCGGCCGGCGGCCAGTTAGTTGGTCTGTTTGCGTCTATTATTTTATTATTTGCGCCCGCAAGGCCGATTGGCAAACAGCGAGCGAGCGAGCGAGCGAGCGGAAATGGGCTCCCTTGCAGCCCACTTCCGCCCGCTACAACTACTCACCATGTAGAAGAGGACGGCCGAGGCTGTTTGCTCGTAGGCATCAATGGTTGCAAACACTGACAACATGAGGCAGGCGAACACCATCACGAACCTGTGGCGGGCGGATGGGCGGGTTAGTTTGTTGGCTTGCCGGTTGCCGGTTGCCGGCTCGCAAACGGGGAGCAACTTTGGCGGCAATTAAGTGCAAGCGCTGAGAGGCCGACTTCCGCTCGCCGCGGGCCTCCTCAAGGGGCGCTCGCTTGGGACGGGCGCCAAAACTTACAGGCAAAAGTGGTAGAGCCAGGCGAGGAAACCTTGCGGCTGCTCTAGGAACGAGCGCAGCCGCATCTTCCAGCGCATGCTTGCTGTGTTCCGGTAGTGGGCCTTGTGGCCGGCCAGGTGGATGGGCTTGCCGAGCAGACTCATCCTGGGCACCATCATGCGCTCGCCGCGGCCGCTTGCAATGGGATAGCGGTGGCGCCGCCGCCGCCTCCCCTGGTTAGCCTCCTCGCCGGCGCAACCCTCAAGCGGCAACTCCTCCTCCTCCTCCCCCTCCTCAACTCGCTTGCTGCTATCACTGAAACTTAGTCCCACTTCCCTCCTGCCTTGTCTTGCCGGAAGCATTTGCATTTGCGCTTGCACCGGCGGCCGCATCTGCGTTTGCGGCCGCGCCAGCAACTGATCGAGCGGCGCACTTTGGGGCCGCCGCAAACCAATCTGGCCGGCCGGCTGCTCATTGCATTGGCCGCACTAAACTCGCTCCAATTTCACGCCAATTCAACCCCCAATCGAGCGCCCGAACTCTCAACTGGAAAGGCCGACAAAGCGGCCAGCTAATGAACTCCAACTCGCTACTTCAAATTGGAACTCCCCCCTCGAACTGACTTCCATTCACACTTTCACAAACCCAATAGTCTCTCTCTCTCTCTGGGGGTGGCGATTCGTGAGCCTGCCGTTAATTGTTGTGCAAAGTGTCGGCCGCCGGCTCCTCCTGCTCGCCGGCCCAAAGCGAGAGTGGCCGTTTTGGGGGGCTCCAGGAGGGTTTGCCAGTTGCGCGCTTCTGCTCGCCTGCGCACTGGGGCGCCCGCAGCTCGGCGGCCCATTTTGGAGCGCAAACTTGCGCAACACAATGGAGCCAGCCAGCCAGCTCGACCTGGCCGCGCGCGCAAAACGGGCCCCTCGCCGCCAGCCTCCCCCGGCCAGAGCGACCGGCCGCCGGCTGGCTGGCTGGCTGGCTGGCTGGCGCCGCCTCGAGGGGAGCTCTCGCAGCCGTTGTTGGCGCTGTCACTGGCGCCACTGTTGCGCCGGCCACTCGCCCTGGGCCGCCAACTGTTCGCGCCCGCAAACCTCAACTCTGGCCCAGCGGGAGACTGAGGAGGCCGCCGCTGATACGGCGATCAATTAGCACTCCTGTCGCTGGTTGCGGCCCAAAACTGGCCTGCCAGTCCGACTGTGACAGCATGAGCTAGCTCGGCGGCCCGACATCAGCAATTAGCCCGCCGCTCGAAATCCAATGGGCGCCAATGAGGATCTCCTCAACTCTCGCTCGCTCATGCAAAGTCGCCTCCGCATTGTCAATTGTTCTCGCCTCCAGCCCCACTTAGCCGGCGCCAAGCTCGCTCGCCAAGGGCGCCCAGCTTGGCGCTCTTTTGATGAAACTCGAGATAAGAATGGCTCGGAATCAAGTTGGCGGTCCCAAATTCCAGCTAGCTCCTCGTGGGCGCATAACTCAGCCCCACAGCACCCCTCCTCCTCCTCCACTCTGCGATTGGTGGGCGCAAATATGCAGCGAGCGCAAGCGAGCCGCCGACTGGACCCAGGCGGCTCATATTGTTTTACACCCGCTCGCTGGCTCCCATTGCTCGCGGCGCAAAAGCCGGCGGCCAACCTCCAGTCGCAGCGCCCCCAGGTGACGGCCGAGCGAGTCGGCCGGCCAAGATGACAAAGATATGGGCGAGCCAAACAATATAATTAAAGGCTTGCACACTACTTGGAGCGGCAAACCGGGCGCCCCACTCTGGCAGCCAAGCGGCCGGCAGACAAAGGGCTGCACGCCTCAGCCGGCTCGCCCATCTCGCCGACCTAGCGGCCAGATAGTCGACTTTAGCGCCTCAAACTGATCGCGCCCAGCGCCTGGCGCTGAGCTTGGCTAAGCTCGGCCTTGCGGGCGACTTTTCCAACTGGCTGCGCTCCTACACCAATCAGCATAGAGCTTTTCACCCTCCGATCGGCCAATTGAAGGCCCGCAAACCTTTTAGATTCTATCTGGGCCTCGCCTCCGCCGGCCGCCAGGGAAAGCAAGCCTTTGCGCGCGCGCCCAAGGTGGCTGGAGCAATAAGCGCAATGGCCGGCCAGGCCCATAAGTCACCTCGGCGGCCGGAGGTTGAGCGCAAACACGGTGTGTGTGCGCTCGCGATAGGAACTCCAGGATCGGTTTCGAGACGATCAGCCGAGTGTCGCCGCCGATAGCTCGGCTCGCTCGAGCCTCGAGCGGCGCCATGAGTCGCCGCATCCGGCGCGAGGCCAACTGGATGGATTGATCGCCGCTCGTCGTCGTCGTCGTAGTCGCCTTGTTGATTTCTGACAGCGGTCTGGCTCGCTGATTGATGGTTGGCCCCGCGGGCCAAACCATGTAACTAGATGAATCGGCTGACAAGCCCCAGCTCGGACGCTTCAAGTTGGTTGAGCAGCGTGTTGGTTCCACCCCTCCCCTTACTCTGGCTGCCGAGAGATGGCGCCACCGGGCGGCGTGGTTCGTCGTCTACTTACAGTGCAAAATGGTAGAGGGCCGCTCGCCAGCCGCGCGGCCGCTCGAGGAAGTTGTAGATGATGTTTTGCTTCTTCCTGTAGCGCAAATCCCGGTAGTGGGTCTCCACTTTGAGCGGGCGCCCGAGGAGCGAGGTGCGCGAGAGCTCGCTGCTCGGCCTCGATGGCTCCCGCTGGGCCGGCTTGTTGCTGCTTGAACACTGGTGCTCGGCCGCTCTCGCCAAGGAGCGAGCGCAGCCGCAACCGGCGGCCGAGGGCGGCTGCGGCGGCCGCAGCAGCTGGCCGCCCACCTGTCGGCCCGCCGCGCCCTCCCCAGAGGCATGGCCGCCACCGCCGCCGCCGCCGCCAGCGCTGGCAACCCTACCCGTGAGCACGTAGTCGGAGTACTTTGCGTACCTGCTCACGGCAGCCTGCTGCTCGGCCTCGGTGGGCCCCCGCCACCGACTGAACCTGCCCAGGGCGGCGCCCGACCCATAGAGGCCGGGCCCCTTGCCTTGCGAGCGCGACGAAGCGGAGGACCGCGCCGCCTCCCTTGCATATCGTTCGCCCGCCTCTAGTTGGCGTAGCTCGAGCAGATCGTAGAAGGAGTCCCTAATCTAATGGCAAACGCGGATTTCGGCCCCCCTCCACCAACAATCGCGAGCCAGCGCGAGTTCCGGTTCCGGTTTAGTTCGAGTCCAATTGGGGGTCCATTCGATGATGCGTGTTGTTTAATTGGGCCCGTTTTACGAGTTTAGCCGATCGTTCGAGTTTCAGTGCGGTTCAATGTGGCGAGAGGGTTGTTGAGGTTAGGTTAAGTTTGCTTAATTTTGCCCTATTTGCTTCGGGTTCCCTTCTTTGTGCTCCCTAATGTTTTGCTCTATTCTGTTCTGCTCTTTCCTGCGCTGCTCTGCTCTGCTCTGCTTTGTTTTTTTAAGTCGCTGCCCCTGCGAGCATCAGCTTGCTCGAAGCTCCAGTTGCGGATGCAACTCGACTTGATCCCAGCGAGCTCAAGCGCAAACCAGACCAACGGCCAGCGAGCGCAACTCTGGCCCAAACCAACGAGCCAACATGGACACAGGAAGTCGCGCCCCTGACTTGGCGGCGGCGGCGGCGCCAAGCTCAAAAAGTGACTGAGAGCTGCCTTCGAGTGGGAGGCGCGCGCACGAGTGGAGCGCGCATGTCGCTGCAAGGGGCCTCCAGTGGGCCCATTAGGCCGGCAAACACTTTTAAACTCCTCCCGCAACCCCCAAAGCGGCTGCTCTCGTGCACAAACTGGCCCACTGAGAGCCACTGAGGCTGCAGAGGCGGCGGCCAGCGGCCAGCAGCAGCCCAATCGGTTTAGCTCGAGAGCCGGAACTCGAACGATACCGAGCTGAGCGGCCGGCCGGCGATCGGCACTCCCGTCGGCCTTCAGTTTTGTGGGCCGCGCAGAGTGGCCGCCTGTACATGGCGATGCGCGCGCTAGGCCAGACGGCCGGCCCCCACCTGCGGAGCCAACCCTCTCGCTCAGCGATAATGACACTGGACACGTTGATTGCAAGCCCCCTCTGCTGGCCCAAAGTCCGCCCACTTTCCATGACAAACCCGCTTCGTGCGCTCCAAAAATCAATACGTGCGAGCGCAAGTGCGCGCAGACGGCCCGCGCATGGGCGCCGATGCAGACGAGCGCCGCAGCAGCAGCAGCAAGGGCCGCTCCTCGTCGACTCGCCGAGGCCCATTCATCATGGGCCCCTTTAAATTGCCCGCCCAATTTACTCGGCCCACGAGCGAAAGGGTTCACTTGGTCGGGGATGAGGCGCCAGAGTGGAGTGAGCGCGCAAATGGCGAGCTAATGAAAGTTTGTCTCGCCCTTGGCTCGAGCTGCGCAACTCCCGATTGCCAATCCACTCACCTGGGGTCCACGTGTGAACGTGGTCTTGGCTTTGGTTCTGGTAAAAATTGGAACTGTTTGCTTGGCCACAGTAGTTCAGCGGGCTGAGTTCAGCTCTCTGGCTGCAACCGTTCGCCTGTGGCAAATTTGAGCGCAAAACTCTCAAAATTTCTCGCCGCCAATGGAGGGCCAACAAGAGTTGCTTGCTCGCTCCCTCGGCGCCTCAATGGGTGGCCCTGTTGCCTCTTGGCGGCGGCCGCATCTTGCGCGGCCAGGACGACACAAACTGGCTTTCTTCGAGCTTCGAGGTTTGCTGTTGTTCATCTATTGAGGCCAACGCTAGTCTAGCGCCGCGCTGCTCGCACTTGGCGGCCAACTTGTTGGCGCTTGAGCGCGCAGCTTGAACTCCACTACCTGGCGCGAGCTTTGCGCAACAAACAAGTGGTTACGTGCGCCACTTTGCGCGTGCTAATGATGCTCGTCTGCATGGCGACGATGGTTCGCTTTGGCGCCGTTGCCACTGCAGCCCGCGCTGCGCTGCAGCCCCATTGCGGGCACCTGGCGGCCTGCAAGCGGCCGATCTGCGCCCCACTGGCCGCCTTCGACACCTGGCCACTGCACTGGAGTGGAGCCGGCCGGCCGGCCAACTAACCAAGGCGAGGGGCGCGCGAACAAGCGTTAATTTGCACGCGCCACTTGATTTCAATTTGCCTCCCTCTTGCCCAACTCCCACTGGGCCGCCCGCTTCCACTTCCGCTTCCTGCTCTCCCGCCCTGAGCTCCGCTCGGCCGCTGAGCGCACTGCTGGCTCCTCTCTTTCTCTCTCTTTCTCTCTTCCTCTCCGCCACCAAAGCCGATCGGAAACAAACTGGCCCAGCGCGCCGGCCAAAAGTCGGCCGCGCGCACAGGCCGACCAATTAGCCTTGCGAGGGCGCAACTTGTATTAAGTTACCTCGCTTGCGTCATGCCAATCGCTCGGATCGGCCCGCTCCAGGCTGCAGCAGCAGCAGCAGCAGCAGCCGCCGCCTAGCGACAACTCGCGAGTTGGCGGCGCAAAGTGGGCGGCTTTGGGCGCCGGCGGCCAACTGGCGCGACTCAAACTCGAGCCGCCGCCCGCTCGCTAAGGCTGATGAATAAAAGCGGCCAGCCGGCGGCCAATCGATGCGCTGCCAATGGATGGAGCAAACAATGGCCATAATTTCGGCCAGCTCTTGAATTCGAGTGCATGAATGGCGCAAAAAGAAACAAAAGCCGACTGGCCCAGTTGGCTGGCGGCCATTGCAGTTGCGTTGCGCACGCGAGCCGCCAAACGCGAGCAGCACGCGCGCATCTCGCCGCACCACTTCCGCTGCCGCTGCCGCCGCTGCCGCCGCCGCTCGGGGGCGAGTCGCTTTCGCGCTGCGAGCGGAGAGGCCGGCTGACGTTTGGCCCCATTCGGCGCTCGTCAGCGCGCTTGGACAGGTGCGGCGCGCCCGCCCGCCGCGGCTGTGGGGCTGCCGCGAGGAGCAGTGGGCCGCGACCTGCGGTTGTTGTGCCCCAATCACTTAAACGAATCAGCGACACTGGAGCCGCCGACAATTACTGTCGCAGGCCAGCCAGCTGCCCCCGCCCAAGCTTGGAGGTTGGAGGTTGGAGGGCGGCCGCTTGGAGGACTCCGGACTCTGGAAGTGTTGCCCAAATGGGCGCCCTACTCACCTGGCTCCGGCTAATCGCGATTTCTTGCCGACTTCCTCCTCTTCTTGTTGCGCCCGTCTACGCTGCTCGCCGGCCGGCCGCCCGCCTCGGCCGGCCCGAGCAGCCCAACTGGGCCGAGCCGCAGAGTTTTGAGCTTCCGCAAGGCTCTGCTGGGCCGGCGACAACCCTCGCGGCTCGCACCTCTCGCGCACCTTCCGCGCTCGCAGCCCCTCGAACTCTGGCCAGCGCGACTCTCTTCAGCCCAAACTGCAACTTGAGGGCCCGGCTTGGGGAACTCGAACGGAGTGCTGCTTCCGTTTTGCTCGCCGACACTCGAGTGTCGGCGCCAATGAGACTCCAGCAGCGCGCGCGCCGCCAGTCAATCACTGCCAGCCATTGTTGTTGGCTGCGGCTGGGCCCCAATTGCGAGTGCGCCGCTCTAGCTTGATGCCAGTTGTTGGTGTTGGCACTTCGCTCAGATTAGATTGAATTACTTTTGGGCGCTGCGGGTGTTGAGCCTTGGAGGGCAGACTGTTGCCATCTCTGCATCTTTGCAGGCTGCCCGCTTTGGGCGGATGCAAAGCGGCCGCTTGCGTGCGCCGCTCCCAAAGGCCGCCTATGGCTCTTGGCGCAGAGGCGGCGGCGCCCATCTGATTGGCCGGCCGGCCGCGCGCGGCGCAAGCAAGCAAGCCGGCCGGCCAGCCAGCCTGCTGAAAGCAATTATTCCAGGGACAAGAGTCGGCCAGCGAGATGCAAACAAGCTCGCGGCGTCAGCCCCAAGCTCGTGGCCCCAATTGCGGGGGGAGGCGAAGCGAGGCGCGCTGGGTGGCGCCAAATTCAAACTGGCCCAAATGAGCGAGAACAATTCTCTACGTGAAAAATCATCAAAATTTTGCCACTCTGTCCGGCCATGCTCGGCGGAGGCGCCGCCTAGCTCACCTAACACGGTGAGCGCGCTCACTACGGACGCTAAATTGGCCCCCCATTTGCATGCGCCATTTAGCATCAATCTCCGCTCAGCCAGAAGAGTTAACGCATTTGCGGAAATATAATCACAACAAGCTCGCGGAATGGTAATTATTGGCGCTTCCGAAGCTCCGATTAGGCCGCCACAGGCTGAGTGCCTCCAAGCTGGCTTCCCCCTCCTCCTCCTCCTCCTCCTCCTCCTCCTCTTCCGCCTCCGCTTCCACTTCCACTTCCACTTCCGCCGCCTCTCCTCCAGCCGCAAGCCCAACAACAATCAAACAAACGAGAGCCAACCGTGGGACGTGGCGCGCAGTTATGGGCTGGCCAAATTTGGCCAACTCCCCAGAGAGGGAGACTCTCCGCTCACCTACTTCGCGCTCCTCCTCCAGCCAAACTGGACCAAATTTGCTGATGGCCCCAGACACGCCCATCTCCAAAGGTCCGATTTATTTTACACGCGCCCCTCCCCCCTCGCTTGGCTTCGTCTGGCCAAAGCTTAGAGGGCGACAAAGTGGCAGGCGGGCCAGCTAAAGGCTTGCGAGCGAGCCAACCCGCTCGTTGGCCCCACTAAATCTTGCGACAAAATCAATTACATCCTCCAACAGAACCGACGGCTCGAGCGCCTGTCTCACGTTGGCGCCATCTTGCTGGCGCTGCAATCTTGCCAAAGGAGTCTTGCTGAGGCCAGAGCGGGCGCCAGTCTCCGCAAGACGACTTATGAGCAGGAGGCTGCGCCACTGGCTCCTGAGCACCTGGCGGCTGCGGCCAAAGCGCTCGCCCAGCACAAGCTGGTCGGAGCCCGCAAACACGGGATAGCCGCAGACGAGGCAACTGGGCAGTGGGCGTGGCGGGCGGCCCGCAAGCAGGCAACTCTCAAAGAGGCCGCGCTGGTCGAGATTTAAACTGAAGGCCGACTGTTGGTGGCCCTCCATCAGCGAATCGAGTAGCCAGCCGCGCACCTCTGCCAGCTGGCCGCCCGCAACGAAGCTCGCCCCTGAACTGCCAGCCGCGCCCACCCGCTGCTCGCTCGGCACGCCCATCTGCCGTAGACTCGCCGCCAACAGGCGGTCTGCGCTTGCGGGCTCATTCGTCTCGGCCAGCTCAACCAGTCGCGACCAAACTAAACGCGCCAACTCCCTTCGCCCGGCGGCCAGCAACCAGAGGCCGGCGTTGTAAAAGGCGCCTCGCGCTTCAAGCAAATCCGTGAATCTGAGCAAGGAGAGCGAAAGTCGCGAGAGCAAGCGCAAGATGTCGCTGCTCTCGGTTCCAAAGCGCGAGCTTGCGAGCCTCTCCATTTGACTCGGCGACATGGCTAGCTGCTGCTGCTGCTGCCTCTGTTTGGAGCCACTCGGAATCCTCTGCTGCCGTTGAAAGTTCCGCTCCAACTGGATCACCAAGCAACCGTGTAGGCTCACGTAATGGGCCAGCAAGAGTCGCCGCTCGAGCTCCTCCATGGCCGCCGATCGAGTCCCGCTCGCTCGCTCCAAGCTCTCGGCCGCATCCAGGTAGCCGGCGAGCATGTTGCGCAGGTGCAACCAGGCAAGCAGCTCGCCTGCGCTCGCTCGGCCCCAACCGCAGTGGCCTGCAATCCTGTCAGCGAGAGCAAAAACTTTTGGCCAAAGTTGGACGCTCAGCTCGGGGTCGTTTGGTTGCGCGAGCATCAGCTCCAGTTTGGTCAGCCACTCGTTCACCTGGCCCAGTGTTGTCTCGTCCCTTGTCGTTTCACTTCCCTCGGCCAACAAGGTTAAAAACTGTCCCAACGCAACCTGCGCTCCTCTAAGGTCGCCGTCTCTAATGGAACTCTCCGCTTGCTCTTGCAAACGATCGATGGGGTTATTTGCGGGCAAAGTTTCCAGCACTGAGCGCCTCTTGGCCACGACCGATGTGCTGTTGCGAATTTCGTCCGGAAGCAAAGAGCCAGATCCACTGGATGAACGCGAACCTCTGCCGCTGCTCTCCTTGTTCATGAGCACGATGGGCGCAATCTCGTCGGCGACCTGCGCATCAAAATCGCGCTCCACATTCTCCAGCAGTTGCGGCGCAAACCTCTGCGCCACCTGGATTGCCTGCTGCCACATGCCCAACTTCTTGTACATCTCTACCGCAAACTCGGGTTTCTGGGCCCTAAAGTACATTTGTTGCGCCTGATTCAACCTAATGCTCTCCCTTGATCCGAGCCCATTCACTTGAAACTGCTTAGTTTGTCTCTCCTCCTCAACGAGCTTGTTCGCACACTCAATCAAAATTTGGTTGAACAATTCAGCCAGCCGCTGGCTCCTCTTTTGGTCGCCATCTTGGTCGCATCTTGCCAAACTTTGCTCAACAACTCGAACGGCGTCAGTGTGCATTCCGTTGTCAATGTACATCCTGCTCGCCGCCTCGATCAGTCCAAATCTGAGCAGCACCTCCTCTGCTTGGCCAAACTCGAGCTTCGATTCGAGAAAGGCCGCGTACCTTTTGGCCACCTCGCCCTTGACCCTCTCGTCGGCTCCAAGGCCGTCCGAGGCCGCGCAAAGGTCGAGCGCAAACTGGAAGCTCCTGTTCTCGCAACAAAACTCTAGAACTTGCCTGCCGACGGCCAAGCTGGCGAGCAGGGCGCGAGCGGCCTCAATGTTGTCCAGCGACTTTGACCACCAGTAGGCCAGCTGCACCAGAAGCGGATCCTCCACTGAGGAGCAATGTGCCCTTGCAACCCGATAAGCGTCGCCCCATCTGCCTGCAAGCCGATACATGCGAACCACGTTGGTCCACTCAGAATCGGAAGCGCGCAACATGTACCTCTCGGCCTCCTCAAATTTGCCCTCCCTCTCCAAGTCCCTTGCCAGCAGCAACAGGTTGCTCTCCAAGAGATCAGGCAAAAATCGGTCCAAAATCTCCACCATCCGGTCGTAGTTCTGGGCCTCCCTGTGCATTTGAACCGCCAGCTGGGGCCTATCGAGCATCAGGTAGATGCTCTCGGCCTCGTGATGCTTTCCATCCTTTGAGAGGTCATCTGCCAGTTGGACAAATTGAGAGCTCGTTTTGTCTCTATCATTTGCGTTAACAAACTCTAGCGACACTTCGAACGCTCCCCTGAAATCCGCCAGCTCAACGTTCAACTCAACCGCGCGCCCGTAGTGTTTACCTATGAGCAACGCCTCAATGGCCCCCCTCGGATTCCCGTTCTTGAGCATCAAGTTTGCAATCTGACTCGACTGATCCGTAAAAGTTCCCTTTCCATCGTCGAGTGTCTTCAAAATTTCCAAAGCTTTGCAAAAGTCGCCGAGCTCGATGGCCGCATCCAGAGCGAGGGCTCCCTTGTTTGCAGCCAAAAAGTGTTCAACCGCCGGCAAGGCCGCTCTTCGCGACCTCCTCAGTTGTCTGTGGGCTTGCAGTAGAAAATGGCCATAGGACTCGTTGATCTCAGCCAGTCTATCCGGCGCCACCAATCTCGCCAACTCTAGCGCTCGATCGTAACTTTCGCCCCTCAAGAACAAACCAAACGCCTCTTTCTGGTCGCACAAGATGGCGTCGTGAATATGGGCAGCCAATGTGAATTTGCCATTTTCAATTAACTTGAAAGCCAACCTCTTTGCTGTATCTCTGAGTCTTGACTCAGCTTGGCTCATTCGCGTTCTGTTCAGAGGCAATGTTTGCTCGCCAATCATTAGGCTAGCCGCCTCCTCAAATTTTTCGTAGCCAAACAGGAGCTCGATCGCGCCGACAAGATCGCCTCCTCTTGCCTGTATCCTGGCTGCCTCCACATATCGCTGCCTACCAACGAGCCACTCTCTGTGCTCCTCCTCTGCGATGTCGCGCTGCCTAAACTGCTGCGCTCTAGCTAGAAAGTCAATAACTCTCGACCACTTGTTGAGCCGCTTGTAGGTTGCGACCACCCTTTCCGGGTCCAGAATGGTTTCAAAGGCAGTCCAATCCCCTCTTAGCATTGCCAGCCGCCACTCTAGCTCCTCCGGCTTCTCAGCGCATGATTCAAGGTAGCTGACCAAGCTAGTATGCGACAACTGTTGGAAGGCTCTAATGGCGACAGTGCAGTTCATCTCACCAACTGCAAGCCAGCCGAGCTCAGTCCATAAGCTCTTGTATTTCAGCTGAGAATCTCTATCCAGCAGAACGGCCAGAGCTGATTCTAACCTTCGCGATGTACACTGAGTATAGAACTCAACCTTGATCGCATCCAATGGCACGAGGTATTCGTTTGATAGCTTGAGTTGATTTCGGTCCACTTGCACAATAACTGGATACGGTTTCATGCTCTTCGTCAAACTCAAATCAATAATTGGCGGCGAGTTGTTGATGTTGAATTTTCTGGAATCGAGAGTCGTTACTCGTGCAAGTCTCCTAATGTCGTACCAGATTTTGATCTCGCTCCCCGATTGCACGACCAATATGTCTGCCCCCTCGATCCAACTGGAAAACTCGCAATCCTCTGCAAGGAGCTTGGCTCGCGTCTGATCATCGTTCGAACAGTCAGGTGTCAGATATAGTCGCCTTTTGGCGTCCTTATAGAACAAAAATTCGCTAGTGTGACTAAGACGAAGCAGGTCTATGGATTCTTGGTGGACTCTGGTGAAAACTTTCGACTTTGTCTGCAGGTCAACCAGCACCAGCGACCGCTGCTCGGCAACATAGGCCAAACGTTGTCGGACAATTTCGTTTTTGCGACCTGATGAGCTCTCATCGGCTTGAATTTGATGTATTATCACTTGATCTGAGGCTTCTCCCCCGTCTTGCTCCTCCAACCCCTGTTCACCTGAATTATAAATCACGCTTTCATTGGCGATAAGTGAGCGCTCGTAGCTGCGGGCACAGATGGTCTCTCTGAGTATGAGCTCAATGGGTTCGCGGTAAACGACGCCATCATGGCCTAGTTTAACGACCAGAAGCTCTCTAGATGCGTTTGTATGGATCAGAACGAAGCCTTCGTGATCAAAGTTGAATTTGGCACCTTTATCGCGCGACCACTCAATCTCCGATTGGCTTTGGCCGAGACGAGCTAAAAGCAAACTAGCCAAGGTCCAAATGATCACACTCTGCCCATTGTCAAGCAGATTTACCCTCCTGATTTCGTGCTTGCTCTTGTAAGTGGCTAAAAGGTTCCTCGATCGACCAGTGATGCGCACCCTATTCTTAGCTATATGGCATATTTCTAGCTGCTCGCCTAGCGATTGTTTGTTCCAGGAGCATTGGAAGAGTTCAAGCGTTCCGAGTAGACTTCCAAGGAGAAGTTGAGAGCCGTCTCTAGTCCAAGCAACACTTGTTAGTGAGAAAGTGTTTTTAATCTCGACATAGGAGCTCTGTAATCGCCAACTATCAGATTCTTGGTCGTATTTAATGAAAGTCAAACGACTGCTTGTTGCTACGGCCAAAATTTCGTTTATCACAGAATAATTTATGGCCACAACATCCTCCTTCATGTCAATGTTCTGAATCCAGTTTAAACAGAAAGTTTTAGTTGAAACCGGCTCGCTAGACCTGACGTTCGTTTGGCTGTGATGGGTGGAGTCCAATTTAATAGAATGTATCGCTATCCTTCCATCTGGTCCAGCGCATAGAAGCGCATTTGTCTGCACTAAGGCCAGACAATAAGGTGGGCAGGTGTGTTCGAAGAAGCTTGCAGAAACTTGGGCGCCATTGCGGCGATTGAGCAGCTCGAGATTTCCTAAATTGGAGGAACTCTCGTTAAAAAATTGATCGTTCGCCAGTCTAACCAAGCTAACGGTGCAATCGATAAAACCGATGGCGATGAAAGGCACACCAGCCGCTAGAGATATTGGCATTGAATTTTGGTTCGAGCTATATAAGTTGCTCACTCTGGACGATGGAGAACTTGATTGGTTGCTATCATGTTGAGTTGGCCTGTTGAGTGCCGATATTAATCTAACCCTTCCATCCTGAGTTCCGAACACGATTCCAAGCTCAGTCCAGATCAAACATGTCACTGGGCTTGCGCATGCAAATTTACCCGTTATAACTGGCTTGAGTAATTCCAGCTGGTTGTTTGCTTGGTTTATGGAGCACAGTTTGTATATGTAGATAATACAATCGGACTGACCAACAGCCAACCGAGTTCCATCGGGCGAAAAGTCAATACCCTTAACTGTGAACGAGTGTCTTGAGAACCTTTTGTCGCAGGATTTCAGGGCAAACCTATCACGCTTAGCGTGAGTTTTGGTGTCGATCAGTATGATCTGGTTGGTCCTGTTACAATGAACTGCAATAAGATTGGCTGCTGGACACGAAGCTAGATGCTCCACGGAGGCCAACTTAGCCTGGACCAGTGTATATGCATCCAATTGGAGGTTGGGGGCTAGGTCCTCCGCTTTTAGGGCTAAACTCTCGAGCAATTGCGCCTCATGCTGAACCTGCATCTTGTCATCGACTAGTAGGCTGTCCCTTTGCGGAAACCAACTCGTGGGAGACGAAAAATCAGCTGATAGGGACTAGGTGGCACGTTGAGCCTCTGAAACACCCCCCTTGGTTACCGGGGTAACGGCAAACTCTAGGCACCGTTTTGGTCGGGATAGAGCTGCTGTGTGGAGGCGACCAATGGGGTGAGAGCGGAACAGCTAACTCGTTGATCGAGTAGTCTCCTGGTGAGTTCAAGTAAAGGTGACAGGATTATCGGCGGAACAACCGATCCGTGCGCCCAAGGTAAGATTGGTCGAATTGCGCCGTTTAGGCGTAAGAAAAAGTTCGATGCGACTGCTTGTGGCGGTGTTGCAAAATTAAAGCGCAAGCTTGTGGTTAGAAACTGTGCCATCTTTGCACACAATGAACCCTCGCTGGCGAACAGGGACGGTCGCACGCACATGGCTCCTTGTTTTGTTCCATCGCGACTGAATGCCGCTGGCCCAAAACCCATCTGAGCTCTTGTTATTTTGGGATTTCTCATGATCTAAACACAAGAATGACCTTCATATTAGCCAAAAGTCTGGCTCTAGCTCATTGTATTAGCTTGAGGGCAAGCCGACACTTTATGGGCAGCGCAACACGAGCAACTGCAACCGCGAGCGCAGCTACCACCATCGCGGACTCTGCCGCTCCAGCCCAACTGGAGCCTCCTCACATCAAGGCCATCGTGGAGCAGATATCGCAATTGAAGTTCTACGAAGTGACACTACTCAATGAGGCTCTAAAACGAGAGCTGAAGATACCCGACGTCCAGACGATGGTTGCCGCGAACGTAAGCCCGGCTGGCGGCGGCGCCGATCCAGACGAGACGACCGCAACCGCAGTCAAGAGTTCATATTCAGTAAAACTAACCAAATTCGACGAGAGCAAGAAAATCTCCTTGATCAAGGAAATTAAGAAGCTAGTTGAGGGTTTAAACTTGGTGGAGGCGAAGAGATTTGTTGAGGAGTGTCCGCGAGTGATCAGGTCGAACATGACCAAGGAAGAGGCGGAGACTTTGCAGAAACAATTGGAGGCTGCTGGCGGAATTGTAGAGCTTGAGTAAAGAGTTTAAAAAGCTGAAACAACGATATAACATGACGATATAACAGAGTAACACGAAAACTTAATAGGTATCATCAACGTAGGTCCCAATTCCGTCCGTCCACTGATCGATGGGTTCGATGGCGGTCGCCGTATAATGGGCCTGATTGTTTGCGCTTGGAATTGGGTTGCAATTGGCCCCCTTCAAGGCTGCGTGATTGTTTAGGGATGAAACCAGATGATGGTTGCTGGCCACCAGCATGTGGTTGTGGGCGTTGCTTGATGTTTGACTGATCTGTTGTTGCATCGTTTGGCGCTGAGCTTCGTCTTCAATCACTTGTTCCGTAAGTCCGGTCTTGAGCAGTAAAGATTTGAGAACATTGAATTCGCGCCTCAACTCCTCGTATTGGGCCCGATAGAGTTGATTCTCCTTCGATAGTTCAGCAACCCGGCGTTCAGTTTCGCGGCTCCTCAGTTTAGCCTTCTCGCGCGACTTTCTAACCGCCACATTGTTCCTCTCGCGCCTCTTCTTGTACTCGTCCGAGCCCTTGTCCAGCGACTTTTTGCTCTGGCCGTGGCTCGAGCCCAGCGTGGTGCTGTCGATGGTCTGGTGGCATCCGTATTGCGGAAGGCGCTGCTGCTGCTGCTGCTGCTGGTGATGGTGCTGCTGCTGTTGCTGTTGGTGGTGTTGCTGCTGATGGTGGTGGTGCGAGTGGTGGTGGTGGTGCTGCTGCTGCTGCTGGCCGCCGGCTTGCTGATGGTGGTGCTGCAGCTGGTTGCCCGTCTGGCCGGCCTGTGCGCCCGACGCCTGGCCGTAGGCGAGCCCGCCAATCAGGTTGCCCGCGCTCGGTTGCGGCTGCTGCTGCTGCTGCTGCTGATAGTGGTCCGCCCCAATGAGGGTTGTCCCAAGCGGATGCTGCTGAATGTGATTGTGGTGGAGGCTTGTGTGGTACTTGGCGGCCCCATTGTTGGAGCTGTTGGAGTCTGTGGGCGAGGCGCTGGAGGCTGAGGAGCCGCCAGTGGTCAGGCTGCTTGACGCTTGGAGGTGCTGGTGTTGGCGAGCGGGTTGGTAGAGTTGGCCGGAAATGGCGTTCATATCGTTGGTCAAGTGTGGGCCTAGCGCGAGTCTGTCGTTGCTTGACAGCGAGTTTGCTACTCGAATCTAGCGTCTGCCGCTTACTTCTGGTTGGTCTGCTTGCGAGCGAGTTTGCTTAACTGCGATTGTGGGCGATCTACTGGAGGAGAGGGTTGCAATTTTTGCGGGTGCTGATTCGGTTGGTTGGAGAGTGAGCGGGTCGGTCAGTAAGTTAGTTAGTCAGTCAGTCAGTCACTAAGTCATTGAGTGGGCCAGTTAGTTAGTTGGTTTGCGCTTCAAATTGCGAGCTAGCCGCTTGTGGGCCAAAGTGGAGTTTGCGACGGCGAGTGCTCCTCGGGTTGAAAGTGCGCCAACTCCAACTGGAAACAGAAGCCAGAGCTTCAACTCCCCGAGCTAGCTTTGAAGCGAGAGGGGAGCGCCGCTCTCAGGTGACGGACGTTCAAGGATTCTCTTGATGGATTGCTGCTGGCGGCTGACAAGTGGCAGTAGCAGCGAACAGGCGACTAATGGTCCCAACTCCAGCTACCTCCTCGCTGCAAAAGTATCTCTTGCTCAATGGTCCGTTGGGCTAACTGGAGTCATTGATTCTATTTATTTATTGTCGCCACTTGTAGCTGGGCGGCAAACTTGCTCCAGGATGGAAGATGATGGCCGCCCGCTCGCTCGTTCGTTCGTTCGTCCGCTAATTCGCTAACTCGCTCGCCAAGACACTTACCTTGAGCACACAAGATTCTGCGCACCTGGCCGGCTCGCTGCTCCGAGCGCAACAAATCGGGCGCACAAAGCGCACCAAACTCGCCCGCTCGCTACTCTCAATTTCGCGCTTCTCCTCCTCCTCCTCCCTCTTCGCGGCCAACCAGCCGAAACTGCGCCCGCCCGCCCGCCCGCCCGGCTGGATGGATGGATTGCGCCCACCGACTGACTGACTGGCTGGCTAACTGACTAACCAGCCGACTGACTGACTGACTGACTAACTCACTCACTCGCTCGCCTCTAGTGGCGCCGGCCGCTAGTCGATCCGCGCCGACGACACTCGGCCGCCGTTAGTCGGGGGAGCTGGACGAAGTTGGATGATGTAAGAAGGCGCCTTGCTCGCACTTGGCCCGCCGCTGCTCGAAGATCTTGGACGAGAGAGGCAATTATTAGTTTATAATTAGAACGGTGCGATAAATTAAAGGCTCCTGGAGCTGGCGCGGCGACTGACTGAGCGGCCGCTGCTGCTGCTGCTGCGGCGCCGGCTGCTGCTGCTGCCGCTGCCGCTGCTGCTGCAACGAGGGGGAGGACTGGGCTTGCAGGATGTTGCAAGCGCTCGCTCGGTGGCTGCTGCCCTCACGATTGCTTCAGTGCTGCTGCCGCTGCTG
>Ga0209372_1000318_pt1:2500-28010 | contig 28010 bp, 13 predicted proteins | sample AgamicAtPe_FD_187170 | JGI IMG/M metagenome (GOLD analysis project Ga0209372, IMG submission 187170) | Agave microbial communities from Guanajuato, Mexico - At.P.e (SPAdes) (version 2) | ecosystem: Host-associated > Plants > Phyllosphere > Phylloplane/Leaf | place: Guanajuato, Mexico... | reverse complement strand
ACTCTTTCATAGAATTCCAACAATTTCTCCCGCTCCTCAAAAGCCCAAAGGAACGGAGTTGATGCTCCCACATCCATAGCATGAGTAGTTGAAGCAAGTGAATGATTTGAAATTCGAGTTATTTCACGGAATAACACTCGTATATATTGAGCTCGTAATGGTACCTCGCAATTCAAAAGTCTCTCTACGGCTGAAGAATGAGCGTGTTCTTGGGCCATCGTAGAAACATAGATAGGGTCAACGACGGAACGAAGAACTCACCCTACTTTACGACAGCTTTTTCGTACACGTTCACTTGCATCACATACACAAGTGCTCTCTGAACCGTGCAATAAGGTCACCCATAACACGGCTCTCCCACTGGAGTTACCTGGGACCCGGGCCATGCTATTCCATGATATTGGAAAAATGGCAGCGGGAATACTTATTATAATCGTCGTCGAAAGCAGGGCGCCTTTTGAATATGAGTGGGGCTCCCCGGTGGCGCGTTCGTGGAGCCAAACCGAAGGAAGAGCAAAAGGAAGGTTGGGTGCTTGTGGGGCGAGGCCATCCGGCCTCGAATAGGAGGGGGCGTCAGCTCTGGATCCCGCCTGCTTGCAGAAATGAATGGATCAGAAGGGGGGCTGGGTTCTATTTCCGGGCCGGGCGCGGGAGGTGAAGGCCAGAAGAAGAAGAGAAGTGCGCCTTCCCGGTAAGGAAGAGTACCAAAAGGTGCTGTCATTTATCTCGACCAGTTTCCCGAGGCCTTGGAAATCAAGACCGGCTCAGAGAATCACTGGCGTGGTTTCTCCCCCCCCATCGTTTCGCCAACAAAGAAGTCATCCTTGACTTGACGATTGACCATTCCTTCCCTACCGAGCCGCCTCTCTTTGCCATTCGAAGTACTTACCTTACCTCTGCCTTCCATTTTTTATAACATACCGACGGCGCCCTCCTTTCCAATCACTAAGAAAAAAGAAAGACTGTGAAATAATAAAAAAAGAAGACTTCGTCTGTGATTTTCTCGGCCCCAAGGGAGTTTACTCGACCCATTCTACGGGATCCCGCACTGCTCGACGTGTGCGACTCCGTATGAGGACCTCCTTCCCTTTTGCTCTGCCCACTCTCCGTTCACACGGTTATCAAAGCGGAGGAAGGGTGGGCCGCAGGTACCACGAGCCCTCTGTCCCACACATCTATCAAGAAGCAAGTGTAGTTCACCGGTTCCACCGAATGCTCCTATCTCTCGGCAAAGATCGTGTGAGTGTGCAGTTATGCTTCGGATGCTTCGCCATGGAATAGATCGACCCAGTTCCCGTTCTTTTCCGGTGCACTCGCTTTGTATCTCCGACACACAAGGAAGGACGCGGTGGGAAGGAAGCAGCCCCCGCCTCTGTCCGGCCGATCATTCCGCTGGCATCTCGCATTCACGCCCCCGTTTGACTGCCGCTCGGGGATGTAGTTGTAGATACGTGAGTCTTAGTGGGTCGTTGGCTCCACCTGTTATCTCCTTCTACGACATGCTGTTGTCGTCGCCATATTCAATATGTCACTTAGTCATATCTGCCTCGCTGCGGGTCAGCACCTCCGAAAGAAACGGAGGACTTCATTCAGTGACTCCGCGATCGCCCTCTGAACGATCAGAATAAGGTAAAGCTTGAAGATAAGTTTTGTACTCTATTAATTTCTCAGTCCCTCTAGTCGGGTGGGCGCCGGCCGGTCTTTCGGCCGGATCCCCCTGAAAACCGTACGTGCGGGTCTCCCCGCATGCGGCTCACGCCATTCGAGGTGGCCCAGCCCAGCATTCATTCGAAAATCCTTTTTTCAATTGAGACTGCTCGACCCCTTATTAGTAAAGTCGCGGAGTCGCGTGTAGGCAGCGCTGTCTGTCTACCGTTGACTCGGTATATTCATTGATCCATTGGCTCGCTCCCTCCCTCTTTTTCCGACGAATGAATGAGCCGCTCGGAAAAAGCCTTCCATTTCCGTCAAATGACCCGGCCTCCCCTGGCTCTTCCACCGTCCGGGCTCCCTTTCCTCCCTATGCTCCCCCGGCGCAGGCCTACCACGCTTCGCGCCTGCGGCGTTTTCGCCAGACGGTCTTTGCCAGTAGTGCCATCCTCCCCGCAGGCTGTCTCTATGGGTGGGTTGTCCCTTGCTGCTACGTTCTGTTAGGCGCTATGGATTACAGGAAATAAAGTGGTTGACTTGGACAGCAGGCGGGTTACACGTTCCACTGTGCCGAGATGTGAGGTGCAGGTGGTGATGATCACCCCGGGGTATGCGCGGGCGCCCGTCGACGGGCACTCCAGGACCCGCCAACGCTCGTGAAAACCCAGGGCTGGAAAGCGCCTCCATTCATCCGACCGGATGTGTGGATAACGAGGCCACCTTCACAACCTTCTCCCTTCGGTACCTATCCAAAGGTAGGGCGGTTCGCTTGAGTTGCTCAACCGCCCCTTTGCCCGGTGCTCATGACGCGCTACGGAACCCCCACCCTGCCGGGGGACCGAGCAGGGCATATCCCGCGGCATAGGAGCCTACTCAGCGGCAGCGGCTTCGTGCCGCACTGGAGTGATCCAATATGTGGTTCCGCACGTTCCACCACTTCTCCGTTCATTTCCAATACTGATCGTGAAACACCATGAGCAGCAGGATGTTGAGGTCCGAAATTCGAAGTGAAATTCTTGATTTGCCCGTTCCTAGTCGTCATGGGAAAGAAAGGTGCTTGCGAAATAAGAAAGAGATTATTCCCCTAGAGCTTGTCCAGTACCACCAGTACTCAAAATGCATCTCCTTCGCCCGCGCGCGTCTACCTGGCTTGCCGCCTTGCATGCAAGCGAAGCGCTATTGGCGGCAATTAAGGGATCACTGAGCGATGATTGATGCAGTCAGTCAGTGCCCTCGATCGTTCCATACCGAAGGATCATGGCGCCCCGGAACCATGACATCCAGCAGCTGCAGCATCTCCTTGCGTGCAAGAGACTTCTATGCCGGCCTTCCTTCCCGGCTCTGTGTTGAAAAAAAGCGGCAGCTAAAGCAAATCGAAAGCATTTTTTTTTATCTTTGCCAACCAACCACTTGGTACCAAGCAACCGGTTAGCTGTAGCGCTTTCAAAGCGCGAAGAGTGGTCTCTCCGAAGTGGTGGTGTAAGAAGCGCGCGGTACTCTTTGTCTTGAAAGAAAGTGAGTAAGCGTAGCGAAGCGTATACGTTAGATAAGTAAGCAGCGTAATAAGCCGGCCTTTGAAGAAAGTCCCCAAGAAAGAATAAAGTCATGAATGCCAGTGTCCCGGAATAGAACATATGATTGATTGAATGAAGTGGCTGGCGTGGCGAGAAAAAGAAGTGTTGGCCCCATGCACCATGCCTGCAGCCTGCTCTTGTCATGCAGGCTCCCCACGCTGAATAACATGGGGGCTGTTTGCCTTTGGTAAAGATGGGGAACACCTGCTCGCTGACCCCTCTCTTCCTTCCTATGGACGACCAAAAGCTGGGTGCTCCCTATTACTCATCTATAGGGCAGGGCGTATAAGACGTCGATTTGCGGCAGTCGACGGTCTGTCTTGTATAAGCGAGCAAATTGCCCTATATCTCCTATAGACGGCCTGTTCTAGTTCTGGCAGGGCTCCTGTTCTATCTAAGCGGGAGCAGGCGATGGAATCCCTGTATCCCTGCAGCCTGACGCCCGACGGAGTCGCCTCCACCATTAAAGAAGGGGAGATGGAAGGGCAACCGTGCAGAATGCAAGGCGTGTGTGGAAGCGAGCAGGCAGGAATGAAGGCTGCGAACGATACACTGAATTTATTACCACCTGGTGTAGTGGTGCTTCGACCACATAAATAGAAAGAAGGAAGGAAGACATGAAAATTCTATTAGAAATGAAAAAGAACTGACTGAGGAACCTTCCGCTCGTCGGCGGCCGTCGGAACGTCGATTCGACGTAAGTGGAAGGAAGAATGCATGAACCACGGCAGAGGAGAAAGGGCGGATCACCTGCCGATCTTTGATCCAACAAAAAAAACTATGCCAGAAGAATAGGATATAAAGATTGACCGGTACAAAAGCCATCTCCATCAATCAATCTACGCTCATTGAGGAGACGGTGACATAGAAAAAAAAATGGGGGGCGAACGAAAGAGATGTGTGGCTGAGGGGAGGAGAGAAAGAACGCATGCATTGAAAATCCAATTATCTTATTTGCGGAGGTTCGAGAATCTATGATAGGAAGGACATCTGACGGCGGAGGAAGAAGTCAAGGAAGTCCATTACTGAGAAGTGGTGATCTCATCTCGTCTTGCTTGCTGGGAGAGAGGAAGCTTCCGGACCACCTTTTCCAGCCAGATAGCGAGCGATCACTCAGCAATGATACCGCCGGCCGGGAATAAGTACCTATCCCTTACGGGAATCGAACCCGTGTCTTCGACATGAAAAGACGATGTCCTAACCACTGGACGAAAGGGACCAAAAAGCAATTCTTCATATACCTCAGCCTTGTAGATGACTGGAATAGAAGTGGTTTTTTTTGTTTCTATACGAAATTCGACGATTTAGTTTGTGTTCATGTTGGCGATTTCTGATGTGAATTCGACGGGTCGTCCCCCTTCCTTTTCTCCGATCATAAAGCCCCTGATCCCTTTCTTTGTCTTTCATCCCCCCGTCCCGTTCTTTCTAATTCAAAAAAGAAAGGGGGGCGGTGACGGTGCCTATGGTTTGACAGGCTCGCAACAACCAAAGGGCACTCGCTGCTCGCAGGCCTAGTTTCTATTATGATTTCGATGTCTATTCGACGCTCCTTTGACTCCAGCCCCAGAAGCTATTCTTTCACCAGCACCTGCACTTACGATCCCCCCCGTCGCGGAAATTTCTCATTGCCATTCTTCTTCCTACTTCGAGGGGATCTGTAAAGAGAAGAAACGGAAAAAAAATGAGCTAAAGCCAAGCGAACAAGGTAATGTCACTCCAACAACTCGAGTGAAAAAGCCAGGCGATGCAATCGAAAGAAAAGAGATCGAGTTGAGTCAAAAAGCCAATAACCAAGATAAAAGAAGCTCGGCGAGCGAGTAGGTTAGGTAAAGGACAGTAAGGCTTCATAAGGCGACCAGAGGGAGGTGACGTTTTCTTTTTCGAGGGCTTAACACAGCGCCTTTTACAGAGCGACACTCCCCTTTCAAACACAGAGATTTTGGCCATGTCTCACGAAAGAGGTTGACCCCCGCCCTCTTCATTACATATGGCCTATGAAACCACGCTTTGGCCTCGTCGCTTTGAAAAAGGTATAGTTCGGGGCGCAGGTTCAGGCAAGCGCCCGTCACGGGGAAAGGCGTTTTCTTCGCACCTTCCCCTCCCTTTGTTTTGTACCGTAGGTAGGCATGCTTTTTCTCAATTGATAATGCAATCGAGGAGCCGGAGTCGCATTAACGTAGTCATCTCCTGTCCTGCCTATTACTATGAGTTGGGTTTCGTAGAGTGATTTTATAAACCCCCTCGACCGATAGGGAGATGGTCCTGAAGTTGCCTCACATGGGCGTAAATAGCGCCTCTAGACCAAGTATAACACAAGATATGAGGCTTTTCCACATGAGTTGGCAGACGCTTATTTTGCTTGAAAGCCTGAAGCTGATTCAATCTCGTAGCAGCTGTTGATTTAGATTGTCTTGTAGCTGATGAAGCGTCGAAGAAAGCCCAGAGCTGTGGAGTGGTGTGTGGGACTCGTGTAGTAGTAGCTAGACTCCACGTGCCAGCTTCGCCCCTCCCCTTAGTGTAAACCAATATCCCGTGGTAGACTGACGCTCATCTAGGTCTCCTGCCCAGCCCTATCAATGTAAAGATCGGTGTATCCGCATAAGGAGAATGCCTGTCCTGTGCTACCTTGGTAGCACAAACAAAGATCCTGTGTACCAGCGATGTACGAATCATAGTCAATCACTTGACTGACTTTCTCGCGTGCCAACCTGTCTCACACGAAAATCTTTTAACCGACGCCTACTTACTGAATAGTCCCTGTCTGGTCTGAAAACATAGCATACATTAGGCTGCCTACAGCATCTCGGGAATGTGTGTCATCCTCAACGGATCTTCCCTATTTAGGCGCTTTCCAGCCCTTAGACAATTTCTAATTCTTCAATTCAATAAGTATTCGTTTTTTTTGCTATATAACATAGGATTTTTTTGTCCAATCGACAAACCTAGTTCTCTGATCTTGCTATGACCATGAGGCTGCTTCATCTTTCCCCTCCTCTTCCGGGAGATCTGGATAAATTGCTTCTGGGATCTCATCTCTGTAGCGTTGTCACCGCGAGACTCCCGCTTCTTCCAAAAACCAACACCACCGGTACGCGCCAAGGAAGAAACGCTTCAACTCATTGAATTCAGACTCTCCCCGTCCCTACGACGCTTTGTTGTTCCTGACGTCAGTTGCTTTTTACTTAGTTGCTCATTCCGTAATGATATTGAGTCGAGGAAAGGTTGTTTGGAAGTCTTCTCTCTGCGGTGCGTAAGGCCAGCCAATAAACGCTTAGTAGAGCCAGATGAAGAAGAGGCTTGCTTCACTGGGGTGGGAATAAGATATAGAGGATAAAGGTTCTGTTCCGGTCGGATCGCATCAAACATCATACAGCTTTAATGCTTGCGTCGGCCGGGATGTCTCCTACACCACAAGTTGTAAAGAATATCCCTACTTGTTGCTCAACGAGGGGGTTGCTTCAGGCTATTTCCTTCATGTAGTAAGGCGACTTACTGAATGAGGCTCCCTCCCTGATAAAGACTAGGAGAACTATAGGTCACAACAACCTATTGAAGCATCTAAACGTTCGTTCTAAGCTAACAAATCAGGCTTGTAGAACCTTTGAGAGTGATCGCATGGCGAAAAATGCATTTCTCTTTGCCTGATCTAATCCCGCTTGTTCGTTCCATGTCTCATGTAGTCAGTTTTGCCAGCGCCAGTTTGTTTCTTTAATCACATGAGCAAATGATAGTTAGACATAGGTACACACCATAGCCGTCATACTCGCAGCGTCGTGGTTGCAGAGTGAAATGAGGTGGCATCCGGGGGATGAGGAGCAATGGAGTCATCCCATAAACCAGTCGGACTCTCCCTCTATCTTGATGACGGGACGGTTGCCTCTGACGTTCGCGGGATACTCGGCATGCACCTATGACCAGGATGACTTGTCTGTGAATAAAAGATGGTGCATCAGCTAACAACCGACGTGCCAACATTTCTGTGTTTGACCGCATCCTTGGCAAGAAGGTGGGCCACCTGGTTAGCAGCTCTAGGAATGTGAGTTTTGCTGATGGAGAGGTATGAAGTTAGCAGAGCTCTACATTCAACGACCAGGTGCTTCAATCTCCATGGGCAGGCTTTGTTGTCCTTAATCCATGTGATCACGTTTAGAGCATATCCTTCATTCTACCAATAATGTCGCCCTCTCCATGTTTGAGGAGATGACCAGCTGGATGCCTAAGAAAATCGACGAGCTTCCGCTTCTACCATCTCCGGGTCCAGGCTTTCAATAAGCTTTGCTGAGCAACAAAGAAGTTCTCCACTATGGTTCCTCATGACTGCTGCGGCTGAGCCAAATGTCGTTCCAACTGCACCGTCGACGCATTTATGCTTTGATGTCCCCCATGGGAGGGGCGATCCACCTCGGTCTTGACTGAACCTGACCAGGTAGTGCCCTTCTACTGTCTTCTGCTCTCTTTAGTCCTTCCTCATAATACTGTTTGAAGAAGTTTTGCTGTGATGACAGAGTATGGGTTGGGTGACGAGTTCTCAATACCTTGCAACGTGACTTCCATAGGAACCAGCACACCGTGCTTCCGAACAGTAGCGTGTAGTTCTTCTGCGCAACTGATTCAGTGGGAGAAAGGAACCTGCTTTGTATCAGATTAGTAACGGATCTCCCTAGTTCAGTCATTCTCCATCCCAGAGGCCTTCCAAACCACACTGCCCTCGCAAAGTTGCACTCCATAAGTGTGTGTTCTATAGTCTCGATTTCAGCATGGCACACCGGGCACGTAGGATCGGCGTGGGGAACATGTTTGGCCAGCCGTCGATTTTTGTGGTCAAGCATTTGAGAGACATCTCCAAAGGAAGTAAGCAACCCTGGGGCGTCAGTTCAGTTACCTTCCATATTTTTGTAAGCAACTGAGTTCGACTGCTGTCAGATGAATTGGATTGTCATTGCTCCTCCTGACTGACTATGTGATAGGCCTCACGTGCTGAGAACTCTCCTGACTTCTTCCCAGTCCAGATCAGGCAGTCTGACGGTGGGGACTCCCTCTTGTGTATAGGGGTTCGCAAAACATGTGCCGCTATGGGGTTGGCGAAGAACTCGTTCACCTTGTTCTCGTCCCACCATCCGTCAGAGTAGGCCTGGTTTCATAATCATTGGAGAATGACGGAAATGGGAGCATGTTCACAGTCAACTTCTCTGACGTTGCTGGGAAGAGACGGCACCCACCGCTCCTCTTGTTCATAGAATCAAGAGCAAAACGGGTACGCTTTGGCCACAGCACGCCTGAGGACCACTGTTCTCCCCGACTGTGGATAAACCGCAGAAGGAAGGAATACGCGGCTAATTCGCGAGTGAAGAATCGGATAAACCGATCGACCCTCAGATAGACGACGTAGACCATTCCTCCGGGCCCAGTGGGGATCGAAGGCTACGGCCTTTCGAATCACAGGCCTCAAGGCTTGTGAATTAGGAAGTGCTTTGCCGGAAGGATGAATAGGGTATCCAAAGACATCCTCTGTGCATATTATGGGATCAATCTCTCTTTCTCTATAAAACCATATGCCCTAATTAAAGTATAGTTTCCCAGGTCAAAAAGAAGTCCAAAACGAATTTCATCCCCCTCTGGGCCAATGATGCTTGCTACCCCGCGGGTAAATAAGCGAATAGTAGGTCTAGTTTGAGGTAGTTAGTGATAGCCACTTATTTTATTGCATGGTGGATGCCTCACAACAGTACTTTGTCCTTCGACATTTGATGCTCGATGGAATAGTTCAATGCCCGAGCTCCAGCTTTGCTTGCCTTCTTCACCGGCGCTCGCCGGATGTATCACTGCGCGGAGGAGCTTTCGCAGTACGGGCTGGTAAGGGTCGCATCTGTTGGTTGATAATTGCTCGGGAATTCTTTGATAGTGACTTTTCCATCATTTTTTGGTCTAACCGACTACTCACTTGAACTGAGGGGGCCACTCCGCCAAATCTGCCTGCCTACCGCATGAACCCATCGGAGTATGCCGAGCTCAAGCAACAGGTAGATGAACTAATGGAGAAGGGTTTCATTCGCGGAAGTCTGAGCCCTTGCTAAGTTCCAGCCTTGCTTACCCCTAAGAAGGATGGATCGTGGCGCATGTGTCCAAGCTATAAAGAAAATAACCATGAAATATAGATTCCCTATCCCACGGCTAGACGACATGCTTGATATGATCGCCGGTTCAACTATCTTTTCCAAAATAGACTGGAGAAGTTGATACCATAAAAGACGGATGACGGCCTGAATGAAGATGAGAAGGCTGCCTTCAAAACGAAGGATGGTTCTATATGATATGAATGGTTAGTCATTCCTTTTTTTTGGGCTAACCAATGCACCGAGCACATTCATGCGAATGATGACTCAGGTGTTGAGGCCTGACATCGGTAAGTTCATCGTGGTCTATTTTGATGACATCCTTGTTGACAGCCGAACTGCCGAAGAGATTAGAGACAGAGCACCTAAGACAACTTCTCAGGTTATGGAGGCAAGAATCATTTTAGATCTTCCCCTTGATCAACATGTTTGATGCGCCCCTCCGTTATCTTTTTTTGATTCTTAGTCTCAGCTAAAGGAGTTGAATCGGAATTGAGGTCACTTTCTCCTTCTCCAATGGGGCATCCTGGGTCCAGCGGCGCAAGATCAGAGGCTTCCCACTGAGGAACCATGGCCCTCCATCTAGGGCTTGCTTTCTCGAGGTCTTCCTCCCTCAAGAGCAAACGTCGAAGAGGAGGAATCCGTGCCCTCTACAACTGAAATCACTATTGCTATTGTTGTGACTCTATCTCTCTCAATATCTCTCCTCTTCTTTCTGTTCTGCAAGGACCCAAACTACCAAAACCTTTGCCGGGAGGTCCCTAACAAACTCTGGACGAGACGAGGCTGTCCACTGTAGACTAAGGTCACCTAATATAGGGAACACATGCGACGAGCAGAAGGTTCAGAATTCGTGGCTCCACTCCCACTGGAGGATGCGGAAAATGAGATGTCGACGGAGAAGAAATCCATGCGGTTGGGGGGAGAATGGCGAATCAGAAGAACAAATGAAGGGAAGAGTACGGAAACGATGGACTAACTAGCTAAACATGAGAAACAACAAACTTTGTCAGCTATGTGAAGTGATTGTTGTTTGGATTCACGATTCGAATGCCCGTCGCGAAAGAGGGGTCTCTTGACGGCACGGAGTGCTCTGATACACTCGCACAAGCCGGTCTTTGTCTTGAGACACTGGTCAATGCTTTCTATCTCGCGACTGGACTATACTTAATGACGGGCTTGCTCACCAACCTGGGAAAGCTTCCGCGCAGGGTCGGGAAGTCGTATAAGCGGTTCTAGGTTCGTCGTTCGTACCCCTCCCTCTCATCCAGGATTCTCTGAAGACGCCTACCCTTTCGTATAACCGGGATGAAGGAGTCCGGAACGCGTCATGCTTCATTAAATTAAGACTCAGAAAAAACCTAAAAAAAGGTATGACACCTCAGGCAGGGAAAAGGGAAAGAATTAGGTTGGAGGTGACGCTTACACCTGGCCATGTAATCCGCAGATATCTCAGGATACCTGAATGAATCTGAGGAGGATGAAGACATAGACTCAGAGGACGAGGAGAACATATCTATGGAGCAGTCTTGGGCACAGAGCACCTTCAGTTCTACAGATACGATGGTCCCCGAGTCTGACATGGGTCAGAGCCAGTACAAATCAGAAGGTGAAGGCAAGAAAGGGAAACACAGGAAGAAGGGTTCCCAGCATGCTACAGCTTCTAGAAAATCTGCCCGTCTCCAGGGCAGACCCCCAGGATCTAACTCCACCAAATCATCATGATGAGGTCGCTCATATGGAACTGTAGGGGGTGGGGAATTTGGCCACCATCTCACATCTGTCGGGCCTCATCTCCACCCACCGAGTCTGCTTTGTCGCTCTACTAGAACCTATGCTTGACATGACGAAGGTTGAAAGTGTGAGGATGCAGCTACAAATGGACCATCTCTGGGTCAATCCCTTGGCTCCTGGGAAGATCTGGGCATTCTGGAATTCTTCTACTACCATCACCCCTTGGCACGACACTCCGCAGTGCTCTTCTTTCGAGATCTCGGGTATCGGCGGCTCCACCAGCTACATCTCCGTTGTTTACGCTTCTTGTGATGAGATCGTCAGGAGGGATTTGTGGCAGGATGTTGTAGATCTCTCTAGTCGGATTTCCCAGCCTTGGCTGATAGGGGGGACTTCAATGAGATTCTGCATTCCACGGAGAAGGTTGGGGGAAGTCCCATGGATGCTTCTTCTGCTGTACAGTTTCAGGACGCTGTCGACTCAGCCGGTTTGCTTGAAATGAACCACAGTGGTGATCACCTGACTTGGTGCAACGGTCAAGAGGGTGTTAGGAGGATCTACAAGCGGTTAGACAGGTGCTTGTGCAACACAGCCTATCTGCATGCCTTTGACTCAAGGGTGACTTATCTGACCAGAGTGCACTCAGACCACTCCCCCATGCTGGTGTGTGAGTCCGAGTCTGCCAGATCCGGGCCCTCTCCTTTCTTTCAGGTTCCAGTCTATGTGGACCACACACCCTGACTTCTTGCAGTTTGTTAGGGACTTTTTGACAGGTAGTTTCAGTTCTTCTGCCCTGGAGAATCGTGGCATCAGGATCAGGAATATCAAGCAGCATTTCAAATGGTGGAATTGGAATGTGTTTGGTGATGTGAACCTGAGACACAACCAGTTGCTTTCCAAGATGGACGCTTTAGAGAGGGACCTGCAGGTTGATTGGAACGAGGACAAGTGGAAGGAGCTGACGGAGGCCAGGAAGGCCTACATGGACTCTTCTCTCCAACAGGAAAAGTTCCTTAAGCAGAAATCCAAGGTGAAATGGCTAGCAGAAGGGGACCGCAATTCCAAGTTCTTCCATGCCATGGTGAAGATGAACAGGAGGAAAAATTTCTTCTTGTCGCTTATGGAGAATCCGAGGTTTGGTAACAATTGGGACACTATTGCTCAGGAGGGGGTAAAATTTTTTCAGACTTTGCTTTCTGCCGATCACTGTGCTCTAGACCCGGCTCTTCTGGAGGTGATTCCTTCTCTGGTCTATGAGGAAGATAACAGGATCTTGATAGAGATCCCATCTGCCGCGGAGGTGAAAAGGACGGTCTTCTCCATTCCTGAGGACAATGCACCTGGCCCTGACGGGCTTACCGGGTGTTTCTTCACCTTTTGCTGGGATGTGGTTGGCCAGGATGTTGTTGAGGCTGTGCAGGAATTCTTCATGTACTCCAAGCTTCCCAGAGCTCTCAAATCCACATTCATTGCTCTCATTCCTAAGCCCAGGGACTTTCACGAGTTCAGGCCGATTAGCTTATGCAATGTGAGTTATAAGATCATTTCTAAGCTGCTGGCGACCAGACTGGGAACTATCTTGGCAAAGCTTATTTCTCCACTGCAGGGGGCTTTTGTGACAGACAGGAACATTACTGAAAACATTGCTCTGACCCAGGAACTTATACAGGACATTGATGGAGGGATGCATGGCGGCAACTTGATCATAAAGCTAGACATGGAGAAGGCTTATGATAGACTCAGTTGGGACTTTCTGTTTGCTGTTCTCAAAAAGTTTGGCTTCTCTGATTTCTGGTTGGGTCTGATTAAGCAGTGCGTGACTGGCAATTCCTTCTCCCTCCTGGTGAATGGATCTTCTACTGAGTTTATAAGGAGCTCCTGGGGACTCAGGCAAGGAGACCCTATCTCCCCGGCTTTATTCATTCTGGCAGAGGAGGTCTTGAGCAGAGGCATCACTGAGCTTCACTCCAGGGGACAGGCTACGGCTTTTCAGGTTCTTAGGAGGTGCCCGCCTGTTACACACCTCCTTTTTGCAGATGACACCGTGATCTTCACCAATGGCAGTAAGAACTCTCTCAAGAACCTGATGCACTTCCTTAAGGCGTATGAAACAGGGTCAGGTCAGAAAATCAGTGAGGGGAAAAGCAACTTCTATGCCTCCCAGAAGACTCCATCCCACAGACTCCAGATTATTCAGAGGTACACCGGTTTCTCTAGAGGCACCCTTCCCTTCACCTACCTGGGCTGCAAGATTGACAAGGGGAGAAACTAAGCAGTGCTACTTTGAAGACCTAGTTGCCAAGTTCCAGAAGAAAGGGGCAGGCTGGAAGGCTAAGCTCCTATCCCCCGGTGGCAGACTCACTCTGGTCAGACATGTTCTCAGTGGCATCCCCATTCACACCATGGCAGTCTTTGACGTTCCACTCGGGGTCCTCCACAGACTTGATAGCATCATGGCAAACTTCTTGTGGGGCAGCTCAGAGGAAGCCAAGAGGAGGCACTGGGTGGCTTGGGACAAGATCACGCAACCCTATGAGGAGGGGGGGCTGGGAATCAGGAAACTGACTGAGGTTATGCTCTTCCTCAGGATGAAAATGGCCTGGAGACTACAGCAGGGAGGCTCTCTTTGGGCTTAGTTCATGCATGCGGACGTATGGGGGCTTCCCCGACAACAGAGGACAGATCAGGGGACCGGCCAGATGGAAGCGACTACAGGAAGCTCGGTTCTCCATGAAATCCCAAGTTGGTTGGGAAGTGGGCACTGGCGATATCAGCTTCTGGGAGGACGACTGGACACCCCTAGCTACAGCTACAGGTACGGATTGGAAAGGATTCAACCATTACTTTTTTTAATCACTTAGACTAAAAAACGAAAAGGAGGGCACTCTTTATCCTCAATAGGAAGAACTCCCTTAAGAGGAAGGGTAACAAATACCAAGCCTGTCTTTCTCTCTGAAACAGGGCATATGGGGCAGAAAGACTATTTGTTGGGCTAATCTGCTAATCCCCTACCGCTTTGGCTCGCTACTGACCTGTACTGACCTGTCTAGTGAGTGCCCGGATACAGCATGGGTTGTGCCACGGGTTCCCCTACGGGAGTTAAGAAAAGGCCGAGTTGTTAACACGAGTTATAAAGGTACGGTGAAAAATACATAAATAAAGAAAATCAGCTTCGCACCTCATGTGACAGCTACCTCATCTTCCAGATGCCACATGAGGCGACATAGTCGGAATGGAAGATGAGTTCTTTGAATCAGTGATCGCGGAACGGGACGCTAGTGAGACCCCGATGGTTCTCGATTCGGGTTGATAGAAAAAGGAAGGTTCAGCTCGTATTAGGCATCTAGCCATATGCCCGGATTTCATCCTCTGCTTATGTAAAGTCAGCCTTTTACTATCTTGACTCTTCCACCCGGTGGAGCCAACTTTCCGCTTTACTGGTTCCAGTCTTTGCTGTCCAATCCGGATGTGAAGTCCTTACTTGCAGCCCTAGGTAAGGCGCGGGTTTAGTCTTCCAAGTAAAGGAATGCAGAATGGAATGGACTGATTTTGATGGACTTGCTTTCTCGCCTTTCCGCCTCTGTCTTACTTATTGACCCATAATCTGAGGTTAGCCCAGTCAGCTTACTCGCACCTATAGTGGCAGCACCTTATTCCACTACGTATCCGTCTGTCTGTTTAAAGAAAGAAATTGGTTAGTTAGATCACGCAAGAACTGAAGGCTTCGCTTTTCGGGCTACTGCTAGCCGAGCTTGGAACAATAAGGTTACTCACCAACTTATTAGAAGAAAGACGTACCGATTGAAGAGTTAAAGTACCCCCTCTCCTTCGTCGAGCCCAGCCTTGCCCCCTCGACAGGCCCAGCGGCGGGGGCCCTCGTTGGTGTTGGGTCGTGCGACTGTCGACCGTCTCCTCGGGTTGATAAGGGTTCGTTCATGGCCAACCACACCCGAACGTCAGGCTGTCCAAAAGGTTGCCAATCAACTAGTCTTTATTATCCGATTTCACTGTGAACTATCTACACTCGCATCGGTGAAATGATTTAGCGATAAGATAAGAATAAGTTAGTTAGCTAATCGTCAAGTTATACAATCGACAAGTCTTGATAAGCCACCGGAGCCCTCGCGATAGTGTTACGAAACAGATCCAGCGTATCTATCTTGGATCGGTGTACGATCTTGGAAAGAGAACGTCGATTTGATTGCGATGTATCGTACAGTCTGGGAGATAAGAATAGAAAAGAGAATGTCGAAAAAAGAAAGTCAGCCAGTCTTCATGCTAGATGATGATAGGCCTGATGAGAATGAGAATGAGGATGAGTCTGCCTGAGATGAGGCAGGAGATGATGATGAGAGGATCTCGGGATTTCGCTAAGGAGAAGCGCTAGGGTTCGGGGAAGCAAGGGTAGGGGACGTGTTTCAGTCCGTGAGGAACCCGTCTCGTTGTCCCGTCCTGCAGGACGGGAGATGAACAAGTGCAGGAAAGCACCTCGCAGCAAATAAGGAAATCAGATCAGGACCAACTACGCCTAGCCACGCAGGGAAGTAGCTACTCTCGCAACAGTGTATTTCCTAATCGTCATCAACCGCATCGGGATTCATAGCTATTGGCTACACCAAAGAAAACAATGATGAAACCAGGTGTGCCAAACAACCCACATAAACCCCTTAAGAAGACAGCGAAGCTTGGGTGAAACTAAGTGGAGGTCCGAAGCGATTCCTTCCCAACTTGGGATTTCTTTTCTTCTTCATTTATTGGCCCCGGTACTTTTTTTATAGGAAGGAGATCTGCTCTCATCGACTGCCTGAATCACGGCTATTCTTCCAGGGAATGGGGAAAAGCAAGCGAGCTTGGTAGTAGAGGGAAGAGAAAAAGGTGTGAGGGCGAGCTTCTTTCTCTAGTCACTAAAGGAAGCTCGACGATCCCGTATAGCTGCATCATGAAATTGCCTGTATAGCCGCTTCCAAAATGGCAGTCCGCCTACGGCTCCTATGGATCATTGGAAAAAGTTCTCTGTTCCAGACCGATTGCAAGTCCACAACATCCCTATGCTATGTCGGGCCCTTGGCCAAAAAGACATTAAGGATCTGTGTACCCGGTATCCATTCCATACCCATATCTGCGAGCTATATCGATAGACTAATGATCTGGCGTATCGAAGATGAAAGGGGATTGCGATCCATCGTATCGAAGATGAAAGGGGATTGCGATCCATATTGATCTGAATATCGACTAGGATGATTCTGTCTCACTCACTTCGGCAAAGCCCACTCCGGCTGCATCAGCCAAAATCAGACAGTGTGACGCATAGGTGGAAAAGTGCCCTCGTAAGCCAAAGTAGCCTTTTCTCTAGCTGCATTTGCCATGTAATCAGCACATTGGTTCCCTTCTCGATAGATATGGGTCACTCTCGTCTGTGGGAAGAAGGAGAACATCCATCGCGATCTCTCTGATAATAGGGCAGTTTGGCTCTCCTCTCGTCTTGGTCTGACGTGACGAGTCAACTAGCAGATGTACCAACCGGAACAGATGGAGACAGGGGGGGTGGGCATCACATCGGTGTAAGCGGAAGAAGACCAATCGGCTCCGGAGCCTAGAGAACCGGAAGAATGAGGAAAGAGGGCAAGCTCCGGTAGAACGAATGAAATGGCGTCAGAGACTATAGAAGCTCTGTACTCATAGGCGGTGATTCCCACTTGTAAGGACTTGTTTGTTGAAGCGTTAACTGGCTTTTCTTTTCCCGGTAATAGAAAAGAGACAAGCCAAGCGATCCAGGTTCTCAACGAGTTCATTCTGGTTTGAATCCCACTTTGCAGTACTAGTTCGAGTTCCGAGCTAATATAGTTAAGAATATCTCCTTGCTCCTAAACTCAAGGTAAGGTTGCCACCCCGAGACCGGACATCGTTAGTTAGCCCTCAGGGCCGATGCGCTCCCTCTGCGATTGACCTTGCTTCTATTCCTCGGCAATTGATAGCTAAGCTCGTAGTTCGTCTAGGCATTCCCGCTGAGAGAGAAGTTAATGTTTCATCGGAGTCTCGCGTATTACTAGTTCGGATCAAAGACCAGTAAGGTAGCTAGATCAAGCTATTCCAATTGACGGGTTTTCTCAACGAGTGAAGTAAAGTACGCGATCAACTTCGGTTCGGGAAGGATGTTCATAAGGACAAGAGCACTTGACTCCTTTCGTTCGTTCGGAGACCTCACCTCCTTTAAAGACATTAACAAGACAAGACTGAATAATGTACGCTCCGTTCAGTGACCGAGGATACTCGCCTCGCTACGAGACAGAGTCATTCGTCTCAACTATAAGACAAAGAACCTATGCTTTGGGACGAAAGGCGGGGCACCTAGGAGACGAAGATGAAACTGAACCTGATAGTTGGACTTGAAGGTCCGCTTCCGCTGCGGTAGAAAGGCCTTGGCCGGATCCCGATACTCTATCCTCTACAGCTTCAAAGGTAGGTGTGATGCGGGTGTGGACTGACCCACTAAAGCAGCGAGTACGGGATGGGATGCCCACTCATCTGCAGTTGATAATAGGTACGAACTAGGTTCTGTGTAGTTACATGTTTTCATCTTTCTAGCGTACAGTGAGAGCGTTCCCGTGTGAGGCGCTAGTGGAAGTCGGCTTTGGAGATCGTAGAGATTGTTCTTTCTTTCGGCTGGATAAGCAAGAACTGATATACAGCAAGAGGCGCACCGCAAGGTGCGTAGCGCGAGTCTTTGCCTCCCAACAAAAGACGTCGAATGAAATATTTGCACAGCGGGTCCCTTTTCCGGTTGTGGCGGACAGGCCTGATGGATTCCCTTTTGGACTCTATTTTTAGTCCCAGTTGTAGCCTTCGTGACTTAATCTAGATACCGGTGGTTGGGAAGCGTTAATTAAAATTAGTAGCTTGTTGAGAAGCAAGTCACAATCGGGTAACGAATCTTTTCCAGAAGGACTGAAACAGGGCAACCGAATGAAAAGGGGCTGAGCTGAGGTGGAGGAGCCCGCAGACCATAGGGGGTATAGTTAGATGAACGAGAGGGGATAGCAGACTAGTAAGCATCGAGGACCAGAGAGGAGAGCATAGTGACGAGAGACCTCTTCCTCCCCGTTCCAGTAAAGCAAGCTGTGGTCTAATCCAACCTATCCGTTCCAGTACTTTTTTTTTGTTTGTCGAGTAGGCTTAGGCAAAGGGAAGTGCGCCGGCCAATACCTATAATTGAAAGAAAGAGCTAAAGTTCCCATTGGAAGCACTTATGGGAGATGAAACGAAAAGAAGTTTTACCATGCCATGGCATAACTTCCACTGGTTTACGAATAACTGAATCGGACCGTTCGATGAAAATCAAAAGTAGGTAGACGATAAGCCTCCCGTGAAGAAATGTGAACTCCTCCTTTGGCCAAGCAAAACAAAGAATTATTCTCCATTTATTTCATAACCTTGAGCTGCCGTCATTCGATCAGTCCCTCTTTGGGAGATCCGCCTTCATAAGCTTTCTCCCATTGGCTGTCAAACAAAACTGATAGAGAATAAAGGTTGACCGGGGAGTCTTCATAGCTTGAACGTACAAAACTGGAATTTCTTTCTTTCATTGTAAACATAAGTTAAGTCAAGACAGCTCAGGGGGTCAGGGAGTCAAATGGTATACCAATCTATGTTTGCCGTGGCATTGCGGAGGTCGAAGGGTAAGACCATCTATTTTGATGACTGCCTTTGGCCCATAAGCATAAGCCGGGACTGGAAAAAGAAAAGCTATCAGTCCTTGCCTTCTGGGTTTGAATTTCATCTCATCGATGACTGGAATCGCTCCTATCAATAAGAGTTCCTATAGCTGGACAACTCCCCGAAAACTTAAAGCTGATTAAGCAAAAATCCCATCCATGAAATTTTTAATAAAGCAACGCCATTGAAATTTTTAATAAAGCGGGATGTCCTGCCCAGCGAGTGTCGTGACACTCCTTCAACAAGTCCCTACGTATGTTATCCCACCTTGGGACGAAAAGCTTATTCCCTTGGTGTAGAGCAGACCATCCTTTTCCCAAAAGCGACGAGTCCTTCCCTCCTTGACAGCTTGTAGTAGGTTCCTAGCTACTGCGTTATATTGTAGACCCTCCTTGATCCTATAAGAAAGGGTGCTCCTAAACTGGCTCACAGCAGTTATCTCCTGTAGCTTCAAGCTCACAAGCTCTGCTTTCCGACTTAACGCATCAGCCAGACGATTTGTGCGTCCCGGCTTATACTCTATACACATATCGAACTCAGCCAAGAAGTCTTGCCACCTTGCTTGCTTCGGGCTGAGCTTCTTCTGTGTTTGGAAATAGCTGGTGGCTATCTTATCTGTTCGGACAACGAATTTTGACCCGAGCAGATAGTGTCTCCAAGTGCGTAGACAGTGCACTATGGCGGTCATCCCCTTTTCTTGTACTGTGTATTTCCGCTCGGTGTCATTGAGCTTACGGCTCTCATAGGCGATTGGGTGCCCTTCTTGCATAAGAACTCCACCGATGGCATAGTCCGAAGCATCGGTATGTACCTCGAACGGCTTAGCGTGATCCGGCAAGGCCAGCACCGGATCAGCCATGATGGCTCCCTTTAAGTCCTCAAGGGCCTCTTGACATTCTCTCGTCCAATGCCATGGTTGGTTCTTCTTAAGGAGATTAGTCAAAGGTGCAGCCCGACCCGAAAAGCCTTGGATGAACCTACGATAGTAGTTTACCAGGCCAAGAAAAGATCAGGACTCATATACCTTTGATGGGGGATCCCATTCCTCTATGGCCTTCACCTTCTCATTGTCCATGCAAATGGTCCCTCCCTTGATCCGATGTACAAGGAACAAGACTGATTGTTGAGCAAAAGATCACTTCTCCTTCTTGACATAAAGCTGGTTGTCGCGTAATATCTGGAAGACAGCTCGTAAGTGCTCCACGTGCTCTTCGACGCGTCCCACTATAGACCACAATGTCATCAAGATATACCACCACAAACCGGTCCAGGTAGGGGTGGCGGTTCATCAGGGTGCAAAACGTTGCTGGGGCATTGGTAAAGCCAAAAGGCATCACCAGAAACTCGAAGGCACCATATCGGGTGACACAAGTAGTCTTTGCCTCGTCGCCCTCAGCGATTCGGACCTGATAGTAGCCTGTAATATCAGTAAGTAGATCTAACTTCGAAAAGTACCGTGCTCTTCCTAGCTGATCAAAGAGATCCGCAATGAGAGGGATGGGGTACTTGTTATTGATCCTTACCTTGTTGAGGGCTCTATCGTCGATGCAAAGTCGAAGACTCCCATCGTGCTTCTTTTGAAACAGCACTGGTGCACCATATGGGGCCTTTGATGGCTCGGCATCCAGCAACTCCCTCAATTGCCTCCTCAGTTCTTCTAGCTCCGGTGGGGCCATCCTGTGACGGTGCCATTGCCGGTGGCTTAGCCCCAGGTTCCAGCTCAATGCGATGATCCACCTCTCTCCTAGGTGGAAGTCTCTTAGTCCGGTGGCATAACATCTTTGAACTCGTCAAGGACTTCTGCTATTACAGTACAGTCGGTAGCTCCTCACTTGACCCATTTTATTCATCCCCAACTAGCGCAGCCACAAAGGTTTCTTCGTCCTTCTTGACTCCCTTGACAAGCTGCAAGGCGGATAAAGTGGGCACACTAGTCTTCACATTAACAGTTGGGATCATGCATGGTGTTCCTTCATCCATGATGCCTAAGGTGCCCAAGTATGGCATAGGGACGTCGGTTGGTTCCAAGAACTCTATCCCTAAGACGACCTTGAAATCGTCTAGGGGCGCCACAGTGAAATTAGTCGTCCCTTTCCATCCTCCTATTTGTAGCTCCACGCCCTTTGCAATGCCATGGATTGGTTTCGCGGCAGAGTTAACGGCCTTGATGCGGCTGGTGTCCCTTTCCGTCTTCAGCCCCCATTGGCTTTCTCCTCGGATATTAAGTTGTGGGTTGTTCCTGTATCAACTAGGGCCCTAGCCTGCTGGCCGTTTATGTTCATATCCACGTACATTAGACCCGTCAGTGGCCCGCTTGGGACTTGCAGGCTGCTTCTGCACAACGTTTAGTAGCCTAAGCGCACCCATCTTAGGCTCTTCAGGCTCCTTTTCACGGGATCTTTCGCCTCTTCGGTCTTCAGAAGTGCATTGAGAGCCTTCCTCTTAGGGCAGTCCATGGCCCGATGCCCAACGGCTCCGCAGATGAAGCACCCTGCACTCCTGGTGGTAGGTTGTTCCTTGCCTTTGCCATGGAACGATTTCCGTCAGTCCTTCTTTGAGTCACTCTTCTTCGAAGCCCCACCTTTGCAACGACTATAGTAACTTATACTATACTATCATAATAAACTATACCTAATTATTTATCATAGTACCCATATTTGAGGAATCAAGGAATTGAACCCACATAAAGCCTGTTACCTGTTGCCGATCCGATTACCGATTCTAAGGATTAACCTGAAGAGAAGGCGCGGAGCGGACCGGCTGAAAGAAGGACCGCGGGGAAAGTTCTCTAACCTGGGTGAAACCTATTTTGAATCCGTCTTTGAGGGACGGAAAGGGCCAGTCCTCCTATCGCGAACCTATCCACTTATCTACCGCATCGGGGCGAACATCTCGGCGTCGGTTGCTGAAAGCGGGATAGGAAGAAGGGTTTCTTTTTAGTTGAGAGCATCCCTGAGGGCATAAGCGCTTCCCATTGCCGAATCTATCTTTTATTGACATTGAGGGAGTACCAATCACAGATGTTGGTTCCTTCACAAATGAACAAGCAAGAGTTCGAGAAAGGCGACACACGAAAGTCGACGTTCCCATCAAAAAGACGAGACGGAGTTTGGGCGATCAGACAGTAGTCGTATAGGCAGTCCAGTCAGTCCTTCTTCCGAGCATCCCTTTCCCTACCTCTCAAAACAGAGATTTTGGTCCTACCCTTGCTATTCACTATAGCTATTAGTTTTTTATCCCTATGCTTGCTTATTGTTGACTCTTTTTTTGTTCTTTCTATCCTACCTATGAATTATGGCTTGTGAACTCAAGTATCTCCTTCATTTGCCTGCTGCTTTTGCCCATTCTTCTTGACTAGCTGGTTGAGCTGGCAGACCCACTCGGCGGTTTTGTTTGAGCTTCTTTTTCGAATGAGCCCTTTGCTTCATCGAGAATGAAGAGGCTTCCCCGTGGGACTCAAGGGTCGACGATGTTTTTCTTCTTCACCGACCCATTTATCACTCATCAGATCAAGCCTAAAAACGAGAGAGACGGGAAGACAATGCAATGAGGTCCTACTTATGCAACTCAGTCAGAATCCGTGGAAAGTTGTTGCAAGAATGAAGAGCAGCGCCACCGTCAAGTATAGACATAGGATTCCATAAGATCAGAGCTCAATTAATCCAAGCTAGAAGAAGATATTCCTTCTTTTAAATCTCGCTCAGTAGGGTCCCCCCTATCCAAAGAGATGAGCATCGATCGCATCGAGTTCTAAAAAAAAGAGAAGAAAGCTGATCGGTGAATAAGGACTCAAGCCATTCATCCTAATCAGTAGACACGCATTCAAGATCAAGAGATTCCACGCGGAAGGATGCGTCAGAAAGCGCTATCTATCCACAACATTATCATCGGATAAATGGGAGGGCCGCTATGATAAGGTAGGCTCATACACCTCAACAGCGCTATGTCCATCCTCTTTTGTTGGCCAATGGAATGGATAGCTGAGTTCACCTTGGCTTGTTCAGTCCGTGATACGAGTAGATGAATCCACTTCATCCGGAGATGGTGAAAGCTCGGTCAATGAAACTCGCGCTAATCTTCCCACTTCAAAGGTATACTAGACTCTTTGCTTTTTTGCTTCACAGCAAGAAAAGTCATTCAGTAGCTCTCAAACAGAAAGATTGAGTGCCATGCGAATAAAACAAAAAGTAAAGCAGCATGTTTTTGCAGCAAGAAAACATGGAAAAAGGTCAGCCGCAGATCTCTCTTGCCAATTATCTCATCAATAGGCATCCCGCGCACACAGTCTCTTATCGCATCTATAGAGAAGGAAGACCACTCACTATGTGACCTATTCCGAGCATCTCTTTATGCAATTCTTGTCTTTCGATCTTCTCTACGGAATAGAGATCTTGTTACCAAAAAGATTTTTTCGTGTCTATCTGGATCTGTATGGTCTACTCTCTCGTCTTTGGCACCAACGTCGAATAGCAGTAGGTATCTGAAAAACCTATGTTGCGGTAGTCATGCCTTTTCCCCTTGGGATCTTGGTCATGTCTGTCTCTCTCCCCCTCGTCTTTCTTGGGGCCATTGTCTCTACTTTAGTCATTCCTCGCTACCTGGATAGGTTCCGTTTCCTTATCTTTCTTTTCCGCTGCGCGCCTTCTCTTTCTGTTTTGGATGCCTATGCTCACGTCCGGCATGTGGTGATATGAGCGTCTTCCTCCGTTTCTATCTATCTAGTAAGGTGGGGGCAGCCTGGTGGGCTAGGCAGCAAGTCGACTAAGTAGTTAGTTCAGTTGAATGGAAAGAAAATCTCCATCGACATGGGTGTGCCACGCTATACCCGACCCGGTTGCAAGGGAAGACCGGGTTAGGGCAGCGCGAGCTCAGTCAAATGGGTAAGAATGCGCAGCTAACTATCCTTTCACATCTGCTTGCTAGCTCTACCCAACTGCCTCACAAGACGATCGTCCAGCTGACATCTTGGGTTCAACCTCCTTTCTCTCTCTCTTTTCCGGGAACCCAGTTCCTCACCTACCCGCCTGGCTGCTCCACCATCGTCAGTTTAGTTCCCTAGTAGCGAAAAGGGTTTACCTGGCTAACTTGTAAGTGGAAGACTCACCTGATCTTGCATCAGCTAAAGATGTTCGAGAAGATTCCCATCCAGACCTTATTGGAACTGTATCTCCAGGCCTTTCCGCTTTAGTGGATTCGTCCACACCCGCTGCTTTGGCTGAAAAAAGACTTCCTCTTCTCAGATGGTTCTCCAATGGTTAAAAGTGGTTGCGTGGTACAAGATTGTACGGGAGGCTAATCCTGAATCTTCGTTTGAGTATGCCCTCCAATGGACCAGTGGTCTCAACGTCTTGGAGATCCCAATCTACTGAAAACCCGAACTTTCTACAGATATGGTTTACTGTGGAAGTTGTATGATCGAATCGCTTCGGTTGGATTGGACTAGAGAGTCCCGATCCTTCCTGAGTAACTTGATGGTTATCTCGGTGGTCTGTTGTTGGGTGCACGTGGAACAGACGGTGTGATCTTTTGCGTTGGAGAACTTCGCCTCGCTTGGTCAGATATCCAAGACCCAGAGGTCTCCTTTAGCTTGGAGATGAAGGATCGTTTCTGCCAGCACCGAGGAGTGGAAAGACTTAATGTTGTTTGTTTCACAACCTTCAGCCAGCCACTTGATCCGCTCTTTTTGTCTCCAGTATACCTCCTCCTGAACGTGGAGTGCGTTCAAACGAGAACGTGCTTCTTCCAAGTGGGAGAAGCAGGACTCGGATCCCTATCAAATTCCCACTGAGCTCGAAGGACGTCGTCCTCCGCTCGCTGGATTGGATGTTTTGGAAGACATTCCCAAAAACATTCTTCTCCCAGGTCTTGAGGAGAGCGAAGTGAGGGCTTTTGAGCTTTTCTGCGAAAGCATACAGTGGTGTCAAGGCCAGGACCGGCAAACATCATTCCTGGAGCCAGCCTCCTCAACCGGTAGTAACCGCCTGGGGGGCGTCATTAAAGGTTGTTGTCCCGTGCTTTTAGAACAAGGCTCAAAGGGACTCTGATTTATTTGTAGCCTCACTCCGTTGAAGGTTGTAGGAGAACTGGGCCACATCGAGCATCTTGGCCCAATCCCGTTGATTTGATTGGCACTGACAAAGTGCCGTAGGTACAGTACATCCCCAGTGGGTTGTTCACCCGTTCTGTTTGTCCATCCGTCTGCGGGTGAAAACTCGTCGAAAAGTGGAGGGACGCCCCAAGGAGTTTGAACAACTCCATCAAAAATCTCCCGGTTCAGCGAGGATCTCGATCACTGACAATGGAACATGGTACCCCCAATACTTCACACATGGGTTGGGAATAGCCTTGTTGCCGCTTGCTCGGCTGTGCAATCCCTTGGGGCTGCAGCAAAGATGCCATACTTAGAGAAAGAACCGGTCCACCACGACCATAATGGATCCATATCCCTCCGACTTGGGTAATGCCATGATGAAGTCCATGGAGACACTCCCCCATGGCCTCTCAGGTATGGGCAATGGTTCCAACAATCCTCTTTCTTGGTGGTTGGTGCTCAACCTTATCTTGTTGACAAACAAGACAAGTCCTCACGTAGGCCTCAACTTCATCCCGCATTCGAGGCGCTTGCGGTAAAGTAAGCTGACTCCAAGAGTGCCCGCGTGCGCCGTTGTCCTGGATTACCAGCCCACTCGCGTGTCATGGCATTCACTAATTAGGTTTTTCCGTAGG
>Ga0209372_1000316_pt1 | contig 28251 bp, 27 predicted proteins | sample AgamicAtPe_FD_187170 | JGI IMG/M metagenome (GOLD analysis project Ga0209372, IMG submission 187170) | Agave microbial communities from Guanajuato, Mexico - At.P.e (SPAdes) (version 2) | ecosystem: Host-associated > Plants > Phyllosphere > Phylloplane/Leaf | place: Guanajuato, Mexico | collected... | reverse complement strand
GGTCAATTGGAGCCTGGCTCCAAGTTGCCTGCTTCCTCTCACTCTGACTGCAAGCCTTTGGCCTCGCGAGGATCGGGCAAAGTTTGCTCTGAGCGCCCGATCGGCGCCTCCATTCGAGGGGAGGCGCAACTCGCAGCTTGATTGTATAATTAGCGCACGTAAGCAAATAGCTCCAACTCCAAATCCGATTAGCCTGTCCGTCGGCTTTTCGGGCTGCCGATTTGTCTTGTCATTTTGCTCGATCGGCGCCAACTTGAGCTGGCCCAAATCATTGCCAACAGCTCGGCGCCAGATTTAAAGGCCGAGCCAAATCGAGCTCGAGGATTAAAGGCGGCCAAGAGAAAGAGAAAGGGCTTTTGGTTTGGTTTGTTCTGCTCTGCTTTGGTGGGGTAAATTTAGCGCAAAGCCGACCTGTTGTTCTCGCAAGCTCGCCCTCTCCTGGCCGCAAGTCTCGAGTCTTAAAGGCCAGCTTGCTGTCACCTTGAGCGCTGCGAGCGGGCGCCATTTGCATGATCCAATTTGAGGGCCAATTTGAGCGCCATTGAGCTGGCCGCGCGCTCGCAACTCGGCAGCCGCAAGCCAGAGGCACGCTAATCAGGCCAGCCGGATTCATTAGGGCGCAGAGCTGCATTGTGCAATAGCAGGGCGGCCGGGCACCTGCGGGCTCAGGCGGAGAGACGCTTGGCGCGCGTCTGGCCAGCCTCAGCGAGCTGGCGGCCGAGCGGCAGCAGCAGCGGCAGCCACCGCAGCCACTTTGGGTTTGGTGAAGCCTCCGGGCGGCAGACTCGCTAAGGCTCCTCTCTCGCAATCGAGCGGCCGGCCGGCCGGGCAGCCTCTCAGTGGACACAATTTGGGCCGCTTAGTCCGGCCGACACCAATTCAAGCGGCCGGCCAACTTGAGTGGCTTCAACCTCCTCAGGCTGGCACTCTAGGCCGGAAGAGGGGCCAGAAGGGGGCTGCCGGCGCAAGCAGAGTGGCGCACTCGACACGCCATCCAGCCATCGCGCCAACGCTGGCGCCTCCTCGTCAGCGTCGCTAATTAAATCGCCTGTGCCTTACCTGGCCGCCATTGTGTGGCGGCGGTTTGCGCGTCCGGCTGGCCTGGACGCCCTCAGCTTGATTGGCGCGCCCTCTGCACTCGGCTCGCGGCACTGCCGGCTCGCTGCTCGAGTGACCAGCTCGGTCGCGCTAAGACGCGCACGAACAAAGTCCACTTTTGCCTCCTCCTCCAAACTCTTGCCCCCCTTCCCCCTCACAAGCTCTAGCGCCCTCAGTTGTCAGAGCGCGGCTAGCAGAGCAATGGATTGGACTCAATCTAATCCAGTCCAGTCCAGTCCAACTCCGGCCAAGTCGAGTCCAATCCAATCAGACGCGCTGCTTGTTTGGCCCCCAACTCGCGCGCCTATCGGCGCAACCGGCGAGTGCGGGCCAAACAAGTCCCATTCCAGGCTAGCCGCTCGCTCGCTCTCCAGCTCGAGGGGCCCAAAAGTGAAGTCAAATATTTGATCTGGGGCGGATTGCGCTGCAAGTGGGCGTGGCGCGGCCGCAACAACAAAGCGCCCCTCCTCGAGTCGGCGGCCATAAAACGGAAGTGAGCCCGCGGCCAGCCGGCGGGGACGCTCGAGCGCGCTCGCTGGCCGTGATTAATGGGCCTCAATTCAAGGTTTCGCCGGGAAAACAAGCGCGGCGGCGAGGAGAGACTGGAAGTGGTCGGCAACGAGAGCTCGATCTCGGACTCTCGCTTGCTCGCATTTTTGCGCCCAAACTCTCCCTCTCTCCATCTCTCAGCCGGGTGGCCAGAAATAAACATTAATATTAATACACTCGCCCACTGCGAGCCCAAGCCAACCAATGGCGCCGACTGGCCGCCAGGCAACACGAACACAATCCGCACTCCATTGTGCAATTGGCCGCCTTGAGATATCCGGCCCAATCGGCCTGAGACGTGGCCACCAAAACACTTGGCGCCCACTTTTGTCCGCCAGAACGCAAACATCGCGAACTGGAACAATCCGCTTGAGGAGACTGGCAAACGCAAGCCAGCGGCTACATCTCCATCCTTGCATGCAACCTAGCCAATCAAGCCTGAGAGCTCCATCCACTTTGAGGGTCAAGGGCTGCTCGTTTTCACTCCATCGAGTGGCTCAGTTTTAGGCAAACTCGGCCGGCCTTAATCCCGTGCGGACTCGTGCGCCTGGAGGAGCCGCCACTCCTGCCGATTGTGTGCGCGGCCGCCTCGGCGCTAATCAGACTCGACTGGCCACCAGCCGAGGGGCGGCCAGCCTACACGGATCGGCCTCGGTTTGGAGGAGAGCGCGTTTTGTGCTCGCAACGCAACCGGCAGCCCCCGATGGCTCCATTGTAACGGGCAAGCTCGCGCAACTGCCAACTGGAGCCGCGCAGAATGGAGTTGGTTTGCGCGCAAACAGCAAACAGCCCCCATTGGCAGCCCGTCCGCAGTCCAGCCGGAACCCCAAGCTGATCCGCATCCAAATTCAACCATTGCAAGCCCAAACAACATGGCAGCGCAAAATCTATCATCGCAAACTGGCAGCGGGCTGGCCTACACCTGTTCTTGCGCCTAAGGCTTGTCCATGAGTGGCAAAGAGGGAATTGGCCTGTTCGAGGTTGGGTTTTGCGGCCTCCCCCCTTCCTCGAGTCTCGCTCGTCGTCGTCATTGGCCGGCCAACGTGAGCCAGCAAGACTTGGCGGTTGCGGCGCCAGAGACGAGGAGGAAAAACAGGCGCTCGATTGGATGAAGTTGGTTGTCGTTTCCTTGCGCAAATCGAGCTGCTCCAAGCCGAGTGCTCGAGTTACAAGCAGCCGATGGGGACTCCAAGCAAAGCCTCTGCGCTAATGATTCGCATTGGCTCGCTGCTCCAAGTTGGCCGGCTTTGCGCCCGAGCCGCCGCCAATGACAGCGCCAACGACAAGCGCGGCCCAAGAGCGGCGCCCGAGGAGTTTGGCCGAAAGTTGCCGGCCTCGACGCTGAACGGTTTCAAGCGGGACTTTCGCTTTGGGTTTTAGCTCGAGATTCGGGGGCCGCTGTGAGAGCATCAATTTGTTTGTATTCGAGCGTCAAAAATGTTTCCAACCAGCTAGCTCGCTCGCCGAGCTTAATGGCGCCCGCGCACTCCATCCCCTTCTGCCGCCCCTAGGGGCGCTCGCGGCGGCGCATTGTGCGCTGCCGTCGGACGGAGGCCAGCGTGCAGTTGGTTGGCCCTAACGAGCTCGCTTGTAGTTGGCCCCTAAGCCGATCAATTGATTGAGCGGGCCGACGGAAGCGCCGAGCTGGAGCTGGGCAAAATTAATGTGACAGGCGGATTAGTTGGCGGCGCCCCTCTGAAAGCGGGCGCGCCATTCGCGGGGCCCAACGAGAGACAAAGGCGAGCACCTGGCCGGCTGACTAGTCCTGGCTGGCTGCTCGCCCGGATTATGGACTGATGATGGATCGCTTGATAAGAGGCGCCCCTCTGCGGCCGCAAGCTAGCCAGCCGGCGGGCCTTCCGCTCGGCCGAGGGCGCCCGTCGCTCGCCGGCCGGCCGGCTGGCCAAGAATGGCTCAGTCAGCCTGTTTGTGTGCGCCTGTGTGTTGAAGCGACACATCGAAAATAAGCTGACGCTTCAAAGGGGAATCCATCCATCCATCTATCTGCTGCCTCTACTTCCGCTGCCAGCCTTGCCGAAGCTCCCATTTGTTTTCCGCTAAGAGAGGCAGTTTAAATTCGCATCCCAGCGCAACTATAACTCGATTTGGGCTTCCAGAGGGGCAAGTCGCTGAACTCGCCGGGCCCACTCAAGGTTATGCGGCTTTGGCTCGCTGGCTGCGCCAGTGTCAGTGGCCGGTTCAGTGGCTCGGCGAGCAAGCAAATTGAATTTGCGCGCCAACTTTGGCCGCTAATTTGCATAGCACAGCAGCCCCAAGCTGAGCGCAGTCTCAGGCCCCCGGCTCAAAGCTGCCGCCAGCGCACAGCACTTTCAATCTTGGCCGGCCGGCCGGCCCGCTGGGGGCGGCAAACGCGAGACAAGTTGATAATCGAATTTCGATTCCAGTGGCCGGAAGCGGGAGCTGCCGGCTGAGCGCGGCTCAAGTGGCTTCCGCCGCCAAGACTGGCGCTTGGCTGTTTACATCTCGGTGGGCGGCTTGTTGAATGGGCCCCCAACTTTGGCGAGCTACTTCAATTGGTACCTAGAGGCAAGGTCGCTAGGCACTCTGGGCGGCATAATGAGAGCGCGACGATTTTTGCCTCCCTTCCCCCTTTTGCCTCTCGCCTGTCAGCCAAACTGGAGGCTGACGTTTGGTGTCTCGCGGGAAGGGGCGAGCCCAATTTGCGGGCCGCGAGGAGGGCCAGAATTCAATTCCAATATGTGCGCAAGTGGGGGGGGGGCGCCAATCCTGGAGAGGCCCTGGGCTGGCTGCAACTCGCGCGGCCCGCCGGCCAGATTTATGGGCCCCAAAGGGGGCTCGTTTGTTTCAAAGTGGGCGCACAATGGCGCCTCCATTAATTGGATCGCGCTGGGCGGCCGGCTAGGTGGCGCCAGTTGGGCGCCAATTGGCCGCCGCAAAACTGGCACAACAAACGAGAGATATCATCAGCACCAACATGCGCGATGAGATTTGGTTGGCGAGATATGCTCGCCGGCCACGCAAGCCGGGCGGCCGGGCAGCCGAGCGAGCCTCCAGCGGGCGACCTTTGGCGGAGGGGGCGCGCTGCATGGAAGCGAGCGCGAAGGGCAACTCTGGCCACCCTTTGCTCTCGGCGCAAGCGGCCAGAGTAGAGCGAGAGAATGGCAGTCAATCATGGGAAAAGTGGCGCCATTGAGTCCGGCGGGCTCCATTGTGCGCTCGGGTTGCTACAGCGGCCGGCCTCCATCCGGGAACAGCGGGCGCCCTCTGCCTTTTAGGCTTGAATGGGCGGCCGAGTCAAGGTTGGAGCGGGAGAGTCGGGCAAAATTTACTCACAGCAGTCCCGCTCCCGCTCCCAACCTCAGAGCGGCCAATCGGTGTTGCCAATAAGAGCTGGCCCAATATGATTAATGAGCGGGCTGCGCATCCGCCTCGAGGCGGCCAGTCCGCCGGACGGGCGCGGGCCGGCCGACTGGCAGTTGCCATTAATTTGGGGCCAATGCAAGGCTCGCTTCCGTTGGCCAGCTCTAGCACGTATGCTGCAGTAGCAGCGGCAGCAGCAGCAGCAGCAGCAGCAACTCCCTAGCTCAGGAGGCTCGGCCAGCAAAATTGATTCCCATCATTAGCACGTCTTTGCCGAGAGTTTCAGCCGCCACGAAGCCAACACTCGATCACGTCGAGCTCGCTCGCAAACCGGAAGAGGTGGAGGAGGGGCCGCCTACGTGACCCTCTCTCGCTGCCGCTCAAACTAAAACTCTACTTACCAACCGAATTGCTGCCCTATTCCTCTCCTGATCCTCGCGCAAAGACAAAATTCGCGACCTGTTCAAGGTGCGATCGCAATCTCGCTCACCTGAGCCAAGCTCAGCCAAGCGACGCTTTGCTGCTCCATCGGCCAACTCTGCGTCCAAGCTCGCCGAGTTCAAGGGATTCTCGTGCAAGCCAACCATCGGCCAGGGGGGCAGCTCGCAAACTTTAGGCTCCTCTCCCTCCTCTCCAAACGGCCCACGCCTCTCCTCAAGCTCCTCCGGCCAGCCGCGCATCTCGCGCCAGCCCGACTCCAATCCAACCAGCGAGTTGCCGCACTCGCTGGTTCCGTTGGGCTGAGCCGAAAACAGGCCATGCTGGCCGCCTTCGAGCGCAAAAATCTCACTAAACCCCTCGTTGCCATCCGCATCCTGCAACTGCTCGTCGAAATCGCTCTCCTCGTAACAATAACACGCGCCCTCCTCCGCCCCAGGTGGGCCACAGTTGTGCGCCAACAACACATGCTCGCCATCCTCGCCCACAACAGACTCAACTGTCACACTCTCGGCCCCAGCACCGTCAAGTCTCGTTCTCCTTTCCCCTCTCAGGCGCCGCAATCGTTCGCGCTTGGCCCTCCTGACTCGAGCTAACCTGGCCGAATCTAACGTGTGCTGCTGGTAGTTCAGAAACAAGAGCCAACAGACGCACCAGCCGCAGGAGAATATGAAGAACAGGTAGACGAGCATGGCTGCCCGTTTCAATTAGCTACTTGACAGTTGATCTGTTTGCGTGAGGCTTGAAGATTTCCAAGCCTTGGCTGCAAAAAGTTAGGTTGAGTTGGGTTGGGTTGAGTTCAGTTTAGTTGAGCAGAGCTGAGCGCCAATTCGAACCGACTAGATCGCATTGACCGCTCAATTGATACTGCAACCGAGGAATTGCCAGCTTGGGGCCAAGAGAGCAAGTGGGGCCAACTGAGCGCGCCAGCGCATTGTCGAGATCGCTAGAGTCTATACGCTCGACTGTTGCGCCACCAAGTGGCGCGAAGAGCAACCTTGGCAAAGTTCGAATTAGACAAAAACATTTCCAGAGCCACGAAATTGAATTCAAACCTAAATCGTCATCATCATCGTTGCCCATCAACAAATAATGCACTTACCTTCTGTTTGAGCTCACTTGAATTGTTTGGCTTAGGTTGTGTTGGCTCCAAATGAGCAAGGCGGGAGCTAACTGAGATCGGCTGGTCCAAGGGCGAGAGTACGCGTCTTGGTTGCGCCGCCGACACTGGCGCCATCTGGTGGCTGGTGCTGGTGGAGGAGGAGGAGGTTGCTGAGGAAATGCTCGACATTGAGACGGACGAAATTGAGCCAAGATTATGGGGCCGAGCTGGCAAGTCTGGCGCCTGTTTCGTGTTGGCCAATTTGCGCGGCTGACTAAATTTTGTGGCAACGTTTTGGTTGGCAAGCTTGTTTGCGGATGGCGCCTGCGGTTGGCCGTCCAGGTGGCCACTCATCGGGTATCTTGAGGGCAAATCATCGATCACAAGGCTAGTCCGCTGATTCACCATCTCTTGAAGGGCCTTTGTTATGGGCGCGCGTGAGTTGTTGAAGCCTCTTGCGAAATTAGGATGCTGGACATGGCATTGTGTTGGCGCCACTTGCTGCTGCTGCTGCTGCTGCTGTTTCATGTTAGTCAGCGGAAGCATCAGCGACTGCCAGCAGCCAGCTCGCTCGCTCGCCGGCGCCACCAATTGCGGCTGGCGATACTGGTTGTTGCGAGCTGTTGCAAACATATGTTGTTGTCTCTCATTGTTGGAACCAATTGAATCACTGCAGCAGACAATTGTTGCCGGCGCCGGCGGATGTGGCAAATAATTTGCGCCGCACTGCTGGCCTGGGATGTGCTGCTTGTTGGCCAGGTAGCTGGAGTTGATTGATGTTTTGTGGGCGTTTTGATCCGACAGCGCCGTTACTGGTTGCATCAATTGATTTGCATGATGGAGCTGGCGAAGCTGGTGCTGGATTGCAAAGTGTTGTTGGCGCTGCAGCTGCTGCTGCTGGCCCAACGCGGCCCCCGTTTTGCCCGAGACGGGCTGGCCGGCGACGGGGTCGCCCCCTTGGCCGGCCGGCGGCTGCTCCTGGCTCAAGCGGCGCCAAGGCTGCTCCCGCTGGCCGCCCCTCCTACCTGTCGTCTCGAAATTGGCCGCGCAGTCTGGCTGCTGCCGCTGCTGCTGGCTGCTGCCTGGCAACGAAGGAGTTGCGTGCGTAACTAATGGAAGACACTTATTATCGCCCTCAGCGCTGGGTGCCGTTAGATTGGACGCGCTGGCCAGCTCGCCGGCTCTCGTCGGCTCGGCCAGAGCGGCCGGCTGGTCCGCGCTAACAAAACAACGGGCGCCCTGGCCGAGTGCAGGCCTTTGATGGGCCAGCAGCTGGCGAGTGGCCGGCCTGGCCTCACTCGCTTCCTGGCCGAGCGAGGACTCCTGTTTGCGCTCGCCTCTTGTCGCCGGCGTTAGTGATGAAAAGCGCGGCGGCGGCGTGGGCGCCAACGAGGAGCAGCAGCTACCTGAGGAAACGCTCGCCGAGTCCTCCTCCTCCTCCTCCTCCTTCTCTCTCCGCTCGTCCGCCTGGCCGCGCCTCTGCGCCGACGAGCCGGCCAGACTGGAGCCTTCCGCCTGCTCGCCGGTGGCGCCGCTCGCCTCCGACGGGCGCCACCGAGAGCCCCGCGCGGCCGCCTGTTGGTCGCCGACGGAACTCGGATTCAGCTTACTCTGCAACAACCTGATCTTCGTTTTTAGGTCGCAGGCGCTCGCGTCCAGCGTTTGGCCTCCCAACTCAGCAAACTCAGCCAACTCTGACTCCTCTCCTCCAGATTGATGGGCGCTGCCGCTCTTGGCGCAAACGGCCGTCCGCTTTCCGTTTGCGGCCGGGCCGCAAAGTTGCTTCCATCTTGTCTCCTGCATCCTCGCTTCACCTATCCTTGCATTGGAGCGCTCTTTGGAATTGAGTGCAAGCGTTAGAGTTTCTTGTCAAATAAACATAAAGGCAGGCAGCCAACTCTTTGCGCTCGGGCTGGCTTCTGTTTGGAGCTTGAGTTTGGAATATTAAGGGAAATAACAAAACGGGGGAGCCTTCAATTTGCGCGCTGCCCGCCAGAGCGGCCCGCTAATGCATCAAGTTGCAGATTGTTGAGACGAAACGGGAACGAGCCGCTGGATTCGGCGCATCGAGCGGCGGCGGCCAGCGATGAGCAAGCAGAGCGGCTCACAGTGCGAGCGAGCGAGCAAACAAACAAACAGAGTTCCAAAACAACACAAAATAAGCCAGTCAGCTCGCTCGGCTGGCAACCCGAATCGGCCACTTCAATTCCGATGAATCACAGTGGCGCTCGCCCGTCCCCAAGTTTCCTCTCCCGCTCGCAGCCTGTTTGCCCTCCCGGCTGGCTGACGGTTTTGTTTGCCAGAAGACGCCGCCTCGCGCCGGCAACGCAGGCAAAATTGAAAGCCCATATCGCAGAGTCAGATCGCTCTCTGCTGGCGGCGCTCGGATGCGGCCGGAGCGAGCGCGTTGCTTGGGCCGCCAACTGGGGGCTGGCCTTTGGCTGCGATGCGGCCCTCCGATGGGCCGGCTTGCGCAATTGGGAGCAGCGGCCGCTCGCACAATATGCTGGCCGGCAATGACACAGCGGCGCCAGTGAGCGAATCAGCGCGCCCGTTTACCTGTCCGTCGCCGAGGGACAGCAGCCGGCTCAAAGCTAAGCGAACGGAGGGAAGGGAAACGACAAAATCCCTTCCTTCTCCTTGGCCGACAGTCGCGCTCGTTGAATGCGAGCCGCGGTTGTTGTGCGCCAACAAGGAGGTTGGGCGCGCATTTGTTGGAACCTGTTGAGTGGCCGAACAGGCGAGCTAGTCGAGGTGGAAGAAGCGAGGGTGGCTGCAACACAAGCGCCGCCAAGCTCGCCAAACTCAACTAGACTCGACTCAACTCAACTCCACTCAAATCCAATCCACTGCAATCCAATCAACCCGACTAGACTAGACTCGACTCGAGCCCACGAGGGCGGCCAGTCGTTGCGCTCGCTCGGTGTGACACATTTCATTCGCAAATCGCATGTCCTATGTAAATGGCAACTCTAGGAGGGCGCCCTGCTTGCGCTCAACGCTCGAGCCTCCACGCAGAGCGGATCCATTTGCTGCACTGGCCGCCTAATGATGATCCGCGCCAAACGCAACAGGTAAGTCACACTAGCTCGGCGCCGCCCGCTGCTTTTGCTTGCGCCGCCGCCAAGGTCGAGCCAACAAGGTGTGACCTCTAATGATGAGTAATGTGCTGTGACGGGAGCGACGGCTTGGCCTCGCCGATTGTCGTTGTTGCCGTTGCCGTTGCTGTCGCCGTCGAGCTCTGCGCGCGCTCGTCTTGGCGCCAGAGAGCGCGCGCGCTCACTCCTGGCCGCCAAGGCGAGACCAAAACTCTCGTCAGCGGGCGAGACTCTCGGCAGCCCGTCAATGGCCAATAGCGGCAACAACACTAACCTGGACAAAAAGCAACAACTCCGATGAGTTTCATGGAGGAGGACAACTCGAAACTTACCATCTGCTTGTCTCCTTCTCTTCCATTCCCATTTCTAAGCTGTCCTGCGCCGCCAGCACTCGCCACTCTCGGCCAACGATCGGCGCAGTTGGCCCTCCGCCTGGCGCCAATGGGGCCGCTGCGTTCGGGCGCAAACTGGGCGCCAGGTGAGAGCCTCACTCAACTCCACCCCTCACTCCTCACTCCTCTCGCCCAAAACGAGCGGCTCCCATGTCAACACCAAACTCGCCCTCTCTCCTCCGCTCGGCAGCGCTAGTCTTCGCGGCAATTCTTCCTTCTTCTCCTCTTCCTCTTGCTCGTATTCTTCCTCTTTCGCCCCTTGGGCCAGCCGGCTTCACCTTCGTTTGAGTTGGCGGCTCGCAAAGTGGCACCTGTTGTGTCGTGTTGTCTTGTCTTGTCTTGTCTTGTCTTGTGTTTTGCTTTGCCGTGTTGTGCGATGGGAATGTGTGGCCCATGTGTTTGTGTTCGTGTGCCAGTTGCATTGGCTCGAATGAGGAGCGGCCAGTTGGCCTGCACTTCTCCGCTGCGCTTGCGGCCGAGTTCAGCTGCTGCGGCGGCGGCGGCCAGCAGAAGCCAAATTGGTCCGTCTTAGAATGAACACAAACACGGCAAAGGCACTCGAGTGTTCCGCCCAAAGCCGGCCTAAACGAGCCCGCCAGGCTAGTTCCAGCCGCCGAGCGTTGCGCCTCGCGCGCATGCGCACAACTCGCAAAGGTCGGCCCGATCACACGACTCCGCCGCTCTCCTCGTCCAAAGGGCCAAGCTAGTCGGCCCGGCTCAGTCCATGGCTGGCGAGACTTGGCCAGACTAGACTTTGCTTGGCCCAGCTGAGCAGAGCAGAGCAGAGCAGGGCAGAGCAAACTTGTCCGCCTCCCCGCTCGCTCTTGTCCGCTGCTTGACGAGCCGTCCTGCATTAGCATTGATGCAACCCGCTTTGAGCCGGCCCAGTCTCACACGGAGCGGCCACGCTGATGGACACAATGAAGGCGCCGCCAGGTAACCCAAGAGTTGCGCTCGTTGCATCCCCGCCGCCGCCGCCGCCGCCGCTCGCTGCGGCCCAAATTGGCGAGCCGAGGAGCGCGAATTCGTGCATCGCCGGCTGACTCCACTTGTCGCTAGCGAGCCGCCAAGCTCGCAGCCGCTCTCGCTTCAAACCGGCCGAGGACGCACACGCTCGCTCTGGCGGTCGCCAAGCGGCCTCCACTGCGCGCTGGCCAATCTGAGGTTCGAGAGAAAAAACAAAGACACCCGGCCAGATTAGCACCCGGCGAGCGGCCAGTTGGTGAACTCTGCGCGCCGAGCGCCACTTCCGTCCGGCCAAGCAGCCCGGTGGCTTACAGGCAGCGGGAGGCTCGAGTTGGCCCATTGTTGGCCGGGCTCAGCGGCTCGGCGAGTCAAGCGCGGATTCCAAGTCGATCCTCAGATCTCGGCTCTAATTCTTCGGCAGGATTTAGGCGGCCAAAGCGGCGCAAATTAGCCAACTGCGCTGGCTTGCGGCCGGCCGAGTTTGGAGTTCAAGATGCGAGCGATGTCAATGGCAGAGGAGCAGCTTGTTGCCTCTGCCTCTGCTGCCGCCGCCGCCGCCGCCGCCGCTGCCGCTGGCCGCAGAGACAAAGCTAACTGGAGGGGCAGCAATGAGAGAGAAGCCAGTGCTTGATAGCGTTGCTCTTGCTTGACGAGTTAGCAAGAATAATGATAATGCTGGCAGCGATAAGCATAATAAAGAGGCGCAATATAATTGCTCGCAGAATGGCAAGATAAAATCGTACATCGCTCGCAAATCTAAACCTTTTTCCTCCTCCCTCAACTTTGCGTCCCTCTGCGGCCAGCTCAACGGGCAGCCGCAGCCTCGCCAACTGCAGCTCGCACTCCAATCTGACTGGAGGGCCAAAGGCGCGGGTTGGCCAGCCAGCCAGCTAGGCCGAGTTTATATCTGGAAAGCGACCGAAGCCACTCCAATGGGTTGGAGCCGCAGGACGGGAGGATAAAGTTGCTTGAAGTTCAGCACTCTTGTTGCCAGCTCATGTTGACGAACTTTGTTGGCCGCCTTCAAAGCTTGAAGTGGGCGGCTTGGCTCGCTTGCCAGGTTAGTGTTGCGCGGCAAGCGTGTTTCCAATCACAACAATCAATCTTCTCCTTTGGCCCCGAAATAAGCCCGCTCAGCAGCGCTGAGGGATCGATTTGATTTGATTGCAGTCGGAGTTGGAGTTGGGGTTTAAGTTGGAGTTTCAGTTTCAGTTTGAGTCGCGTTTGGAGTAAGCCGGCTCAAATCTCACTTTTGGCCCGGCCGCTCACCTGAATCAACATCGGCCAGCCTTGAAGTCGGGCCACATTTGCCCGCTCGGAGCCTCCAAAAGTGTCCACTCTCGAGGGAGGAGCAGGAGGAAGCAGCGCTTTTGACTTCCACACCCGAAGCCGGCCAACTTTGAGCGGCCGAGGGGCGGCGAGTTCATTGTCCATCGGAGGGCCAATACTGGGCGGCTTGCGGATGCGCGCCGGCCAATCAATCATTGAACATTGTTTGCCTTTCAAGCTCGAGCGGCTTGAATGGAAGTGCGATTGGCCGGCCCAGATTTGGGCCAATGTCGGTGGGTCAGTCGGCTTGGGTTGGCAGCAACGGGGATGAGCGCGCCGCCGAGCCCCTTGATGCCGGCCGCGGCACAAAAAGGCCGAGCAAAGCCGGCTGATGGATCGAGGGCTCTGGTGTTGCGCCACAGGTGTGCAAATTGATAAACAGTCCGCGGCTGCTGGAGCCCCCTCCTGTTGGCCAGCCAGAGTCGTGTCCTCTCGCTCCAAGCTCAACTCAACGCTGCTCTACTCTGCTCTACTCGCCTTCCCGTTGGCGCTCAAAGTCGGTGTCCGTTTCACCCCACTCCAAGTGCGGCGCGCAAAACTCCTCGCAGCGCAACTCCAGCCAGAGACTTGTATTCAAAACAGCAAGCGAGCGAGCGGCTGGAAATTCAATTATTCGGCCAAAGCGGCGGCCCAACGGAGGTGTCTTACCTGAGCGCGCGCTCCACAGGTAGCCGGCTTAAGTTGCGGGCGCAAAAATAGGCCGCCAGAGAATGAGGCTAGAAGTGGAGCATTAAATGGAATTATTGATTGTTCTCTCTGCCTCCTCCCGTTTTGCGCACAAAACATGCAGCTTGAATTACGCGCCCAGCTCTCCTTCCCGAGCTAAGCGGTTTGCCGGCCGCTCCAGCCCAAGCAGCGGCTGCAGCAAAGGCGAGCTCCTGTCTCCAGAGGAGCTCCCTCGCCGAGCTTGCGACAAGTCTATCTCGGCCGCAAATCTGGCCGGCAAAGCCAAACGGGAACTCGAATGCGCGCACCAATTACGCTCCTGGCCATTATCTCGTCATATTGGGCCGAGAAAAAGGTGCGCCGAGCGGGCCACTTGCTCGGCTGGCGGCGGCGGCGGCGTCGTCGTCGTCATCGTCGGCGAGCCTCATGTCGGCCACGACGGAGCCCTAAAAACGGCCGGCTCCCCCAGCAAGCCGGCCGAGCCACCAGCACAGGAGGGGCCAGAGAGTGGAGTGGAGTGCGCCTTTGGCTTGGCGCGGCTCGTTTGTTTAGCCTGCGCTCGGCGATCTGTGAGACAATTGGAGCCGCCGCGCCGTCGAGCGGAGCGGCGAAAGTCGTCTCGCTCCAAGCGGCTCGCTTCAAAATTCAAACCGCCGGCCGAGTGGAGGGGAAAGAGTTCAAGCGGCGGCGGCGGCGGCCAAACAAGCCGGCGCCATAGGTCACCTGCGAGCGCTGAACTGGCAACTTCCTGTGCGGCCGGCCAGGAGCAGGCTGCGACCTGCTTGGCCGCTCGAGCGCCCCCTCGCAGCGAGCGGGCGCAGCGGGCAAAACTTTCGCCAACTCTGCTCGCCGTTAATTATTGATGATTGATGCAAACGGCGCGCGAACTGTCCGCTTTTATGTGCCATTCAAGCAGCGGAAATGGGACGAAATTTACGGGCGCTGCGAACGCTGCCGGGAGCTTTGTTTTCGAGCTGGAGCCTCGCCGAATTCCGGGCGAAAACTTTTTGGGGCCGGAACAAAGACATGATGGCGGCAATTCGAGTTTTCTCCGGCCAGAGTTTGCCTCTCGCTCGCGAACTTTGGCGGCTCTGGCGGCCGGCCATGAATGATAATGATGATGATTGTAAGCAAAGATTGTTTCACCCCAAGCAGAGTTGGCCGGCCGCTTGGCTCGAGTGGCCGAGCAGCGCGTTTGGTTTGCCGCCGAAGTTTGGAATTCGGCGGCCTCCTTGCTCCAGGTGAACGCGGATGTTGCTCTGCAGCGAGAAGAGTGCGCCGCTTCCAGTCGCAGCCGGTGAACCTCGGACGCTCCCACCGCCCCAGCAGCCCAACCAAAAGCTCCGCTTCCACTTCCAGCTCGAGCGCCGCTTCAATTAGGCCCCAAACAAAAACAGCAACACCACTCGACTACAACAAAGAGCCAACCCAATTTGCCAGGTAATCTCGTTTTAGCCGGCACCTGTGGCTGCGGGCGCAATGAACCTGCTGCGTGTGGTCAGTCTCCTTCGCGAAGACAATCTGCGCTCGCTTGCAACGCAAACCTGCCCCCAAAGAGGCTCTCTCTCGGAGCCAAAAATGTCCTCTCCTCCCTCCCGCCCGACCTCCAAATGCAGCTCTGGCGGCGCCCCAATTTTATGGCCAAAAATTGAAATGTTTGCCCCCAACCAATTGGAGCCGAGTTGGCCAGATAAGTGCCAATTTCGAGCCAACTTCAAGGGTCCATCTTCGTGATCAGAAATCATTTTTCATTCCGTCCGCCGAGCGACTCTTGCTTGCGGCCAATCACCTGGCAATGATTCCGATTGCAGCTTATTTGAGCGGGCAAAACAAACGCCGCCAGCTACCTGTGCGCTTCAGCCGCCGCCGCCGCCGCCGGTCGCATCTGAGGCGCGGGCCTGCAACTTGCGGGTGGTCGTCGCGTCCGTTCGAGCGCACAAATGCGAGCACCTTATTCAGTTAGAGGCGCCCCTTGACCGAGCTCAGCCTCGCCACCTGCCGGCCAAAGCGGGCAAGTGGCTCATACGGGGCCAAGTGGGCCGAACTGGCGCGCGTCTGCCGAGGCCAAACTCAGAGGAGCAGCCACCTGCGCGGCGAGAGCCTCGCAGTGGACCCAATGGGGCCTCCAACTTGATGCGCAACAAGTTAGGGGGCTGCCAGGTTAGCGGGCGGGAGGTAGTGCAATTTGTGTTGCGTTTTGTTTACGTTAGTAGTGGAAGCGGCTAATCCGAGCAGCAACTAGGTTGCCAACTTTTTCTAGGTTGACTTAATTCGAACGATCGAAATAAACACTCCAATCTCGGCGGCTCTGCCAGCGATGAGAGCTAAGCTCGGCGCCACCGGATAGACACTCTGCTCATGTAATCGCTCCACTCTGCGCGGCTAAAACGGTTGCCGCATTGAATCAGATTAGCGCACACTTGCTCGGGTGTCACCCAAAAGTCTGAACCTTGGCTCAGCTAGCAGCCGGCCAGGCAAAACTGTCAAGAGTGTTTGCGCGTTTGCTGGTTCAAACTCTCGCAACTGGCCGCCCATGCGAAAGCTCGCTCAGCCCATCAGATAGGCGCCGTCTCTCTTGCCTCAAGGCTCTAGCCGAGCGCACAGGTGAGGGTAGAGGTGGACGAGGGAGGAGAGGTGGCGCCCACGGGCCAACTTCGGCCCGATCGCAGCGCCGGCCACTCCGTGCATGAGCCCTCCACTCCAGCCGAAGCTCCATTTCCATTTCCATTTCCATCCAACTCCACTTCTACATTAACGTCTCCATTTCCAACTCCAACTCCAACTCCAGCGACAGTCGGATTCCGAGCGGATGAAGATCGAGCTTAACCTTTGAATAGCAACATTGAACTTCAGCCCCGGCCAGCCTTACGTGCGTGCAAGCTTGGGTCAGGCGGACACAAGTGCGTCTGGCCATTACTTTTTCCACGCACAACTCGCTCGCAGTGGAAAGAGTATCTCTCGTGATTCTGATCTCGGCTAAACCAGACGAGCCAGGCCCATTGCGGCGAGCCGTTTGGCTGGAACGAGCCTGGCCGATTGTGTGCCCAGTCAGCGTTGCGGCTGAACGCTTGCGTGGGCCACTCGGGGACCAAGCAACGCCATCTGTTGGTCGGCAGAGGGCGGCCGCAAGCTCAAGGTGACAATCGAGCCCATAATTAGTCTTGCCAACTTGCTGCACACCTCAACGCCACTTGACCTGAATGGGCTTGCCAGTCGAGCGAGGCGGCAGCAGGGTAGCGGTGGGCAATTCAAACAGGAAGGAACAAGCCAGCTCAGATCCGAGATATTTCGAGCGCCTCTAATCCAATGAGCTGGCGTCTTCGGCTTCTAGCTCTCCGAGCTTTTAGCAGCCACAAATCTCTCTTTCTCTCAGAGCGGCGACGCAAAGGCCAAAAATAAAACCATTCCCTTACCTTTCGGCTCTGACTCGCCAATCGAGCTTCTCCGATCGCTCGCTTGCCATATAGACGACTGGTTGGCCAGAAAGGGAGAGCGAGCGATCCGTTGGAAAGGTCGGCCAACTTCAACAGGTTGCCACCTCGATCGGCTTTCAGTAAACTCGCCCCCTCGCTCTTGGCCTCTCTCTACCTCTCGCTGGCTTACTTGCTCTTGAGAGCGGCTCGTCATCATTGCGGCCGCAGCCTTTCAGCAGTTGGCTAAACTCAATTAAGCGTCATTGTTGGAGTGGAAGCAAAGCGAAGCCAGCCAGCCAATGACCATCGAGCAAGGAGAAAGGATCGCTGCTCGGCCAGGTAAGCCGGCTTCATTCATCGACTTCGTCCAACCATCAACAGTGTAAACAAGCCAAAAATACGCTCCCCCTCTCGGCTATCTCGGATCTAATATATCACTTTCCACTCGCTCACTTGCGAGCTTGCGTTTGGCTGCAAACAGAGCCCGTAGGTGGCCGGCAACTCGTTTCGGGCGAACATTGAGCGGGCCCGAGAGATGGATTGCAGAGGCCGGCTTGGGCAGCGCTGTGAGTGGCGGCCACCAGTTGGCCGCTAAGCGAGCGCTTGTTGCCGCCACCAATACCCTTTGTCTCTCCTCAACTCTCCCCCCCCTCTTTGATCTTTTGTTCAAAACAAACCCCGAGCGAGAGGTTTGTCCGTCCGTCGGCCGGCGAGCCCAGCCGACTCGAGCCAAGTCTAGTCGAGCCGAGCTGATACGAGACTGGCAAAAGAGGGGGGGGGAAGTTCAGCTGAATCTCAGAGGCGAGAGGGGGCGGCTGGAGTGGATAAAGCTGATAGAGATGTCAGTGGAGCCTGTCTATTTAAATCTCGCAATCGCGTTTTGCATGGCTAGCCACTGTTTTGTTCAACTGGCAGCGGCTCATTATGTAAATTGTAACCCTTGCGCGTTCTCGCCCTGAATCAATGCTAGCCCACGCTGGGCTCCCTTGATAGGCCGTGATTTGTATTTGCGGTTCTGAGTTTTGCTTGAGCAGGTGGAATTATCCCGTCAGCGGTGCCGAGTTTTGCTCGGGCTCTTGAGTTTGAGATCGATGTCGCCTCCAACTGGCGCTCGTTTGTCACCCCGAGAGCGCGTAGCCGGCCGGCTCTCACCTGCGAGCGGACGTCGCATTGGCCCAGGCGGCCGGCCAGCACTGGATGCTGAATGCTGGATGCTTGCAAGGCAAAACCGAGCCGAGCCGAGCCGAGCCGAGCTGCCACAAATAGCCGAGCGAGCGCGAGAGGCAAACAACTCGGCCTGCCAGGTATCCCTGATTGGCCGGCTGATTGATTTGAATCTGATTGCCCGAACGCGGCCAAGGGGCGAGCGCTTGGCCAAAAGTCCGCTTGTTTGCGCGCTGGCCAACCGAAGGTTAACCTGCGGCCAACGAAGCCAACGAGCGCCGCTGCCATGGATAGATTAGGATCGGGATGCATTACCATCAATCACTGGGATCCTTAGAGTTGCTTGGTTGGGCAACAATTTGCTAAAACGGACGGCGGCGCAATTTGTTGGCGTTGTCGTCGCTCATTGTAGTTTGTTAAGGTGGCAACTGCTGTTGTTGGCGCCACCTGAGCCTTGGAGGTTTGAAGTTGGCCGCCACGGCCACTTCGAGCGCCACCTCGATTGCTGGCCAAAGGTCAGCCGGGACTGCTGCTTGGCCCCACTTTGGCGCCGCCCGCCCGCCAGCTGGACGGGAAGAGCCCGCGAGTCTGGGCAGAGGAATCCAGTGGCCCATTTCTCGGCCACTGGATTGCGCAAACGATCGCTCGTTAACTTCAGTTCAGTTCACGCGCGCGCGCTGGCCAGTTCAAGTTGATGCGAAAGTCGCGCTCTAATCGAGCCACTCGGCCCGATGACATCCGTGGCCCGTTTAGGCCGCTAGGGCCAGCAAGTGGCGAGCAGCCCGCTGACAGGCCTTTCGAGTGAGGCTGGTTGCGCAAGTGGCGCCGCCGCTGCCGCTGCTGGCGAGCTCTCCTCCTTGGCCATGATCTTGGCGTTCAAAGCATTGCGAGCATCAACCTAGTCGGGCGCCAAAGCCGAGAGTCTGCAACCGAAATCCGCCCACTCATTTGGGCTAATTTGCATTTTTTACCTAGAAAATGGCGGTTGGCCACCACTGAAAGGGGATACTTTTTTCCCAATGAACGCGCCCAAGCTAATTGAGCATTGTTTCAGCCTGGCTAGGTTGCGAGCCAGAAGCGGACTTGCGAGCACAATGAGAGCCTTGCGTTCAGGGGTCGCCAATCGTTTGTTCTAAGCCGGCAAAACTTCAGCCTGAGAGGGGCTTCAATCGGGGTGGAGAAAGAGAGAGGGAGAGCAAAATGGGCCAAGAACAGGCAGCTTTGGCGAGCTCCCTCTCTTTTCCCTGAAAGCAAATGCAAATTATCATCTCAATCAATTTTTACATTCAACTGGCACAGCAAGTGAGCGTAAGGGGCTTGGCTGCTGGCGTCCGACGAGTCGCGAGTGCAGAGCGGCGATACGCGCGAGCAAGAAGGGACGAGCGCTCCAGTTTAGCCGCTTCTCTCGCGGGCTCACCTGTTCGCACTTGGGCTCCCGCGCAGAGGCCTCCACTCTTCCGCACAGTCAAATCCAACACGATGAAGGGTTTCATTGTCTAGCACGAAAATGCGCCCGCTTGAACTGGACCCGCGAGCAGACCACAGGTTAGGGGGGCGGCAACTGGTTGGACACGACCAAGTCCATTGGGCACCCTGCGCTCGGCGCTAATTGACGTCATTGTTTCCCAAACGAGCAGGCCATTCCAGTGATACTCTCTTCCCGAATCTGCCCACAAGAGACTCCCATTGTTGTCAGAGATGGCACTCGGATTGAACTCTGCACGACAACGGCCACCAGTTTGCTCGATCCAGAGCAATCAGGTGAATTCGATATTCCAACCATGGGAGCGTCCAAGACCTCTCGCTCTCGTTGTTGTTGCTGTTGCGTCCAATTGAATGCGCTAGCAACAGACCAAATGAGCCTTCGAGGGCAACAAAGTTTCAGTTCCGGATTCAGTGGACTTGAATTATCAAGCCCCTCCATCTGAGCTGCCACTGACCGCAAAATCAAGCCTCTCGTGTCCAGAGAAAGCAAAGCAACACAATTCAAGCAGTTTCAGCGACTCACTTAGCAATTATTTCCTGCTGCAGAACACTGATCTTGACCACTTACAATGGTTTCGGATCAAAGGAGGAGAGAAATCTATCAGCTCGGCTGGTCGCTGAAAGAGCCTTGCCTCTAACCATTCTCATGGCGGAATTTAGCAAGCCATCCCCATTGCTTGCAAACTAGCTATACTGACCGCAACAGAAAACAGGCAGCGGGGCTGTTGCTCGCCTCGATGACGAAACCCTTCCGCACTGTTGAACCTGTGTTTCAGTTCAGAGCAAGTTGGAGCGCAAGAATTGGCCACACTAGTCCGAGTTGATCAGTGATCCTGCGATCCTCTTCTACCCCTCAAGTGAGACTTTATTTCAAGTTATACATCTGGAAAAGTCCGAGACGCAGGCTATTCGATGGGAACAGCCGGCGATCGATTAGCGACGCTCACTCGAAATCACTTCGTGCTTTATTTTGATTTTGTCGCACCTCGGCCATCAACTCTGGGGCTTTCGCACGGTGGCAACAGTATTTCACGAATCTGTCCTCCAATTTGATGATTCATCATCATGAACCTGAAAAGATTTCAGGGGATTCGTCGCTCCCTTGTTTTGTATCCCCCTTTTCAAATTCGGTTTGGTCCTTGGCGCTCTTACGTGGCTTTGGGCGCGACTCAGGGAGGTAATAAATGGCAGAATTGGGTGCCGAGCTCACGGTGCCAGCCACGAACACGACCGACAAAGCGAGAGTCATGAATGTCCTCTCTTGTTTGTCAATTTGTTTCCTCCAAATTAGATACAACATTCGAGTTTGCGGATTTGCGAGTTTAACGTTGTGTTTGGAATTGCATTGTATGACTAGAGGGGCAAAAGTTCAAGCGCCCACAAATGAGGCACTGTTTTCGGCAATTCTCATCAGACCCATGAGAATGCCTGCAGGTTTTATGCGGTTAAAACGATTAGAACAAGAAATTAATCAGACCCTTCCGACTGAGTTCGCAACACGGCATCGAGCGGCGAAAGGGATGGATGGATCAAAGGATGTGACTCTGGTTGCTCGTCCAAACTGATCAAAGTGCAAGGGCATGTCAGTCTAAGAGAAGCGCAGAGACGAGACACAAGTGTGCAATGCAGATTGGCTGGTTGGCTGCTAGAGAGTGAAAATTGGCCGGGCCACTTCAATTAGCTCGCAATGGACAAGTTGAGGGTCGAGCGAGCTGGTGGCACCTCTACCTGATCGGCAGGCTCTCTTTAGCTTGTGTTAGCAAGCCACTGCTCGCTGATAGAGCTGTGTATCTGGAAGCCGTCCGCGCGCGTTCTAGCCAGCGACTCATCAAGTAGCCGCTGGCGCTCCTTGTTGGCCTCTTGTTTGCGAGTTGCAGATACATTGGGGCTCTTGGGCAACATTGTGTCGGTCAGCTCAGCTTGTTGGCGCGGAAGGGCGAGCTGAGGTGCGAGCAAGGCGTGTGCTAGTTGGACGAGCGGTTTCACTTCGGGCGCCACTTCTGCTCCAAATCCGGCTCCACCAGCACGGGCGCCTGTTGCAATCATCGCTCCTCCAAGCACCAGCACCGTAATGCGAATTCTAGCCCGAGGGCGGTCGGTCATCCTGGTGATTGAAGGTGAGCCGAGCGTGCGGTTGCAGCTCCAGACTGGCTGCATGTGTTCGGGGCTGATTGAGGGTGTTATAAATATACTCATGTCACCTTCTCGATCAAGTTTTGGGCTGCACGCTCTGGCCGCCGCCAGTGTTGGCCCAACACTCTGGCCAATGCTGGCCTCTCGCTCGAGGAAAGAGAGCTGGCGGGCGGGTCCATCAGTTACGATTCATTGGCTGCGGCCAAAGGCAACGCGAGTCCGAGCAGCGAGAAGAGTTTATTTTGGTGAAAAATCCATCTGGATGTTTGATCAGGTTAGCTCCTCGCAACTGACAGTCAGTGTTCGTCTGCATGAATGAAGGAGCTGGGAGAGCGAGTGGCCCCACCGGCGGAGAGACCGCTAGGCCAACAGCTACGCTCGATCAAGTTCAAGACTAGAAAGGTACAATCGCCGCTATCTAAAAATACTCTACATCCTCATTGAACCTGTACTTTTCCCTGCATTGGAGCTCCACTCAACTCTCATTCTGCAACTCAAGCGCAGATCTGCGCCTGATAGCTTGCCAGCCACAAACACAACATCCCTTTTCTCGTCTCCTCCTCCTCCGCACCTCAACGCTCAGCAAGGGGCTCGAGATCTGAATGTTTGGAAAATCAACATCCGTCGTTGGACGGAAACTCAAACAGAGCGCACGTTTCCTCGAAGGAGTCAGTTTATTCAACTCGTAGCTGGACACCCAGCTACCTGGCTCAGTGCTCTCTGTTCTTGAGGAGCGATCTGTAGTACTCGACGTTGCCCTTGTGACTCTCGACCTGGTTGCTCTGGTTAACCATGTCGTTTGTGGCCAACTTTATCTTCTTCCTTCCAACTTTCACCTCAGGCGCAACCACCGTAGCCTCGTGCAGGTTTTTGGCAGACTGCTTGAGCAGCTCCTCTTCCTTTTTCATCGCCTTGGCAAGTTCCTTTTGGGTCGGGTCGTAGAAGAAGCGGCCAACGACAGGCAGGGCGCTCAGGTGGGCCAGCTTGCCGCCATCGTGTTGCTGGCCCTGTTGCACATGCACTGGCACCTGCGGCTGGAACTGCTGCTGCTGCTGCTGCTGCTGGTGGTGGTGCTGGTGGAAGAAGTTTGATCCTGAGGCGACCTGATAGGTCGACTGTACCTGAGGTTGCTGTGGCGGCTGATTCTGGTGGTTGTTGTGTCCGTGGTGGTGCTTTTGGAGCAAAGACTTGATTTGGCGATGGAGCGAGCGAGTCTGCGGTGAAGGCGCCTGCACTACCGGTGGCAGTTGCACGGGCGCTGGCGCTGGAGCTGCGCCGCCTGGATAATAGGCGTAGATGGTTGGCGGCGGATTTGGTGCAGCTTTCGCCCTTCCCCAGGGTTTTGCCGATGCGGTTGCAAGCAGGCAGACCGCTAGCGCGAGCAGCAGACCAACCCTTGCAGGTTGTGAGCAAACGAAGAGCATTGCTGATTCAACCAGTGGATCCAAGCTGAACTCGCTTTTCCAACAAAGTTTTCCCGGAGTTCAAGCGACAAGTGAAGGGGAGCCTCTCGAATGCTCGGCGAGAGAGCCTGAGCGGGCAGCTTGCAAGCGACAGATTTGCACACAAGGTGGGCTAAAAATAAAACTACAGAGAGCACGAGATTGACGGCTACGCACACGAACGCTCGGCTAGCATCTCCGGCAGGCCGGCTCCATTAGAGACCCAGATTGTTCATTTGTGGCTGAATCAATGCCTACAACTCAACGTCCGGCTGACAGCCAAAACTATCGCATTTGGGGGTATGAAATTGCTCTCGTCCCTGTCTGATTCCAGCCAGAGCGACACTAGCTGCGGACACCTTTGAGCGCCCCCAGCTCGGCCGCTGGTTTGCTGGTGGCCAATAGCTCGACCCTCATCCATGACATCGCTCGCACTATCTCTCTCCTCACCAATGGATGCAAACTAAGTGGCTCTTTCAGCTCTAGAGTCAAAACTTTCACTTAAAGTCGTTCCGATTACCTCGCAAGGATAGCAGAGCTTCCGTTCGTAAGTCACAGTGGTTGTGCTGAGTGGATCTTCAGGGCGTCAATCATGAAGACTCGCCTGCTTCTCAAATGAAGAGCATCAGATTCCATCAGCAAACGCGCCTTTCGAGCTTGGCCGCAAGATCATCGTTCAATGTATTCGTTTAGAAATGCAGACACCAGTTTGGGTCGAACTAACTCAAATGGAGACAAAACTTTCCGTCCAAAAGATCGCCGGCAAAGATCTGAGCAAGGTGGATTTATTTTTACTTTTTTCAAGCTCTGTCAGTAACTCGAAGCCCTCGCAGCGACGCGGACAGTTCAAGACCGTGAACCTAATGAATTTTGATATATTTTCCCTTCCATGGTACCCAATGGCCATGGACAGATCTCATAGGATCGATTTCACCCGGCGCCGATCCATTCTCCTTCTCCCCCTCAGCTCCCTCCTGCTTCTGGATGGCCTGCGGCCGCTCTACCTCTCTAGGCGGCCCAAAGAGTCGATGAATACGTGGGTCGGGTTTTGAGCTCACGATGCCGGCCAGGCCGACGATGAACACGAGCAGCAAGGCTATAGTGGCGGATACCTTCATAGTTCCACTTCAATCAGTCAGGTTCTTCCGAATAAGATATTTGCGCTAGAGTTTGCGAGTGTGGCCTTTGGTCGGAAATTATGGCTTTAAATACGAACACTGGAAACAGATGACACTTGCAAATGAGACACTATTTTTGGCTGGTGAGAACTTTCGCACGTTTTACGCAAATAAAACTAACAGAAATAGAAACTAATCAAAGCCATACAAGCGTGAGACCGCTGGCCATACAAGTAGCTCGTCCAGGCTAACCAGACTAGGAGAGGATGTCGGGTAGGGTGTCGGACCGAGACTATGCTCAGATGTGCACTGTGGAGGCAGATTGGCCATCCGCTTGAGAGATCTACTCCAATTAGCCCGCAATGGACAAGTTGAGGGCCGGGCGAGCTGGCGGCGCCACTACCTGATTGGCTGTCTCGCTTTGGCCTGCAATCTCTGCTTGTGCGCTTTTGGTTTGCATTTGAATTTGTTGGCATCTTGTGGGCGAGTTGCAGGTAGATAGGGGCTCTTTGGCAGCATTGAATGGGGCAGTGCGAGCTGCTTTGTTCTGCACGCAGCCTGAGCGCCATCACCGCGCCCAACGCAAAGGCCTGCCAGCGCGAGAGTTACAACCCAAATTATCGCCCCCAGCCAACTGGTCATCGAGCGAGAGGTTGGCGTGGAAACAAGTTGAGTGCTTACAGGTTTAGATTTGCCTCTGACGAGAGCTTTGGGGTACGAAAACAATTTAAAATTTAATCTAAAAATACGCGGCCGCCCCATTCGGAGGAGTAGTGTTGCAACAAACTAACTTGAACTGAGCCAGATGACTCGGATGAACTAAGCAAAAGCAAACTAAGCGATGGGCGCCACCTGCTGGCCTCTCCAAAACTCCTTCTTATGTAACCTGAAATTTTTTATCACCCAATTCGAACACTAAATCTAGAGTTGAAATCAATGAACGATCTGTTCTGTTTTAACAAGCAACCTTTGTATTGAGAATTCACTTTGCGCTCACTTTCCAAACGACAAGCCGCCCAGTTTGTTCAGTAGGGAGCTCGTTGCTTGGCTCACCTGTTGGCCCGTAGTTTGTGCTGTTGAGCCCAAATTGCCAACCATTGAGTCTGTTTGCTGGTTCACCTTGTTCATCTGCTGGTTAGCCGATTGCATTGCAGCCTGCGATTGTGCAGCCAAATTGTTGCACATTAGCTGCGGGTTTGCCATCATCTCCATCATCTGAAGGAGCAACTCCTCGCCGCTTGCGTACTGGCTTGCGAGCGACTTCTGTATTGTGTTGTATCGATTTAAAGCATAGTCGTTCAACGTATTGTAACCAGTTTGAAAGCCGTTCATTCCGTTTTGGGCTCCATTTGTCAGCATCATGTATCCGTTTGAGACGTCCGAATTGAGGGCCTTCATTGTGTTTGGGAGCAAAAACTTCATCGACGATCCGATGGGATTCATGCCAAACTCGAGCAAAGTTGCGGCATCCAAATTGCCTCCAACCGAATCGCGATTTGATTTTGGCCTTGCCTGCGCCTCCCCAGAGTTTGCCGGCTCCGAGTTGATGCTTTCAGCGAGAAGCCGAACGCCCGAGGCTGCAAGCGCCAAGCTTGAACCAGAATCAAGCGCAACCAGTAGCACCATGAGCGCCGGCAACACAGGCCGAGGGGCCCTCTCCGCTCCCATTCTCCCTGTTCTCGGTTAGCCGCGTTGGTTGAAGGCCCCTTGGATTTGCCCTTGAGCCGGTCTCTCGTCTCTCCGCAAACTTCAAACTTTTTCCACAAAAATCTGGTTCCAAGCGTGGACCAACCCAATTTAAACGAACGGCTCCCCCGAGAGGAGGGGAGGCTCCACTTTTATACCCGAGGGTCGCCTGTTGCAGTTTGCAAGCGGCGGGCGCTAATCTTGGCGCCATAAATGCACTAATGCCTCCCATTGACGCAAACAGTCTCTGGTCGGGTTAAACTTTGTAAATTATTACTATTATTGCCCCGGAGACGCGAACAAACAAGCGGAGGGAGATTTGCTAGTATGCGAGCGAGATGTTTATTTTCGCCAATCGAATCAGGTGGCCGGCTAAGCAGCTCTTTGCGCTAACCTTGCGGCCTCGCAAGCTTAGCTGTGGACCGAAAGTGTAGGCTTAGTTTGCTTGGCGCACTTGCGCTCCTTTCGGGCGGCGCCAGCCAGCCAGCCGCCAGCCGCGGCGTCCGTGTGCTCGAATCATCCTACAACTGGCAATTCCTCCATGATCTCGTCCAACATTGGAATCCCTCCGGCTTCGACCAGCGAGCCAACTAGAGCGACCAGAAGAGGCACAACATCGGTAATGGTGATGGACATTTTGTTGGATGAGGAGTTTCCGTTTGCTTCCTTCCTGAATGGACGATTACAAGTTTTGAGAGGACGACTCTTGGAGATTGGTGATGAGTTTAGGTTGTCGTTCTGATAAGTGGATTGTAATTGGGAGGAGCGTTTATATATACACAAATGTTTCTACAACAACGACAAGAACGAGGAAGGAAGTTTTAGTGTTGGAAGTTGAATAAAATGTCACCAGAGCCATCAAATGCAAAGTTCACGAGACTAATAAAGATATCGCAATTGCCAACTAATGGCAACAGGTTTGAATGGGCAAGCAAGCGAGCAGAGATAGACGGCGCCCGTTTGCGCGCTCGCTGATGGAGCTTTGAGATGTTTGCGGCCATGAGGCCGCCACTCTGGCCAACAGCAAGCGCTGCTCTCCAAACAGCTGGCGTCTGGCTCCTTTTACGAGCTCTGCCAGTCGTCGGGCTCGTCCATGGGACAGGTGGACGGGGGGGGGAGGGGCTTGTGATTGTTCTGAACCATTAGTTGGCCGGCTGGAGGTGTACGTGTGGCCGTTGAGTTTGTTTGGCCGCCGCCTGTCGCACTGGGCGAGCGAGCCGCTTCCTCCAGCCGGCCGCAATCGGACGCATTTGCATAATGCAGCTGGCGGCGCTCACCTCTTTGCGGCGGCGGCGGCGGCGGCGGCCCCCTCCGAGCGGGCCGACCTAGTTTGCTGGAAGCGGCGCCTCTGGAGGCCAAACAGGAGCGACCGGCCGGCCCGCTGGACCACCGGGCCTTCCATTCCATTCAAGGTTGGCCGCCCGGAAGCTGCGAGCGGCCGGCAGCAGGTGGAGGGGAGACGTGCTGGCCAGGCGAGACGGGCTTGAAATGAAGACTGACGCTGAGGGTTGGCCGCTCCAGCTGACAGGAACAGTTGGATTTCAATCATGCGGCTCGAGTTTGCCGCTCAGCGTGTGTCCGCTCGGGGGAGTCTTGCCGGCTGGCTGGCTGGCTGGCTGGCTGGCTGACTGGCGAGTGGATGCGATCGATTGGCGCCAGCCGGCCGGCCAGCTCCACTGGACGAGCGGCTCTGGTTGCGCTAATTGCGCTGCCCGAGGAAGTGGGCGGCCGGCGGGGGCGAGATCGAGATCGAGCTCAAGATAGGGACAGGAGGCTGAGACGGGCTCTTCCTGTGAGCTGATTGAAATTCAAATTTGTTCGAGGCTTCCGATTCTCTCCGCCTGCTTTTGGAGAGAAAGAGCGCGCAAATTGAGCACAAAGTTTCAGCCAGACTCGCAATCCTTTTTGTCCGCAGCCAAATGCGGTAGCCGGCCGGCCGGCTTTATTGCCTCATTAACCTTGCTGCTCTGAGGCTGGCGAGCGAGGCTCAGCCGAGTCGGCGAGCAGGACTAGACTAGACTAGGCTAAACCAGACCAGACCAGACTAGACTTTAAGCGGACCAAGTTAGCACTTCATCGCCACCGTTTGGCTCGCTGGCGAGGCTGCTGGAGCGCGAGACAGGCAAACTTGACTTTTGCCCCCTTTTGCGCGCCCTACTTTTGGGCGGCCGATGCGGCTTGGTGAAAAATAAACCAACCTGCGCGCCCATCGCAGGCCGGAAACAAAAGCCTATTGCGCACACAATTCGCATCAATCAGCCGAGCGAGCGGCCGGCCAGCTAGCCTGTTAGTCGTGAATCAATTTCCAATCCAATCGCACGGCTAACAAGTCAAGAGGTTCGTCTGCTTGCGGTTTGAAAAGAACAAAACGGAGCCGAGCCGCCAAATTGGAGTCCGCCGATGATGATAATAACCAATTTAGATCGGCCATCCTCATCCGGCAGCCGCGCTCGCTGGGTCACGACTGGCGGCACTAGGAAGCCGCCGTCCGGCCTGCTCGCTGGCTGGTCAGCCGGCGCCGCCACACGTTGTCCCCCCTCCCCTCACCTCCCATCCGCGCCCACGGCGGCGGGTTTATTTTTACCCGCCCGGCTGGCCGCGAGCCATCGGCTTGTTGTGGTTGCTGTCGCTCGCCGCCGCCGCCGTTGCCGTTGTCGTTGCTGTTGCGACATGAGCCGCCGAGCTGGAGGAGAGGCTTCCTCCCTGGCCGGCCCATTGGACGCCAAACCTGCGAGTGGCGCGCTCTCGAGCCGAGCGAGAGCAACCTGGACGCCCGTCGGCCAGCAGGAGACTCGTTCCTGGTGGCGCCCGTTTCCGCAACCAAAGGGCT
>Ga0209372_1000313_pt1 | contig 28289 bp, 16 predicted proteins | sample AgamicAtPe_FD_187170 | JGI IMG/M metagenome (GOLD analysis project Ga0209372, IMG submission 187170) | Agave microbial communities from Guanajuato, Mexico - At.P.e (SPAdes) (version 2) | ecosystem: Host-associated > Plants > Phyllosphere > Phylloplane/Leaf | place: Guanajuato, Mexico | collected... | reverse complement strand
GCGGCGGCGGCGGCTGCGGCGCGCGTGTTGGCCGCAAGTTGTTGCGGCGCCCGCAAAGCGACTTGTCGCCGGCACAGCCAGTTTGCGGCAAACGCGCGCGCAACCCTAACGACAATGGCCAAAAAGTAGCCTGCGCACGAATATTGTGTAATTGAAAACCAATTTCGTTAATGCATCTGCATGCGAGCGCGCGCTCCACTTGCAGCGAGCCGCATGGAGTTGCGCAAACCGCATCCATTGTGCCAACTGTTTCGCGCCGGCCGAGTCAAGTTGCTCGCACTGGAGGCGCCGATTGGACGCCTTGGCCCTGTTTTGGGCGGACGGCGCCAGCCGGTTGCGGCGACACCGGAGGCTCCCCAAGACGGCGGCGGATCCATTTAATTTCGCTCGCCCAAACCGAGCGCTAGCGCCAAGCTCCACTCCCGCCGGCGAGCGCCCCAGTCCGCCGCCAGGGGGCCGCCACCTGCAAACGAGCGCCACAGAGGAGGTTCAGGCGCGGGCCGTGCGAGCTGGCGGGCGCCTGGAACACATGTTGGCGTTCGGCGGCGATGAATCATGGGAGGCCAGAGAGAGAGAGAGAGAGAGAGAGATATGGATTTGCCGGCTGGCCCCTCGCCAGTTGTCAGGGCGGCTCCACTGGAGGCGCAAACGAGCACATTAGCCACTGGAGCCAATGGGCTTGAATAGAAGTAGCGGCGGCGGCGGCGCCAGAAGCAGGAGTGGGAACAACAACAAGCAATCGAGTTAATGAATATTAATACACTTGCCCTCTCGCCGGCCACTTCCTGTTCGATTGGGCGCGAATGTGATTTTTTAGTTGCGAGTTTGGCGGGCGGCCTTCTGGGCGCCTCCGTGCAACTCAATTGGCGGTAAGCCAGAGCGGCTTGGCAAAACCGAGCGGCGGGTTACAATTTCGCCAAGCTCCAGCTAAATTGACTTGCCGGACGAGCTTGGCGCCATCATGATGATGATGATGGTCGTCGTCCAAACTTAACCCAACTCGCGCTCGCTCGCTTGTTCCCCGCTCGCCTCTGTTTATCCCAATTTCGGCCCAAAGTGGACGGCCAGCGCCAGCGCCAGAGCCTAAGACACTCGCGCGGCCAGATTATAAGGTCCGATGCTGGCCTCGGCGGCTGCAAGGCGAGCGGCCAGTTTGCTCGCATGGAGCCAGTTGATGGCCGCAAAGTGGACTGAGCCTGGCTTCAGTCGGCTCGAGTCGGCTGAGCGAAGATGAGTTACGAGCGGGCTGAAGCTTAGCCGAGTGGCTGGCGGCGCTCGCCTGTCAGCCCGGCGGCCGGCCGGCTGGCCAAACCAAAACCAGCTAGCGACAACAATTAGCCGCGTCCGGCTTGAACAAGAGTGGATGTGGAGCGCCGCTCCTCTCTGCGCATTCATTTGGCGCCCGCCTCGCGTCAGACGGGCGCAAAGCGGGGCGCCCACTGAGAACAAGCGATTGCTTGCGGCGCGCAGATTTAAACCTGGCCAAACCAAATTGCGCTCCCCTCTCGGCGGCCGAGTGTCGCGCGCGAGCAAACAAATCAAAGATTAGCTTATCGTTTGCGCGAGCAACAAACGAACCAACGTTTAGTCTAATGGGCCCCATTTACCTGTGCCGCTTATCTGGCGGCCCTGTCCGTGTGTGCTTGCGTCACGCGCCCGTCTCAGCGTTGCGCCAAGCGAGCTTGCGTGGCCAGAGAGATAGCGATCGGGGCGGCGAGTTGGCCGGCCAGCCGCCCAGAGCCGGCAAAGCGCGCACCAAAATTAGCCGCCGCTTCCCCAGTTAGCCAGTGGCCGCCAGCCAAGGTTGCCGGCGCCAAGGGGCCAGACTGGCCACCAATTAGGCCGGGCCGGCCAGCTCACCTGGCCGCGAAATCTGGCGTGTTTTGCATAATTAATGGCCGCCGCTTTCCTCCCCCCCCACACCCGCTCCTGGCCACACCTCTCGCTCACCGCGCAACCAGCCGCAGAGCAAACCTAGAGAAGCCAATCAACCGCCCACAAGGCCGCCCTCTAATTGCGCCCGCCCACACCGGCTGCCAGTCTATTCAATCTGCGGCCCGATGCAAGCGCTCAATTCTATTAACGCCCTCCTTGGCTCCACTTTTGGGGCCCCAAATCAACGCGTGCGCGCGCACACAAGCCCGCAAAGCCAACCACCGACAATGGCAACACGGGCGCCGCAGCCGCCAACAGTCGCTAGGTCACTGCAAGCGACACGCCCGCTCTCCTTGGGCGCGCACGGGAACCGGCCGGCGGAGGGCGAGAGCCTTGCGAGCGGGCCAATTAGAGGCCTGAGCTGGCGGCGGCGGGGGCTGCAATTTGGCATTTTGGCGCCAGTCAGGATAATGATTAGGCTGATGCGCAAACTAGACGGCCCTCGCCCTTGGCTGCCGGCCGCCATTGTGCTCCGCGCCCCGAGCCTAGCACGCCCCTCGGCTTGCTTGACGGCCCAGATTCCGCGCGCCAACTTGTACCTGGCCGGGGCCACTTTGCCTTGCACTGGCAGCCAATCTTGGGCCAAAAACTGGCCGCTTGAAGGCAAATTAAATTCCCCTCCACTCGCCTCGCCTCGCCTCGCTCGATGGGCCCCACAATGGGGCCTCCTCGCTTGTCGCGGAAGGAGCTTGCACGCCCGCCCGCTGCTGGGCCAACCGCTTGCTGACCGCCGGCTCGCAAGCGCGCGAACGCCGCGTGATTTATGTTTTCACGCCCGCGACACTTCCACTCGCCGACTGCCGCGGCCAGCAGGCGCTGACACCGGCCGACGGTATAAATATACCATATAAATATATATATATATTAGTATATTAAATTCAAGACAAATATTATAAGAGAGATTTGCATCCAAAGTTGAGAGGGGGAAGCCGTTTGTTTGCCTGTGCGCGAGGCGGCGGCATTCAAATCACGTCATGTGTTTGCTAAGCGCCCCTTAGGTCTACTCAATCTCGCAGGATCAATATCAAGCCCATCCAGACTCGAGCGAGCAAACCAACCGCTGCAACTAAAACTGCTTATAACTGGCCCATAAATTGCCTCGCCCCAATGGTCGCACCTCTAACACCTAAATCCCCGAACTCCAATTTCATCCAGGATTTGGTTTTGTAACATTCAAAAGTGAAGAAGTTGTTGATAAAGTATGTGAGGTTCATTTCCACGAACTCAATTGTAAAATGGTGAGTATTTGTGGGTCACGTAACTTGTTTGGAGCGAGAGTTTGCCTTCAAATCTCTAACGCTACTTTGGTCCACTTGGAACCAAAAATGCCAATTCCATTCCAGGTCGAATGTAAAAAAGCACAACCCAAAGAGGTCATGATGCCAAGCGCCCTGGCTCGGCCTCGAACCCCCCCCCCAACCCCCCCCCCCCCGAAAACCCCGACCAGACTTCGTTTGGTCCCTAAGCCTAACAGACGGTAAAGATCCCGACCAATACTATCCTCTTTGCCAGAACGCAAATCTGGGGTCGCTTTGCCTCGGCGCCCAAATGGCCCCTCTGGACTGTCGGCTGCAACACTCTGCTTGAAACTAACCGCTTGCCTCACTAACCAAACTCTAACGGAACGTGCTTCTCGTTGTGCCTCTGCTGCTGTTGCTGCCGCGGCCGCCACCACTACTATTGCTGCTAATGCCGTTGCCACAAACTCGTCCGGTTGTCCACTGGCTCCACTCAATAACTCGCCAGCCAACAACAACCTGGACTCGCTGCAGGCAACCCAGCAGCTCAATGGCAACAATCACGCGCAAGCTAGCGAAAACCACGAGCTCGCCATGAACGGCGGCCAGCAGCTTCTCGCCAATGGCGGCCAGGTGCAACCGCAAGCCAGCTTGTCCTCCTCATCCTCGTCCGCCAAGTTGCAACAGCTCCACCAGTACCAAAGTCAGCAACAAGCCCAACAGCAGCAGCAGCAACAACAACAACAACAACAGCAGCAGCAGCAGCAGCAGCAACAACAACAACTGACAAATGGGCAGCTAAACCAACTAATCAAATCCGAAATGGCCATTTTTGCAGGTTTCCCCTCACCCTATGGGCACCCGCCAACCGGGCACCATCCCTACGGACCCGCCCAAGCTGCCAGAGCGGGCGCGCCCCCTTATCCGCCCGCAACCTATGCAACGCATCCATTCGGGGCCTACCCGCCGTTTACAGGTAATTATAGCCCACTGCTCTCCCACCCACTTTCACTGTCTCTTTTCGCCCTCTCTCTCTTTCTCTAACAGCTAGCCTATGTTTGCCAGCCAAAGGAGTGGCTCCCTCAACGCGGCTGAGATCAGCGCTGATTCATTTGGCCAGTGGGCGGCCAAACAGCTAAACCAAAGTCGTCCATGCCTCTGTGGCCTTGCGCCTATCCGCCGCTCGTTGCACTCTCATCCCAGCTCATCCCAGCTCATCACAAACCAACACTCCCCCTCCTCTCTAATCGTAAGCCATCTCTTGCTCATCGCTAGCATGCAAAATGTTCGCCCTGAGGCCGTGCACGATACTTAACTCACTCGCTAACATCAGGTAGCGTCCAAGCGACTTATCGTTGCACAACATCTAGACACCCATTCTAGCTTGCCGCCTGGGGCCAGGATTGTGTCGCTAAGAAGCCATCAGCCGCTCGTGAGATGTCGCTCGTTTTAGCGTTGGAGCCCCGAATGCGGCTCCACTAAACACATTGTTGCGAGCACATTAAACGCGAAAACCATTGATACTTTTCACTGGCTGATGAGAGCCAGCTGTGGCCAGCCGTCGCCCACTGACGCGTTTGCGCCTCTGAGCTGAGCTCCTGCCCAAACCAAAGCTAGCTACTTGGGGACTTGCTGAGGCCCCTCGAGTGGCCTCCGACAGGAGAGCGCACAAAGGGCAGCTCGGCCGGCCCAAAGCCCACAGGTATTCCCGCCCGGACCTTTGTTTGTCAGTGTGCGCCAACGGTAACTCAAGAGGCCACTCCGACGAGCCAACAAGCCAGCAATGATGGGCCGCCTCTAAGAGCACGCCCAAATCACCATTGTCCGGCAAATGTTGGTCTCGGTCGTGAGCCCAAATTTTGGTGGCCATTGTTTCAGGATCCAATCCAAGGGCTGATGGCCCATTCAGTCGCTAGTTGCGCTTCAGTGGCCTCCTGCTAGCCATTCAAATGCGCTTATTGGGCGCAGCCTAGCAACAACTCCGATCAGGAGTCTCCTAGTGCCCGCTTTCTCGTCATTGTCTTTAGTTTAGTTTGATTCAATTCAGGCAGAAAGCTCTCTCACGTTTGTCTACTCTAGATCCATCGGGAGCTATTGGAATTGAACTGGTGGCGCCATCTCAGAGATAAGCGACACACTAGAAACTGATCGAAAATCTTGACGAACCCATGACAACCTATGGGCGATTTCTAAACCTAGTGTGCTTCATCGAACAGCCTCGTATTACGTTCACCCGTCCTAAACCGAAATCAAACCTCATATTCCCACCCATTCTGAAACAAACTTAGTTGTCACCCCGGAGTAAACAAAGGCAGTCTTTAGGCCACACCTCGAAACCAGAGTCTTTTTAGACCCCACACCTTCTGTCATCGGTTGCCGAGAGAAAAATTTTAGCCTAGTTTTATCGAGTTCTGTGAGACCATTAGACTCGAGCGCAACAGGTAATATTAAGCCCCCATTATCGCTTGTTTCAACCCTCATACATCGTCCACCCTCCACTTTCCACAGTCGGCCACATTCCCAGATCTAAAAGTCTCGCTTACACGTTAATCAAACGATTGAGCCCTGCTAGAACTGGCCACCATCTCAACCATGACTCAAAACTAGTAACTAACCACAGAAAATCAATAAATCCAATGATAACGCAGGTCTACTTGAGCAGTCGGAGCACCAATCTTCGGCGCAAGAGGTACTTATGCATTACCACAGGCATTATCATTGAATTCGAGATGCCTGGCGGCTGATATGGGCATTCTGGACCTAGCAGCTAACTTGAGGGCGCTCGCGAAAGGGAAACCGGACCATCAATTCGGCGCCCAAAGTTTAAATTCATTGAACAAAGTCTGAGCTTCAAGCCCGAATGGTGGAGTAAAACAAACCAGAACACAACCAAAACAGAATGGGATGACTATTTGAGCTTGTACATTTAATTCAGGTGTGATTAATAGACTTGATGCTTTAAAAGCTTGATTGGGAGCGGAACAACTAGAATTCGGACTTTCGCTTGCTAGTAACAATCTCCAGTTTTATCATCAAGTTTGAGATCCGACGATGAACCAGAGAGAAGACAAATTTTTTATATATATCTACACAATTGGTCGTTCCGAAACTGAGAATGGATTATCAACTACAATCATCAACCAATACAAATCAAATGAACGACTCGATTCAAGGCTAAGCAATCTCAGGATTTTCAAGCTGACTCATGATCTAAGGATGCCTTTCGGCCCATGGGTCTTGCGACGAGTGAGCAAGGAGTCTTCTCGAACTTTGAGAACCAACCAACATTATTCACAAGTTGCAATAGCCCGAGTACCTTTGCGCGGCATGGCCTCACTCTAGGTGCATAATCAGCACCCAGAAGGTGAATTGGACTCAATTCAAGAGTAATCTATCCTGGCAAAATTTTGAGCTCTCAGGGAGAGGGCTTGCCAGCCAATTTAAAGTTTAAGACCAGAATAAACCTATCACATCTCAAGCTGGAGACTCTATTGTCTTCAAGTTGGACAGGAAATAAAGTTTAACGATTGTTTGCGATCAAAGTTCGGGTTGCATCACAGCGTCCTATTTCAAGTTTTCTTCTAATTCGAGTCTCTCTGACAAGTTACTCTCCATCACACATACATCTCTTGCGAACTAAACATTATTTTGAAGGCAAATTGTCTGTTTGTGGCAACTCTTATAGAGGATAGGTTCCAAAGCCTCCTGGTCCTGATCGCCAACCTGATTCTAGCGGACCAAGCCCGGTTTCCTAGTAAGCAGGAGGTTCGAATCCTTGTCCAGTCTATTCTTTTTTCAACGTCCGAATACGCAAACAAAAGGAGAGGCTGTCAGATGGTGCAGATCCTGATTTCCCACATCATTTTTGCGGCATCAATGGACCCGAATAGATGGCCAGCCGGCCGGCTCAGATGAACTTCTGGGCTTTCAAACCGCAGTCATTTTTCCGCGCACATTTGAAAATTGCTCAGAATTTTGTTCAATGATGCGCAGAGCCAAGTGAAAATTGCATCAAACTTACGAGGGGCCATCCACCCATTTCAAGCGGGCGGTTAAATGAGCAAGTGGACTTGTATTGCTTACTTTATCCTCTTGTTAAATCCCCATCTCCTTCCTCAATCAACAAACTCCTCACAAACGTCAGACCACTATGACTGCTATTGTAATTGACAACGGCACTGGTTACACAAAATTGGGCTATGCTGGCAATAAGGAACCCCAATTCATTATACCCTCAACTATAGCAATAAAAGAGAACCGTCGCTCCACCAAGGGCATCGATGATCTCGATTTTTATATCGGTGATGAGGCCTTGGAGGCTACCGGCTACTCAATTAAGTATCCTATTAGGCATGGAATTGTGGAGGATTGGGACCTGATGGAACGTTATTGGGAACAGTGCATATTTAAATATTTACGTGCCGAACCAGAGGATCATTATTTTCTGTTAACTGAACCACCTTTAAATACTCCCGAAAATAGAGAATACACAGCCGAGATTATGTTTGAATCATTCAACGTTCCCGGCTTGTACATAGCAGTTCAAGCTGTCCTTGCACTGGCTGCATCCTGGACCTCACGACCAGTTGGCGAAAGGACGCTCACCGGAATAGTTATAGACTCTGGCGATGGTGTGACGCATTGTATCCCAGTGGCCGAGGGCTATGTTATTGGTAGCTGCATTAAGCACATACCCATAGCTGGCCGAAACATTACCTATTTCATACAAAGCCTTCTCAGGGATCGCGAACCATCCATACCACCAGAACAATCACTTGAAACAGCAAAGGCAATCAAGGAGCGTTTTTGTTATATCTGTCCAGATTTAGCGAAAGAGTTCGAGAAATATGATAAGAATCCATCCAAGTGGATCAAACAGTATACTGGCAAGAATAACATAACAAAGGCCCCCTTTGAGGTTGATGTTGGCTTTGAGCGCTTTCTTGGTCCAGAAATTTTCTTCAATCCAGAGATGGCCAACTCAGAGTTCCTCACGCCCCTGTCAGAGATCGTTGATGATTGCATACAAAACTCGCCAATTGATGTACGACGACCTTTATACAAGAACATTGTCCTATCCGGTGGCTCTACCATGTTTAGGGATTTTGATCGTAGACTTCAGCGCGACATACAAAGAATAGTCAATGCTCGTCTCAAAACTAGCTACAGTTTAAGCCAAGGAAGGTTAGAGCCCAAGCCCATAGACGTACAAGTTTTATCACACCATATGCAACGTTATGCTGTCTGGTTTGGTGGCTCAATGTTGGCCTCAACATCGGAATTTTATTCCACCTATAGCCATACGAAAGCACAATATGACGAGTGGGGACCATCGATTTGCAGGCATAATCCAGTATTCGGTACACTCGGCTAATCAAACAGTTGAAATACCAACTCCCCTGCCCAATTCTGTTTAATTAAACTAGAATTTAACCTTATTTTCGCATTTTCGTTAAGAATTTTAATAGTTTATTGAACAACAGATTGTCAATAGAGTACAAAACGCTCAAACTTAACTAACTCCTCTGAGAGGCCTGTCTCTTGTCCACTAGGTAGACAAGCGCGATCCATAGGCACGCGACACTAGATCTTGTGCAAGGTTCAGGTCCGATTCCTTAACTGAGGGCGAGCGGACGTCACCAAAGTAGTCATTGACATAGTAGAAGTCCCTAGAGAAGGCGAGCGGAAGAGTTGAAAACGCTCGGTTAGGTTCAACAGTTGGAATGGAGAATCGACTCGAGGAAGAGATTATTAATTCCGGTTAGTCGTGACTTCTTTGTTTTGAACTTACTTGGCGCTCTCGCATGGAATTGCATCCTCTGGGTGTGAGCATGACAACGATACCTGATTGAATATTGTCTGATTTCCGCACATAAAACTCCAATGATTGTTGTAGATTGAGCCGTCGGACATCTTGAACGATTGGCAAATGTGGAAAATCTTACAGTCGTTTTCCTGGTCAGCGTAGTATCCGTAGCCTAGGCCATCGCAAGTGAAGGTTGTTCGCATATTTGGTCCAACAATGAACTCTGCGCCATCGGGCAGCTCATAGAGCGCGCGCTTTACCTATGGGTCATTTGCAAGAGTTCAACAGAGCAGGGCGAGAGAGGGTGGCGCTAATATTAGTGGCCCGGCAGCGTTTGTTGGCGCCAGTAGTATTTGAGGTGGTTGTGGAGGTGGCAGCGTCGATTTGCGGTGACAGCTCGGCGAGGGTAAATCACGCGGAGATCCATTGTATTCAATTGGCGCTCGCTTAGCCCATCAACATGCTAGAACAATGCGCCTACAAGCGGGATCCCTCGTCAAGATGTCCCGGATTTCCTCGGGTTTGCGCGCCAGGGAGGAAGTTTGCGAACAAGGGATCGTTACGAGATTAGCGCGGAGAGAGCGCGCTAAGCTCGTTCACCCGACTCAGTCTGTTGGCCGCAGACTTCCGGCCAGAGTGGCGCCGGCAGCAGCCTGGCCTGGCAATATTGGCTTGTATTGTTTCGGGAGCGGCGAGGCAGTTTGCTCATCCAGACTCCCAGAGCTCGGCGAGCGGGCGCTAGAGAAACTGCGGGCTTAGGGCCAAGCGAACAAATAGAATAATTATCGACGGTGGCGAGGCTCGCCGAGGGCAACAAGTTTCGAGCTTTGGCTCAAGCATCCTAACGGCCAGACTGACCAACCGGTCGCTGCTGCTTCCTCCCTTGGCTCTTTCTAATGAGCAACTAATTCACCTATGCCGACAAGCGGCTACCTTTTGGCGCTGTCCGCTCAGTTTAAACAAAACTCGCTCAATCCATCTTGAACGAGCTGGCTAGCCAAACAGCGGACAAGCTCCACTCGCCAGCCAGCTTTCGTTCAAGATTATTTCGATTCAACAAAGCGAGGCGAGTTTATCTCGGACAAGACGATGTGTTCCTCCGGTTGGTGCCTTTTGCGCACTTTGCTTGCTAGCACAAGTCTCTCGCCATGATAATGATATCAATGGTTTGAGCTGGGCGGAAACAATTGCATGAGAGCGCGCAAGGCTCCATTTGACCGGCTTTGCGCCGACTGGCCGCTGCCACCGCCGCCGACCACCGAGCGTCAAGCGCAAACCTTTGCCCCTTTGGCCAGTCCAAAGGCGGAAAATTGGCCGACAAATGATCGGCCCTCTCCGTGGCCAGAGCGCAACGGTGAGCCTCTAGCTGAATCCGTGCGCCGTTTACAAGCTTCGCCGTCCATCTCCATCTAAACGATTACCATAAACAACCTGGAAGCAAGGAGAGCGAAACGAGCAAGCGGAACGAGTTTAGCAGAGTTCGCATTGGTTTGACTGATTTGAGCGGCGATTGATGCATATTAGCATGATGCTTATTTAGATAATCAAATCAACAATCACAACAAGGACAACAACAACAACAACGAGCCTCTCGCTCAAATTTCTACAAACCAAAGCTCACCGGTTCGTGTTGTCCTATCGAGGATAGGCGAGGCTTGCGGCCAGCACAAGCTGCACCGGTTGCTGAACACTAAAGTTACCCCAAAACTCAAGGCGGGCGCCCCTTCACCTGGCTCTGCTGATGGCCAACCAAGCAGCAAGGCGAGCGACCAGCTCGAAACAAGCTGTCGAAACTTCAATCTCGGATTAGCCGCCACTCTTGGCCCAATCCTTTGTTTGCCGACGACTGAACAAGGCTCAGCTTGGCCGCTAATTAGCCGCCGAGCTTGGCTTGCGGGCGCCCAAGAGTCGGCGAGCGGAGAAGGGCAACAGGTGCGCGAAGAGGGTTGCCGTTTGTGCGTTGCAACGGCGGCCGGAAGCAGGGTGGCGAGACGACGAGTGGCAAATTGCTTCCGTTCGGGCGCCAGCTGCTGCGGCCTGGCCGCCCTCAGACTGGCGTGCAAAATCTGACAGCCGCAAGAGGAGAGGATGTGCCGAGCGGCTGTTGTTGCGTCTTGCATACATTATACGTTATTATTGTTATTGATTCGATTTGCTTGGTTTGCCCATGAGCCAGCCAGCGGGGCTGTTGGCCGGCAAGCGGCCAGCCAGCCAGCCAACCTTTGCGCGAACCATTCGAGAGAGTGGCCGCCGCCTGTGAGCTCGGGGTGACCGTGATGGAATAAGGACAAACTGTTGCTCTTACATAATTTGCCTCTGAATCAGGTGGTAATAACAATGATAATTGTTGCAAGCATTTCATTGTAACTCCCTATTACATCTTGCCAGCGAGCGAGCGCGTCGGATTGGAAGCGCGCCTCGCTGGCCAACAGCACACAGAGGCGGCGGCGGCGGCGGCGGCCTGAGTCGCACAGTTGTCGTGTTGGCCGGACGAGACCAAGCCGACCAGGAGGCTGCAGCCAGAGCCAGCTGGCCCAAACTGGTCCCTTGGCCAGCCGCATATTGCACGCGCAACAGCCATGGGCCTGCCGCCGGCAAAGGGCGCACGAGAGTGGTTGCGCGAGAGAGCCTTCTCGCCCATGGGAAACAATTGGTCCTGTTTTGGGCAGACGAGCGCAGAGGGCAGAAAACGAAAGGCAAGGCTCCACTACTTACCCTTCGCTGGATCCCGGAACTGGAGGTTTGCGCGAGCGAGGCTGCAAAGGCGAGCACGCAAACGAGCACTGCAAGCGGAAGGGGGCGCAACCTGGTTAGGGAGAGACAGAGAGAGGAAGGGAGCTTGTTGGGCTGAGTTGCGGGGATGCAACTTACCGGTGCAGCTGATTTGGATGGGCGCCTTGCCGGGTTGTTTGGCCCTGTGGGCGCAAGTTGAGGTTGTTTGGCCGAGAGTGGCGCTTGGCTTCATGTTGTTGCTCTTCATTTTTAGTATCCTCTGATGGTTCTTCTCGATCCTCGAACCTCTGGCTTCGATTTTCGCTTCTCTGCTCTAAAACTCGAACCTTCTTTTCTCTATCTTCTATCTTGAATCCCGCTCACCCATTTGCTGCTGCTCGAAAGCGGCCAGTCTGGAACTTTGTGCCAAGTGCTCGCAACTCTGGCCCGCTAACCGTGCGCCCGATCGAGAATGACAGAGCCCGGCAGTGAGAGTGGAGCCCCGCTGGTGGCCGACCGGTCGGCGGCCGCCGCACCGGCTGGCGGCGCCAATCCTGGCAGGCCCGCTGGGTTGCCAGCACTAGTGGCAGCGGCGGCGGTGGCGCCGGTTGCGCACTTGCGGACGAGAGTGCGCGTCCATCCGGCGGCCTGAGCTTTGGCCGGCCGTCCGGTCGGCCAGCAGGCGCCGCCCAGTCCGCATCTGCCAAGCTCGCTCGGCCAGCGTGCGGCCAAAAACTCTTGTGTCTCTAACGCGAACGCAAACTCTAACGCCAACACCAACACCAACACCAACATCCAACACCAAGGCTAGCCCATTGTGGCTTTGCCTCGCCTAACCTCTTCCTCCGTTCGCCTCGCTCGTTCAATCAGCATTTCCTTCCATCACCTTGCTGATGAAGGGCTGACGGCAGTGAGTGGTGGGCGCAGTTTTGCTAGCCAGCAAGAGTCGCATTAACATGCGCTCTCTCTCGCTCTCGTGCGCGCGGCCGATCCAGTTGCCATTGAGAAGGGAGCCGGCCAAAGTGTGTCCGTGTGATGTTCGTGTCTTGGCTCGTTTAACGCGCCAAACTGATATCATCAAGATCATTGCGTGAAAGAGCATGCGAGAGACACAGAGAGCTCTCGTTGGTTGGATAATTCAATTTCTGAACGCTTGATTTGCCTACTTGGCGCCGGCTATCTGATTGATAGAGGCAACAATGGAGGCCTAACCGCCGATGGAAGTCCCAGCACGACTGGCCACCTTGACGAGCCCACAATGAGCCCGCTTGCCAACACTGAACGCCGCCAACCGCTTGCCCCCTTGCGCCCGCCATAACGAGCACCCCAATTGGCAAGACCTTCCGAGCAAAACCGTGCGGCCAGGTGATCGAATCGAATGTTAATTAAGCAAATCGGTAAACTGGCCAACTTTATGTATTTGAGCTCCCGTTTGCAATCAACAGGTTTGCATACGGTTTATAACGTCAGCCAGCGTGGCTGAGCCCAACATTGTAAGGCAATTTGTTCGCCCTGAACTAACCGACTGGCGGCCACCTCGCTGGGCCATTCAAATCAAGTCCAAATTTTTGATCAATTGCGATAAGTCACACGCGGAAAAGTTGCAACAAATCCTGGTCTCGCATTGAGACTCGGAAGTAGAACAAGGAAGAGCACGGTTGCAGCAACAGCAACAACGCCAAGAGTTGGACGCAAATCGAGGGGCCATTTAATGTGCACTTCTTGCTCCATAGCTTAGTTGGTTTGTGTTTGGCTGGTTAATAATGATAAACGCTGGTTGGCTGAATGGCCGCTTGCCCGCTTCCCTTGCTGTTCGACTAATCTGATCCAACCTGTTCAATCAAACGATGCGATTTTGCGTCAGTGTGCTCATAATATCCAGGTACTCGGAATCTTCAGCAAAAACTTGCATTGCAAAATCAATGGAATCGGAGTGGCGATTTGTTTTAAGGCAAATAAGCGCGGCTAAATGGAATGCGTGAAAGCTCAACTCCTCGCCGTAAATTTGCGCAGCTTCCTTAATAAAACCATTCTTATCCCCAAATTTGGTCTGAAACAAAACCCTCTCGGCTTCGGTGTATTTTCCAAACTCGTAACAACAACGCGCATAAACCAGACAATCCCTTGGCTCTATAGACGAGTGTTGCTTATCCCCAGGTTGGCTAGCTGTAGGCGGCGGCAAGGCGCTCGTTGCAAGCGTATAAGCTGTTCTTCCTATCTCTTCCGCTATTGCGTCATGCGACTGCCGGCTCCTCTTTCTCCACATGCAACCATGGCGTAAAACCAAGTTGATCATGTAAATCATTTGCACTACCTCCTCCAAGTTCACGGATCGTGGTTTTGTTCTAAGCAACTCAAGTAATTCGCAAATCCTAATGCAGTGGATTGATAAAAATTCAACCGCTGTGGCCATGTAATCGCTACTTAGAGTCAACATCATTGATATGTTCAATCTTATGACATGCCAGTAGATCGGCAGCCACTCGTGATCCGAATTCATACTATCCAAATAGATTTTTGCCCTATTACTCATCGGAGTGCCAGCCACTTCCATTTGGTTTGATTGCTTACTTTCGCTGCCTTGATGAACATTGTTCGACGAAGCCAATTGGGATAGATGTGTGTAGGGTCTTTCATAAGCTGAAACTGCAATCATATTAATCTGACTGATCAAAGCTGCCTTGTTCAGATGGTTAGCCGTAGCCCAGATTGATGATAGACATAATAGCAATTCAACAAATGCAAGGCAGATCTCGGAGCCAGCGCGCTTGTTCATTAGCAGGGCTAAGAATTGTATGAGGGAATCTGTTTTGAGATTCATTTGCAAATAAGATATCCATAGGCTGACATCCGCTCGAGAAACATCAATGATAAACCTCAAGGTCATAATGCTAACCAAACATAACCTAGATTCGATTCCAGGTTTGTAAGTGAATTCTAGGTCTCTTGCGTGTTCGTTCATAAACCTTTCCATTATCTTCAGACTAAATTGCATCAGATGAAGTGCTGGTACTAGTAGGTCAAAGGATCTCTTTGATTTGGTCAAGTATTCTCGATGGCGCATGAGATATACGTTCAAAGTTGATTGAAAGGTCAACAGAAATGAGAATGGAAGATACTCCTTGAAAGAATCGGCTAAGTATAGAAGCTCGTGAACGGAAGCGAGTACCTCGTCACCAGATGAGTTTTTTTGAATCCATTTTGTCCAGGTGAGTAGTAAGGTTTCACCAGTTGCTGCAATCCTCTCCTTATCAATTTTTTCACTCAGTCTCAATTCAGTGGTCATGCAAGCCAGTATGTCTTCGATAATCTGCGATTGTACGTCGACACCAATTTCAAATGGTTTGTACTTTGCATACGAGGTGAGAAAATCTCTCCAAGCAATAAGAATTCGGTTATAATCCTCTCCCTTGGCTAGATTTGTTGATATGTTGGAATATCTTTTCCTTGTGAAGGCTGAGTACTTGCCAAGCAGATTCTTCTTGGCAGTATCATTTAATATGTCACGCAGTTTTGGATTCATTGTGCGCTCGCTTATTCCGGCATTGAGACAGAAAATCTCCCTCGCTAGAATCATCAGGGCATATGAATTGAGCTTATCATTGAGGGCTTGTATTGAGCTATAGTTTGTTTGTTGGCCTCTTGAGTCATCAGGCCCAGTTTCTTTACTTGTCTCTAAAAATTTGACTAGTGGATGGGTAACTGACTCCCAGAAATCTTCAGCCTTATCGAATTGCTCAATCGCTGAGTGATGCTTCTGCCAGAAAGTTAATATAAATTTCATAACATACGTATGCAACAATTTGTGAGCATCCTCTTGTCTCACTTTACACTCTTTAAGTAACTCCATTATAATTTCAAGGCTTCCCTTCTTGGGACCTTTCTCGTCGCCATCAGGCTCCTGCTTGTAGTTCAAAAAGAGTTCAATGAGACCAGGTTGGTGCTTGACACACGTTGATAGCAAGTCTAATATTGCAACCTCGAGATCTATGTTAGAGTTTTTGTTTGATAAACATTCTAGAAAGAATTCGCATACTTTATCGGCCTCAGACCCTAGACAAGCCATTAGAGACATCGAAAACTTTTTCGCTATGCTCTTGATGAGATCTACAGCTAGACAGGCGGTTTTACTGTCAATTTTCTGATAAATGTAGCTAAATAGGTGTTGTAAAAGTCCAGGTCGGATGGTTGTGTCGAACAAGGCACGTTCGAGGTTTGTCATGGGTGCAGTGGAAGAATGGCTTGGGGAAGAGTTCAGCTTGTTTATCTTTTCAATATCACAGTAGTCCTTCAAGAATTTTATGTGAGATAGGAGCTTGTTGAACAAAAGCAACGATTGTCTCACACTAATAACAATCGGTATTTCGCAGAAATCTTTTTCACTCATCGCCTTGAGAGCTTCCAATTCTTTCTTTATTGATGACTTGCCTTCCACTATCACGTCTAGCAGCTGTTTGTGAGCTTGATTCTGGCTAAGACAAACCATGCACATGATCTCTAAATCACTAAATTTTGCACCATTTGTTGGCTCATTGACATGGGCAATGATATGATGAAATATTTCAGTACATAGGTTTAATATCTTGTTCATGTCAGCGATTCTCTTGTAAGTCCAGATGTGGTGACTTGTATAAATTTCGTTGGACATATAGGTCACAGAGGCCAGCATTGTTTTGGTGGTGTCTTTGTAGCCTGGATCCTTGATAACGGCTAGGACAAAGTCTAAGAATGCAATGCAAAGTTCGTAGGTACCGCGTATGCATTCTTCCGACACTATGAGATCTCCAACTTTCGAAGCGTTCGTGTAACGGCCTAGAGATAAATCGATGAGATTCTTGCCATGGCCTATCATGTAGGGGAGAAGACGGTTCTCGTTGAGGATGTCAACGACAAAGTTTGCATCCAACTCTCGAGTCTTAACTTGCTTGCTGAGGGTCGCCAATGTTGCCGCCAGAGTCAGTCGTGGCGGCCTGCGTTGAAGCAACTTTTCATCGATCCTGAACACTAACGGATCAGGTCCCTCAGTCATCATGTTGAAGGTATTCTCAACAATCCAGTGAAGTATGATTTATTAGAAACAATAGCTTACAAGGTGTAAGTTGCAGGGCCAAGCCTTGGAATTGGCCAACTTAACAACAGTCGATTGGAGCAACGTGATTGTGGCGCCCAGAGCGTTGCCTGCACTAAGGATGGGCATTGAGCTGTCGGCAGATCTGGGTGCTCAGTTGGTCGAGCACATGTTCAGGCGCTCAACGCCGCACGAACGGTAAGGATAAGGGGGGAAAGGTGAAAAACGTTCTTAGATAAACTTCTCCCAATTCCATTGGACCGGCTGATCAAACCGATCGACCTCCTAGACAGCCTCAACTCGGAATATCCTGGGTCCTGTATAAATATCCACTTACCCTGTTATCTTTTCGTTGTTCATTGTATTTGCTAAAACACGTCCGCTTCAAACATGTTTTCATATTCAACCGCCGACAACTATCAATCCATGTTCACCCTCGCAACTAACAATTATCATAATCATCACCAGCCGCCCGTTTGTTTTGGCATAGATGTGGCCAAAATAGACGAATCGCCTGATATGACTCCGCTAAGAAACAGCCCCGACGATTTATATCAACAATTCATAGAAATCCAAGAGAAATATATACAAAACCAGCAGCAACAACAAAGGCAACAAAAACGCGCACCCGAGCAACATATTGTAGATAAGGACGATGAGGATAACGTTTTCGAATTAGCCCATGAATTTGAGTGTCTAACAAACGCACATTTACAGGTACTAATAAATCTCAGAGCTAAAAGATCTCTTGCGGAGGATGATGCACTAATTTGCAAGAAGCTAGAAGTTATGCTGAAAGAGGAGAGGAACACTTGGCGTCTAGCCAAGGCTTTGTTTAAGGATCAGCTCCTGGATGAGTCTCGTGAGGCCTCTCGTGGCTCTGATCGGATGGACGATAGTGGAGGCAATCACGATATCAGTCACGATGAGCAAATGGTTGTTATGCACCCTAATTTCTCAGAGGAGCAAATCATAGGCAACTTCTATGTAATGAATAGCGAAATAAGAAGAATGCAACTGGTCACAGATTGGCTAGAGGCAAATGAAGCGAGTGATTTAGACTACAAAGATGAGGAGGACAAGGTTGAATTTTATTCAGAAGGTCCCACTGCCTGGGAAAACACATTCCATGCCATGCGCGCCAGGTATAACATCAATATTCCAGACCTAGACATTACAGTGAACCCAAATGCTGGCCTTGAATTGTGCTCCGCCATGGATCCGGATGCGCCCATCAGAACTAAAAAATCACTAGTGCATACTGACAAAGAGGTTGAGATTAGATTATTCAAGCATTTGTTTAGATTCTTGAGAGCGGGAAAATTAGATGAAGGCCAAGAGCTTGCCCAAAGGGTTGGATATCACTGGCTGTCGGCCATTCTCGACGGCTGGCTACCTTACTCCGATCCAAATTTGGATGAGGAGAATCTAGGAACGACAGCTATACATCAACCATCGGAGATACGTCCTGTTTCTGGCAACAAGAAGCGCGATATCTGGAAACAAACGTGTTTCAGATCTGCTAGGATGCATGGCTTAAACTCTTGTGAGAAGGCCATTTTAGGTGTTTTAGGAGGTAACCTCAAGTCAGTTTTACCTGTTTGTAACTCATGGTCCGATCAACTATGGGCTAGATTGAAATGTTCTATCGATGTCAAGATTGAGAAAGCGCTCCGCGATCCCAATATAGTACCTCAGGAGAATAGGAACCTCACCGACTATCCTCAAGAATTCTACGAAAACTATCAGAGTCTTCGAAGCATCTTCAAGTCGATCAAAGAGCTGAAAATAGTTTCTCCATTTAAGGAAGCGACCATTCATCAAACCGTACAAAAGTATTTTATACTCAACGATATCAACGGATTGCTAAATCAACTTGAAGACTGGTGCCACAATTTAGAGTATGACAACAATCTAGCCGAAAACAATGAAGCAATTTCACCTCAATTCCTACGTTGTTTCGCGCACATAATATTGTTTCTAAGAGAGATAAATTTAGTTACTGCTGATGATGCAAGAGGAACAAAGATAATCGAAGCCTATATTAGCTTGCTTACTCAACAAAAATCAATTGAGAGTGTTGCGCACTACACAGTATTTCTGCCTAGAGATAACCAAATCGTTAGTTATGCCAAGTTACTGGCTACAATCAATGACCGGGAGGAGAGAAAGCATTGCTTAAAAATTGCCAAAGAGTCTCAATTAGATGTTGATGAAATTACTCAAACCGTTGTTGAGATCATACGAGAGGAGTCAGTTGTAGCCAACCCACAGGCAAACGTATCCGCGTCTGATATTGAGAGTACTAAAACGACAGCAAGTGACAGGCGGAAAATAGACGCTCTGGATTACATGCTCTATTTAGAGACAAAGAATCACTTAGCCATTTTACATCATGGAAACATTTTGCTTAGATACTTCGCCATTCAAAAGAAGATGGATGCGGTCAAGGAAACTTTCTTGAAATTACCTCCTGATTTGAGTGAAAGTGTCGAGAATCAATGGAGATTGCACACAAATGGTGATATAACGCTCAAATTGAGGAACAGTTTGCGTGAGTTAGAAGGGTTCAGGGCTGTCCTGGAGGCTCATGAAGCACTATCTCAATGGTCTGAGTGGCATCACAAGAAGCCTGAAGAGCCCAAGAAGCCTGCTAATTTGTCAAAATTTTGTGATAACGTCAATTATGAGCAGCGCTTGAAACAGTTTCAACAGGATATAAGTTTATGGAAGGAACTTCGTGAACTGAGAACTAACGCCCTTACTCAAAAGATCACGGAACTCTTTTATTTTCCCGGTGGTTGGATGAAAGATTTGCCAACAAACGAGGATGGCGCATCCAGTGACACGGATAGGCTACAACAATTAGGTAAATTGAGAAAAATATTCATACCACAAATGACAACTATTTGTTTCAACGTATTACAGTTGACCAATCGATATGAGGAGTGCTTGAAGATATCACATTTGTTGGTGCGAGATGATTTGAAGCTTTATGAAGAGTTCACAAAAGTTCAGTTACGCGATTTTCTAGATAAGATAAGTGAGGTGACCAAGATTATCGTTAAAAAATCTACCTCCGAAAGCTAAATAAAACTCATGAAGCAACTCGCTGCTCTTGAATTTGTCTAGGAATTGAAAAGAAACATTCGGCTGAGACATTGTGTCCACAAATCCGGTCAAGTCTTCATCCCCTCTTCCACTTGTTTTTGGGTGACAAAAGCATTTTTGTATTACAGTCAAGTTTTATTCGGAATGACGGTTTCTGCGCTTGGTAGCGATTGTTGACTCGCTTACGCTCATAAAGATTCCGACCACCACGATGAACTGGACAAATAAAGCTAGCCCGCGAGTCGGCGGTCAAGTTGAGTTGAACGACGGGCAACAAGCAGGTGTCTCCAAATTGGAGGGAGTGCTCAAGGTTTTGCGTTTTTCGTCTAATGGATTGTGCCCATGTTTCTCATGACATTTGTCCCCTACTGGAAACGCTCTTCTTTCTATTGTCGGTCGACCGACTGGTTATGAGCTGTCGTCCATCTGGGTGGCGTGGAGTTGTTAGAGGGTTAAAGTAAGTAAGAGGTGAGCCTTTGACGGGATCGCTGACCGTTTGAAATAAGTGCTCTGTTCGCACCTGGTCACTTTGCGTCACTAATTAAGTTGAGTAGCAAATTTGTGACCAAAGCTATGTGGTGCACTTCTAGATAGAGGGCGGTGTTACGTGGCTCCCAAGAGCATTCAATGGCTGTGACTCAAAGCTTGCAGCCTGTGATTGGCTGAATGGGCGCACTATCGCGAGTTTGAGAGATAGAGCTAGACAGGGCGAGAGGACCTGACAAACTGTGTGCTCTCTTCTTAAAGACAATAACGAGGCTTTCTAGCTGCTCCATCTGGCTGCTGAACGCGCTGTATCTGCGTGTGTCTAGCCAACACGACCTCCTATTCGCCCCGCCGCTCGCCTACCTGCCCAGCCCGAGAGTTCGTGTGCCGCCTTTGCTGTGTGGAGCTTAATCACCAAAGAAAGCGGTTGCGATGAAGCCGCTGGATTAGAATCAATTCCGAGCCCTCGTTGTTTCAGCCAACTAGCCGCTAAGGCCGATTCAGCGGCCAATTGTTGAAAGGCCGAGCTTGGCTGCTAGCTGTTGTGCTGTCCGAGTTTGTTGGTTGCGGTTGGTGACCACACTAGACTAGATCAAACTGGACCAACAGAAGGTTGCTCGCTACCTCTCCGCCGGCCAGATTGGGAGGTGGCGGATCAGGTTTGCTCGGGTCGAGTTTATCTTTCAATCATAAATCAGACTCTTCCATGACGATGAAAGTCGTTCAAGTTGGCGAGCGAGCGAGCTGGGCCGACGATGACGAAATTGAATCAACATGATCGCTAGCCTCCACTATGAAAGTGGCCTCAAAGGATGCGCTCGAGCACAAGAAACGTGCATCCGGCCACCAGACTAACGTGAGCTTGCCGCCTCCAAAGCTGGTTGGCTCAAGATGAAACTGGCCGCCGTTTTCATGAGTCGGCCAACTTGGCCGGGCGCAACTCGCCGATCGGCGGCAGTGGCGTCGATCCGCGAACCCCCAACAGGCAGCACAGCATCTCCGGGCAGCAAGATGATTAGTAACGAGTGGATGGCCGACTGAGAGAGAAAGCTCGACCATTCAGTGGGCGAGCGGCTTGAGAGTTGAGCTGAGCTGAGCTGAGCTGAGGATAACAATAATTGTTTGGACCTTGATTGGGCTGAATCTCAACAGGAACTCGCAGGTTGGCCTTTGCTGGCTCAACGAGCAGCCGCTCGCATCCATCTTTCGGCCCAAGCGAGCGGAGGAGAGATCGAGAGCAGTCTGCGACCGCCAACGGGAGCCCAACCACTTTCCACTCTGGCCTAGCGCCCCCTGGAAGCCGCTCGGCTTGCTCGGCCAGCCCGGCGGCTGCGCAGGCGGCCAGGTGAGCCAGCGTGTGGGCTGTCTATCGTGGGCAGTGCAGCACGAACGCAGAGCCAATCCACCGTCTGGCCAATGGAGCTCTTGCTTGCGGTCTCAGCCAACTGGAGGCGAGATTGCCATTGGACTTAGTAGCGAGGGTGAGTATGAATAGTGAGTCTCGCTCATAATGGTCGTGCATACCAATATCGCGGCTACCTGTTGCCCATTCGTCGCCAGCCTCTCGCGCCGCCGCTTCTAGTGTCTGCAGAGGCAAGCACACCATCGGTTGTCCGTGTCCAACTTACTCAGCTGCTCTGGCTTTGCCTTGAGTTGTCGTGCAGTATTCCAGACGAGAGAGAGAGAGAGAGAGAGAGAGAGAGAGAGAGAGAGACAGGATGGACGGAGACGCAAGGAGTTGTCTAGTTGAGGAGGATGGCGGCGGCGGGCAGAGTTTAAAACGGCCACCATGGCTACAGAGCCGGCCGGCGCCAAAAGTGAATCCGAGACCAGATAACTGTAGCGAGTCTTTTAATGTTGGTGGTGGAAAGGGCACAGGTAAAGGGGGTAGAGCCGGTAAGAGCAATGAGAGCGAGCTCATGCTTGGACAGAGGGGTGGGAGTTGCGAGGAGAGTCCACTGAGCGAGCTCAACAATGGACTTGCGAGGCAAAACAGAGGCAACAATAGCAACAAGCCTTATTCAAAGATATTCTGCCAATATTTGCCTGGCTACTCGCTCAATTTAAGTTATTCACTCAAGAACAAGAGCGGCGCTTGTGGCCACAGGGAGGACGTTAGCGGTGGATGCAATGGCAATGGCAACAGCAATCGGAATAGTAGCGGCAACTACGACATCAACAGTGACGAAATTGGTACTCTGAGAGAGGGGACAAAGTTGGCTGAGAGAGAGACGAAGGAGGAAGAAAGTGGACAGGTAAGAGGGCGACGCTTGATTGGCAATGGAGTGTGTAAACAGTCGCCAATATCAAAATCGATCGTGAGCGCGCTAAGCAAACTTGGGATATCCTCAAGGAGAGTTGGCCTCCTGGAGGACAAAGAGAGTGAGCGAGTCGAGAGAGAGAGCGGCGCTGAGGGCTCCCCGCTTGACCATATCAAGGGCCGGCGCCAAGCGAGAGAAGAGAGTCGGAGGTCGGCCGAGTTTAATGTTGAGCGTGGCGAGCTAGCTAGTCGGCAGCGGCGGTGCCAGCTTGAAAGAGAACCCGGCCAAGAGGGGCTTGTTGCTGGAAGCGAAAGTTCGAGAGTTAAGAGGAGAGGCTTCTTGTACCTGAAGGCTGGGAGCTCAAGCTTCAGCTCGCCCCTTGTGGTTGCCTCAACCGATCTGTGTTCGCCAAGGAGCTCTGCTTCGAGTGCGAAGCCTTTGAACGAGAGTGGAGGCAGGAGGAGCGAGCGGGACACTTTTGGCCACCAAAAGGGCAAACGAGTGAGCTCGGCCAACTCGGCTAGGTGGCCAGATTTGAACAACAACTCAATTGCCAGTCTTCTTTCCAGCGGCCAGCAAAACGATGACGGACACAAAACTTGCTTGATCGAGCTGGAACAAGAGCAGGAGGAGGAGGAGGAGGTTGAAAGTTTGCAAGCGCAAAGAAGGGAGATGTCAAGAAAGGTCAGGGCGGCCGCGGACTCTGCCGTTCAACTTGGAGGCAGGATGCTGTTGCAGCCAGCGCGTTGCGCAAACTCAACGACCCTAGCGCTCGTCGGCTACCTGGCGACGCTAGCTCTAATCGCGCTGCTCGCCTCGTGCAAGCTCGCGCTCGCCCAGCTCCAGCAGCAGCAGCAGCCATTCACCCGATCTCAAGCTGGCCCGGCCCAAATTGCGGCCAGCCCCCTCCAACAGAGCGGCCTGCCCCCTGGAGGCCTCCAGACGCAACCCGCGCTGGGGCCAGGCCAAACGCCAAACAGGCCGCTGCCGCAACCGGCCGCCGGAAGCCTGGTGGCCAACATCAACTGCAACAAAATCCGCGGCCACGTAACTCTAACGCCAAACCTACAGGGCGGCACCACCGTCTCAACCCAAATAAGCGCCGGCCCGCCCGGCGAGGTCTACCAGTGGAGTGTGCACCAGTTTCCAGTTAAACCTGGCGCCGCAATGTGCTCCTGCTCCTCGCTCATCCTTGGAACAAAGCTGCTCGACTTTAGCGAAATGCACGGAAATTTGCCCTCAGATCAAGAGTTCAACGTTCAATCGTCGATCAACTTATTTGGTTCCGAGTCGCCGGTCGGCCACTCGCTCCTCTTGCGCGGCATGAAAACTGGAATGGTCGCTTGCGCCACCTTTCTGCCAACAAGGTAAGTGTCCGCCCCCCCCCCAGTCGCCGCCCCCAGCCCCTCTTTGCCGCCCACTCGCTCGCTGACACCTCCGATCAACCCATCGCCCGCCAGTCGAAAGTCCAACTACAGGGCCAAGTTTCACACGCCCCTCAGCGGCTCAGTGACCATCTTCCAAACAGCCTTCGGCACCTCCTTCATCTCGCACCTCATGTACTCGAACGGAACTCGGCGCCACTCTTTGCACAGGTTCGATCTGGTGAGGAGCGAGGACGATATTGTGACCACATCCCTGCTTTCCGGCTCCCAAGCTGGCGCATCTGGCTCAAGTTTGGCGGGCAGAATCGAGAGTTTAGCGCTCGAGCAACGCGAGCACGAGAACGAGCTTAGCCAGTGCAAGCGCTTCTCAAATGGAGAGCCCCTATTTAGGAACTTGACCTACCAGCTCTCAGTTAGCACTGAAAACTTTGGCATGCGCGGCCGCACCTCAATGGTTTTGCCCCAGATTCCCTTTGAAACCTTTTCAAGTGTTTACGTGATCGTTTATTCTGAATACGATTCCAGTGAACCAATTGCCTGCGCTCCATTGAGATTTGTCAAGCCCAAAACGGCGGCCGCAAAGTTTCAATCGGTCAGCGTTCAGGGGAGCGTCGTTTTTAGCCAAGACTCGCCCTACGATGTCACAGTTGCAAGAGTGAACCTGAACATGCCAAACAGCGACGGCCATAGCTACGGAATAGACGAGCTTCCCATGATTATAAGACGCAAATCGGACACTCGCGTCTGTCCAAACATCCGCGAAATAATCTACAATCCGCACCATGTTGAGCCAAGCTCGGTGCCGCCAGAGGGCGAGGCAACTAGCGACCAGTACGCGGTTGGCGACTTGAGCGGAAAGTATGGCTCATTGACGGGCAAAGCGAGCGAAAAGATCCAGGTTAACGATTACAATTTGCCACTATTTGGGCCCATCAGTATTGTTGGCCGCGCAATGACCATCTACTCGGCGGAGGGAGTTGCAATTGCTTGCTCAAACGTTGAACTAACCACTCCAATGACAACAGCCTTTGCCACCTTCGATTACGGAATTCAGGGCCAATTTATATTTAGGCAGCCGGTAAACGATTGCAACGGCGACACTTATGTTTATATCGAGGTCAGCAAGCCCGTGAATCCATCTGCAAGTCAAAGCTCGCAGCAAGCAAACGAGGCCTCGCGCTCGCTCGACCACAACTGGCACATCCACGTGAATCCCGTCGACTCTGGACTGGATCACCTGTCAACAACCGACTGTCTGCCAGCCGGCGCCCACTTCAACCCCTACAACACAAGCACCGCAAGCATCTACAGCCGCGATTGCACCCCCTTCAACGTGTTGCGCTGCGAATTGGGCGACCTATCGGCAAAGATGTTCACCATTGAGATTCCGCCTTATCGGGTTAAGGGCGGCCAGGAGCCGGACATTGGAAAGTTTTTCGGAACTGACATTGACCTGCCACTCTGCGGGCCCGTTAGCATTGTGAACCGATCTGTCGTCGTTCATGTGCAAGACTTTGGCCACCAGCGGCTCGCTTGTTCCACGGTGATCGAGTTCAAGCCGCGCGCCAGCAGCTAGACTTGGGGTTTGGTTTGTTAAAGTGTAATAAAAGACAGCGAAGAGCCCACTTCTCGTCTCGTGCCAGAGGAAGTCCACCTCTACCTTCCTCTATCAGCTTGAGCTCAGCCGCGGTGGCGACCACGAGCCGACTCGCTCATGCCATCTATGTTTGCAGCCAAGCACTTTCAGGGGCCACCATTGCCTTGCGAGGACATTTGTTGCTGGTTTTCACAAACCTCCTCCTAATTGCTCATCAAATTTCTGCCGTCCGCGAGTTTGATCACTATTCAATAACAAAAGCAGTGCTTGGACGGGATCATCTCTCCCTAAATCAGTTTTATCAGTTCTATCACCTGACTCTTGCTGCTCACCCACAACTTCCAATAGTCTCGCTCAAAGTGAGTGTCAGGTGAAGAAAACACCTCCCCTAGTCGAACAAAGTCCCTTGCAAGCGAGCGATTTTCACACTGCACCTTCGATTGGCGAGCCAATGTGTTTCGTTAGATGGAGAAGGATCGAGCCTCCGGTTCAGCTGCACCCTCCGCCAGTTTTGTCCAGAGCTCATGAAAGCAGAGCTACAAGAGGAGACAACCGACCGACTGTCTTCTACATGAACTAGGCTTGTATCGTTCAGAGAGAGAGAGAGTGAGTGCCAAGATCTCAGATGGAGACACCGTCACCTAAACATAAGAGATGGTCCGAGCTTCTCGAAGGATCAGCATGGAGGAGCAAGCATGTAAGTGGATCTGTCGACTGTGCGCAAATATCGAGCGTCGGCCCAAACTTGGGATCTATGACTGCGATCGGCCGCTCTTGTGACAATGCACTCCTTGGTGCCAACCACCAACTCTAGTGGTGAAAGTGGGTTGCTCAAACGTCCGAATGAGCCCTCTTACAGGACAACTGATCAGAACGAATCGTCCCAAATCTGACCACGAGCTGAACGAATGGTAGCCCGAAAATGGACCATCAACGAGAGCTAGCTGCATCCCAATTTTGTTTCTCAGCAGCAGCAGCTCTGTCCAGCTTGAGCCGAGCAACCTTGCGACCATGAAGCCGTAGCCGTGCTCCTTCTTGAGTGCGAGCGCATTGTTGTTCCGATCAGAACCAATGAGCCGCGGCCCCCGAGAGATGCGGCTCACGATCAATTCGCGCTGAGCCAACTGACACGAGCTCGCTCGGCAGAGGAGGCGAGCAAGCCGAGGGTTTGAGCTCGAGAGCTGCAGCTCACGAGCCACTGGCCGGCTGGCAGAGTCCATTTCCTGCTTGTCCGCGGGCGAGCAAGCTTAGGTTACAAAGTCAGAGATGGACGGGTCGCATGGGGCTGGAGTGTGAGTCGAGTTTGAGGCAACTGGACGGGCTTGTTGGGGGGCTCACGTTGAGAGAGGGAGGATGAGTTGGTGCCAGTGAGCCAGGTGGACGGGAAGAGGCCAAGCGTCGGGTGAAGCCTATTAGCGTTGCTAAAAATAGCCACTCAAACCTGTTGCGTCATTCATTTTGTCCCCATTTGAGTGACGAGCTCACTGAGATCGTTCCCATTTAGTTGCACCTGATCTATTATCTTCCAGCCAGAAGGCAAAGGACTTTGAGCGAGAGGACTGCAGCGAGGAATAATTGTTCAAGGGTTAGGATGATGGCTACGAGAGTTTGGTTCTTGGCACTTGTTTGCGCGCTAGCCTTTGTTTGCTCGCCGACGGAGGGCTCGTCGATAGGAGAGGAAAAAGTGGCCATTGAAGGCGAGCTGGGGTCCCACTACTACTGCACCGACTTCCTCACCATGGAGTCGGAGGGCTCGCAGCAGGAGGCTCACAGGTGCGACAGGTGCTGCCGGTTGGGCAGGTCGATGCCGGCCGGCGACTGGGTGGCGGCGTCCGTGGTTGGCACCTACTGCTACTGCAAACTGGCCAGCCCCTCGTCGCTCCGCGCGAACCCTTGAGGCCCAAGGAGGAAGGGGAAAAGTTTTCTTGTTGCACCGAGCTGAACCAAGAGCAGCGGCGCCGATGGAGATGGAAATGGAAGTGGAAGTGGAAGTGGCAATGGCAATGGCACTGACAGCATCCTGGACAACATTTGGCCAACTCGCCTTACGTAAACACAATAAATCACGCGCTTCCCCAAATTGTGTTCGCTTAGGTTGAGCCGGCGGTGAATCATGTTTCACTGCCACAAATCAGGCCTGTCACTTTCAGCTCTCGCAAGACGACTTGTTTGAGTAACTTGAACTTGCAACACTAAGGCCACTACCGTGTTTCAGCGGACCTTCATTGGTAGAGGCGGAGGCTTCAGCGGCGGCGGCGGCATCAGGCCGACAAGTGCTCGCTTGCGCTCGTCTGTTGCTCGCGGCCATGGAAGTGGCGGCTCATTTGCATGGTTTCAGCTCTCGCTTCTCCTTTTCAAGTTTCCAACCTCCAACCTCCAACCTCCCATTTCCCATATCCATCCAGCCGAGTGGATCGGATTAAAGTGAGCCGCTGGTCGCTCATTTCCTGCCGTCAAAGCGGCCGCTTGCATGCGCTCGCCTGATCTAGTTTTCGATTGCAACAAGTTGTCGCTTTCGTGAAATGAACAGGTTTCTTCATTAGCGGCTTGCGAGAGTGGCCGGCCAGTGAAGGTGGAGAAGGAGTATGAGTGGTGGCGGGCTGTGAAGTGTTCGCACGATTTGCATGCGCAGCCAGATGGGCCAGACTTGGCCGAGTTCGGGGTTTAAGATTTGGCCGATGTTGTTGTTG
>Ga0209372_1000311_pt1 | contig 28408 bp, 15 predicted proteins | sample AgamicAtPe_FD_187170 | JGI IMG/M metagenome (GOLD analysis project Ga0209372, IMG submission 187170) | Agave microbial communities from Guanajuato, Mexico - At.P.e (SPAdes) (version 2) | ecosystem: Host-associated > Plants > Phyllosphere > Phylloplane/Leaf | place: Guanajuato, Mexico | collected... | reverse complement strand
ACACTAGATTTGAAACATTCTAGTGGATAATAGGTCTGCTCGTGGTAAGTCTTTGAGGTTGTTTTGAATTTATGTGGTGGTCTTGGACGGGTTAAATAGATCTAAAGGAATGACAACAATCAACGGGTTTCCATGAGAATTACATTGATTTTAGTCGTGAGTACGATTGTACATACTCGCACAGAATGTAGACTTCTCCAGCGATGATGCTCATTAATACTCCCGCCGCGACTGCACCGAATGGCCACAGCATGGACGGCTCGCTCACTGGCCCAGAGCCTTGTGACCAGCTGATCGCTCTGCCGGTTGCTTCGTGAGACTACTATATTTATTTCTAGTTTGAAATCAACTCTTAAGTTCTCTCAAAGAAGAGTTCGTTCCGAACCTACCGACAATCCATTGCGACATCATCAGTAGTGATGAACGAGGGGTGTCTCTTCAAGGAAAAGCTGCTGATTTCTAAGGATGTCGATGCAACAATCGAACAAATAATCGAATACATATTGAGAGATTACCTCTTCAGCTGGGCCATAAATTTCGTTCCAGATGACGAATCATTCCAAGAATCCCTCTCTGTAAAAATCAAGTAAGTGCTCAGTTTTGTCGCCTCCACTGATCATGGCCCAAGAGATATTCAAATTCAAACTTCTGCACCATTCTCAGCCTCCCTTATTTAACCATGACCGCTAACCACTCTCAAAAGAAACGAAATATGGCTTGTCCTGAGCAATCTCCGACTCCGATTGCAAGAGATCGACACAGTACTATTTTTCACCGAATCCCTACCCCGCATACTCCAGCGACATATTGAAAAGTTCAATCTAGCTCTTGCCCACCAAATTGATGAGAATCAGCACATAGTCAGGTTTATGGTCGCTCGTCACCTCGAGGATGACCGTGCTGAGCTAGAGTTCATCAGGAAGGTTTGTGAATACGTCCTCAGAATTTTGTTGCCCGAAAACTATGCCTGCAGTGATGAGTTTATATTCTTGATTCGTGAAGTGTTGACGAATCATGTTCTGTTCAACGTTATTGACCATCTCAGCGATCCGTATTTCATCAATCATCAAGCCATTGTGTATGGTTCAGTTGTAGGCCCCGTTACCTCATCGTTGGACTGCAACTACGGAAGTTTCAACATATCTGCCGCATCTTGTAACAGTCCGCCAGGCTTCTTCATTGGGGACGAGGATGAAGTTAAAGAGGACATATCAGACTCTATTTACGATCTAGTCTGCGAAATATTTGTGCTCAAAAAGGCTCAACACTGGCTTCGTCGCACGATCATCATGCTCTTTCAAGTTGCGTTTGGTAAAACGATTAATAAACAACTCAAGGATAGTATTCTACACCTAAGTAGCGAAACCTTTATTATGAATCAATTGAACAAGTTCCGGAACTCTTTCTGGCCTGAAGGAGTTTTGGCTGAGCCAAACCCACCTGTATCTGAAGACGATAGAAAGCTTACCTATCTACTTGCTAAACAGTACCTGATAAACAACATTCCAGACGTATTTACCAACTTGATCGGTCAACAGAATGCCAGAAAAGGGTTCCTCAAGGTGTTCGAAGCGTTGCAGAACAAGAAGGCGAACAAGCAGCTCATCTACGTAAGTGTCGATAGACTCTTGAAGAGGGACTATGTGTAAAAGTTATGCAACCATGAAACTAACTATCGATTCATTCTCGTCCAATACTCAGGACATATTGGAGGCATTTATGATTGAATTTTCTCCAGACCTAAAGAACCGATGAGAGATGGTAATACATAGGTCAACTTTCGTGATCGTTCTGCACAGATTCTGCCGATCGAATCTCTGGCATGAATTCCTTGCAGTACTCTATTACATTGTATTTACACCTTCGAAAGTAGTCTCTGAGGAAGCTAACACAGCAGACATTCTTTAGGGCGACTAGAACTACCATGAAGTCGGCACCATCACGACTGACAGTCCACTCTGGTTTGAGTGAGCCTATCGTGTTAGCTACCTCTTCTATCATCTTTTGCTTGTCTTCAGGACACATCTTATAGTTTCCTCTCGATTGGAACTCAATGAAGTACTTTTGAGGACCACTGGAATCTGCTAGTCTCGTCTTGATTAAATTGCCAACCGACTCTTTCGCGCATGCAACACTGTTCCTAAAGGTATCAAGGATTGGTAGCACCTTGAAAGTGTTGCTGCTCCTCATTTCTCTTCTAGCGGCCATGTCATCAAAGAAAGTGTCCACTATCTTGACGGGATCGACATCCGGGAATCCCTCCACGATGTTTATAAATAGTGTATTCCTACAATGAGTTTTCACTTGCTTGAATGGCCGAACTTTCTGGAGATGTTTTAGTTCAGCCTCAAAATCATCTTCGATTGATTGGTTAGCAGAAAGCACAACAGATTTTTCGGTATCATTTTTATGGAGTTGTTCGAAGTAATCTTCGAGAATATTGCGCATCTCGAGATAGGATTTGACTTCGTCCATTGAAGTTATCAGAAAGCCTCGATGTCCGAAAGCGATGTCAGGGGTCTCTCTGTATCTGCAGTTGTTAGACTTGGCATTATCGTACTGTTTCCCTCGGGGCCTGATTCCTTTCGTGTAATCCACGTAATAGTTTCGCGGTTTTCTATCACCCTTGGTAGCCATCCCTATCAACAATGTATTGTGAAAGCTTTCGCTAGATCAGATATAAATACATCCTATCGGGTCATCATAATTTTCATGGATGGTGTATCCATTCTTTTCTTCTCAGTTACAGAAATCAAACACTATCGAAGAACTATAAGGTCCACTGTTTGTAATTCGCGGTCGGGGTGAGCAGCACGATCTGTGCAAATCATACTTGTCCTTTTCTATTTATCTGGGGCTTGCTCGGAAAGTCAAAGGAAAATACACCGTACGCTATGCCCAGATTCCCTGTTTTCCAAGAAAAATGATTTATCTCTCAGAATTCTACGTGCAGGGCAGTACTTATACGCATAAGACTTGCACTAGCGGAATGGTTATTTCCCCGAAAGTTATGACCAGCTGTGCTGATTCCATCCTAACGTGCTCGTATCTGAGATTTGGCTCGTTCTAATGAGGCAATCCAGACACTCCTTGTTGGAACAGGTTGCAGGATCATCATGAGGCTCTGGGGCCGACCGAATACGGATCGAGGGGTTATCGAGGAATGATGTACATTCTATGAGTGGTGATTAGAGCACCCAAATTCCGGGGCTTAAAATTCCCTGTGGAAACGGGGTGATATTTCGGGGAAAACAATCCTCCCAGTCACAACCCAGCCAGTCGAAACAACGCTTGATATCCAGTCTGACTCTAACACATTTATATAAATTAGCCGACGTATGGCTACCCCACCATAGTAGGATAGTATTTATTTCTGTGACGCCTATTCCTAAATGACTTTAACTTCTTCTCAAATAGACCTATTGAAAGAGATCTCAAAAAGCATAACGGCTCTTTCCCAAACAATCAAAGAACGTGCAATGAGTATCAACCGAAATTCCAAGGAAATGTTCATCAAGTTTGAGACAAAATCTGCCCGGGTGAAGGGCCTGGCATTCCATCCGGTACGAAGATGGGTACTAGCCTCATTGCACAGCGGAGTGATCCAGCTGTGGGACTACAGTGAACGAACCATGATCGACAAGTTTGACGAACACAAAGGGCCAGTCCGGGGCCTCGACTTCCACAAGCACCAGCCCCTCTTCGTGTCTGGTGGCGACGACTCCAAGATCAAGGTATGGAACTATAAGTCGAGACGATGTTTGTTTACCATTGATGCGCACGAAGATTACATTCGCACCACCTTCTTTCACCACGAGCATCCTTGGATTCTGTCAGCTAGCGACGACCAGTCGATTCGCATATGGAACTGGCAATCGAGGTCGAGAATCGCGGTGTTGACAGGTCACACGCATTATGTCATGTGCGCCCAGTTCCATCCAACACAAGAGCTGATCATGTCAGTGTCGATTGACCAAACTTTGCGTCTCTGGGATATAACTGGTCTGAAAATGAAGCACACAGCTTCTTCGTTGTCATCAAAAGAGGAGACCAACAGTGGCCTTCCAGAAATCCTCAGCAAGACAGACTACTCGGTAGAGTCGAAAGAAGCACACAATTCTGAGATCAACTGGTGCTGTTTCCACCCTGATCCGAGCAAGCAGCTTTGTTTATCTGCAGCCGATGACAACTACGTGAGGATATGGAAGATCGATTCTAGAAATGGCGTGAAGGAGGTAGAGACGTTACGTGGCCACTACAACAACGTCAACAGCGCTGTCTTCCATCCACGAAGAGACATCGTTATTTCTGCTTCCGAAGATAGGTCATTGAGAATATACGATTTGGATAAGAACGTCGGCTTGTTCACTCACCGGAGAGAAGCTGATCGATTTTGGGCTATCGTCGCGCACCAAAAAGAGAATCTCTTTGCTGCGGGCCATGACACTGGTCTGATGATATTCAAGCTAGAGAAGGAGCGTCCAATATTTACCGTTGCCAAAGACTATATATTGTTCATCAAGGGAAAACATATCCACCGATACAACATGCGCACGCGGGAGGGACGCGTCCTGGTCACGCTGAAGCCTAAAACCGATGTGACTCACTATTACCACAACATTCACTGTTATTCGTACGAAGAGGACCAACCAAACAAAGTTCTCGTCTCGACGCGGTCAACTAACTATGGCAAAGATATAGTTGACTTGTACAAGATAGGCAGAGGTACGGGACTAGGTCCCGTTGAACCAATCCGAACTCCTGCAAAAAACGGGATTTTCATCGGTGCAAACAGGTATGCTGTTTGCGACGGCACCACTGCCAAGTTGATGGTTGATGGCACCGAGAAAAGGTTCAAATATACCATTTGGGCGCGAGAAATATACGATGCAGGCGCTGGTCGACTTTTCACCAAGAACCATGAGTATGATAGTCCTGTCACTGAACTAACCTTGTGGGATGTGGAGAAGTGCGCAGAGATCGGCATGATCCCGAAATGCGACTTCAAGCACGTGGTGATCAGCGACAACCGTCAGCACATTGCCTACTTTAGTTCGAACAAGATCACCATTTGCGATGGCCAGCTTAATGTCTTGACAACGATCGTGGAGCAAAGGAAAGTCAAGTCAGCAGCCTGGGATGATGGCGGAGTGCTACTATACAGCACCCCAGTGCATGTGAAGTATGCTCTCACCGATGGAGAGACCACTACCATAGTTTCGGTGCAAGAGACGTTGTATATCATGGCCGTCAGGAATGACAGGGTGTTTTGCATAAACAGAAATAGCGATATAAAGCAGATTGCCATAGATCCGAGAGAGTTTAAGTTCAAGCAGGCAGTAGTGAGGAACGATCGAGGTGCAATACTAGCCTCACTGCGACAGCTTGGCTCGTTGACCAGAGCGGAGATCTCATTTCTGGTCAAGAAGGGCCATCCAGGCTTGGCACTCAAGTTTGTCAAGGACGTCCAAACAAGGTTTCCGCTCGCGCTTCAGGCGTACGATATCGATGAGGCCTTGGATGCCGCCGAGCAGATCGATGACAAGGGGTGCTGGGAGCAGCTAGCCAAGATTGGCACTCAGATCGGTCACGTGAGAGCAGTCGAGCGGGCCTACATTAAGCTGCGGCAAGCTTACAAGTTGGCCATGTTGTATTTGGTTTGCGGGCAGCGCGACAAGATGGCTGAGGCGCGTGGTCTGGCACACGAGCTCGGCGACACCTCGAGCGAGTTTGTGATATCGTTGTTGATGAAGGACTTTGCTGAGTGTACCCGAATCATACGGCGGTGTGGCCATGCCAATCTAGCTTACACTTGTGCCGTAAACCACGGGCTCCATGATCTGGCACTTGAAATCAGTCAGGAATTGGATGAGAAGCAGCTGAGGAACTTGCCAGCGCTAGACCAGGCCACTGTGAACATATCCTGGATGCAAGAGGCTATCCCTGATCTTTTAAGCTCCTCATTCGGTAACTGGCCGATGCTCAATGATGAGCAGGAAAAATTCGAAACTCTGATGTCAGATCGGATCGAAGATGAAGTGTCTTTGGAAAACGATGGTGAATGGGAAGACGTTGGATCTGAAATCAAGGATGATATGGGTCGAGAAGACCTGGTAGATGCACAAGAAGACGGTTGGGTCGATGACGAACCGTTGGAGGATCTATTAGACGATGACGACGACGGTGACGATAACAATCTCATTCTTGATGAACGAACTCATTCTGATATCCCTTTGGCTCACCCAAGTCACCGGGAAAATTGGATCATTGAGTCTAAATTGGCTTTGCATCACATCATGGCTGGTTCATACGACAGTGCCTTGAAGCTGCTCGAAAAAGATCTTCATATCGAGACGAATGACCAGCTGAAGGAGATAATTCAGGAGTTGGTATTGCGATCACGCCTCGTGTATTCAAGGGTTGCTTTGTACCCGCCAACCTACATCTACCCCGAAGTTTGTCCCGAGAAAAATGATTCGATCTATCCGTCCGGCGGCTTTAAGATTGAGGAATTGGAGCAACGTTTGAATGAATGCTACGCTCTGTTCTCTGGTGGGAAATTTTCAGAGGCAATCAACCAGTTTAGGGCTTTGCTCTATCGCACTATCTTCTTGCAAGTTTTTCAGTCAGAAACGAACACCACTGTCGAAGAGCGTGCTCAAAGAGGTAAAGAGATTATCCGTATCTGCAGGGACTACATCCTTGCCATTCAAATTTGGTTAGAGAGGAAGAATATAGTTGGGAAAGAGTTTGCAGATCACAAAAGAGCCTGTGAATTAGCAGCTTATTTTGCAAAATTGAATCTGGCAAAACATCGCAGCAAAGTCCTGCAAAAGGCATTCGAGGTTTTCCTGGTTCGACCCAAAGAATTCCAGAAGACGAAGGCTGCCGCATCTATTGCACGTCGGCTGCTAGATTACCTAGACCCAGCCGACCCTAAGCAGGCGAAAATGGTATCCTATGCCGAAAAGATAAAGTCATTGTATGATTCACAAGCGGATGCTCTGGTTAAACTGGACTACAACGATCTCGTTCCGTTTGAGATTGACGCATCAAGTTTTAAGCCTATCTACAGCACAACAGGCGCTGAAAGATGTTACCTATGTGGAGCCGCCTACCTCTCTCGTACAAGGTGCAAGGTTTGTTTGGTTGCAAGAACAATCTTTAAAGTCAGTGACCAGGGAAGCAACGTTAAATTTCAACCGAATGGCTCTTGAATCGATTAAATCATTCATCTTGAGAGAAATTCTGATCTATGTCTGTCTGATCTCGATTTGATTTGATTTTTTTTAATAGGCCTAAGCCTTGCAAGAGAATTCCAGCCCACAAATCACTGAGCTTGGAGCGCATACTTCACATCTAGGCTTACGATACAATTATTCGTTTCCGTATCCGTAGTCCCTAGCTAAAGCAGATCAACATAATTATCGAAAACAGACTCCTACGATAGCAGGTCGATGCGGAATTCACTGATTGCCTTATTTATAGCGGTCCGTGGCACCTACGTCTGTATCTAAGATAGGACTCGTCAACGTCTGATCATTATTACTTCGATAGGATCTTCCGTCAAGACTTATTTGGAGTGAACTATAAGCACCGATAGAGGCGATAACGGTTACGGTTGATCCCGATCAAGGTGATTGGGCTGAAGCATGGTGGGCGATGAGGACAACCAGCTATCGGGGCATCATTTGTTGTCGAGCGAACGATACTCTTGTATTTGCTGCATATAGTTCACAATAATCTCCTGAAATTTCAATTTGATCACCTCCTTCGTAGTAGGATCAAATTTCTTTAGAGTTGAGACTAGAGATCTTGCATACAAGTGGTCTTCGTCGATGTCCGTCGATGAATGAATCATTGGTGAAGAGATGTTTGGCGGATTGCTGAGATGGATGTGCGAGATGATCCCGTTGGAGTTACAATCAATCCTGTTGATATCACTGTTACTGTCACCGCCAACGAGTTTGCTACTCGTTAGCTCTCCATGTGAAGACTTGGAGCTTTTCGAGGTTTTAGAATTTCTTGTTTGTCGTATTTGCTTCGTGGGATCGTCAAATCCTGTGCTATCAAGGATATATTCCATGGCCAGGTAATATTTCCATAGTTTATCTCCGTTCTCTCCGCCACCATGCGGCCTGTAGAATAGTGATTTGTGGGCCCTTGAAAAATTGGTTCTAAGCACATGCCAAACCCGTTTGATCTCAGGAACTGGGCAGCCGACTTGTATACTGAACTCTTGAAACTCTTGTTCTCGTCTCCTGAGGTCTTTATAATTTGGATGCTTATTGTTCCAAAGGAATGGTCGCTCTCGCATAAATTCTATGATGGAACTTTTCAATGTGGAATCAGAAACTCTTTTCACCAACTTTCTACTATCTGTGTTGGTAGTATTTGAATTGGTGGGGATTGACAACTCCATATCCAATGCTTGTGGTGGTCATTTATGTATCTGTGAACGATGAAAGGCAGTCCAGTTTGATAAAATACAAAATCACACTGTGAGATATAATCATAGCCCAGGTCTGCCCGCTGTTTAAAGGAGAGGCCGAACGAGTGTGGTTTTTTTTAACTTGAGACCGTTTACTCAATAGATTTTCCCCGGTCGGTTAGGCCTCTAATTTGGTGGACGATTATTCCTAGAGCGAGGTACCAGTCTGAGATCAATTTACATTCGACAGTTATAAACAAACTCTGAGTTTTCTGCAATACCATTTATTTACTTATTTTAGTCGTTTGGTACATACTATAAAGCGGATGGACATTCTACGCATCTTGAATTTTGAATTTTGTGGACTTCTACAGAATCTACTGTACATGCAAGCCGAATGTGACCATCAGCTGTTGGATATTCGACAAAGGATTTCTATGGTTTTGCCGCAAAAGTTGTGCGGCAGCGGTACGCGTGTTCATTATTTTTTGATTTTAGACTACATCCCATGCTTCACAGTGAATACTATGCTCTCACGACAAGAGTAAATATTCTTGTTACAGTCAGTCGTTCTTAGGCCACTATGGATGACAAATTAACTAGGCAGTACGACTATAAAGCGAATTCCAACCTCGTACTGCCCACCGATACAAGTTTGATTGACAAAAGGCCGAGCAATGAGGCGACCGGCGAAGTCCAGTCTCTCGTGGGACGGCTCAGCGGTAAGATGGGGGATAGAGTTGCCGCGAAAAAGGCCTTCAAACTTCAGAAGCACCAAGAGGACGAGAGGCGGAGACTCAGAAGAGAGCGCAAGAGGAGAGAGAAAAATGAGCCATCCCGATTAAAACAAGTTCTAACCACCGGCCCTAGGGGCTTTTCCGTCGCAGAGATCGAGACCAAAGATCTTCTTTATCAGCCGAAATCCGATCAGACTACCGCCGTCTACGGTCTCATCATTAAATTCGTCCGAAAGCAACTTGGATTTCAACATAATAGCATCATAAATGGCGCTGCCGACGAGGTGATCGAAACCATGAAGAACTCTAAACTGAATGAGGAGTCGAGAAGATTCGAAATCGATAGGCTTTTGTCTGCTGATGGAAGTCTAGAAGACGATGACTACAACGAGCTATGCAACCTGTGTAAACGAATCAACGACTGGGATTCAAATCAGCCAAAAATCAAGGAGGATACTGCCGAGGAAGAATCCGGCGGCATTGGAGTGATTCTCAGTGATGATGACGACGACGCATCTTCAGACGAATATCTCTCTGAGGTGCGTGATAGTGATGACGAATTCGATCTCGACGAAATGTTCGAAAAAGCCGAGGGCGAGGCTCTTCAGCTCAAAGATGCCACAATGTTGGGTGATATCGACACTCGTGATAACCTCAGTCGCCTGAAATCTCTGCATATAAACCCGAGAGAAATCGATGCCCATTGGTTGCAGCGAAACTTGAGAACGCGAGAGATATACGATGGGTCAGACTCTGAGGCCTTACAGAAGAAGGAAGAGATTCTCCAGATCCTAGAGCAAGCCACTGATGATAGAGACCTCGAAAACCGGCTAATCAAAGCTATAGACAAATCTCACTTCGATTTCATCAAATTACTCAAGCAAAATAGGAAAACTATTCTTTTCTGTACAAAACTAGCTCGGGCAACGGGTAGAGAGCGCGACAATATAAGAAGTCACATGATGCACGACAGTGAATTGTCCAAGATACTCGCAGTCCTCGAGGGTGCTAAAAGTGACAAGGAGCTCATGGTCTCAGGAGAGCTGACAGCGTTTGCCCCAATGGATATGCAGGAGGAAACCATGGATTCCAAATACAAGAGTTTGAACCTCGATGAGTTCTCTAAAAGGCAAACAAATATCGCTCCTAAAATTGATATCGGAGAACCAATTAGAAAGGCCGGATATCAAGAATACCATATTGCTCCTAGGAAGCGCCAATCATATCGGCATGAGATGCTCATCAAGATCGAAGATTTGCCTGAGAATGAGCGTAAAGCCTTTGGAGATTTAAAGTCTCTAAATCTCATTCAAAGCAGAATATACAAGAAAGTCACCACAACAGATAAAAGTCTTTTAATTTGTGCACCGACTGGAGCTGGAAAGACTAATATAGCCATTTTAGCAATGTTAAGAGAGATACTGAAGTACCCCAAGAGAGATGGTATTGGTTTTGATACAGAAAAATTCAAGATAATTTACATCGCTCCCATAAAGGCCCTAGTGCAGGAGATAGTTGAAAATTTCACAAAAAGGCTTGGTAGCTCTCCTTACAATTTGAAAGTTGATGAATTGACTGGCGACCACCAGCTTGATCAGCGCCAGATCTCGCGATCTCAGATTATAGTATGCACTCCTGAAAAATGGGATATAGTCACACGCAAAAGCCTCGACAGGCTTTACACGAAACTCGTCAAGCTTGTGATATTTGATGAAATTCATCTGTTGCATAACGAGCGTGGGGCAACTCTAGAGGCTCTGGTTGCTAGAGTGAAGAGGCACAAGAGCATTGAGGGTGAACCGATTAGGATCGTTGGTCTAAGCGCAACCTTACCAAACTACGAAGATGTCTCACGTTTCATCGCGCCAGAGGACTCATTAGACGACTCAACATTTTACTTCGACAGCACCTACAGACCCATACCACTGAAGCAGCAGTATATTGCCATGACAGAAACAAAGAAAGCTTTCAGGATGATCAACGAGATTGTCTACGAGAAGGTGATTGAACGCCTGGCGGAACAGGCTCAGATTCTCATATTTGTCCATTCAAGACCTGACACGGCCAAGACTGCCGATTTCATCAGATGTAAGGCACTCGATGATCAGAAGCTGGGGCTATTCTTGTCCAGCGAGTCGGCTCGAGACAAAATTAATGAAGACGGTAGGAGTCTAGGGAGCAAGTTGAAAGAACTGCTCCAATTTGGTATCGGTATACATCATGCTGGGTTAAGCAAGAGCGAAAGATCTTGTGTCGAAGAGTTGTTTCGAGGTAAATTTATCAAGGTGTTGGTGAGCACAGCTACTCTCGCATGGGGAGTCAATTTGCCGGCTCGCACAGTTATAATCAAGGGTACCCAAGTTTATCGTGAGGGCAGATGGACAGATTTAGATTCTTTAGATGTCACTCAAATGTTGGGTCGAGCCGGAAGACCGGGCTACGATAGGGAAGGAGAGGGTATCGTCATAACTCAGCAATCCCAGGTCAATTTCTACATGTCTTTAATGACAGAACAGTTACCTGTAGAGAGTAAACTGATTGGGCGCTTACCTGAATTCATAAATGCTGAATGTGTCATAGGTAATATAGAATCGCTTGAAGATGCCGTGAGCTGGTTATCGGAAACATATCTAAGTTCACGAATGACCAGCATTCTACATCAAATCGACAATAAGCAGTACATGTCAATGTACGGAATTGATTCGGACGCTAAAAAGAACGATCCAAAGCTGGTATTTCACAAGCACAATCTTGCCTATACAGCATCTTGCGTATTAGACGAACGCGGACTAATCGTTTTCGACCGTAGCAGTGGAGCAATCAGATCGACGGAACTCGGTAGGATAGCTTCACATTATAACTGCTCAAGTAGAACTATCAAATTATTCTATGACTCGATTCACGAGCACACAAGTGATATCGAACTATTTAGAACGTTCTCTCTGGCTGACGAATTCAAAGATATCTACCTACGAAGAGGCGAGGAAGCTGATCTGCAGACACTCTTCAATCAGGTACCCTTCCCAATCGATGACAAACGAGCAACTCCTGGCGCTAATAAGGTCAATGCGTTACTACAGGTTTACATATTCAGGATGAATATAGAAGGCTCAGATCTTATTTGCGATATGCACTTCATCAAGGAAAGCGCCTCACGTCTTGCAAGGGCTATTCATGAAATAGTACTAATGAAGAGTTATGCTCTCGTTGCAGAGTTATCTTTTGATTTATGTAGAAAGATCGATAAACGCATGACCGTTTGCCACTCACCTCTGAGGCAGTTTTCAGAGGATCTTGACGCTGACATGGTTAATCGTCTAGAAAAGAAAAATTATCATATTGATGAACTGAGAATTCTGAAAGCAGATAAGTTGAGTGAACTCTTACGATGCGATCGTCATCAAGGCGAAAAGATCTACAGGTTTTTAAAGTATTTGCCTAAGCTGAAAATTGAAGCCAGTGTGAAGCCAGTAACTAAGAGTAGCCTCAAGATCGATTTGTCAATGCAGCCTGACTTTTCGTGGAATGACAGATACCATGGCTCTAGCGAAAAGTTCTGGGTACTGGTCGAAGATGTGAATCAAGAGGTTTTGTTGCACCATGAAATGATTTACATTAGGAAGTACAACCTTTTGGATAAAATTAGGACCAGTTTTTATGTTACGTATCTGACACCCGTCCATCCCTTTTACTTCATACGAATCTTACCCGACAACTGGTTCGGCTGTGATCACCACTTACCTATATATCTCGAGAAGCTTTGCTTGCCTGATGAAGCAGCAATCATAACCCAGCCCCTCGATCTCGAACCGCAATCAGCAAGATCGCTTGAAAATCCTCTATTCGAACGGTACTACGAGGAAAGATTTAGAGGCGCTTACTTCAATCAAATTCAGACCCAATCTTTCAAGCACATCTATCTATCCGATGACGACTTCATACTTCTGGCATCTGCTGGTTCAGGTAAGACTGTCTGTGCTGAGTTGTCGATTATGCGATCGATAAATAAGAGGGGAACAGTCTCAAAATGCGCGTACATAGGTGCCAACTCGCAAGCAGCCCAGATCGTTTATGACAGTTGGAGCAAAACCTTCGGTCGACATTACGGTGTGATACTACTGACTGGTAATCACAGAAACGACGCCGCAAAGGTGGATCTTGAGAGTACAAATATTGTTATCGGCAATTTTGAAGACTGGCATGTGCTTACCTTGACAAGATCCAGGAAATATCGCAAGTTGCTCAACAAATTCCAGCTTTTCGTGATTGATGACATACACTTGTTACACAATGATAAGAACTCAGCACTAGAGTGGTTGTGCTCCAAGATACGGATCTTAACAAAGGTAAGCGCTGGAGATCACGCGCGTCTGGTCGTTCTTGGTTCGCCTATTGCTTGTGCCGAGAGCTTGAAGAACTGGTTGGCTTTCGAAAGGGGCACTAGGGAACCCATTCTCCTAAACTATCCACCCAGCATAAGACCTGTCAAAATTGACCTGACTGTGCAAAAATTTCATCACTACGATTATCGGATGCGATTAATGACGATGCTGCGACCAACCTATAGATACATAACAAACTGCTCTCGAAACAAGCCTGCGCTCATATTTGTTGCAGATGGTTTTCAAGCTCAAGAGACTTGTACAACACTGTTAAGTTATGCTCGAGCTGATAACTATCACCTCATAAAACCAATGGGACACTTGGAAGGTCTGAAGAACTCGAGACTAAGAGAATGTCTCGCGCAAGGCATCGGTTACCTTCATCTTGGAATGGACAGGGAAGATAGGACCTCAGTCGAAAAGTTGTTTGCCACCGAGCAGATTGTGGTTCTTGTGTGCACAGTAGCGTCTTGTTGGTCTTTGCAATGTCGATCCTATCTAACCGTTGTGATGGATACACAGCAATACAACGGAGTTGAAGCCACTGACTACGAACTTACCGATGTGATGCAAATGATAGGCCTCACAGGTCGCTCACTTGCCGACCATGAGTGTAAATCCATAGTTATGTGTCATTCTAGCAAGGCCGAATACTATGAACAATTCCTCCGCGAACCTCTACCACTGGAAAGTAATCTACCCGCTAATCTAATAGCTCACGTGGGTTATGAAATTGCTACTGGGGCAATCACGGAGCTCAACAACGTATATAAACCCTATCTCGCTCATACTTTCTTCTACAAAAGGATCTCGGTCAATCCCAATTACTACGGGATCGTCGTACCAGCAGATCCTGACCAAAAATCAAAAGTGTATGGGTCTTTCTTTAATGATCTAGTCAACAAAGTCTCTTTGGACTTGGAACGAGCTGAATTCATGACAATGGAAGGCAGCTTAGAAAATCCCAAATTCATCGCCGGCCTACTATCCAAAATATCCCTGGAGTACTATATCAACTACGAGACTCTGGTCAACTTTACGAAATGGTTGATGGCGTCCTCCAAGCCATATGAACTGAGGCCTCTAGAATTGATAGAACTGATATCAACTAACACAATTGAATTCAAGACAATTCCTGTGCGTCACGGTGAACTCCGAGCGTTGAAAGCTTTGCAGCGGCGCCACCGTCCGAGGGATGGTGATCAACTCAGTCACCGTAGTTTCAAGATAAAACTGCTGATATTGTCTTTCTATCAAAAGGTTGATGGCAATGCAGAAAGCCTTGAAGGTGAATTGGTTGAGGAGAGATCTTATGTCATCACAATGTGCTATCGACTACTCATGGCTATAGTGGATCTAGCCTGGTTGAAAGATTCATTTTCACTCGCCATGACTGCCATAAAACTAGCGAAAAAACTTGCTCCTTTCACGAGGTCAACCCAGCCTAATATCGAGATGGATACGAGCATTGTCAAGGATAACAATGATGTTAGATTAGACATTACCATCTCCAGGGAGGACAATCATTTCAATCTGGAAGAATTCAGACGGAACTTCACATGCCCTGACTCTATGTACCGTGAAGAAGGTTGGTGTTTCCTGATACATGGACAACCTCGATCTAGAGATGATCCAGAAAAATTCCTATTGTTTAAAAGAATCAAGACGCCCGCAAAAGGTGTTAATGAGTACAAATTAGAGTTTACACTCCCCGACAATGCCAGCGTATATGACTACGACTTGTACCTTATGTCTGACTTCTACTCAACAAAAGAGGACAGGAAGGTGCCAAACATCAGTATTAAGTCTCCAAGTGAGTAGGTGAGTAATCAATCTACACCAAGACCGTTCTACCAAATGGTCAAGAAAACCTCTGTACCTCGGTACATTTAAAGCTCCCTCGGATATTGGGCAAGGACAATCTCTAGTATCATTGAGATAGTGTCCTAATCTTTCGAGGGTAAATTATCATCTGCAGCCTCTTTAATCGTCTAGTGTTAGATCACCTGAGCACCTTGACTTCATGCCGGGGCTACATTTTTATTTTTATCATAAATATCACAAAAGTTTTCTTGCCGTATATTCAGTTTGCATCGCTCTAGAGCTAACCACCGAACGTTATGTCCCTCAGTTCAGTGTCCAGGAAATCGTTTACGGGAGTACCCTTGTTGTCGCAACCGGATCAATTATATCCCGAACCTTTCCAAATTGCCGATCGCTTTTTGCAAATTGTCAAGTCTTCTTAGCCCGATCTGGCTGATTGAATGAATCTCAATAAATTCGGACCACTTTAAGTCTGTAACTTTTCAGCCTAGCTGAACACTAGTCCGTCACATCAAATAATAAATAATCGAATTCATAGAAACAGTTTCCTTACATCCCGGTAAACCTCCTCCGGTTCCCTCGTGGCATCGATCCTTTTGACCAGGTTCAACTTACGGAAGTGCTCAATAATTGGCAATGTTCCCTCTGTATAAGTTACTAAACGCTTTCTGAGACTCACCTCGTTATCATCAGATCTATTTGATCCTTGCTCACCTCTCCCTAGACATCGTTTGACGCACACGTCATGAGGACAGTCTAGATATAGTACAAACAGAATCTCGACTCTATCGCCTAACTGTCGCGTCCAACCAGTCAAGTTGTCTTCATTACGAGGAAAACCGTCAACCAGGAACTTGCCCCTCAAGTCTCTCGATCCGTCACCGTTAGTCCCCTTTTTGATCGCTAGGTTATTACAGTGCTCAATCATGGCCTTCTCCAACAAACTGCAGGTCACCTCAACCGGCACTATTCGACCTTCCTGGATATGTGTCTCAATCATTTCACCATATTTCGAGCCGGGCATGTTTCGTTCAGCTCTCAGTAGGTCACCAGCTGATAAATGCTTGAATCCAAATTCTTCACAAATCATCTTGCACTGAGTTCCTTTGCCAGATCCCGGCCCACCGAGCACGAAAGCTACTAAGGGCTTAACCCCGTTGAACAAACTCCTGGCCATTTTGTAACTGTTTCGTTCTAAATACCCTAAGTTTTCAACTCTACAAAATCTCTCGAGAATACCTCCGGGAGGCCGATTAATGGAGGTGGCTCCGTGTTGAGATTCGCCGGCACACTAGTCGCGAGTGTTATCATCCCGCTGCACAAGCGTGTCGAACGAATGGGGTCTCAATATTTTCTCTCAATTCCGAAGATTGCGAAGAGATTCGTTACACTGGACACGTATTCAAACACAATCCAACCACAAAGATCATGGATGATTGAATTTTAGTCATCGTCACCAAAGTCTTATACTCTATACAATCTGCCAGAACGCGTGTAATCATCGACCCACAAAAATGATCTTATCACAGACGGAACATCGGACTTCTTTACTACCACTCTCGACACGCGAAGAAGATGCATTTGTCTTATATCAACCGAATCCAACCAAACAGATGCTGCTCTATGATATGGCCACAAGTTCCAGTGTATTGTCGTTCCTCAAGATGAAACAGATTCCAACTTTGATTAGGAATCTACCTAACGCTGAATTCATGTCTAGGAATGGAAGGTTGCCAGTCGTGATTGAGAGAGACAACGATAAAATCATGTGCGGTTTCACGGATGTATTCTGGCATATTTCTCATAAGCTTGATTATACACCGACGTTACTAGAATTAGCTTACTTAGACTGGGTTGAATCAAAGTTTTTAGAGGCAGAGATGTACATTTGCTGGTGTCATGAACGAGTTTTGGCCGAATATACGCAAGTCCGCTTTCAATATGATCTCCCTTGGCCGATCTCAACGATATTGTTCAATCGTAAAAGAAAGCAGATAACGAACGACGTCGGCAAAAAGTTCGTTTCGTTTGAAGACTTCTTGGACAAGTTTAATCAATTTTTGAGCCATCTGAACAAGCGTATCGGAAACAAGCCTTACTGTTTAAGTGAGAAAGATCCATCTTGCGTGGACGCCCTAATATATGGTCATACTAAAGCAATAACAGGGACAAGGAACTTGGATCCTCGGTTGACGGATGCAATAACCAAGCAGCGTAGAGTTATAAACCTGACAAACTTAATTGATAAAGCTTATCCCTCGTAGAACTCTGTAAAGACGGAGTACAACTAACTCATGATCTAATGTCACCAAGTTACCTCCTCTCAAAAAACTAACAATAGTGACCATAAGACTAGTTGCAGAGACCGTAACTATTTTAGTAACCTGAGAGCAGAATTATGATGGCAGCAGCGACAACTTTAAAATCTCGGCGACGGGAACAAATTTTCTTCGTAGATGATCGCTAGATTATCAGGTTGCAAAAGTAAATGGCTTATGGTCATGAGCGGCAATCTCGCCGCTGTTGCAGGTGATGGTGGTGGTGAGGCATAGCAAGCCTAGCCAGGCCGGTATGCTCAACACCAGAGCTAACTTTGCTGAGTGTCCAAGTCCAAAAGACTTAACTGTTACGCTTTCTCTCTTCTCTTCTTTTCTTTTTTCATCTCACAGAAAGGTATTGTTAACATTGCCACCACCTCCGCTACCGACATTCAGCTTTCTCCATGTCGCTTAGTGAGAGCACACCGAGCTAGTTTTTCATGATCCAATTCAATCCTGTCTAAACTTCTTACAGGATTACGTTTCGTCCAGTTAGCAACTTCTAGCAGCATATGAAAGAAAAAAGCAATAGCTTGCCAGGTAGCTGGGCAGACAGATAGATGGATGGAGAGACAGGCAGACAGTGAAAATATAAGTGCAAAAGGGCGAATCGGGGAGGGCAGGAGGAGAGCCGCAGCTGGACTTGCAGCGATGGTATGGATGGCTACCAATTAAATGCACACCCTGATTTGCTATCATAGGTCCAAGCTTAAGCATCGGCTGCACTTCAACGATCAGCCGGCCATTACTGGCCGTGATTTTCAAAATCACATACTGAGCATGGCTGAACAACAAAGGTCTTGTTATATAACCAACTTGTTCGTTCGACTGCTACCCTTAGCGTGATTTAGTTACGCGTTCGGACTCGCGCAATCCCTTCTTCTCGGGGCTGCTCACAAGTCGCTACCTGATATCCCATAGCAAAGGTCACTGACAAGAGGCTTGATTGGAATGGTGGCAGCGGCAGCGGTGGCGAAGGAGGAGGCGGGGAGAAGGAGGGAGAGAGAGGTCGCAAATGCAAAAGAGTCGGTGTGGTTGGTTTTGATGACTCTGCGCACTAGAAAGCCGGTGACTTTCAAGTTAACTTTAACTCATTTCAAAACAACCATCACTCGCTTATGACGATCCAAGGCAGTGTCACTATCTTAGTTTTCAAGTCAGGAGGCAAGACGAGCGGGCGAGAGAGAGAGAGAGAGAGAGAGGGCGAGAGAGAGAGAGAGAGAGAGAGGGCGAGAGCTACAACTGAATCGTGTGCAAGGAAGCCATAAATGAAGTATGCTAGCCGGTTTCAAGTGGTAGTGATATTGGAAGAAGAGTCATGATGACTGGCTTGCTAACTATTATGTCGGCCAGCTTAGCGGCTGGCAGCCGAACTTATTACCCAAAAGACAGTCCATAGAGCCCAAGATGCGTATAATTCACACCCAACTTGAACAATGGCTATTGAATTGAGAACAGCCCCTTGATTCGTCGCGGACTTAACCATGAGCGCAAAATTAGTAGCTGACGCGCGCGCAACGACCGCGTACAGGTAGATCTCATTCCTCTTTGTTTAATCACCCTCTTTTTGGATTGAACTCAAGCCTTATCAATATCACTACAATCAAGCCAAACAATTCAATCTCATCAAAGTGGCAGCATTTTTGTACAATCCTCGCACTTTGTCACATGATGTCACAAAGAAGTAACTTCCGCCCAACCAGTTTAGCTACACAAGTTGCGAGCATAGATGATGGCCGAGAGAGGGAAGGAAATCTGTTGAGCCATACGCGCTCTGTTGTTACCCCGTTGGGTACCTGTAAATCAATCCGATTAAATCGGCCGCTCGACTGGAGATCGTCCATTCTCAGACGCTTGCTCATTGGGCTTGCAACTTGGCGCTTAACCTCAGCCACGACCGTCACTACGTCGTTCGGATTCTTGGCAACTCTCTTGAAATCGCTCCTCGTTGGCTGCTATTATGTTTTAGCCTTTGTCTCACTTCTCCTATTCATACTCTACATCAACCAGGTTGCCTCAACTCAAAACCTGAGCAGCAGTAGCAGTAGGATCCGTTTCCAAGACCATAATCAACTAAATTTAGAGTCGGATGGGAGCGTCATATCGATGGCAACCCTAGTGAAACATCCAGTGGACGAAGATTACAACAAGAATTCACTCACATCGGCTAGTCTTTATTACCCTTTGGCCCAACCCAGTCGAAGGTTTAAGCGATCTCTGGCGATCAAATACAAGAAGGGCATTCAACTCAGGATTTTGGAACAACTTGATCAAAATTTTGCGCCAAAGAACGTTCAACAGCATCGAAATAGAGTGCCATTAGGGATAAATCAGTACCTCAAGGCAGTTTTTGTGAGGCAACCGAATGGACGAGCTAATGGTTTGGGTAGAGAGGCCGACTTGCGACGATCGGATAAACCGGCGAGCTCGATGTTCGTTCAAAAAACACCATCGCTGCCGACACAAGCTGGAAGACTATCTGAACAATCGAACAGAGATACGGGCAATCCTCAAGATAGGACGGGATCCCTTGTAGACCAACGAAAATCAAATGGAACGACCAGGCAGTTAGTGTCAGCCACTGAAAGTCAGTGGATACCAATAATGAGTCCTCAGGTGTCACCTCACGCGTCAAACTCAGATATGTTAGCCGAGCTCTCGCTACAGAAGGTTTCATCAGATCCTAGAAGGTTTTTTGACGATCAAAGGCATAGAACTCGCAGTTCCACTGAGATCATTAGAAACTTCAATCGACGCAATAATTATCATTTCAACCATAGGCCCCCTCAACAAGGCAGACAGTGGCGGCGGCCTAAATTCAATGCCGACATTTACGATGGACTACAGCCACGCAGAGTGTACAAACGAGTCCTCTTGTGCGATAAGACCTTAGTTAGTTTAGACTATATACGCACCCTTAGAGCCGAGCCACGCCCCTTCTTAAGCCACAACCTCGACAATGATGATGATTTCAACGATAACTTTATTGACCTTGAGTCGAATTTAGACGAAATTGCAAACATTAACAGACGTCTCGTGAACGAGAGCCAGCTACAATCGGCTCCCCGAATGAGCTTTGATGCCAGTCAAATGGATTTTGGTGGAGAAACCTCGAATTTTGTGCGCCAAAGTTACCTACCTGACGATCAACCCTTGGTCAAGTGCGACATGTGGGATCTCGAGAAGGGTTTGAAGAATAGGAGGCCGCCGGACGAGATCCTGAGGATGGCGATCAGGGCCGATTTCGACACAGTTCGAGACGCAATCAATAGGTGCCGCCAACTGACTGAAAAATCTTTGCCTCCCGAGGACGAATATCGCGACGGATTGGATATCATGTCGACTGAGGATCTCATCTCTCTATTTTCAATGAAGAGAGGCTTGATCCCTGGAACAAAGTGGTGCGGTTTGGGCGATCAAGCTGGCAATTACAATGATTTGGGGCCAAAGCATAGGATTGATATCTGTTGTCGAGCCCACGACCACTGTCCAATCAGATTGAAGCCATTTAGGAACGATTATGGAGTCTTGAACATAGCGCTCTATACGAAGTCGCACTGCGATTGCGATGCTGACTTCTATAGGTGCCTGCGAGAGGTTCACAGTCGAACTGCGGATATGCTGGGTAATTTATATTTTAATGTGATGAAACTTCAATGTATGCGCGAGGAACGCATGAAAGTGTGCATAGAGATGAAGTAAGTAACTCAATCCCCTTGCCATAGAGTCGAGTAATGGAGTCGGTAATTTAACTTGCAACTTCAATCCACTCTAACATTAATCATCCGTCCTCACAGACCAATTGCGCTCGGTTTCGAACGCTGTGTCAAATACGAGGAGAGTCCCATGAGAACAGTGTTCAAGTTTACGACACCACCTGTGGCCTATTGAATCAAAGCCATCGGATAGTTTACAATCGAGTCTAAGTAACATACTAAATCTCCAATAGCAACTTGCAGATCCTCCTCCTCCATCCACCTGACCTAATTTAAACATGACATTCAACGCAATCTAGAATCCCAAATAATTTATCCTCATTTATTTATTTATTGTTATTTATTTATTCATTCTACTGATTGACCGGAAGAAGCGGAGCCAACAAGTCGGGAAGGCCATAAAACTAATCATGTTGTTCGGGTTGATTCATTGATTGCTCAGTTATTTAAGTGCTGCCATAAATTGATGGAAAAATCAACCATCTAACAAGCTACTATTGGCCCAAATTAGCCACTCACCAGCCTCGATGATGGAAAAGGACGAACAGTTCCACCATCTTCTTGCCCTAAGTGTCAAACCTGTCCTTCACCGTTAGAAATAACTACTATTAAAGAGTCTAAATATAAAGCATTAGCAATCTCTCGCTGAGTCATACCTGCAGTTGGTTGTTACGCAACAGGAACTTTGCGCGCTACTAAACCTCGCGAGTCCTTCTTTTCGTGTTCATCGCCCTTCTCCAATTGTTACAAAGTCTTTCTCTGGCGTTTGGGCCTCTGGCAAATTCAGAGCACAACTGCGCCGACCTCGAGTGGCAGTGTATCGAGCGAACCCCGCTCGTTGGATCAAATATTGCCTCCCGCCGTATCATTCTCTCTACCTGTCTATCTACACAAACTCTCTGAGCACTCTCTGTGCACCCAAAGGCCCCACTAAAACGGTTGGCCAATGTTATGACAAAGCGATAGAGAGCGAGAGGCGGCGAGGATGCGATCGTACAATTGTAAAATATTGGCACATTAATTACACCTGTCTCGCGACACTTGAACCGAGTGACGCCGATAGCGGAACAATTGAATCGAATTGGGCCGAAAGTTTGGACTGCATTCGTTGCACTGTTTCAATGATGGGCTAGTAAAAACAAACACCACCGACATGATCCTCGTTAGCCAGAACCTTTCAAGACACCAGAAGCTGGATAGATTGTCTTGCGAGTCTTCGGCATTGGTCGCCGGAGAAGCCAAGAACTTGCATGGAACTCATAGGATCGGACAAAAGCTGGCAGTTATGACCAATGCATTCTTCCTCTTCAAATCACTCCTACTTATCTCAATACTTGTTCAACGATCCCTTGCTAGTCCCGAGGATGCAGTTGATCAACAAATGGACCTAGAGGTAGAGGCGAGGATGAGAGAGGATCTGGAAGTTGCAGCCTCCGAACTGGTCGCCAATCCCACTGCTGAGAGCCACAAAATATCAGTTACCGGCTGGCCTTCTACCTCACCCATGTGGCCCTCAGTTCATACAGCCGATCCAGTTGATGCAAACTCTAGTCTCTGGTTCAATCTAGTGGAGCCCTTCATTTATGCAGACAAGCCTCGTCCAATTGATTATGGCCTCTTGCTCGCCATCAACAAGACTATCAACGATCAACTCAAGAGTAGACTGAAGCCAATGGCAGTGAACTTGTCGTTTGAATACTATTTTAATTATGATGCGCAAAAGAACACAGCATCTCCCGGAATCAAGATTGAGGTAGACCGAAAACAGTTCAGGTATCTCGAACCTGATGGCCAGACGATCAAGCCTCGAATGTGGATCAAGTTTAATGAGAAAATTATAATTTCAGATCCGTTGCAATTTGAAAACCATGATTGGCTCAAGTTCTCGCTGGTTAATCGTCAATCGCCATCCATTGTGGCAATAAGGCGCTTGAAGGTTGAATTCATGATGCAACAAGCCCGTGATTCTCTTGAGCTGAACCCAAATCAGTCTGCATCTGCCGTCAGCAAGCCACAGTCTACGACTGATTTGTCCCCGACGCAATCACCCGAACCTAAACGCGTTACTGGGCAGCAAGTTGTTGAGATACAGACTAAAGCCGAACCTGCTCCATCTCAGATGCCTTCAATCGATATAAAGCAGAGCAATTTCGAAGAAATTCCGGAGGTACAAAACGATGCTTCGATTGAAGAGAGTCCACCGAGTAACTACAACCAGCCGGAACAGAGACCACCATTGCGGGAGAACTTACAGGAGACTCAAGAGGAGGAGCAATCAGCAGCTAGCGATGTGCTTAATCATAAGATCAAACCGGTGGTTTCTACTAAAAAACCCTGGGGCGCTAACCTCTGGCCAGGTAAACGGAGGAAACGTGATACAGGTGCTGCAATATCGGCAACGAGTGACATTGGCAACGCCCAGAATTCAATCGTTTTGACTTGCTTTGATAGTAGTCAATGCGACTGGCGGGCTGATACCAACGAGGACATTCAATGGTCTCTTGCTCGAATGCCTCCATCTACGAGCTCAGTTAAATCTGGTTACTTCTATGTGAGCAACCAGAAAAAATACGGTGATTCGAGTAAAATTTTGCGAGTCTCGCTGAATCAAACGGAATCTGCAACAGTGGCGGACCAGAATGCAGATCACTGCATAAACATGGCAATCTATGTGACAGAAAGAACCAGCCTCCAGGTCTTCAAGCTGACAAGAAATGTTTCTGCTGAGCTGGACAGCGATCTTGCTTGGTCAAAGGGTAATCTTCTACTCAGTTGGGCACCAACAGTCGCCAGCCTTCTAAAACCTAATAGCTCAGTTTTAGCAAGGAATTCACTCCCGGGAAGCAAGTTACCCGCAATGGAAGAGGAACGAAACGGTTGGACTCTAGAGACTCTATGCTTTGGCGACTTTTTCGTCAATTCAAGAGATTGCGGCTCTGGAAAATGTGCCTTCGGTTTCGAGATGAAAGCGGAACAGCAAACTGCAACAACAAGTGGACCCTCTGACACTGAGCTGCTTCCAACTGGCGGAGATAGGGCAGCGGAGGCTGAACAAGTGGTTGCCATCTCACTGATGCGGGAGTTTGCTGAAAATTTGCCACAAAGATCATCCAGATCCAGGTGGCTTGAGATTTGGGAAAGGGAGGAGGTACAGCCGAGATCCGATTGGAGATTTTATCCAAAATTGGATTACCAGATCAACTCAAACAATATTAGCTTGTTGAATTTATACGATGAAGCCCGTTACTCTATAACTAGTGATTGGATCAAGATGGACGCGAATCTCGACTTTCATGCACAATTTCTCGTTCAACCAAATAATACCACAAATCGTTCGAGCTCACTGTTATTGTATGAGAGCAGTGAGATATTCAAGATCAAGATCTCATGCAAACTGGTGGATTCTGGATACAACTCAATCTTAAGCAAATCAACCATCGTGGATTGGAACACCGGCACCAACAATACGCTTACACAGTTCGACCTCAGCTTTCCAATTGTAAATAGCGTTCTAAATGTCTCCAATCAAACCCAGATAAATCGAGAGGATGAACACTTATTCAAATTGATGCTTGAAATCGTAATTGATTGTCACCTGCTTCGGCCAGACTCGATCGGGAGCAAGTTCTTAGAGGCTGCTGCAACGAGTTACGAATTCGTGCTAGCAAACGTTTCACTGTCCGACAGGTGTTATCCAAATCCATGTCAATTCGGCACTTGCTATCAAAATGGAACTGCCCTTGAAGATTGGAACTGCCAATGCGACGAGAAGCACCGAGGTCGTCGATGCGATTTTGGCCGTTGGTGTAACATAGCGCACGTAACCCCATGGACGCCGATGAACTCAACCTCAAAGGGCCAGCAGCCGGTAGTTTTGAAGGCTCCTTTACAGTCCAACAACCAAGCACGACAACCAAAGCTAGTCCAGGAGAGCGTAGCTAGAATTTCAGGTAAGGATTACTGTCAGCGAAAGCTCGGTCTAGGATCGAGGTGCAGTGACATTGATCTACCGTTAAACGACAACCTATACACGGAGGAGGACAAAACTTTCACCTGCTCTTGTCTCGACGACTTTTACCTGAGCGACGATTCCAAGTGCAGGCAGGCTCACCTTTGCAATTCAGTCCTTTGCACTGCAATTGGAATGAGCTGCGATGAGAGCAAGGCATTCAACAGAACTCAGCCATGCCAGTGCGATGAGAGGCGGGACTGGTTTCCGGATCCAGCTGATCCGGCTGGCCGTTGCATCCGGCGCCAGTGTCACGACAAAGAGCGCGATTGCCAGTTTGATGCCCATATTTGCCTCCCCACTCTGCCTGGCGAGAAACCGATTTGCAAATGCGGCCCCAAGTTTACGCTCAAAGTCAATGACAAGGGTCAAAAGTATTGCCAGTCCACTGCCTGCGTCTTGCCAACTTTGAACGATTGTGAGCAGATCTGTCTACCGAACAACAAAAATGTACAGCATCCTTACACCTGCGCCTGCCATCCCGGCTACGTTCTAGATTCTGATGGCCACAGCTGTAGGGCTCAGAAATCAAACCAAGTAGCTAGATGCAAGCCACTCTGTCATGGGGAGAATCAGATTTGCACTGAGGCTGGATGCAAATGCAAGCAGGGCTACATAGGCGAGGGTGCGGTCGTCGTGCAACAGGCAGCTGATAGGACCAGGCAACCGTATAACTCCACCTACTTTGATTATACACAATCGGTGAGATGTTTGAATATTTGCGAGCTAACTTATGCCGAGAATAAGGAGGCTTTCGAACAGGTTGAATCAGTTTGTCCACTCGGCTTGTGCGACCCTAACACTTTCCAATGTAGATGCTCAGATCCGTCAAGCTCGGCCCTTATTAACACCAAGTATGAGCCCATCTACTTGAACTCTTCAGAGCCAGAATCGGAGGATGCAAGGAAACGAGTGTCGCCATTGTGTCACCTAAGGCGCGTTTGCGAACCTGAATCGAGCAGCTATCGCATTTGCAGCAGCCGAGGCGCGATTTGTGTGCCAGATTACACCAAGGCGGCCATGTTTGATTGTGTCTGTCCGCCGTCGACTGAGAAGAAATTCTATGGCCAAGGGACAAGTAGCGAATTTGTTTGCGAGCCCAAATGCGGCCTGAAGAAGTACGATTGTTTGAGACGTCAAGCGGTTTGCAAATTAGTGGACAAAGATCAGGTTAGATGCGACTGTATGCCGGGTTTAATGTTTGACCAACATGATCACAAGTGCTATCTTGCCAAGTACAGCTATTCTTTCAATCTTTTAATTGTTAACAAATACTACGAGCCCGAGGCAAAGTTCCACAGGTTAGAGTATACAAATGTTACAGATTTGCAAAATGTATCTAGGCTATTCGACTCCTCTACAACTATCGAATCTGATCCAAGCTTAGCTCAGATAGATGAACAAAGCCAAATTCTACCACAGTTTAGCAAGACAACACAACCAAACTTTAAGTCCATCTTCATTGCAGAGTATAACCAATGCAATATAACACAGGTTGTTCCCAAATCAGTAATCGAGGATCCGTATGAGCACGATATTGAATCATTCCTCGGCTATATCGACCAGTGCAATGTAAAAATTCATCAGAATGTTAGAAGCTACCATCTAAATTCTAGGTTGAGCGAGGATCTGCGCCAATCTCTTCGCCAACACTTGAGAGATTTTACAGTCACTACAAGCAACGATACTTGCGTCGAAACTGATATTACTGGTATGTACTTGAACTGCACCATATATCTACAATCAAATGAGCCGATCCAAACGGAGATAATAGATTACGTATTCAACGATTGCGACAAGAACGGCCACGACGGCAAATTCTGCTGGATTAAACCCCGTTTATTGCTCAAAAAGTCAGAAAAGGTTCTCGCTTCAGGTACAGCCAATCTAACTGGGCCGGCGGACAAAAGGCTCTATATCAAACAGATAGTTCCGTGTGAAGTGGACAATTTTTGTGGCCCTGATGCCTATAGTATCAGGGCGGACGATGCATCGTCTCTATGTTCATGCAAGTGCCCGCAGGATATCGAAGTAATAGATGTTAAAGATTTAGAGCCAAGACGTTACGAGGACGACTCGCTAAGGATAAACGTGAAAGAAGTTTGCGCGCCCAGAAACCTCTGCCTCGGGAATTCGTCATTCTGTTCAACAAAAGTGGGGTCAACTTGCCAATATGATATTAGATCAGGCTCCACGTGTAAATGTGTGTACCCTTCATATGAGAATCAGGACGGAAGATGCATAGAGGTTGCCTTCAGCCTGTTAGACAATACGCTTATAGTTATAATTGTTGTCCTTGCAACAGCACTTATAGTATCGTTTGCCATAAATTTAACAGCTGCGATCAAGTCGAAGCGAATGTTTGGCCGCAGCAAACAGTATCCGATGAACGAGTTCCCATCTTCGAGGCAACTCAACCGTTCAACAGGAATGCCAAATCCAATATTCTCCAATGATTGACAAGTGCCTCGGGATATCAACTCAGTAACCAGATTGTGACGAACAAATTTTCATCGAGCTGAAATCAGAGGAAAGCAATTTAATTCGTATAGACAATCATAGCATCGAAGTATCGGGTCGCGAGTGTTTGTGATCTGTAACATCACACTTGAAATCTTCGATCTGTGATTCAATTTTCATGTAACCGCTTGAGTGTGATCAGTTAGATTCATGTTGGGATTATAAGCTATAATCGTATCTATCCGGAGCTCATCTGTTGGAATAAGAGTCCTCTTCTAAGCAACTAGAGGGCCACGAACAACATCAAGCGATTTTGCAATAATGTATAAAGGAAAGCGGTTTTTACTCATTAAAATTCCTCACCAGCGTCATCATCGGCGTTGTCACCTGAGTCGAGACCAACTTCTTCGTAGTCCTTCTCTAAAGCTGCTAGGTCCTCGCGAGCCTCGCTGAACTCGCCCTCCTCCATTCCCTCGCCCACATACCAGTGCACAAATGCTCGCTTTGCGTACATCAGGTCAAACTTGTGGT
>Ga0209372_1000310_pt1 | contig 28522 bp, 19 predicted proteins | sample AgamicAtPe_FD_187170 | JGI IMG/M metagenome (GOLD analysis project Ga0209372, IMG submission 187170) | Agave microbial communities from Guanajuato, Mexico - At.P.e (SPAdes) (version 2) | ecosystem: Host-associated > Plants > Phyllosphere > Phylloplane/Leaf | place: Guanajuato, Mexico | collected... | reverse complement strand
TGCCGCTTATCAGATCTCGTGCAACATTCGTATGCAATCATGTGAGATCTCTGCCAATCGCAACGAGGGCTTCGATTCAGACCTTGAACGTCAAGCTCGGAGGGCGTAGAAAGCAACAAGTTCTCGTTCCGATTCGAGGCAGTCGATCGCTTCATTGTGGCACCAAGCAAGGAGCTGTGCCTCCGCTTGTTGATCTGAAGCATTGCAATAGTTCGTGTTGGAGGCCGTCGAATCATGATCCATGTCCCCCGAAGCCAAGAGGTGCTCAGCTATCGGCTCGCCTGATTGTAGGACGATAAGCTGAAGGGAAAGACACTCGCCTAAGCAAGTGTAAGCAAACAACCTCCCCTTCATCATCAGCAGCAGCTCGCTTTCTAGTGCATCAGCTCATTAGAAAGCCAATGTTAACCTCGCTGGAACCGCAACCCAACTGCGTGCAGACGCGCGGATGATACCTGGCAAAAGGCTCCACCTTTGTGGTGCAATGGGATGTGCGAGCCCAAAGCAGAGACGACCTTCGGTTGAGTGGCCAAGTTCATGCAGAGCTGGTTGCTTTCGACAAATATATAGACCAGCCTAGTTCAATTGTTTATTACGAAACAAAGCGAACCGCAACCGAATTCGGTTGCATGAACTGAGCAACCCTCTGGTTCGGCTTAGTTTTATGAAGAAATTGTCAGCCAAGACAATGAGGTACCTTCTTCTATCGATCGGCCTGCTTGCCCTCTGCAAGTTTGCTAGCACAGGCGAGGTGCAAGATATAAACAAACTCGATTGGTGGAAGAAGACGAATCTCTACCACATTTACATAAGAAGTTTCAAGGACTCGGACGGCAACGGGGAGGGCGACATTCGCGGGATAACCAGCAAACTTGATTACATCAAATCAATTGGAGTTGAAACTTTGCTCCTGTCGCCCTTCTATTCGTCGCCAATGAAAGATGGAGGCTACGACATCGACGATTACTTGGCCACTAATGAGAAATTCGGTTCCATGCAAGATTTTGAGGATCTAGTTGCTGGATTGAAGGCTAGATCCATGCGCATCGTTGTTGATTTTGTGCCCAATCATTCGTCCAACAAACACAAATGGTTTCAGTGTAGCGAGAGGGCTCTCATTGATCCAGAGTGCGCCAAATACAAGGACTATTATGTCTGGTCAGCCTCGAGGCGATTCAACAACACTTATCCCACAAATTGGAGATCTTTATTCGGTGGCGGATCAGCGTGGGAATGGTCGCCAGTGCGTCAAGAATATTACCTGCACCAGTTTCTACCCGAGCAACCAGATCTTAATCTCAGAAACCCACTAGTTCGTGATGAGTTCAAGGAGATTGCAAGATTTTGGCTGAGGAAGGGAGTTGACGGGTTGCGAGTTGATGCGGTGTTACACTTCCTAGAGGATACTATTGAGTGGCGTGACGAACCGCCGAATCCAAAATACGTTCAGAGCGTCCACTCGGATCCTTATGACGCCCTGTTGCATATTTATACAAGATCCTTGCCAGAGAGCGCGACCATTGTTGAGGATTGGCATAAAGTAGCGAGAGAGGAGGAGTTTGGAGGCAATCCAGTCATCATCACTGAAGCTTACGACACCATTCAAGTACTACTCGAATACTATGGACCAAATCCAAGCAAGCGCTACGCTGATATGCCGTTCAACTTTGAACTCTTTGCCCTGGGCGCCCACATGACAGCCGACCCCAAAACATGGGCTCCTCCTGAGGCGGCTCAACTGAATCCAATCAACGTGTCTCGTATAGTTACAAGCTGGATAAGCGCAACTCTCAAGATGGGTTGGCCGCACGAGGGAGGCGCCATATCGCCCTGGTCATGCTGGGTCACTGGTAACCACGACAACTCGCGCGCTGTTAACCGGGTTGGCCGGCTCAATGTGGACATCTTCAGATGGCTGGCCTTCCTATCGCCGGGCGTCCCAGTCTCCTACTATGGCGACGAAATCAACCTGGAGAACACGGATTTTAACAAAATTCCAACTCGAACTCTCAAGGAGGGCGAGCCAACCCGCTTAGCTTTTCGCGCTCCAATGGCCTGGACGGCAAACGAGCCAGCAGGTGATTTTTCAACCAACGGGGACATCTGGATGCCATTGAACGATAATTGGAGGACGAACAACGTTGCGAACCTAATGGGAACAGAGGGCAAGAGTTCGCTCAAAAACTTTATCCAGCTTCAAAAAATCAGGAAAAGCCGCGCTGAGTTGCTGGCTTTCGGAGACTTGACTTTCTTTGCCAACAAACCGATTTCGGTTTCTCTTGTTTTTGCGATGGCAAGACACCACGAAAAGTTTGGCAACTTATTGGTGCTGGCAAATTTCGATACCAACTACAATGAATCAGTACATCTGATTGGAGGCAAGTCAGTGATTGAAGCAGTTGAACGGGAGCCTCCAACTCGAGCCAAAGTTCTACTTCTAAATTATGAAACTAAGGAATTGGCCGAGGGCAGTGAGGTTGAGCTGAAGGGTCTAGCCCTTGGACCAAGTCAAGCTGCGATCATGGAGTTTTGAATCACTTTTTGACAGGTTATCGCTGCCAAATTTCGAGGATGCTCTCTGTCTGTAAATTAATAAAGCTTCTAACAGTGACAGAGCCCACTCCTGGCCTCATTCTAGTCTTGCTTTAAAATGTAGCACTATGATCTCATTTAGAGCTAACAGATGACGAAGTTGGCCGGACTGACGCTGGGCCGCTATAGCCAGTAAGTTAGTGGCCGTTGGGAGGGGCGCCAGGAGCCGGTGCGACCAGATGAGCGCAGTCCGACTGGTTCTGGTGGCCGATGGGCGCGACGATGGATGCAAACTTTCGCTTCGATTCAATTAGTTCCGATTGCAGCGATAGCATTGGGCTGAGAGCGGGCGAACACTTGTGGAACAAACCTGGAGACAAACATCGGCCAGGTCGGCCGGTCGGTAGGTAGGTCGCGCGCGCGAACAAACGGCAAAAGTCTCGCCGGCGACCACTTGAGGTAAGGAAGTTTTCAACAAGTGTGTTTGTTCTAGAGCCGCAAAGCTAGTTTGAGCGGACGAGCGCAAACATGGCGCCAAAAGACGGCGGCTTTTGGGGTTATTCGGCATTCTGCAGTCACCAGCTAACTAGCCAACTCTGCACTCCTCTCCTCGCCTTGCCTTGTCAAGCGAAGTTTAGCGAGGCGGAAAACTCAAACGGTCATTGACAACATTGGCAATCATTGTTTAATAATCGCGCGCCACCAACCAAACAACACTCGCTAATTGACAACAATGAGATCCCCCGCCCCAATAAGATTTGCCAAACTTGCGGGCAAAGATGGAAAGCAAACATTTCTATTTATGGCCATTGTGGCCAATGGGCCGGCGATTGTTTGGCGCCCCCTCCTCCGGGCTGCCGGCTCCTGGCCAGAGTGCGAGATGCTGCAAGCTTGGCCGGCGACTATTTAAACCGATGGCTCCGCTTCAAGTCGAGTTAATCAGCGACAGAGATCCCCTATGAAGGGTTTAAAACAATAATGTTGGACATTTCGCCCATCTTCATTGGCCTGGGTGTTCAAGATGTGATGTGAACGGCTTGTAAGAACCAGAGAGAGCGATAGAGATAGCAAACAAGTGGAGTAAAACGAGTGCAGACAAGCTGAACCAAATAATCGCAAAGTGAGGACACAATGAAACCACTCAGACCCTTCGCGACGAGCACCCAGAGCGGCGAGTCAAGGGAGCGACGTCAGAGCCTCAGGCTCACCTGGCTTCTATCGCTGGGTCTTGCAGTCGCGCTCGCGACTTTAGCCACTAAAACGCGACCAGTCTGCTCAAGTCTAACCTCGCAAGCTCAATCGCCGCCGCCGACAACAAGCGGCCAAGTGAAACCCTCAGCGGCTGGCGCACAACTGCACGCGAATGATCACTCGTCGTCAGCAAACCTGATTCCCGTCGACCAGCCAGTGTTGTCGAGCTCGAATACAAACTCGAAGGGGGGCCAAGCGGAGGTTCAGTCGAGAGGCGCGCACGAGCAGGAGATGGCCGGCAGCCAGGTGCGGCCGGCGGGCGTCTACCAGGCGCTGCAAGCGGCCGGCCAGGACCAGCTGGGCCAGTTTGTGCAGCAGGCTGATGGAGCCGAGTCTGGCGCCGAGGAGCAACAACAACAGCAGCAGCAGTCTAGCTCCTCGCTAGTGGATCTTGGGCAGGAGTTCCGCTATGGCCAGAAAGTGTTTGGCGAGAGCGAGCTGCTGGACAAGAAGCAGGCAGCTGAATCTGCAGACGGCGCCTACCTTGCAATCAATCAGACGCCCACAAGCGACTACCAGAGCCAGCAGCAGCAGCAGCACCAGATCGTTGCCGAGCGCCGGTTTGGTCTGTTCAAGAAGCAGCACCAGCAGCACTTTGGGTCGCCAATGAGCGCAAACCTTGCGCTAAATCCATACCTGAGCGACTGCGAGCGCTGTCTTGCCGGCTTGAACGCGGGCCAGAGCGCCGACTTGCAGCAGCTGGATCCCCTTCCCGCGCCGCCCCCTCCGCCGCCGTCCCAGCTGCCCGTGTTGCCGAGCCAGGCCCACCAAGCGTTCGGCGCTCAACCCTTTGGTCCGCTCAAGAACAAACTCTTCATGAAGTTTCCCTTCTTCATGAAGCCAATTTCTATCGGCGACCCAGCCTACAATTCGGGCCACGACTCTTTTCCCTACCAGTGGCACCAGCATCAGCACCAGCACCAGTTCCAGCAGACAAACAGACCCCAGATGGCGAGCGCCATGTTCATTCGGCCGGCGCCCGCCTACAACTGCATCCAGGCTGCGCCGCCAATCCTGGCTGCGGGTCCCTCGAGCCAGGAGGTGGCGCTAACAAAGGCGCAGCACAAGCAGTACCCACACCAGCACCAGCACCAACAGACCACCTACTCCAGCTCCCAGTATTAGCCGCCAGAGGGAGGGTCTGTTGCAACCAGTCCTGTCAGGTCTCACGCAAGTTTAGCTTGCTCGAGCTCTTTGTTGTTAGCTTATAATTAAAAACATTTCACGAACATACACACAACTCAAACTTGTGGCAAAATTGCTCATTCTGGCCAACGAAAGCAAGTGATAGGCCAGCCAGCCAACGAGGGGGCCCATTCAGGCGCCGGCCGGCCGACCAGTTTCCGGCGCGCTGCCTGCGCTGGCCTCAGAGGAGCGCTGAGAACTAGAATTTCATAGATAATCTGATGCATGAGGGCAGATGATGCCGATAAGCTGCTTCGGCCGGATTTGCTGGCTTGCTACGCAAACACGTTTAAGGCTGCCTATCGTGACCAGAAAGCCAAACTGACCAATTGGCTTACGCTGCCGCCGCCGCCGCCCGAGGTCAGCAAGATTTGGGGGCAAGGCGCCTGCTGGTATTGCAATAGCGAAAGTGATGCGTTACTTCCAAAAGCATTGAGTTTTGGCCAATCCCGCAAATGAAGCCAAGGTTAGAAATTATGGATTTGTTGGCTCTCATTTGGGCAGTTGGTGCTTTTGCTGGGGGCAATGCAAATGAATGGCCGGTTGGCTAGCGGAGAGCTAGTCTGAAAGCTCGATTGCGAGCCGATCCAGCGAGCCAAGAGGAATCATCTTGTTGGCATTTAATTTCCCCTCCCATTATCTGATCTCTGATCTTAGTCGGCAGGAGTCGCCGGCAGGAAACGCTCGACAGTTGGTGGCCACCAGGTGGCAGCTTGGGCTCGAGTCTCGCCCATCAATCAAACTCATAGTTCTCCAGGTAGAAACATGGTGTTTGTGTGCGCTGCTTGCGGATTGTGGATTGCAAATTGTGCAACCAATCAGCTTGCTCTTTGTTTTCGCCTCGTCTCCTCTCGAGCAACACGGTTGAGTTTTCGCAACTATCTATGGATTTCAAGAGTCTCCCTCACTCCGATCTCAATTTGGACTCATTCACGACAAACATCCAACAGCCAACGATCGTGTCCTATTCCACCCAACTCGGCGCCCTCACCCTCTCACCAGTCTCGCCCCCGCTCGCCCAACAGAAGCCAGCTAGTGGTAGATGGAGGGAAAGGGCTCTTGTTCTGCAATCAACGCGTTCAACTGACCGACCTTCGCCGATTTGTTGCATTCTCTAAAAACGAACCCAAACACAAAGAGAAGAGGGGAGTCCAACAAACGAGAGTTCCTTCGTCTCCCATGTGAGGCTGTTTGTTTCGCAATCACCAGCCAGCTGGCAAGCGGGCCTAAAACTCAACTCAAGGTCTCCTCCAACTTTCGGCTGGAGTGGCCGCAGCGATGGACTTTCAATTGTTCGAGCATGAGCCATCTTGAAGGTCTGCTCGTCTCGAATTGTGGACGCCAAATGAGAACAGACCTCTAGCTGCTCGATCGCCGCGAAAAAGGTGGGTCAACGGAGAGCTCGGACACCTCCAGTGTGGAGAAGGAACACGCGCGAGCTTCGCTGCGCGTTTGCCTCGCCCGCTGGCCATAGCTAGCGGGCGACAATTGGCTAACACGTAGGGATGCGATCGGCAAGGAGCCCTTGCGTGCGTGCGTGCGCAGGTGGGCCCAACCCTCATCAGACTTGGGCGCTATTTTGTTGTTGTTATTTGGGCCCAGCAACGATATTTTGTTTGTATTAGAAGGCTTTCCCCCTATCATATGGAGTTTGGCTGAGAAAGGATTGTTATCTCCATATGCTGGAGCTAAGCCAAACCCCATCTTTCACCTGTTTAAAGCTGGCACTGTTATCTGTTAATCAAGTTGTTTATTGTTATGGCTAATGAGCTCTCAACTTGATGCTAAGGCGACAAGATTGTATATCATTATTGCACTTCATATTGTTGTCTGCTAAGCATCGTCGCTTTCAAGATGATTGATTGCATAGGAAAACAGCTCCAACATCAGCAGCAGCTCCCAAGACACCACCACCTGCAGCAGCAGCAGCAGCTGCTCAATGTTGAATTGAGCAGACCGATGACTGTGTATCAGTCAAATCTCAACACGATGAATCCTAATCAACAACAAACTGGGCGCCAACAAGCACTCGCTGAAATGTCTGGCCATCAGCAGCCTGCAAATGATTTGATAGGTTACTACTTTGGCAGCATCTCTCGAGAAACTGCCGAGTGGATCCTGAGAACTCACGCCAATCAGCTTGATGGTGCCTACATATTGAGGAGTAGCGGGCCGAACGATGATTTCGTTCTCTCGCTAATGGTGGTTCACAATGGCCTCACCGAGGCAAATCCTACTGGACTGAACCAGAGTTTGCAAATCTCTGAGGTTCTCCATTATAAGATTGTAGAGACAGAGGATAGTTTTGTTGCCTTACATGGCCAGGTAGGCGATGAAAAATTTGCCACCATCGACGAGCTGATTGATAAGGCTCAGGGAGTAGCAACAAAACCAAGGTGGCCCATCCTGAGACATACGCTAGAGTCACAAATACTTCCACCCACCTACTGGGGTCTGACTGTCGACCAAGTGAGGCTAGCAATCTTAATCAAGGCCAAGCAATGGGGATTCCCCCTCTTATCTTCGCTGTTCCAACCATCGCAGCAACAACAACAACAACAAATTAAAGTAGATCAAAGTGCCAATTGCTGTCCTCCGTCACAGCAACAAAACCTCATCCAACAGTCTAGCGTCGTAGAGGGTGCCAATGCCATCACAACGCTTAGCAACGAAACCATTCGGACGCTCATTTACAAGAGTTTGCACGAGTTTCAGCCCTGGTTTCATGGCAAGATAAGCAGAGAGGAAGCTGAGAGACGAGTCGAGAGGGTTTCGCCGAAAGATGGCAGATTTTTGGTTAGAGAACGTGACAATTATAGCTACGCAATGTGTATTAGCCACAAGAGGACCACCAAACACTACCGTATTGATGTCCTTCCAACAGGCGAGCTTGCCATCCAAGATGGTCGCAAATTTACCAGTCTGATGGCTCTTGTCAGCCACTACACAATAATGAGCGACGGACTTTGGTGCGCTCTCACGGAGGCTTGTCCTCGTCCAATACAGACGAATAGGGGACTTGAATCTAGTGCTTTGAGTTCTAATCAGGGTAACAACCCAACTGTGCATAACTGCAACAACTTGACGCTCATGAATCAACATAATTTGATACCAAGCCAGAACCTCTACTGTATATCGGCTGGACCCAACTCGCTCAACACCGCTGTCGCTGGACCCCCGGTGGCAAAATCAGAGCCTGCGATGAATCCAAGCAGTCAAAACGGATGTTTGGCTGGTCCAAAAATCCAACCTAACCAAGTCTTGTGCCCGCACCAGTACAACGCGGTAACCACGATCAAAGCTCCGATCAAGGAATGGTTGCAAACTATCAACCAGAAGTGGTCGCAACTTATGTCCTCGAGAAATCAGCATCAGTCTCTCAATTCGTTCTTATTTGGGAGCCAAAATCCGCTGAACAACCACTGTCGGCACAATAATCCTCGAAATCAACAGACAAACCATAGGCGAAAGTGTAAAAATGGCCACACTTCATGCGCTTGTATATCTCAATCGAACTATTTAGCGCTACAACGTTCGCTTCCTATTCACAATGGCTCCAATCAGCAACTTCCGCCGAGAATGAGAGACATCGATCTGCGATACAATAACTCGAGATGCAACGACCAAACTTTGACCAAAGTGCCAAGTTGTTACGTTGGCACAAATTGTCCAACTATCGCAGAGAACACTAATCATGCTTTCGTTCCTACTGGTTTCGTTCCTCAGAACAACAATTTGTTTAAATCGCCAGCCCAGAAACAACAGGGTCCTGACTGTTTGAGTGCAAATATGTTTTTACCTTGCCTGCCTCAAAGCTCGGGCTTTGCCGTGAACGCTCAATCATTCGTTGGGTCTCCACTGTTTGCAGTTGATCCCGCCAAATCGATCCAGAATTCAGCGAGGAATAATCACAGTGGAAGTAGCAGTAGTGGAAGTGGAAGTGGAAAAGGCAATAATATCGGCGAGGCTAAGCTCATTTCACCTGCTCAATCGATATCAGCAAATCTCAATGACCCATACGCCCTACACACAGATATCTACGGCTCACAGACGAGTACCGCAATCGTCAATGACCAACTGCCTACCTCGTCTAGTTCGTCATCGGGCACAATGGCACTCCAGAGGGGCTTTTCTGGCTTGAATCAGCCAGCACAGCATCAAAGCAGCCAGACAAACACAAAAGTGATAAGTAACAACGGTCAACAGCTCGGAGTTCATCATCAACAGCAACAACAACAGGCTAGCATCAATCGGGCCGGCCAAATAATGTGCGGCCAACACGCTGGTCCAGCATACAGATATAGCAACTGCAACGATGTGAGCTCTCTTAAACCCTGTTTCCATAGACCTCTGGCCTCCCACAGAGCTTGCGATGATTCTCAGCTTGTTAACTCCAGCACCCAGGTTGCCGGTCCGGCCGCGATGGCCAAGTTTGTACAGTTTCAAGATGGCCAATGTCTGAGGACGCATCGTGATACTAGAAGCATCCAGCTGGCCTACTTATCTTCCCGGCAAGCGTTCTCTGGCAATAGTTCCCGCAATGCGTCCAAAAACGATCAAGTGCCTCAGAGATTTTGTCCGTCTACACTCAATGGTGTGGGACAAAGAAACGGGCCGCAGTTGGCTCCTGCCGCCATCATGGATAATGCAAATTTCAACCACGATCGCCGCGTTTTCAGTCCTCAAGATCAGGGTTATCAATTGAACAAATTTTGTGGCTCTGCTTGCCCTCCGTTTGGGGCTGAGAAACATGATGACCGAGTTAATCTGAACAATGGAGGCAACCTCACTGAGGCCACAGGAGTTGATCTCATGGATTGTGGTGAGGATGTGGCCTTTGATTTCAAATATGATCCAAGGCTTATTAAATCGTCGAGCATTGAGACTCTTTGTGGTGCAAACGAAGACGAGCACAATATGGACGATTTTGCAAATTTCAAGAGCAATACTGAGCTCATGATGTCGCTTCAACCTCACTGGCTTTCAGATCAAAAGGGGGCAATTTTGAGTCCAATCCAAACTATGGATCGCGACAACAAATGCGACCAACAGACATTACACCTGTTAGAAGCTGACAAGCAAGCCGCCGACCCAAAGGACTCGACCATACTGGCGTCGCTTATGGTTGAGAGCAGGGACGAGGAGGGCTTGGATAAAATGAGAAAGAGGCATGATTTAGATGAGCTTACAACGGCTTTGTTGGCTGAATTAACGGCGAGCCTAAAAGCTCAGGTGGATTTGAAGAACAAGCGTTCCGGATTCGGCTTGCACAGCATGGAGAAGCTTGAGAGTTCAAGCCAGCGCGATGCAAACCAGGAACAAGCTGGCATTGGAGGCGCAAGCGCTGAGGCAAATCCGCTCGAGCTGGTCAATGAATTTGATACCCTAATTCCTAACAATAGGCTATAATTAATCGCCCTAAGAGGAGATCTAGAACCATTATTAGCTTATCATTGGTGGCAAGCGAATCCGACCAAATAATTCGTTCGCTTTCACAGTCAGAAGGGAGACTTTCACCGTCTAGTAGATATATTTGTTAACGCGAGTAATGGTCTTTTACCTGAGTTAGTCACGCCTGTTAAGGATGAGTTTGTTGCCTCTTTTGTCCTCCTCCACGAGCAACATGCAAGTTACCAGATAGCAAGCTAGCCACGTTGGAAGATTTTGCAAATTCAGATCTCGGCTCTCAATTCGTGGGCGGCGGTTTGATCTTATCGGCGAGCCGCCAGATTTGCCGCTGAAAAAGTTAGCCTTCTGGTGGCAAAACTGGCACTAGCCGAGACAGTTTTGAACCTTGTCTCGTCCTGTGCAAGGCGACGGATGGGCAGCGCATGCATCGTCAGAGGAGGCAAATCTTGATATCAAAACTACTAAATCGTTGGTGCCTAATAAAGTATCAAGAGCTGGACCGGCAAGTATGATGCTAGATCAATCTGGAAGTTTGCCAACATACTCCAGTCTTGGACCAGCGTCATCAAGTTCGCGATCGCGCAAGACTCTTTATCAGGCCAAGTTGAATAAACTTTATTTTGTTTTCTCGAGCTTAGCTAAGATCACCGCTCGGATTGTTCGCCTTGGTTTCATCTATCATAACATCGCCGTTTAGCCAGCCGGGAGGAACTTTAAGAAAGCGACGGGGCAACGAGGAGAAGCAGCCAGGTTGGATAGCAGCTGATCGTTTTCTTGTCGGAACTCAAATGTCGGGCCATAATTTTCGAGCGAGAGGACGATGGGCGAGAATCCACCGGTCAGCTTGCTCTCTCGAATCCGTTGCAGCGAAACAATTCAACGATTGCATGATTGAGACGGAAGTGAGAGGCCGACAGCTTGGGCTGTCTTGCGGGCAGTTGGCGGGATTAGGGATGTTTACGTTGGAAATTGAATTAACTCGGCGGCGGGCAAGTTTGTTTCAAAAGAGTGTTGGCTGGCAAAAAGTTGCAGTGGCCTTAGGGTTAACGATGAGTGGTCATTTGGCTGAACTTCCTCCGCAAGGAGAATTGTGCCACCAGGGCTTGAGTCTGTGCTGGCAGGTGAGAGTGAGCGGAGTTTAGCGCGCAATGTTCGCCGGCCCAGAGAGGAAGGGAGGCAGGTAGATTAGGGTATTTCATTGTTTGTTCCTTTCCCTCCCTCACTCACTCTCATCCGGCTTTCTGTCATGAGGGAGGGAGGAAGTTTTGCCGGCGCTTGCCAGCCAAGAGCGGCTTTGCACGAAACTGCACCTCAACTTAGCTCACCTCGGCTCGATCAATCTTGGGATCTATTCATCGTTGGGAGGAGCGCGCGCCTGGCTTATCATGCCGTCATCAGTCGGCTTTTAATCAGTCGAGAGCCGCTCGACAAGACAAGACAAGACTAGACTAGACTAGACTAGACCAGACCAGACCAGACTAGACGCATGGCCAGGCGGCCCAGAGGGCGCATAGGTCGAGTCGACAAAAGTCGGCCGACTAAACAACTATTGAATTTTCCCCCTTGATTGATTGAATGTCATGGCAAGAGGCTGAATGCAAACAAGCTGGCCGCCGCCCGGATCGGCCAGCCTCTGGTTGGCGGACTCGGGTGCTGAGTGGAGGGCCAGTTGTTATTTGTCATCGCCCCTTAGCATGTTAGCCTCGCACCTTTGAGCGCAAATCGCCAGGGGCTCGCTCGCTCGCTCAGCCAAGCTAAGCGCCCACTGGCTGAGACAGGTGTATCGCTTACAAGGGAGCCAGAGCTCCCATCCAATCAACTGGCGTGAGCGAAAACTCTTGGGCTACATAGTGTCGAGTGTCACAGGCGAGGGTTCAACAACTGTTGCGGGCCGGCCGGCTAGCTCGGATTATGCGCTTTCAGGAGGTTTCCTTTTCATGGTAAAGAGCATTAAGCTTTTATGGCCAATCTCAGAATGGAGAGGCAATATTTTCCATCCAAGAGCGGGCTCTCGATCAGGATAAGGTTTAAAACAATAACAATAACACAAGGCGAGAGCTGTGAAAAACCGAGAGGGCCAGGAAATCACTTGACCCCGCGGGGGCAAAGCTGGCGGCTTGTTCGGGAGCTCTGTTCAAGGTGAGCTCTGCACTGAGTCTCGAGTGCCGAGGGGACAAACGAGGCGAGCGCCACCGGCCGACGGCTGCGATTGGCGGTCTGCAGCAGGCAGCCGGCCAGTCTGCAGTCGGCCGGGATGGAGCGAGGCAAAGCAAACACACATAAAACAATGGCCGGCCAGCCAGGAACCAACGCAATGCGGGCCGCCTGGCCAGAGGGTAGAGCACTCGCCTGGCGCCAGGCAGCCGCTGGCCTTTGCGCCGAATTAGGGATGCTGGGAGGGGAGCTCGGCGTGGCCAACAGGAAGAGCCGGCCATTAAGTGTTGCAAGCGAGCAACAAGTGAATACATAATAATAACATCTCGGCTTTTGGTCTCAAAGGATTTGGCGCACATGGGCTAAGGATTGCCTGCTTGCTTGCTCGAATGATGAATGGGTTGCAGTTTTTCGCTAAGAGCAGCCGGTCAAGGCATACATGGAGACTGCAGACACAGACTGGCCGGCTCAGAGCGAGAGTTGCGCCCTCGCCGGCTGGAGGAGCCAGGAAGCGGCATAATCAATTAGCGCTCCCGCAGGAGAAGAGGGTTCACCTGGGGAAGAATCTAATTTAATCAGGCGCTTTGTTTCTTTCGTCTTGGTTCAGCATGAGAGGTGGCCGCCGGTGCGACACCGCAAGCCGAGCCAAAGCGAACCAGCAAGGAGGTTGCGCTTAAGCTTGGCCGACTCGCTCGTGCGCTCGCCGTCCCACGCTCGCCCTCCATTGTGCCTCCCTCGCTCTCCACTTCCGGAAGCAAGCTGGCCCGCGAGAGGCGCTTGAGGTGGAAATGGAAGTTTTAACGAGCAACACTTATCGCAGCCTCTCTAATGTATATTAGATCAGCCTAAGATTTGGATCACATGCCAGCGCCAGGTGGGCGAGGAGGAGGAGGCGGCGGCGGCATTGGTTGTGGCTCGTTTGTTGGCCTAGCGAGCTGCCGGCTGATTTATTGGTCGTGACTCTGCTGGCAGCGCGCACAATTCGCCCCCTCTAGCCCAAAAGTGCCACTGCAAGCTAGGCTGGCTCCTGCTTGCCGCCAATTCCATTTACATTTACATTTACAGCCAAACTCGGCCGGCCAAAGGTGGTCCAGTGTGTGTGCCTTGGTTGGCACATAATTAGATTAGCGCGATGACACTTGTTGCCGGACGGAGGGAATGAGGGGCGAGGATGCTGGGCGAGTTGCGTCCGCGTTGCCAGTGGTCAGTGGCCGCCATCGGTTGGCCATCGGTTCAGCCAGAGCCCCTCCTTGGCCGGCCAAATAAAGGAAGGCCACCACTTCGGCCGCCAGCCAGGTGAGAGGGCGGATTTTATTACAAAGTCGTGCCGGCTAATTGTTGCCAACAAATTGCGCCCTCGACTCGCAATTAGAGGCTTGAAGGGCCATTGCGCGCCGGCCTCGCGCCTTAGGGGGGTTCAGGGCGAGCGAGCCGCGTTCGGGGAGCACGACTTCCGGCGGTGGAGTGGCTTGCAGGATGGAGGGGCCTTGAGGGCGCTAGCAGTTGTCTTGGTCGAGCGCGAATTATTCATCGATTTTGGTTGCTCGTGTAGGGCAAACATTGGCTCGAAAATGAATAAAACTTGCACTAACAAAGCTGCTTTGCGGGCTCTGGCCAACTGGCCAAGTTTGCAACTGGCTTTCGTGCTCTCGGGGCGTCGACTCGGCTTGGCGAGCGCAGCGAGAGAGAGAGGGACTTTCCTACCTGTCTGGCGGCGGCGGCAAGGCGGATGAAGCCAATCAGAGGCGGCCAATCAGAATGGAGGAGAGAAATTGGTGGCCCGCCTTGCAGGGCGAAGGCGCCTCGAGGCAGCGCCGCTCTGGTGGCGCAATTTAGCCAGGAAGCTCGGTGTCCAATGCTGCCGCCGAGTCCGCAGGCGGAAACTGGGCAAGTGAATTTGAGCTGGAAATGGTGGGAGAGATTCCCAGGCGAGTTGGCCAGCAAATTGGTTGGCCTCGATGCATTAAAATTGGTCCCATTTGTCCGACGAAGCCAATCTCGCCTCTCAAAGTTCGTGCTAGCGAGCAATGAGCCTGCCAGCGGAGTAGCGGATTTGCCGACCAGACAGGCTATGAGTGTGTCACTCACCTGCCCCCGACTGACAGGAGGTGAGAGCCACTCTGCCGAGTTCCGCGAGTCTCGCGCCGCTCGATTGATTTTTAGGCGGCCAGCTCGGCCGCCGCCGCCGCGAGCCCAACGGAGCTGCTCCTCTCGCTGGCCTACTAACACTAGCTTTCGCACTTCCACTTGCTCCAGACCCACAAGAGCGGGCACAATATGAGCCATTCTAGAGCAAGTGGGCGGCGATGCTTTGATACACATTTTTGCCAAGACCACACGCACCTGTTGGATGAGTGATTATTATTTTTAACCTGGCCGCTCCTCTGTTGCCTGGCTGCGTGCGATAAACTGGCGCGAATCTGAATGCAGGTTTGGCCAACTTAACGGGCGGCGAGGCGCTGCTTTGGCCGGCGGCAACAAAACGTGAGCCGGCCCGACTGGCTGCAGTGTCAATCTCCGGATGGCAACATGTGATTATTACTTTTATTATCTTTGCCATTTTCCTTCTCTCTCCCGCTCGCTCGCTCGCTTACTCGCTACTAAACGGCCGTTTGGGGCAGCTGGGAGGAACAATACCATTGTGTTGCTACGAGAGGGAGCAGGAAAGTGCGAGAGTGCAAAAGACAACGACAGGAAACAGACGGGCGTCAGTCTGGGCCGGCGGCTTGCGTTTCAGCGCTGGGTGTTGGCCGCTTGGCTTCTGGGCGAGCGGAGGCCAACAATGGGGACAGATATGATACCTTGCGGCGGCACCATTGTTGACTTTGGAAGCTGAGAGCGAGCCGGCCCACAAAGGCGAGCAGTCTCAGGCAGGGATTGCGCCCAGACGCTGTGCAACCCAGAAAGGCGCTTGCGTGAGCCATAGATCGCATGTCTCTGCAACTGGCCTCGGATCTGCCTCTGGCTCTGGCGCCGGAGACAAGCTTAAACTTCGCCCAAGAGAAACCTGCCGCAGTTGACCCCAAAAGGCCGATTGTCGTTGGCCATCGATTGTTGGTCATCGCGGCATCGATTGCGCCCGCGGCCGCCGAGCTTTGCGCTCTCATCGGCTCGGCTTTTGCCCGATCCAATGGGAGCCATTGCAGCGGCAGCAGCGGCGGCAATTTGCCTCCAGCTCCTTTGTTCCAGCCCATTTGAATGATAAGCCGGCTCAATGGGCTGGCCGAGCGGCATTGGACTTTCGTTGTCGCTTTGGCTAGCTCAGCTGAGTGGACAGGTGGCTTGAGCGGCAAGTGGAAGCCGGCGGCTGACCCATGAGAGCCGAGTGAGCTGCGTCCAGAGCCGCGACTCCTCGAGCAGCCGCATTTGCCTAGTGATGGAATTAATCCTCTCTTTCTCTCCCTCTCTTTTGCGACCAGAGCGCAAGTCTAGTAAAGTCAATCATGCGAATCTCGTGACCAGAAACACTAAGCGAGCCACCAAGTTTGGGGCTGATTATCATGCTGATTTGGAATGTTGCCGCTAAGGTGGCGAACTTTCGGTGGCTTAGCTAATGTGGCCCCAGGTTGCCAGCACAGAAACAGGACAGGTGTCGCGTGGTTCCAAATGGAGCCAACACGAGCGGCGGCGAGGAAGTGGCGCCGCGAGGCTCGAGGAAGACTTCCCAGTGTGCGTATCCCTCTCTCGCTCTCTCTCACTCTCATCCTCAAACTTGGACTCGTTCACGCGGAGCCGCTACTTACCATGCAACTGCGCGCAATTTGCCGGATCAGATACATGTCGATGGTGCGCATAGCCTCGTAGCTGGCCTGTTGCGCCGTCAGGGGCGACGATTTGATGCGCTTAAGCGAGCCCGCTGCGGCCCACTTTGAGCCTGGGGTGTTGTTGTTGGCGTCGCTTGTTCGACGCGACGACAGGTGGATTGTGTTCGAGTGCTTGTTGGCCGCTGTTTGGAAGAGCGACAGGAGCGAGTTCCTGGCGCCGCCCTTAGCGGCTCGCTTCGAGTCAAGAGTGTGGCTGCTTCCGAAGCTGTAGGTGCGGTTGTAGTTTTGACAGTCGAGCGTGAGCTGGCTCGCGGGCGCAAAGGGGCGCTGCTGCTGCTGCTGCTGTTGGTGCCAGACTGGCGCCCTCGTGGGCTCAGTAGGGCGGCTCGCTTGGTGGAAGTCGAGCGCAGAGGGGCTCAGGTACTGGTACTGCTGCTGCGGCCACTTGTAGCGCCGCTGGCCGCCCGCCGGCTCCATCTGCAGCTGCTCCTGCTCGAGTGGGCTCCTCAGGTAGCACTGCTCCTGCTTCAGGTTCTCGCTGTCGTCGAAGTTTGGGATGGCCTCTTGGTGCTGCTTGGCCGGCGACTGGCTTGACTTGAGTTGCTGTTGGTGGGCCCTTTGCAGGTTGGCGCTGGCCGGCGCTTGGCGTGGTTGTTGTTGTTGTTGCTGCTGCTGCTGCTTGGACGGGGGTGATAGAGTCGCCTGAAGCCGGCCCACCCTTGGCATGGCAACGGCTGCGTTGCTAAGGGCGCCGGTGTAGCAGCTACCTGGGCTGGAGCCGCTTAAAACGCTGCTCGTTTTGCTCCTCACCGCTCTCGACAGATGGAATGGCGAGTGGGAGGGCGAGGCCGCCGGCTGGTGCTGGAGTCGGCGGTGTTCTTGTCTCCTCCGTTGGCCTGGCAGCTCGCTGTTGGCGCTTGGGTTTTGCGCGTCCACGTTATTTGCGCCGGCGCTGCAAACGCCATGAAACGAGCCATTTCTCGTTGAATCCAGATCGGCGGCCTCTATGGCACAATAGTTTGCACTCCGCCTCGCGCTCTCATTGTTGCCATCCTCTCGCTGCTCCAATTGGTTGCCGCAATCGGACTTTGCGACAGCCAACGAAACCATAGCCGCCCTGTGCTGCTGCTGCTGCTGATGCTGGTGTTGTTGTTGTTGCGGCTGCTGGATGGTTACGTAATTGTTCATGCTAGTTGCAACGCTCTTGCCTCTGCTAGAGGCCGAAACATAATAGGAGTCCGGCTTGGCCTGCAGCTTTGGGCTTCCGTTGGCGGGCTCGCCGGCGGCCAGCTTTCGTTTCGCGGAAAACTTCGAGCTGGACTTGGTGCTCGAGCTCAACACATTGCCCAGCGCGCTCCTCTTGAAGCTGAGCTTGCTTGTCGGCTTGTTTGCGCCGAGTTGCGACTTACTCGACTGCTGGGCGCCCATCGCTTGGCTTCTGGGCCCGAGAGCTCGCCTAAGCGGCCGCTCGCTCTCTTGCCGGCTGATAAATAAATTTGCAAGTTCCGATTCGGCGGCCTTGCCGCTAACAACAGGTCGCAAACAATAGGGCGACTGGTGGCAATGGACTTGTTGCTGTTGTCGTTGTTGAGGCTGCCGGTTTGCGGCGTCCAATTCACATGTTCGCCTGCGCCTGTTTCCTATCGCTCTCTCTCAGCTGGCTGTCGCTCGCTCTGCCCGGCTCACAGGCGCCGCCAGTTCGTGCTCTCCCTGCCTCGCCTCTCAGCGCGTTCTCTCGCCTCGCTCTGCTCGCTGCGGCAAGTCTCTGTGTGTTTGCTCTAAACTTCCAACATCAAGCCCGGACTGCGGCGCACAGGTACAGGTAGGCGAGCACGCACTCGCTTCCTCTTGTTGACTCTGCGGAGGAAAACAATGTGCAGTCGTGGTTGTCTTTGTCGGCGGCAGCGCTACAACCGCAGCCAATTTGGCACCGTTCACTTCGCTCGCAAGCACTCGCCCGATTCTCGCAAAACCAAAACAACAGCCCGCGGATCGAGAAGGCGCCCGCAATGGAGCAAGCAGCTCTCAAGCCTCTGGGCCGAGAAAACTTGATGCCAGCCACAAGCGCTCGCTCACTCGTACAAAGCTAGGTGATTTACGCCGACACTTGCCCGAAATTCCTGCCACCTGGCCGATAAACAACCAGTTTGCGCGCACCCTCTCGCTCCGCTCGGTCGGCGCCACTCAACGGGCCAATTAATGGGCCAGAATGGGCAAGCGCAGGCTTGTGGGACTCAAATGGGATAACCTGCTCGTGTTATGCAACAGGAGTCGCGTATCCTCACTTGATGCCGTTCGAATTGACGCACTCTCGCTCGCTCGCTTCTCTCCCAAGCTCAGAAGTCTGCCACTGCCACTGCAACTTTGTTGGGCCCCCAAAACTCGGAAGAGCGGAGAGGAATTTGCGACCGTCCGCGTTCCTTGCAAAGCTCCGAGTGGCCAACTAGCTGCTGCTGCTGCCACTTTTCGGGCGAGCAGGTGAGCGCTGTTGCGCAACCTGGTTGGCGGCGCTGCTCTTATGATAGATCTTGCCGGCGCCAGAAACAACAGCAAGCGCTGCCCTTCCCAGCTGCCGCCAGAGACTCCGCCCAAAATGGAGACTTCAAGCCGCCGCCGCCAATGCCGTTCCGCTGTGAGAAACATTCTACATCCTCTCTCTCACTCGCCCATCTTTATCAAATCGAAAGCTGCCCCCGAGCGCCGGCTCTACTGGAAAGCGCGCATCCACCGCCCGCTCCAAGCTTGCTCGATCGCTTTGCTCGCCATCTGGCGAGAGCCAAAGGTGAACCCTCGAGGGCAGCAAGTATATCTCGCGAGTCGGGCGAACTGTTACCAGACCCGTTGCAGAAATACTGTAAGTACCAGTGCAAATAATCCTTGAAGCCCTCGGCCGATAAGCGCCAGTCGGATTTGCTATTTATTCTCGTTATTGTCGTGAGACAAACACTTTTCCTAGATCCGCGCCGATCAACGAGAACTCTGCCGCTAACTCTCCATCTGACACTCTCGTTCACTCGGTAAGCAGATTTGCTGCAGCGTCACGGGTCGGTTCTCATCCAAGAGTTCCTCCTCTCACTCGTCTCAATGGGACTCGCCAAACTAGAGTCTAGATGTGTCGCCTTCCCTAGTCGAAAGAAGCCATCGACGCTTCACACGATTACTGTTTGAACCCTCCTAAAATCAGTCAAAAGCTCAACCCCAGGAACAGTTGCGCCTTACATGTATTATCGCGTATTGTGAGCAAGCTTGAGTATTTCGTCGCTTGGGGCTGTTGCACGCCCTCACTGTCCATTCAAACTTGGTTGAGTTTCGCAGACTTTCACGTTCCACTACTGAAAACTTGACTCGAGGGTAACATTTTTCATCTCATAAGACTCTTAGGTTCGCATAGAACCTCTAAATTCTAGTTTAGATAGCAGCGTCTCGTGTATCAACGACGCTATGACGAGGACACAAGATGTGAGCCCCGATACTCGAAGGTCCAGCCAACTAATTTAATAAAAAGGATCAGTACGTGGCAGAGTTTCTCCAGGAGCAAATTCCATAGTTTGTGGACTTCTGGCTCCCATCGAGGGCCCTATTCATTTGCATCATGAGAGTACCGTTCAACAAAAGGCCGTTTTTCGGTGGCTAGTCTGCCACAAGATATCAACACATCTTGGTTGGCTTGTCTGTAAGCCCCCTATTAAAGGGGACTTGTTTGGCTCTAATTTCATCATCTCCGTTCATTCAGTCCATGGGAACAGTAGAATGAATAAAACAAGTGGAGAATGTCAATCGTTTACTTGCTCGAATTGACCAATCGCTTTTATTATCTGCCTGGTCTCATCCAACACGCGCTAATCATTTCGAAGATCGTCCGAAACAGGAGACTCACTTTAAGTTTGTCCTTTTGTGCCTCAGTTCGGATCCGCACCTTCAGCTTATTTTGATACTGATCAAGTCGTTTCCATCCTGATTATGATCGTTAACGCTTACATGAACCTTCCTTGCATTTTTCACCACGTGGTGTAGTTCTGAGATCTGATTTATTATTCTTCTTTCCACCTCGTGCTTGATGGATCTCGCACCGTAATGTATGTCGTAGCCCTTGCAAATGACTTCCACTACTTTATCGTCCCATGACATCTCGATAGAGTTTCTCTTTTTAGCTCTAGAGGCCCAAAATTCCAACTCTTTAACGACAAGCTGTCTTAACTCGCTTGGCGAGAACGGAAGGAAATATACCATCTCGTTGATTCTGCCGAGGAATTCATCACGTTGAAAGTGTGCTTTGAGCACTGGTCTAACAATTGTATCTTTAAACTTTCGAGAAATTGTCACCTGCTCCTCGTATCCGTCATCAGTATCACCCGTGATTTTGTTGACCATTTTGCTAAGACGATTCTCAAGCTTGGCCTCTCTAAAAAGCTGTTGCTCTGCTCTCAGTTGCATTGCATGCTCTGCGATCGCTTCACTAGCCAAATTTGACGTCATTATAAATATTGCATCCTTACATTCGATTGTTTTTCCTTTACCATCGGTCAGTCGTCCCTCGTCAAACAACTGCAGTAAAACAGTCAGTACGTCGGGATGTGCCTTCTCAACTTCATCGAATAAAACCACAGCATTCTTGCATTTCTTGAGCGCATCTGTCAGCTGACCTCCCTCTTGGTGACCAACATATCCCGGCGGCGATCCGATCATACGAGCTACGGAATGTTTCTCTTGATACTCTGACATGTCCAACCTTATGAAAGCATCTTTGTTATCTTTGTGTAGATACTTCGCAACCTGCTTTGCTAGTTCAGTCTTTCCGATGCCAGAGGATCCGAGGAATAAGAATACTAGGGGATGATCCTCGTCAAACCATCCGTTCTCTTTGCGTCTTATTGTTGCTGCAACCATTGAGATTGCAGCATCTTGTCCGACTAGATGTTCCTTGATACGTTTCTCAAGAGGATACTTGCGTCTTTCCTCCTCTTCTAGCTCTTTCTCGCGTCTAATGAATTCCTCCTCGAATCTTGACAGATATTTAGAAACAATAGGATCGTGGGCAAAATTGACGGGTTTCAAACCTCTATCATTCTTTAAAGTAGGGTTTGCACCATGCTTAACTAACACCCTGATGGTATCCATATCATTGGCTAGCGCTGCATAGTGCAGTGCTGTGCAACCCTGGAAATTGTCCCATACTAGTTCAGGTTGAAATTCGAGGGCGCGAACACGAGAGATTATCATGGGATCTATATTGAGTCGTTCCGATAGTATAAGTGGCTGATTGAACATGTCGACGTCGTTAACTCTGGCTCCGGCTTGTAGGAGCAGCTCGCAGATGTTTGCTCGCCCATTAAATGCTGCAATATGAAGTAGTTGCCAGCCCATCCTTCGCCGGGCATTAATATCGTGTGGTGTACATTTTCTGATGATTACTCTAGCTCTTTGCTCATCACCCTCAAGTACTGCCTGATGGAGATCTTCAATGAGATGAGGATTGTCTAAGTTTGGAGGTTCATCGGAGTTGTTATATGAGATTATTCCTGAGGCCGCTAGAGTCGTTGCTCCAAGGACACTGATGAGATTGTTACGGTTTGGGGGGGATTTCCGTTTTTCGTCTCGTCCATCATCGTCATTCTGACTTGTCTCGCCAGGTGACAATCTTTGTTGCGGTCGGTATTTCGTGACCCGGGGCCCGATTCTCTCGTTTGCATGCTGCAACAGCGAACTCGCACTCCTTGAGGATAGAACGCGAGAAATGGGAGTTTTATTAGAAAACAACCTGACTAGCATAACTAGATTGGCCTTATTCCAAAATTTCGACAATTTTAAATAATATATCGCGCTTCTTCATGCCAAGAACAAATAGAAGCATTCACATTATATAATGTACCGAAAACGACTAAAATAAATAAAACAATCAAGATTAGGACGCAGCACTGAACCATCCTCGCTGGTGAGCGTCAAGTTTAGAGGTATACCCTACGGTCATTGCAAGAAAAATAATACTGCATTGTAACCCACGATATACTTTGATTTCTAGTCTTACTCTACATTCGTCCATCACAGTATCTGCGACCTGAGGTTCAGTCAACCGTCCGGAACTAATTAGAATCAAAACAACATGTTTAATCAACTACAAAACACTGTCGCATTTGTTACAGGTGGAGGGTCCGGCTTGGGCCAGGGAACTGTTCGTAGATTAATCGAGCAAGGAATCAAGGGAGTTGTCTCCTTCGATCTCCGCAGAGGTGATTATACCCACCAAAAGTTGGTGAGCATTGAAGGCGATGTTACAAAAGAGGCGGATGTGACTCAAGCCTTGGATCAATGTGAAAAAAAGTTTGGGTTGATCAGTGCGGTCATCAATTGCGCAGGAATTGGGTACGCGGCCAGAATTTACGATCATCGAAAGGGAAATATTCACCCTCTCGACCAATTCAAGAGGGTCTTGGAAGTCAACACCGTTGGCACCTTCAACGTTGCTCGTTTAGCCGCACCTCATTTGGTCAAGAACGAGATGGTTGCCGGCCAAAGGGGAGTTATTGTAATGACATCATCTGTTGCCTCTTACGATGCTCAAGTTGGTCAGGCTGCTTATGCCGCTAGTAAGGGTGCTGTAAACGGCATGACACTCGCGATTGCCCGAGATCTTTCAACTGTTGGAGTTAGGTGTGTCACTATTGCACCAGGTCTGTTTGACACGCCCCTACTGCAGGGTTTGCCCGATAAGGTCAGGGTTCAACTGGCTAAAACTGTCCCTTGTCCGGCTCGACTTGGTGACCCCCTCGAATACGGGCACCTAGTTCAAACAATCATCGAAAATCCAATGCTCAACGGTGAAATCATTCGTCTCGATGGTGCCCTGAGAATGCAGCCTTGAACATTGTTTGAGGCAATGTCAGTATAAAATTATATACCCTCCAGATCGGGAGACCAATCATTTATTCCAGCTATCCACAGAGTAGAGCTCATCCTCAGAATCTGAGGCTTGAACTTCTTGTAAGCTCGTAAACTTGACACTCTTGGTCGGTCGTTTCATGAATCGAGTGCCCTCATCGTCGTCATCATCGCCGTCCAGCTCATCGCCAGTTGTAGTGGCGAGACGTGAGAAACCGAACCTATGGGGATAACGTTTGCTATCTGACAAACCAAACATGTAAATCAGTAGCACGATACCAGGTAAAACAATTATAAAGCACAAGGCTAACAAATACTTAGTATCTTGATATTTTGGTGAGAGTTTCGAGCCATCGACTATGAGAGAAGAGTTATATCTGCCTCGAGAAGTCTGCTGCCTCGTTTCTGTCTGCAATGAACCATCATTTTCGGATCTGGAATCAGCAATCTCGAGATTATCCTGCTCAGTGGCGTGCTCGTGAGGATCGCTTGATGGGTAGCTGTCGAGGGCTTCCACTACATTAGCCGAAAGATCCTTTGGACCACTGTTCAACGAAAAATCAACCCTATGCGCAGGCGATCCATACTTTCCAACCGTCACTGTTCGATGGGCGGTCCTGAAGCCTTCTTTAGATACAGACACAAAATACTCTCCTGGTAGAAGGATCCGCCAGTAGTCGCCTGTTTCTACCGAATGCACATCATGGTCGATACCCCTCACATGTATTGTTGCGTTTGCCAGAGGTCTTCCGCGATCTGTTACTATACCGTATATACCCCGATGTGTTTCTAATATATACATTATCAAGGGTTTCTTGTTATCTGACCAGTATCGGGGCAAATCTTTTGCAAGTGGGAATTTGGTGCACCCCAACTCTACTGTGATACTCATACAATTGGTATTAAGGTAAACCCAATCTTGAATACCGCCATACAGTACATACCATTGAGCTCCGTTTGTGATCCCGTCTTTAAATCGTTCATTCAATAAGTTAGCTCGATCACTTCCGCAAATATCATAACAATGCTCGCCTTTGCTCATTGTAGGGTGGTTAGTTGCATATGTTTTCGCTAGATTTACAAACAATCTATCATCAGGTGCCGCTTCATACTTTCCGCTAAGCTTTTTCTTGTTGCCATCGAACGGATAGTTAGCCACAAGAGATCCTCCATGAAGATTAGCACCTAAAGCAAACGGAAACTTCAGAGACCAATTCATTACTGCTTCGACTTCCGGTTGGAGGTAGTAATTGTCGAGATTCTGTCCGAAACGATCAGGGAAATTACGATTTAAATCATAGTTTTCCGCATTCGGTCGACCTAACTCAGAGTCACAGTCGCCCTCTTTAGAATTTTCATATCCGTCCGGATTCATCGAGGGCAGAAGATGGATTCTCGTAGAGTTGATTAAAGCGGTAACCAACTCGTTATATCCATAGTTTTCCAGAAACAGCTTCGCAAGATGCAACACAAGTTCTCGGCCAACTACCTCGTTACCGTGCATATTTGCAATGTATCGGAATTCCGGCTTGAGTATCTGGTGGTGTCCAGGTTCGTCGCTGATCTCCAAAACCCACAGTTCTCTACCTTCAACACTGGTCCCTATTGAGTAGAGTCTGGATATTTTAGGATATTGACTCGCCAACGTCTTGAGTACTTTGGTCATATCGCTGTAGTTGTGATGCTTTTGGAGATCTGTAGGAGTTCTAAAATCTAACCTTGCAATCTGTTTATCGACGTTCTCAAAAAGCGCCGCCGGCTTAGGTGTTGGTGAAATGACAATCTTGTCAATCTGTTTGTCCTTCTTATCAGTTGGAATGTCGCTATTCGGATCGGATTGAGCGCTGGTTGTCTTGATGGAGTCTGGACCGATAGGTTCTAATGTTATGTTGATAACAACTGGTAAAGCCAATCCGGTCTTATGATCGAGATCCGAGCTTGAGACTTCGATTGGCGATGAACTCTTGTACCCATCAGCTTCGGCATGTATGTTGAATTTGCGACCTGGTTCGAGCATTCTCCAGAAACCACCGTTATCAAATGTGGTTACTTTCTTATCTAGACCATCTACAATGATTCTGGCCCTTGAGACGGGTTTCTTGCTCGATCGATCAATAACCTTGCCAGTAACACCGAGATTGACACTCCCTATGAGAGCAAAAAGAGAATTGGCATGGAGTAGCCAGTTCTCTTCAAGACGGCTACGATCTGGATACTTACAGCAACTAAGGTAGACATTGATCGGAAAGGCGTTTGTGAATCTATAGAGGAAATCGTTCAAAGTCCCGTAGGTCGAGCCAAGTTGGGCACCGTCGACAACAGTTATATTGCTAGCCGTTGGGGTACAGTTGCTGTAGATTGGATTTGGTTGATACTTGTAGTAGACACGATTTCCGATGAACTCGAACAATGGTTTGTCTGTGGCAGCATTCGAGGAAGCCGATGATCCAGAGCTCATGTAGGTATGCTCTGTCATCTGATCGGGCAGCTCGTCGAAGGGATACGTCACACCAGTCAATCCGGTTCTAAGAGTAGCAAACATCGCCACTCTCTTGCCTTCAATAACTAACCAATCGAGGAGATTCTTTGTTTCTGGCTGGAGCTTATTACTGGCGAGAACTGCACTGATGTCATTGTAATTATGGAATTTGAAGTCCGTATCGAGATCTACATTCGCCAAATTATTCCTACCGCTTCTGATTTTGGCTGAGTAACAATCTCCCTCCTTTGCACGCTGAAACCCATCCGGATTCAGAGTAGGAATCAAGTATATATCCACAGAATCAAGAAGGTCCCTCACTTTCACATCCTGTTGGCCATTATATCGCTCGAGTAAGAAGGCTCCAATATATAGAGCTAGCTCGTGACCAATCGTGTGATCGCCGTGGATACCTCCGAGCAAAACAAAGCTAGGTCTCAGCAAGTGATTGAATGTTCTTTTCGTTGTGATTTTCAGTCCGAGTATGGGGTTTTTGCCAACACTTGTGCCAACAATGAAGGATTCTGCCTCATTCGGATAGCTCTGGATAAGTCTATTAATTGCAGCAGAGAGAGATTCGGTGGTGTTATGGTAACCATGTTCGAGAAGTACCTTTACCTCGCTCGATAACAACTCTTCGCGAGAAAATATAGTATCAGTCGACTCTGACGCTCCCATGGACGATGAAGCTAGTGGGCCCCGTCTTATCCGGGTTCTCGCATCCTCCGCTCTACAACAGGTTGGACTCGATAGGGGGTGCGATGCGAGTAAGATTAATAGGATAAGTGTTTCCATAGGCCTCAACCATCGGGAATGTATCACAAAAATTTTGTTGGGAAAAGATGAAGCGAGCGTGCCACTATCATCCTGATTCGTTAGATATTTGTTTCTGGGAACTGAACGCCCTCGGTGTCCGGCGTGGGCCTCGGTGGGTATACCGATCAAGCTAGGCACCTTCATTATCGATTCCGTCAAAACTATCCAAGAAATTCTTATCCTTGTTGATCATGGACCTCTCGTAGTAGGAGATCTTCCTTTCTAAGTTACCTCAAGATTTGTCGAATTGATTTTCATGACGAGAATCCGCATCATTAGCAGCAGCAGATTCTGGGCCTCTCGGAAATTCACCTGCTCGACATCATAACATGATTGCACAAATGACAGCTCTATGGCGGTAGTATTGATGGCCGCAGCTGCTCGAAGGAATAGTTTCGAATATTGAAGGGAAGTTTAGAGTTGGATATCATGAGCCGATTAATATATTTCGGTGGTTTAAAAACAACAAATTCAATTTAAATCTCGGAAGGATCTTAATGTAATATTGCACAGTATATTGCCCGAGACAAAACGGGTGTCTCAGATTAAATACATTGGAAGAGAGCTGGATAAATACGAGCCAAGATTCACTTTTTAAGAGGATGAAACAAGCTCAAAATCGATCCTAGCAGTGGGGGGAGAACTCTCGTCAGGTGCTTCACGGCGGCGAGCTGACAGCTGTTTGCTCCATTACGGCCATTGTATCACTTGTGCGGCCCAACCTACAGGTTTCGGGGCACATGAACGACTGTTTGAGTTGGCCTCACTGCGGGTGCTTCTGCCAACTCGATGAAAAGGTCTCGTCTTATCTAATCTCATTGGGGCTCTTTGCTTCAGTCTAAAATCTAGAGCAAAGAGCCAGATCAAGAGGCACGCAGTCATGCTGGATAGTTTAGTTCCATTTGCCGCCATCGTGACAACAAAACTCGGATGAGTCCTGATTCTGTCTGTTTGTTACGACCTCAGAGGACCTAAAATTGTTCACAGATTAGCGGGCCAATTAGCGACAAAGATCCGCTCGGTCTAACAATTTCCTATCGGATAGCTAAATGGTATTCTATCCGATTGTTTGTTTGCATCTTTTGCAAGCGCTCCAGTGCTTTCGTCGAGCTCCAGGCTGGCCCATCGGCGGTGCTCGTCAGCTTGGCTCACCTCGTGGTGACTCCTCGAGATTAGGATCTAGCGTGCTGATCGTCTCGTATCACATGACTTGCAAGCACCGGACTCGAGCAGAGCAAACATCGCCAACAATGGACGGGTAGTTCGAGATGAACTGGCGTTAAATCAGTGGAGAATCTAGAACCCTCCGTTGTTTGCGCTCTCATGGCCCCTCCAGGTTGGGCGCCATGAGCGAGGACGGAGGAGTCCGAGACTCGGCCATTAATCTACGGTGTTTGGGACACCACGAAGGTGGCCAAGAGCCGACACGAGAAGCTGGAACGAGGTTTCGGGTGCGAGGGGTCCTCAAACTAACGGAAGCGACTCGCTTGAGGGTTTGTGTGCCAAATTGGCCGCCTTTAGACGCTCGTCGGCCAGGCGACCGTGGAGTTGTCAGCCTCCGTCGGACGGAAGCGAGCACAAGATTCATTGGCGTTCGTGTTGCGGCCTATTGTGTGGCTGAAGTGGCAGCTTGCTTGCTGCCTTTCTACCCGATGGGGCAACTCACAGAGGGGCCGGCGCTTGTGTTAGTTGGTCCAGGCTGACAAATGGACAGGCGGCTGTTTGGCATGAGAACAAACGCCCTCTTGCTAACAATCAGTGGGTTGCGGAGCCTGTTGAGTCTGCTGTTGGGCCAAGTTTGGGAGCGCAAGCGGGAGGGATGAGGAGTGTTCGATAGTGCAACGGCATTGCGGCCGTGTTTCAACGGATGGCTTAGACTCCGTTGGCCAGAGCGGCGGCAGGAGCGGCGACGGCGGCGGCGGCAAGTGCTTTGCCTGCGGAGGCTTGGTCTGGCTAAAATCGGGCGGACGAGCGTCATGCACGCTGCCACTTGGCGCAGAGTCAAGCCGCTGCAAACTGGATGAGTCGATGACCTCACAGTGCGAGAGAGAGAGAG
>Ga0209372_1000308_pt1 | contig 28743 bp, 21 predicted proteins | sample AgamicAtPe_FD_187170 | JGI IMG/M metagenome (GOLD analysis project Ga0209372, IMG submission 187170) | Agave microbial communities from Guanajuato, Mexico - At.P.e (SPAdes) (version 2) | ecosystem: Host-associated > Plants > Phyllosphere > Phylloplane/Leaf | place: Guanajuato, Mexico | collected... | reverse complement strand
ACCATGAGGTTAGATACATTGTTGTTCGTTTCTTTTAGCACCCGAGAATACCCAAGACGTGTGCTTCGAGAATTTTAGCGGGACGTTACCTCCTGATGATTTGGAACTAACATTCTTATCGAGATGTCTCTTCCACTTAGTAAGAGCAGGATTTAATGCTTCAGCATTGATATGGGCCGAAAACTATCACGAAATTACCCTAATAACTCAGCAAATTTAGATTTTGCCGTAACCACTAGGAGATGACAGATTTCCCTCTACATTGGCCCAAAAGCAATTCCGAATGTGTTAATTTCCCGAGCACCACTCATCAAAGATGCCTCGACAGTATGAATGATGGGAGGGTGTCAGTTCCTCTCTTTTGTATCGATACGTTGTGCTTTCGACCTCCTCAATCCAGTCATACAATCGCAAATGTGGCTCAACCGCCCTACTTTTTTGTAACTATCTTTTGAGTGGTTCAAGAGAACAGAATCTTGTTGATGACTGGTGGGTCCTACAACACGTTAGTATCACAAGCAGGTTTAGAACTCAGTTGCAACGCCATTGCACTCAAAATTGACCGATCATTGTCAACCATCTCGATGAGTATGTTCATTTGAGATATATTGACGGCCGGCTCGATACATGAGACGATTTTGCTTCATCGTTAGAGAAGGACCTGCTGATTAAACCCGTTGTGTTCAAAGATTCACGAAGGGTAGCTAATGGTAGTATTTATTTCTGTAACGGGTCTGCATTTTACTTTTGGTTTTGAGTTCCGCAGAGTCTCAGTTCGCCAAGTCCAAAAATGAATTGGCTCGTTCAGAGGATAAGCACGTGCACGTCACATCACTCGGGCCAATTGATGTTTATTTGAATCTTAATCCTTAATACGATGGGGATAAGCCTGACCTCGAAGACAGACTCTTTTTTTATATCATTTCAATATCAACTCCAAGACTCAAAATGATCGCTTTACAGGGACGAGTGGGTAAAAAAATATGCAGAGTATTCACCTGGCAAACTTGTTCGCTCGGATCGAAGGGCAGGCGCCACAGTTCCATGTTTGCATGGAAGGTAGAAGACTCTCTGAATAATCCGGATCTTTGTATCAGGGACAAGCTCAAATTCACGAATGCCAAGATACCAACTATTGCCTCACCCTCGGATGTTCTAGTCAAGGTTCACTCAACCAGCATAAACCCTCTCGATTTACGGATGGTCTACGGATACGGTCGTAGAGTTTTAGATTTGCTCGATCTCGCTACGAACCACGAGCCAAGAATAACAAACGACAGGTACCCACTTACTCTTGGCCGGGACTTTTCAGGACAAGTTGTCGCTACAGGACCATGCTGTGGCGATTACAAGGCCGGTGATCTGGTGTTTGGCGTTGTAGAGCCACAGAGGTCTGGCGCACATGCCCAATTTGTGACAGTTCCTTCACATAGTGTGAGTTATCATTCTCTGGAACTGCTCTCCAACATTTAAAATCTCGGAGCCTAATTGTCTGCTACTCTTGTTCAATCTAGTTGACGAAAAAACCGACGAATCTCAGCCACCAACAAGCTGCTTCAATACCTTTTGTAGCACTCACTGCCTATTCAGCTCTTTGCACATTTGGCAATCTGTCGCGCAACGGATGCGAGGGGAAACGAATCTTAGTACTTGGTGGATCTGGTGGTGTTGGTTCATTTGCTATTCAACTACTCAAGCTTTGGAGTGCTAATGTAGTAGCCACTTGTTCAGAGGAAAAAATGGGGTGGTTAGAAGATACCCTCTTCGTTGACCAGGCTGTTTGTTACCAGGATTCTTCTAAGTTGAACTCTCTGGAAGGAAAGTTTGATTTTGTGCTAGATTGTGGTGCCTATGATCAGACATTTCGTTCACATAGTGAGATTGTTGCAGATTCCCTGAGATTCTTGAAACCTCTGAGCAAATCTGTCTATGTCACTCTATCACCACCAATACTGGCGAACACTGACAAGTACGGAATTTTCATTGGCTCAGCAACTACCGCCCTGGAGGCTGCTTATGATACTTATAGGGGGCTCAGAGATTTTAACAGTGCCAGATGGGCAGTATTCCTACCAAACAAGAGGGCCCTCGACTATGTTGCCAGACTGCTGGAAGATGAGGCAATCACACCACAGGTCGACTCAATCCACAGTTTCAGCTCCATGCCCAGCGCTTACGAGCAACTACAGAGTGGCAAAGCTAAAGGAAAAGTAGTTGTGGATGTAACAAAGCTTGACCTGGATCAACTGGCGCTCGACTCAAACAATGACAAAAGTGAGAGTGTTGTGGAATCGCCGGCATAAAATAAATATACTAATGCCGAGTTTTACTCTTACCTGGTGGTGCGTCCATTACAGGGCTCAGGATGACCGTATACAGACTCAGTTCTGCTGAGTTATGAGCTCAGCGAATTTTCGTTTCGAATCACAACTTTGTCTGCTAGAACATCTAACGCCACAACTAACCTAGAATCGTTCTTAGTCAATTAAGAGGGCTTCAATTGAGCCCTCTATTGGTGTTTGATCACAATTTGTAGTTTCAAGATGCATCCGCCAAGACAAACACCTGGAAGAGTATGGGAAGATCGACTCAAAGCATCCTCCTCAGCGATGCGAATTCGTCAGCTACAGGTTTACGTGTTGTTTTAGCCTACCTATTGATCATATCCCAATCTACAATAGGTGAGTGTCATAAACATATCGATACGAGTAAATACCTATCTCTGACAGAATTTTATCCTATCTAACTCAAGCGGATGCTACAAAATGCCATATGTGCCTCTTCCACTTGGCTCATTGCACAAATCCTCTTGATTGCTATAACCAACCAGACACCTGCAGCAACACAAACTTTAGCCCAGTTCTTTCTCAAACGGTCGATTGCGAGTTTGGTTGCGAGCAATATGTCATCACAGATGCAACCGGCTCCATGGTCGTCTGGCGCCGAGGTTGCGCAACTGAAGGTTCCCCCAAGAGCTCGTACATATGTTTTAGTCGCAATATATATTTCCTAAGACACGAACAATGTTGGTGCCACTCAGACTATTGCAACTCATCAACACATCCTGTTCTGGTCAAGCTACTTCTTGTGCCCACTCTGTTCTTATTGGTTCTTTACAGTAAATTATTCTGCATAGTTGGCCGATTGTTGTAAACAAGGCAACCAGGTCATTAATTTATCGTTCCAACTTGATTGGCTTGAACTTTGCATGTATCTTCATCTACGTTGTCATGGGCGACCATTGTTCACATCTGTAACGTATTTGACTGTCCTTTTCGTTGATTCTCGAAATCAGTTTACGTGCACTTGCCCCCCTCTCCGATAAGGTTTTCAAAAGTTAGCTTCAAGCAATTCAAGTTTGCAAGGATAATCTATGGATGAGTATGAAACTTTGAAACGAATTGGTGATGGCACCTTCGGAACTGTCTTCTTGTGTAAAAGACGAGGTGTAAATCCACACGTCGGGGCGACTCAGAGTCCCAATACATCAAGTTTGGTGGCTATAAAGCGGATGAAAATGGCGTACTCCAGTTGGAATGATTGTATGAGCCTTAGAGAAGTTAAAGCTCTTAAAAAGTTGAACCACAAAAACGTCATTATCTTGAAAGAGGTTGTCCGAGAGAACAACAGTCTGTATCTAGTTTTCGAACATATGGAGGAGAATCTCCACCAATTGATACGCAAGCAGACAGTTCCGTTTCCAGAATCTACCATCAGACAGATAGTTGTTCAACTTCTCGAAGGTCTGGCTCATATACATGGACACGGTTTCTTCCATCGCGACATAAAACCTGAGAACTTACTATGCCAGAATGGTGCAAAATTGATTAAGATTGCGGACTTCGGCCTAACAAGAGAGATAGACAGCCAACCACCGTACACTGATTACGTGTCCACTCGATGGTATAGAGCTCCAGAGCTGTTGCTACACTCAACGGCTTACAGTTGGACAGTTGATATATGGGCAGTCGGTTGCATCGTAGGCGAGTTGTATACTCTCAGGCCAATGTTTCCTGGGATGAGTGAAATCGACCAAATCTATAAAATATGTCAGGTTCTAGGGCCACCGAACGCCATTTCCTGGCCAGATGGCCAGAGACTGGCGTCTTTGCTTAGACTCAACTTCCCGAAGATAGTGCCACTAAGCTTGAACAATCTCCTCGAGGGATGTACAGACATGGGATCAGATTTTATCAAAACTATATTAAGATGGGTCCCTAGTGAGAGACCAAGCGCTGGTGAATTGCTAGTCGATAGATATTTCAGGCGATAAATATTGCACGTAATTTCGAAGCAAACTAGTATTTGACAGCGGTCAGTGGCAATTAAGTTATTTTTCTCTATAATTTTAATTGAATGTATGCTCAGCCTTATAAACTCAACGATCTTAAGAGGGTTTGACTTATGGTGTTCAATCGAAAGATTGCGACTAATGCGGTGTTATATCATGTTTGAGACATCATAGACGAAGTCTCAAGATTCTTGAGCAATTGGTTGAGCCAATTCTTAGTTGACTTATCATCACGTAGGCCGTTGGCAAATGTACTATCTCTAAGTTCAACAGGCAGGCATTGTTTTAGAGCCTCACGTGCTCTGGGGTTGTCACTTAATCTCAAATAGCAACGTATAACGTGTTTCAGTAAACGTGGTGATTTCGAGTCGTTCGGTTCTCTGGCCAGGGCAATTACCATATTGCCGAGAATTGAGGCAACATGATGGAATCGTTCAAAAGTTCGACAGATATAAGACAAACCAGTTTCGTCCAATAGAATCTTTTGCAAGATGAACGTTGCTACTGTCTTACTTAGCTCGCTACCACTTTCCATGATACTTAGACATAGTGGTATGATTTCAGTTGAAAGCAGAAAGTTTATCACTTGAGCTTCGTCTGTCTTAACTAAAGCGCCGATTACACCCAATGAGGTCAGTCTGAGATACTCGAATGGACGAGTTTTTGAGGCTGTTGTATGGAGGATGGGGTACAAATAGAGAGGTATATTGGCTTCCAAGAGTGACGATCTAGTTTCAGGATGGGAGGCTATACATTGCAGCAGGGCTAAAGCGTTACAGGCTCGATTCGATTGGTGGGCCGATAGAAGCGGTGGGTTCAAGGTTGGATAAACGTTTGTTATTTCTTGTAACAAGGTGGATATGACACCGTACGAATGCCACAACATGATGGCTAGATCGGGGACAACCTCTCGTTTCTTGCTCAACTCTAAGAGCGCGTTTTCCCTGGTTTCTGGCTTCAGTAGCTCCTGTATCCATTTATGCACGAACTGATAGTGCATACTGCTTGGATTACTGGAGTCCTTGGATTGCTGCTGTTGTTGCTGCTGTTGCGATTGTGCTTGAGGGTCTGGTGAAGCGGCTTCCATGGTGAAATAACTAGAGACTGAGAATTGAGATTGCTACAACACTAATTGGCTCAGGAATAAAATATGAGTGGTCATGAGTGATTGATATGAGTCTAGACTACATGTACACTTTTTGACCCTCAGTTTTTCTCTGATCATGAATTTTCGAATAGGTAAATTCTCTTCTGTATTTGCTCCGAGTAGAGGATCGTTATGACAAGAAAGCAAAACGGGATTTCACTCGGAAAGCATATCCTTACGTCAAGAATTGCGAGTGCTTCCGTAGAGGAACACAGACTACCAAATTTCATCAATGCTGAATTGGGTATTCAGCAGACTTCCACCAGATTCGAGCCAGGAACGGTCGATGCGAGACTGTAGAAAATTGGCGCGGAATCTTTGAAAACGGGGTTTTTCGACAATTCGATTTGTTTGTTCTTGGTTTCTTGGACCAGAGAGCTGCCACCGCGATCTCCTCTCGCAACCACTAGATGTCGTGCATGAAGTTAACAACATGAACTTCATTCTGGTGCGCAGCTGTAGTCTTCAAGCGAAAACGCTAGCCTAGCTGGGATTTCTTCACGCAATAGGCGAGCGGACGAGCCGGGCAGGTTGAGCGACGGCATGTCCATTGCGATCAGCATGCTATACTTCTCGCCTCTTTGCAACATTCGTCAATACATCTTTGATACAGTCACCGACTCATGCCTCTATGAATTGAAAAAATCATATCCTTTTATTCTATATTCATATGATGGATACAACGGCGGACGATAATTTCTTCATTGAGGAGCCTCAAAAATTGCGGAACAATTTTTTCAATAAAGATAAGTCAATCCAGATGGTGGAATTATTGGCCCACAAGCACCATGATACCAACAAAAGGATCCAGCTCAATCGAATTCAGCCGTGTCGGCTCACCTACAACAAGAAACTACAACAACTACAGCAACTCCAGCAACACAAAGCTATGCCAAAATCATACATAGCGAGGCTAGAGATCCTATGCCAAGCTACTTATAATACCGACGATATTAGTGTTGCGGGACGTGCTGTAGATACGTTAGTGAGTGCTTCAAAGAGTGGTTGCTGCTTCCTAGAAAGGTATATAGTTATGCTACTGAACTTTTGCACAAAGAAATATTCTCTGGCAGATGACCCAATGAAAATTAAAGTTGATGAGCTCTTGAATAGAGTTCTAATTGTTGATTTTGATAGGCAACAACTGACTGAGAATCTCAGAAGGCCTGAGTATAAGTTGAATTCAATTGAACACATAATCCAATTGCTTCGAAGAGTCCAAGATATGTTGGATTACAGAGAGCAGAAAGCCATTGACTGGTTAACTGTAATCTTAGATGCCTATCTGGTTGAATTAGCAACAACAGATGAAGCTGTAGATGTCATAGACCAAATAAGTGCCCACATAAACTTCCAATGTGCATTATTGCGAGAGGCAGAGAGCACCAAGAGTTTGTTAAAATGTACCGTGGAACAAATGGACGCCAATAGTAGCCGCGACAAGATGAGTTCATCGGTTATCAAGGGTGATCAATTTAGGCCCTGCTATGCCATCGAACGTATAGAAATCTGATTAAATTCAACGTAAAATAACGTCATTCTTGTTTATCTGTGATCTATTTCGGCAATCTTTCGAAAGTTGATTCCGATGGCACGGTTTTAGTTTTGCTACAAGCGACCGATAGTATAATCGGAGAATTTTGTGTACATAACGTCTGAGGTTACGGACTCATCTGCGCGAATTGTTCACATGGTTTTGACTTTCATCTGCTTTACCCTCATCTTATTCTTTTTAAGCTCTCTCTTAGCTTCCTTCTTTTCCCATCTTCTCTGTTTCTCGGGATCATCTTCGTTGTAAATACGTTCCTTCTCTTTACGTCTCTCTTCTTCCTTCTTCGCCTGAGCTGCCTCCTGGCGCTGGGTAAATTGTGTCTTTTGTATGATATCTGTAACCTTGTTGCGATTCCTCTCACTCTTTAACTTGCTATCTTTAGCGAGTTTGAATCTTCTGAGTCTATCTAGAAGTGAGAGAGCGAAGAAGATAAACTCAAAACTATCTTCAGTTCTCTTTGGAAAGGCGAATGAAAACCTAGCCATTCTTCTCGCTTTGTCCAATCTCTGAGCCGGTTGCAAATCATCCGAATTTAAAGTTGAGTATTTATCAGTGATATGAATGTAGTTGATAGACCTCTCGTACTTTCCTAGGAAAGATATTGTCTCTCTATCTAATATAAACGAGGCGACATCATTCAACTCACTCATCACGAATAATCGATCTATGTTGTGTCCGTACTGCGAAAGAGGCTTTCGTTTCGGACAGAATGTATTGATGTCGACCATATCACGGGCTAGTTTTGCTGCCACGGTCTTGTTCGCCAGGCAGAAGACAAAGTTTTCGTAGCCAGTCTGAGATAGAAGAAAATGCAAATTCAGATTGTCTTGTGTGGTTTTGATCAGAGTTAGCGCCATACTGAATATATCCTGACGCTTCAATAAGTTTAGTTCAATCAAGAGACCGTCTAAACCTATTCTACCTGAGTTCCATATTGTGAAAACCGAATCAGAGCTCTTGATTAGTCCCTTTTGCTTCTTAGATGACGCGTTTGAAATTGATTCATTTTCATTTGTCTTGGGCACATTATCCAAGATTTGTGAGCCGCCAACCAAAGCGAATTGGGGCTTGAGTTTATCTCTTGTTTGCTCATACCAGTTTTGTGCAAGATTACTGTTTTTCGAACTACCAATAAAGTAGTTGAGAAAATAAAGAACACTAGCAATTAGAAATGCGATTTCGACATAGTAGCTCTCAATCGAATAAAATTTCGGCAATGGGGCATTGACTAGTTTTAGATCAGGCTTCTTTTGGGCCTTATCTGGTTGTGCATTGTCCTCGATTTCGTCTATTTGCTTGTCATGAGATAAAATAGGGTCTCTCCTGACATCATCATGTTCTACGTTCAGTTTTGCCTTTGGAAGTGGGTTCTCTTCGTGCTGATCCCTCGCCAATTGTGGGCTGTCTTGGTTAGTCTCAATCGGTGGGAAATCGTCGAATTCAGCGAACTCGTCGTCATTACAAGAGGACTCAAGGATGTTTCTCGAGCATATCACAAAAACAACCGTTAACAATATTCTAATAAGCATGATATGTTGAGTGACTCAAATCATAGATTGCGATGATTATCGTATGGTTGGAATAACTGCTCGTCGATACAATTGTTGCATAAATTTCGGTCGGAGCTTTGGTGAGATTTCTTTTTGGCCGGTAAATAGACAAAATTATCACATGGCCGGTCTTGCTGGGCGAGGTCATTAGACCAATAGTACCCGGAAAAACCAAGCAAATTCGCATGTCGCTTCCCTCGATAGTAATGTGAGAAATTCCTCGTTGCGGCCAAAAGGGAGTGATACGAATCCCGCCTCTTGCTCGTGTTTTTTCGACCAAAACCAAGCACCATTGTGCCTTTTCTTCGCATGACACTCTATCACTCGACTCAAGATATATATCTGACGTGATTAGCACCAGAAAACCAAAGGCTCTGAGCCATGGTCCATTAATCTCAAGCGATACATTTGCGGAGGTAGACAGCTCGAGCCAAAGTGATAAGGTTGTAGATTACTATGCGAAAAATGATAGTCAGTCTGCTGTCGAACCTGATGCCAATCGAGCAAGAGTACAGATAGCGAAGATTTTGAAATCCCAGAATCGCGTCGAGCAAACTCAACAAACTGTTTTTAGTTCTAGTTTGCCGAAAGAGGAATAGATAAGAGCTAGCGAACATCTGAGGTGTTTCAGGTACTCTATAGAGATGTGAGACTGATCGCTTCACCTATCTAGCGATTGTGTGATAATTTTTGGCCTTGACTTTACTACTAAAAGAATGCAAAACCTCCTGCCAGTCGTCACGCTATTGACAATTATCGGGAGACTGGCCACAGTCTCCTGTAACTCGAAACTTGTACCACCCGTTGTGATCAACACGTGGAACTTTACCACTGCAAATGCCCGAGCTTGGCAAGAATTAGAGGCCGGGCATAGCGCCCTTGACGCTATAGAACATGGTTGTGGTCAGTGCGAGATCGATAGGTGCGATGGCACCGTTGGCTGGGGCGGATCTCCCTCTGAATCAGGTGAAACTTATCTCGATGCTATGATTATGGATGGTGAGACTTACGACGTAGGTGCAGTGGGTGGTCTCAGGCGAATCAAAGGAGCTATCGCAGTTGCTCGGCTGGTGCTAGAGCGGACTAATCACACTCTGTTGGTGGGTGATATGGCCACAGAGTTTGCCGTAAAGTTTGGATTCAAGGAGGAAAGTTTGACGAGTGTTGAATCAAAAACGATATACCAAAACTGGCTGCTCAATTCATGTCAGCCAAACTATTGGAGGAATGTTTCACCTAATCCAAGAACATCCTGTGGACCGTATCACATTGAACCATTATTTAAAAGCAGTTCCAACCAAAACCTAGCAAGTGTATACGCGATTGATTCGGATGGGGTCCCTTCTGACAAACCTAATCCGATTGTTGGCCACGATACAGTTGGCATGGTAGCTATGGATTCGTTAGGGCGTATAGCCTCTGGCACATCAACCAATGGTGCGCGCCACAAGGTGCAAGGTCGTGTGGGCGACTCGCCCATACCTGGCGCTGGCTCTTATGCAGCCAAAGAGGCTGGAGCAGCCGCTGCAACAGGCGATGGCGATTTCATAATGCGTTTCCTACTATCTTACCAAGCTGTAGAAAACCTTAGACGAGGTATGAGCGCAGCTGGAGCCGCATTGGACGTCATGCAACGTCTCACATTTAGAACCGGGCGACCCTTTCCGCAGGCAGCCGTCGTGGTCCTCGCCAAGGATGGTCATTATGGAGCTGCCTGTTGTGGCCTCGAGAAATTTCCCTTTGTAATTAGTGACGCGAATCATCAACTACAAACCAATGTGATCGACTGCTCCCTCTGATTTTCAACAGTCCCTACGCATATATATATATAGATATATACCCTTTAATTTTCACTACTAGACTAACTACCCTAAATTAAATTCCCATTCTCGGCATGACAGAAAATTTTCTAGCCTAATTCGGTGGTACTATTTCGTGGCACTTTGAAAACTTGATACTTCGGCATCGTTCATTGGGCCGGAAGTATTATTTTCATCATTGAAACCAACAAATTGCTGAAGAAACTTGTGTACCACTTAGGTCCCTCATAGGGCTCTACAAAGTCGGGGACCCTTTCATCTGGATTGGACGAGTTCAATCCGCCTGTTGTGGGGCTCATTTTCAACGGATCTGATACATTTGGTGCCGTTTTCGTACCATCCACTCTATACTCAGGCTGATTTCCCTTGCCGCCAGCTGAATTCATTGAGGTTTGTTTCTGACGCTTCACTCTTGGCATGAACCTCGATGTTGTTGGTAGGCTTAGATATGGAATTTCTTTTAAGTAGGTGAACCAGGAGGCTAGAACGTCCATGAAACCCCCAATGAAGCCCCCGTTCACCGACCTCGTGGATCGCTGATATCTGGCTGACTCGCCAACCCTAGCGTTTGCTCGTTGTACTATCTTCTTGAATGGATCATCTTGACGGTTTGCAAGACGGAAATTGTGCACTATTTCTGGTTCATTCAAAACCGCTAACAACCTCTCGGGATGATTCGTCATCACAGCATCCACTCCCATCATGAGCGACTCTCTCATTCTGTCATGCAAATCTATTGTCCAATGATAAACCTTTAGCGGGTAACCCTTCTCAGCATCGCGCTTAACTAAAGCCTTTGAAAGTCGTTCGAGATTGTAAAATGGGCTGAAGCAGTTGGTGTACCCATCGCCTTGCCAAATATTAAGATTGGTACCAAAGCGCCTCCACATTGATTCTATGGCTTGAATGTCGTCGTTCATGCCAACGTCGAATCCTATCCTACCCAGCAGATTTGTTGAATTGTTTTGCTCAAGATAGTGGAGAAAATTATTGATCAGCTCTGTATCAGTCACATGATTGACCGAGAGCACCAATCTTAGCAATCTCTTCGGCTTCGTTATGGTTCTGTTCGATATGGTTGAGTTTTCGTTCAGGAATTTTATCGATGCCTGCGAATCAAGGAATAGATTTCCGACGATTGATTTTGCCAACTCAACACCTGCCCGGCCCTTACTCTTCTGATCTAGGTAATCCAACTTGAGGTCTAAGAAGAGCAAGGATAGATTTTTGCCGATGCCTTCCTCGTCGTCTATGGCTATTTCGCGGACATAGTTAAGGTATTCGTTGAAGTCCTCTTGCTGGTGGCAGTGGCGCCAACAATCGCAAGGCGGCCCATGGTAAGTATACAATGGGTCTCCGTGCGTTCCGAACGTCACATCCACCTCTACGGCATTAGCACCCTTCCTATATCCAAATTCAATCGGGACGTCGCAGTCAATTTTCAATTTCATGCTGGGACAAGCTCGAAATTGTCCGTGTTACTCACCCAAGTCTATACTCCAGTTCTTTAATTGAGTTGACCATATGAGCTAGATTCCAAACTGGACGTCGATTGTCGTTGGAGAAACGTAGCTCGTGATCGATTAGTGGCTGCTTGTTGATTTGTTGACTTGTTGCAGCAGTTTTGTCGATAGATAAGCCGACTACGAATTGGGACAAGATCGTCAGATGAATTACAGCCGCTAGGGCTACTTTACGGATTGATTTGAACATACTGTCGCTTGATATGTTGGATTCTACAATTTTCTGCAGGCACTTCGATTTAGACCGATTGATAGATGGGCTCAATTTTGAGGCTTGTCACTGATTGCCATTCAGAGCCATTTGACTAAAAAATTGTTAAGCTACTAGCTTTATGATTGCAAAATTCCATCATCTAGCTAACTAAAAGTTCTCCACTGAGCATCTTTCCTGCCGAACGCTGCTCTCTCGCAATCAACCAGCACGAGATCTGCATTGCATCCTTCTTTGGGTCTTAAGCTAACCTTTGCAAGCCGACGCTCCCGGCGCAGAAGCATCAGAATAGAGGCAACTTCGCTTCCGCTCAGTAAAATCAATACCACTTGTGGCAAAGCAAAACTCCTAAAGTCACTGACCTTGGCACACTGACTATGTATGTTCAGTTGGTGGAAATGGCCATCTAAGTTGGAATCCGCCCTTAAGTCTTACCTAACTGAATTTCAGATGGCTTCCGAAGCGAGCGGTCTGTGTACGCGTGTACTAGGAAACTTAGTGCAAAGTGTTTGATTCGAGCTTCGAGTAAGACTACACATTGGTTGTTGTTCAAGCTGCAACTGTTGCGAGCGATACTCATCTCTCGTTCAAGGTAAAACTGTTCTTATGATGTCGGACGCTTAGTCTACACATTCTACCATGCTCCATGGCTGCCAAGCCAATCAAGTTAAGCGGCAATCAAGTTTAGTCTCTCTGCTGACATGTTACCCGAGATGTTTTCAGGCTTGACTGCAGCCACAAGGTCTGGCGTACCACAGCATGAGGCCCAGTCTCCCTGTTTCCATTCATTAACGTAACTTTACCGAGTGCATTGATAAACTGATGAAATGAAAACATTGATAAAATTCAGGTATATTCCAAGCAGCAAACTGGCTGAAAATTTCTGATTGGTTGAAAAAATTTGTAGTCATATTCAATCGTGATTCGAAAATTTGCGGAATCGTATTTCGCGCCAAAAATCTCATGCTCTCTCGCAGGGCGATCCTGCTACGAATGCAACAAACCTCGCGACCATTTTACACCGGCTTGTTGAGAGCTGAAATTTATGAATTACAGATACTTCTTTCATATTTAATGATCGACACTATTTAAATACACTCGGAACATTCTTATAAACAATGGCCGCCAAAGTCCAGCAACGATCCAAGTTCACCACATCATGGGTGGATACCATGAAAGAGCATCATGCGGCAGATCAGCTGCCGCCCTCATCGGAGAAGATTGATGGTGATACCAAGATAGTAACCGAATACAAATTTGATGAGGACGGGAAGAAGGTCAAAATTACTAAAACATATCAAATCGTCAGGAATGAGGTGACCAAAGGGATGCTCAAAAGGAGACAGTGGCGACCGTTTGGTAAGGATCAATCTGAAGATGAGAAACGCGAGGCAACTAACATGGATGAAGAGATATTCATGCAATTTATTAACCAAAAAGATGCAGAAACTGTCGAAGACGATCCATGGGCCAAGGCGTTGGAAGCAAATAAGAGCTTATTTAAATGCCGTGTTTGCATGGGCAATCACGCTACGGCTCAATGCACGCTCGGCACCAAACCCGATGATCTAATAACGGACATGGCCGGTCTCAATTTGGGTAGATTGAATACAACCTCAGACAAGTATGTACCTAGGCCTCAAATGATGGAGGAACGTGGCCGGCCGAGCGCTAGCATGAGCATGCGCCTTAGGGAGGATCTTAATACAATTCGTGTCACCAATCTACCTGGCGAGATGCAAGATAGTGACATAAAGGACTTGTTTGGATTTATTGGCCGCATTTCGCGTATATTCTTAGCCCGTGATAAGTACACAGGAACCTCTCGTGGCTATGCCTTCGTTAGTTTCGAGAAAATTGAACACGCTGAGGCGGCTGTTAAGACCTTCAATGGCTTTGGATATGCCAACCTGATCCTCAAAGTCGAATTAGCGAGACCTTCCTAAAACTATAAACCCATGCAAAACCCTCTCGGGTGGTGCAGACTAAATCGTTAGTTTGTAACAATCGTCATAGATCATTCTGAATTGAACAATGTTTGTTTATTCACTGTTCCAAACTTTCTTTGCTCCGTCGTGCAACATCATAATATTGATGGTCTTGCCAAAGGATTCCTTGTGATTTCACTTTTGCTCTTCTTCTTTTAACTCAATACGATTTTTGAAAATCAATCCATTCACCGCTGCCTCGACCTTCCTTCGGTGTGGCTTCCTTGCTCACCTTATATTGGTTATCATTTTGGAAAAAACCTAGAAATAATAAGTTATGCCTATGCTCGTGTAGATATACATCTATATATATATATATATATATATATTCAAATTAATATATTTGTGAAATTGCGTACACATAAACAATACATTTGTCCTTGGGATGATAAAGCAAGCGTCGATAAGTTGTGCCGATAGCCAGTTTTTGTCGCCCTGGTTAGCGAGTTTGTTAGCTAGCTTGGTTGTTTGTTGATTATTCTTATAATACCTCCAGTTCAAATTGTACACCTTTGATGTTTGCACCTCTGAAATTGACTTCATCAAGGCAGCTACCTGAGAGATCACAATTCTCTAAATCAGTACCAGCTAAGTTTGCTTTACTGAGATCACAATTTTGGAGATTTGAACCTTTCAATACAGCTACTCGTAAGTCAACTTGGACCAACTGCGAGCCCTCAAAATTTGTGTTCTTCAGGTTGGCTCCCTCGAAGCTAGTTTTTGGTTTTGATTTGTCGTTGGTGGGATCTAGCACTGTGATGGCCCTAAGATTCGAGTTTTCTAGGTTAGCATGGGCTAAGTTGGCGCCAGTCAACTGAGCTCCCTCCAAATTCGATTGGAACATATCTGCACGTTCTAAGCTAGAATATGATAGATTAGCTCCCTTTAGATTTGAATTTCTAAGATTCGCATATTTGAGATTAATGTGTCTCAAATCGAGCTTAGATAAGTTGGCGCCAGCTAAGTTGCAACCTTGAAATCTAAGCCCAGTAGTGGAGGTCGAAGTAGACATTATGGCTTTTATCACATCTTGTCGAGTTAAAGGTGGCATTGTTTGCACGTTTGTTCCATCTGCGCCGCTAGCTCCGTCAACATTACTATCATAGTTCAGCTGAGATTGCAACAGTTCTTGGTGCCTCTTCTTGAACCACCTCTCCGTTTCTAGCTCCAACATCGGCAATAAGCTTACAATTCCGTAGAACTTGGCCTCCTCCAGAACACCCTGAACATTAACATCATGATCTATGATCAGCTTTCCGTGTCGTAGGTAATTGAGAATTGGCTCAAAGTATTTGGGACTCCTATCAATTAAGTAGGCACCATTTGCGTCTCTTGGGCTTGGTTTTAGTGTAATAGTGTTAGTCTTAATCATTGATTTATAGAAATCTGTCTGCGAGTTGCATGTATTGGTTGGCTGCCTCTGGCTAAACATCCTGGCCAACATTGAGTTTGGTTCGTTTGTGCAAAGGGTTGTCCTCGTTGTTGTGAAAATTTGTCCACCGACATTCAGCATGATCCATTCCTCGTTATGATTAGTGTCGAGAAACATGGAACGTGATTCCCTTGCCTCAGTTTGAGAGGCCACTTGCTGAAAGTCTGTGATTTCACTTTTGGTTATATCTTGGCCGATATTGGCTTGTCTCTCAACTGTTATCTTCTCCTCGTCCATCATCTTTGATGGAGGCTCAACTAATAGGCCTCTGGCTGTTAAATTGGCCTGAGTTTCGTCTTTCTCGCCCTCCCTTTACTTGCTACTCGAGTCTGGCCTCTATTTGTCGCGGCTCTTTGAACTACATGGCGTTATTTTAAGGGGCGTAATTTTGAACAGTTGTGAATACAGTTAGTTTGTGCACGAGGACTGAATCACTAGGTTAAGTGAGTGAATATTTCGGCTCAAGGCAGCGCAAATAGCCACAAAATATGGCTTAGCAATATTGAATGTCAGGTCGCGTGAATCCGCTCAACTCATTCATCAAGTTTCAATGCCCAAATCAATACCAGTCTGGGTCGGCGAGTTGGTTCAGTAGAATAGTATGTTAGCGACGCCAGAAAGTAGGTCAGAAGCGACGGCGGCGCAAGCGGTAGCGGTTGCAGCGGCAAAGGCCGAGGAATAACTAACGTGAGCTTGCCAGCTAGCTAGTGGGATTCTGTCATGTCATGCACGGTAAGCTTGGGAGAAAACGCCAGCGCTCGCTCGGCCTGAGCGCGCAGCCGTTCCCGCTAGGCCAGGCCAGTGAGTTTTGCCGCAAGAAACACTGACCGACTTGGCGGATCGGTCTTGGCGGCTGCAAAGGCCGCCAGCCAAGCTGTGCGCAGGCCCGCCCTGTGCCTGGGCCGGCCAGGCATCAAGCCTTTGGCGCCCGCTGTGCATGCACGCAGAGCTCCATGTGATCAAGTGGGCGCACTGTGCACGCTCGCGCGCATGCGAGGCAGCCCTAGGCATGGGATCTGCGCGCTCATTCATCTGCGCTCATGTGCACATGACACAGTTTGGGCTTGCGCAGCGTTCGCGCGCACAATGATCATGGAATCCTCCATCAAATTAAGTACAAAATTTGCCCAAGAAACTGCGCCAAAATGTTTGGCGATTTTAGCCCGCACAGATTCGCACATCTCGCCCTAGACTGAGCGCTCAGCCCCAGTTGCTACCCGATGTTTTTAAGCCCACTTTTGAGCCATATTGTTCCCGCTGCCAGTTGGCCGGAGCCCTAAAACTCACCTTAGGTCCAATGGATCTTGAATCAGTTTCAACGTTGGCTGCTGGTTGCTCTGGAGGAGTCATAAAAGCTTGGTTTTCTTCCTCAACTATCTTGTACGCGAGCTAAGCATATCTCGATCGTTTACCTTGAGGCCGGGCCAACGAATGTCCAACAAAGTTTCTCACCTCTTCCTCGCTCTCGGAGCTCGCTATTCGGTTCTATCTTAACTTGTTGGTTTGTGTCAGTCTAGAGAGGCGATCGCGTAAGTGCGACCGACGAGAATGGAGGAAGAGGAAGGGAGAGACGTCAGTCCGATGGAAACATCGGATGTTGAAGCTTTCAGGTTGCATGACAAATGCGCGAGCCCTCGAAAATATGCCGTTTGCGCACAAGAGCCCTCGAGACTGGCTAGCCGCCTGATGGTCTTTGCATCATGGATCCAAGTTCAAAGTCGCGAGACACGCCGAAGCTCCACAGGCCACACCTAACAAGGAAAGCTAACGGACTTGAGCGAGTGCTGGCGCTGCAACGATGATGAATTGACTCAACGGCAAGCAGAGCAACTGGTTTTATCTCCGCGCCGGCGGACTCTCCACGATCAAGACCTGTTTGGCGCTCTCGAAGGAGGCGAAGAGCGGAGGTTTCAATGGCAAGTAAATGCACTCCCATCGGCGCTGGCAAAGTCTCAAACTCTCGCTCAGACCTGAATCGGATGTCCCATTTCCTCGTTCGAGTTGGTAGAGCTAGTGAATCATCGTCCACTAGGGAAGCATGAAGCTGGCCGCAATCTAGCCAGCCAGCCAGGTAGTCGAACTTCATGCAGCTGCACCTCAACTGTTGCCTTAGATTCGGCACACTCAATGGCCTGCAAACATGGCTGAGTCTTGCATCGGACAGGAGAAGAATGAGTTGCTCGCTACAAAAAAGTAGGTTAGCGTTTCAAGTGAATTGTGTTTCTAGATTGTTAGATCGCTATTGAAGCTGCTTGGTTGCATTGGAATGAGAATTCAGATCTAAGCCAACTTGGGCTTCAAATTGAGATCAGCTGTTTGGTTTGCAAGCACATAACTTGGTCAGTGGTTCAAGATCAGTGGAATAGTAGGCGACGACCCAACCTTGAACTAGTGGTTTATTTTCACCCAATCTGTGCCAATTCTCCGTTCCAATTGAGTCTCTGGTGGCGCAGTAAATTTTGCAACTCTTGAACAAACTTCGACTCAACAAACCTGCACTTGCACCTGCACCTGCAACAGGACAGCGTTTGGTCAGCGCACAGTGTCCACTCTGCCCTGTCAATTCTGCACAATACTTCCTCTGGCCAGCGAGGCCTCTTTCCGATCAGTTAGTTCTCTGTTCACTGAACTCTACGTGGCTCAACCCGACAGGTGAGACATTTCTATATTTATCTAACGCTGCTCTGGTCGCAAGACTTCTCTAGCACTCGCCTCTCGTGCGCATCGACCTTGTTGAATACTAAAAATAGGCCCCGGATGCTAGCTGGTTTACGGGTAGTTCTCGGCCAACCTGTTGTCCCGTTCAAATTGAATTGAATCCAATCAGCCCTCCCTCTCATAATCGAAGTCCTACGAACAGGTAGGACCCACGGAATTGTGGAGATCGAGCACTGAAACAACATAACAAGGGGCAATGAAACTCTCATATTGTCTTCTGCTCTTGGCCATCATGCTGGAGGCCAGCCTCCTGAATGCGGCCGAAACGGGCGAGCAGCCGGCCAATCCAGCCGCAACAAGGGTCGCGCCCAAAAACGGGCCCAAGGTCAGGCGCACCATTCGAGTGCGCCAATCAGCGCCGCCTCCAGCGCCCGCATCTCCGGCTCAAGACGTAAGCGTCAACAATGCTGGCGCGACCAACAATGTCAATGTTAGGCCCCAGGTTGTTGTTGCTGTACCGCAACCAGCCAACCAGCAACAGCAACCAGAACAACAGAGACAGCCGGTGCCACAAGAGATTCAGGTGGTAACAGACAGCAACGAGCCCCTTCTGAATGCGCTCCCACTAATGCAGCCCCCCGTAACAGCGCCCGATCAAGAGCCTCTTAAACAGGTAGAGGTGGCGCCTGGAATGGCGCCCCAACTCATGCAGCCGGCTCAGCTGAGCGAACCATCCTTAGTGATGGCTCCCATGAATCAGATCGACGAGCCGATTCAGCATGATATCCAGGAGCCAAAAAGTGAGGGGCCACTCGTTCCAAATCCAGCCAGCAATGATGTCCATTCATTGAATGATCCTGGCAACACTAGAAACGTGGTGCTGAGCAACGTTGGAAACTCCGAGCTGGTCCACCTAGATGGCGTTGGCAACTCCAAAGTGACCACGATCTCGAACGTGGGAAACAGCGACAGCAACTTGGAGCAGCAAGCGCGCACTTGCGACCATCCTAGCCACAATGCGCCATCTGTCCACCACCACTACTATGGCCAGACCGACTCAAACATCAATCCGCCACCTCAAATGGCGAGCCAACCAAGCGCTGGCTCACCGTTCGTGCAGGTGAACATAAACGAGAATGGGGAGCGTAGAGAGCTCGCGGCCAGTGGCCCTCGAGGAGGTTTGGTGTCCTATGAAGCAAAAGATGCTTTGAGCCTCGTGAGCAGTGGCGAGCTTGGACTCCAGGCGGCGCCGTTGGTTCAGGGCCAAGGGCAAGGGGTGCAGCTAATGCTGGTGCAGCCTGTTCCCGCTGAGCAAAGCCCCGCTGCCTCGGCACTGCTCGTGCACCCAATGCCGGTGGCGCCCGCAGCAATGCCCTACCTGCCTGCCCCCTTCGTGCCTCTCGAGATGCCACCGCCGGCGCCCTACTTTACGCCACCGGCGCCCCTTCCGTACGTCATGGTGCCGGTGCCTTGGCCCGCCTTTGCGCCCCCTGAACCAAAGGAGAGGGAGCACAAGGTGAGGAGGGAGAAGCGCATCAAGCTGCCAAGAGCGCGACCAGCAAAGGTGGAGCCACCCTCGCTGAGTCCACCAATGGCGCACGAAGAGAAACCCAAAGATGCCTGGCCGTTTCCGAGTCTAAGAAGATTCGAGGCGACAACTCCACCGCCAACAACAACTCCAAAGCCCGAGGAGGAGGAGGAGGAGATCGAGTGGGAGACTGTTCGAATACCCAAAAGGCGCACGAAGAAGCCCTTACTCCCCTAGTTGGTGAGTTTGCCCCCTGAAGCTGTTCTGGTCGCCTCAATTCAACAGGTTTTAAGTGTTGAAGTAGAGTGCAACCAGTACCATCGATCTGCTTGTCAAATAAACATGCCCACTCGCAACTATTCCATTAGATGTTAACACAAACCAAGCAAGCCGGCCTCTACATTTAACAGCACTCAAATTGGCAAGCTTTGTTTTCTCGCGCAAATGTGGCCGAGAAATCCATTAAAACTCATGCAGAGGCGCCAACTAGCTCGCCGCAAGTTGGCGCCTCCGAGTGGTCGAGCTGTTGGCGCCCCTTTCAGCTCCTCTCCGCGCTCGGCTTCAAATGGTTGCGCATCCTGGGGGAGTTGGCGCCAGTTTGCGCACTCTCGCAAACTGCGCCCGAGTTGGGGCTCCATTTCCGCTTGGGATCCTCGGGCTGGCTCGAGTTGCGCGCGCAATCTCGCTCTTGCGCGCTGGCCACTTAGGGCCAGTTAGCTTACTGGCTCTGCCGATTCAAATCCGCTCGAGCGGATGATAAATTGTGTGCGCGCGTCCTGGTGTTTGGCTTGAAGAGGGGCCGGCGAGTTTGGTTGCAGCCAGTGTGTTTCGTGCGCAACCAATTGGTGGCTGCCGCGCGAGTTCATTTACGAGTTTGCTTTTGCCGAGAGGAGGCGTTAGGAAGTTCGGGCACATTTTGCTAGGGAGAGTCTGATTTGCGCGCAAACACTTGGGCCGCTCGCCGCCACTTCCAGCTCCACCAAGCCACTCTTTGTGCTCGCGCCTCTCGCAACAGCCGGAAGTGGGCGAGACAGGGGCCGAAAGAGGAGGCGGAAGGAGATGAGCGAGAGCCAAGTTGGAGCTGAGAGAGGAGGAGGTTGAGTTTGCTCGCGCTCGTTGGAGGAGGTCAAGCGGCTTGCAAACCACAATGACAAACCACAACGCCAACCAGGAGGCCATCCAGCTGGAACCGGAAGTGGTGGCCACCAATTTTATGAGCAAATTTCGTGACAAAGACACTCGAGTTTTGAAGAATTTGAACTCAACTCAGTTCATCGAAGTTTGGAACAACTACGACAAAGACGGTGAGTTCAGCTGGCTTAGACATTGGAGGCTACCTGGTGGCCGCGCGTTGAAGTGTTGCCGGCCAGCCAAGTGAAGGGGCTCGCCTCAGTTTGGCTCATTATTCATGCTCGCCAACCATAAATTAACTCGCCGCCGCGCCTCTTGCCGCCCGGATCGATACTTCGCCCTGAGCGGAAGCGGGGAGGGCTGAGAGGGGGGGGGCGGCGGAAGGGCCACTCTCCTTGCTCCGCCGGCCGCACACACACTGGCTGGCTGGCTGGCTGGCTGGCCTCCGTGCAGCGGGCGGCGCAGAGCCGAAAGAGAGCGAGAGCAAACAAGCGGCCCAAGCGAGCTTATGGCTGCCGAGCCCACTTTGTTTCCAATCTCCCTTTCTCTCGATGTCGCCCGCCACTTGAGCCTCGAGGAGCCAACAATCTCGGGGGATATGCAAACTTCCTCTCCTTTGTTCGCCTCCCCGTTTGTTGCAGTTGGCGCCAAATGGCCACTCCACGCCACTTGAACCCGGCCCACTCCTCTCCCCGACTGCCCGACCCGAATTCAATTTGATTTCCCCGAAAGCGACCCGACTCTTTGGGGTTCCGGCTCGTTTGCTCGCTGAACTTGACTCTCGCGGGCTCAATTAAACCGCCCGCCCGCCCGCCCGCTCGCTCGTGTGGAAGCTCGCGCGCGCTCGCTCGCTCGGGGGCCAATCCACTGGCGCTGCACTGGCCAAGCCCCAAAAAACACCCCAACGGGGCGCTGGCGAGACTTTTGGGCCGCCCGAAGTCGGCCGCTCCCATCCCCCTTTATCTGGCCGGCCTCTCTTTTTGTTTGCGCACTCTTAAGTATCAACTCATTATCATTATTCCGCCTCCCGCTCGGCTCTGCTCCGCTCGGCCGCCAGTCGGCCCATCGGCCGGATAATCAGAATCATTATCGAGCCGAGCCGGCCGGCAGGCTGCACGTCCGCGCGCCAACAAAGGGCGCCACCACTGAGCGCGGCCCCATTGTTGGCTCGTCTCCTCGGCCGGCTGACATTGACGCAAGAGCGCTGGCCGCTCGACGCTCGACGCGCTCCTCGCCGTCAGCCCACCGGATGGGGCCAGCGCGCCGGCCAGTCAGCCAGCCGAGCGGCGGCTCCCCCCTCTGGCGCCTCCACCCGCCTTGGCCGCGGCCAGTTTGCCGCTCACGCTGCATTGACTCCACTCTGGCAAGGGCGCCTGAGCTTGCCAATTAATAACTGTCCGGCGAGCTGGCGCCCTTGTCGCCCTGCGCAAGCCGACCTTTGCTGTGCCAACTTTGGCCCCAGATTTATGGTGCGGCGCCAAGCGAGTTGCAATTGACGACCTTTTGAGGGCCAATTCTTTGCCGATTTGCCCGCCAAACTCAAACTCTAACGCCTCAGCCGCCCAGAAGGGGAATCAATTTTGCTCGGAGCCAAAAGTTGAGACCAGGATGGCTGGCTGGCCGGCGCGCAGTGCACGGGAAGCGGCCAGTTTTCAAGCCTTAACCAACAGATTAGTGCGCTGTACAAACCGAGCGAGAGCTCTTGTATCTAACTGGCTACGTGCGAGCCAGTTAGCTGTCTAGGCAACGGCGCCCAAACTCGCCCACCGCTGGCCCCATCACGTGCGCCGCACCTGGCTGCCGACCTCCCTGATTGGAAACTTGTGCCCCAACTGATTCGCGCGCCGCCGACAGAGAGGAGGCCACTGAGCGCGTCCGTCCGCTCGCCCGCCAACCCAATCAGCGCTCGCTGGACCCCTTGCGGCCGGAAGTGGGCGGCCGACATAATTGGGAGGCGAATTCATCGTCTTAATTGGATGCTCGCAGCTCGCAACTCGAGGCTGGCGGCCGGCTGGGCCAATCTGGCTGAGTGAGCCGGTCAAGCCGCGCGCTGATTTGCCGCTTGGCCGCCAGGGGACTCGCCCGCCGGCCGCCTAATCCAATTAGGCGCCCCCCTCCGCCGGCTCCCCCGCACCTGTTTGCGCCGCCAAGCCGCGCGTGACCCGAATTGATGCCGGGCGCCGGCAGGAAGTGGGCGCCCCGCTCGAGGCTCCTTCGAGCGCGGATTCATAATTGACGCTCGCCTCGGATCTGTCCCGCAGCAGGCCGACGGACTCTCTAAGGCTCCAAATGGGACACCGAGCGGCTAATAGGCATGAATATCGCCTTAATGCGCCAAAACCGGCGCTCGAGCCGAACAAAGCGGCCCGCTCGCTCGCTCGCTCGCCAGGCAACCAGGCAGCGAGTTAGACCATTGTGAATGACAAATTGGATCCACCCAAAACGCGCCCTCACTCGCTCTTAGCCTACAAAGTCGCTCCATTTGATCCCATTGTGTTTGCTTGCGGCTCTCGCGCCGCCAGCACCTTGACTCATCGATCGCGCTTCCCCCCCCCCAAGTGGAGGCCGCCGCTAACGAGCCCCTCTGCAGGCAGCTTAATTTATGTCCCATCCAATGAGCTCTAGCGCAAAACCCCTCAAACTGCTCCATCCTCGCCGGCCGCCAGAGTGGAGGCCTCGATGAGCCGAGTAATGGGCTCAGGGCGCCGTTTGAATGGACTCGATGCAAGTCTTGCCGGCGCCAGCAAGTGGCGGCCCCCGCCAGCAAGTTTGGCTTTGGAATCAATTAGAATTGGCTGGCCGCGAGGAGGCGGCGCAGACTGCCAGCCGCCCGGTCGGCCCCAAAGGCGCGCTCGCAACGCAGCTCGTCCCCCATCTCGCCGCTCGCAGCTCGCCCAGATCCAAGCTCGAGCTCGGGCGAGGCTGCATAGCAAATCACTTAATGGCTAAGCCGGCGAGCGAAACGGCAAATCGTCCAAGTCCAACAGATTGCGAGCCTCGAGTGTCGCGAGCTGCAGCGAGAGCAAGTGGCACTCGCGCGCAACTTGCTAGCGCTAAACTCGGCGCCATCGACAGTTTGACGAGATCCATTAACAGGGGGCTCAGATTAGCGCGCTCAAGCTGAATTAATTGGGCCATAGGTTTGCAAAACATGGCTTACATCTGGCCGACTTGCGCCCTTTGTCCGCGAGCCGCCCAATCGATACTGCGAGCCAAAACCCTCAGCGCAACTCCAAAACGTGGACACCAACTGGCCGCCCAAGTCGCCTCTGCCGGCTCGAGCTCGGACAAACAAACAAAGTCGTGCCTGAGGGGCCAGCAAGCGGGCCTTTGCATGCTAAATTGATCATTAGAATCCGAAAGCGGGTGTCTTGCAAACCAAAACACCGCCAACCAGCTCGTCTTCTCCGGGCGCCGCCGCCGCTGAATTAGCCCTCTAATGGGGCCCATTGTTGGTCCAGAGTTTGCGCTCGCAAATGGCCGCCTAATCACGCCATTTCCGCCGCCCACCAGCCCAGACCGGCTCGGCTTGGCTCGGCTGGAATCAGAGCGGCGCTGGGCAGACGCGAGCCATGCAGAGGCTTGCGGGCAAATCAATTAGCCGCCACCTGTCTGCCGGCCGGAGGGCCACTCGAGCGCGCTGGCCGCTTTGGCGGCGCGCGAATGATTGATCGGCCGGCCTTGGGGCTGCGATTTGCTGGGCCCGAATTAGCCGCTTTGGCCAGGTTAAGCGGCGGCGCCTCTCGTGCGAGCTGAGCCGCTCGGCCGGCCCCATTGTCGCCACTGGCCGGTTGGAGGGGCCCCTCCGAGCGAGCGGGCTCTCGGACCAGCCAGATCGGCCGAGCTGATAGAGAGAGAGAGAGAGAGAGACACTCGCGGCCGATTTCCGGTTGCGGCTGTCACGAACACTCAATTTGGGGGCGCCGAGTGGGAGCGCTCGCGAGCCAGCGGGGGCATCCATCTTGCTGCCAGTGGACCGCCCCTCGGCGCGCGGCGCCCGAAAACCGTTTAAGCAAACAAGACTGTCTAGCTCCGACTTGGCTCCGCTCGAGTCCGTCCCTCTGAGCCACTCCAACGCGCACATATGCAAGCGAGAAACACAATGGATGGAATGATAAATTGAATTTTGCATCCGATCTGGGTGCAGCCAAGCCGCTGATGGTGTTTGGCTCCGTCAACTTGGCGCTCCATTTGGCCCGCCAAGAGCCGCTCCTGGCTCGCTGCAGAGGGCCAAGGGCGAGATTGGAGCCAGCAGAGGGGCGGCCGACTCCAAACTGGCAACGATTTAACTCTTGCCGCCAGTTTCCGGCCGCCGCGAGGAAGCAGCAGCGGCGGCGGCGGCGGCGGCAGTGGCGGCGATAACGAGCCGGGCCGCCAAGACGGCTCAGCTGGCCGGCCTGACAAGCGCGAGTTGGCCGCGCAAGAGGCTCGCTTGGCGCTCGCTGAGCTGGAGCGCATTAACTTGATACGAGGCAATCAAGAATCAATCGATCACTCCTCCTTATGTCTCCGCCCCCGTTTCAGCCGGCCGCGCAACCCATGCAAGCGCTCGCAAGTCTGGCCCAAGTCAGCGCACACAAACGCGCATATCTACATATGTATCTGTTGGCGCTCAAATTCAACCCTGCCGGTCGCTAGGCGCTTGTTTGGGGAGGCGCGCCTAGCGACATTCGCGACTTCTTCGAGACTTGGGCCCATCGCTGGAAGCTGTCACTGGCTCAACGCCGCTCGCTCCAATTTCGTGTCAACACTAACAAACTCTAATCCTGCCAGGCAACGGATACATCGAGGGCCGCGAGCTCGACCACTTCTTGCGCGAGTTTGTCGCCTCCGTGAGCACGAACGATCTTGGCGCAGATGTAAGTAATCGTCGGAAGCGAATCCTCGAGGAACAGGTGCACGGAATGACCACCTCTCGCATTGCTAATGTCCACCTCCTCGAATCCTCTCCAATGCCCTCGAAAAACCCGCAGGCCATCTCGAGCAAAGTGCTCGCAGAGTTGAAACAAACCTTCTTGGAGGCGTACGATGAGAATTCGGACGGAAAGATTGACATTCGCGAGGTAAGTGACCTTGGAGTTGGAAATTCAGCCCCGCGAAGCTGGCACTTTCCTTGGCCACAGGCCGAACTGGCCACAAGCGAGCGGCGGACATTTCGTGGAGGCTTATTGGGCCCATTATCTCGCTCTTGGCCGAGCCGCCGCTTCGTGTACGACTTGATCGATCGGCCAATCCGGCTCACGATTGATAGACACCGAGATAGTGCGCTCGATGGTTGGCCGCTGGCTAGATGAACACGCAGATAGACGGATAGATGGATGGGCGAAGACATTGCAGCCAAGGCTGAGGCAAGTGTTGGCTGGCTTGCTGGCGGCTCCAGTCGGATCAGCCATTATTGTTATTAGTTTGCTTAGCTGAGGCTCCCTCGCGCGTCCGATTCAATTTCGCATTATTTGCCTCCTTGCAGCCCGAAGGCCCGGCATAGCAAGAGGAGGAGTCGCCTAGAGGACGCGCACAAGGCTCCATATTTATTCTTGGCGCCAAGATGGCCGCCACGACACCCGGCGCTCTAGGTGGAGCGAGCAAACTCGATGGTCGGCCCTAATCGCGCTCAAAAAGCGCCCAAGCCACGAGCTCCCCTCAATTCACGAACTTTCAGTGCAAATTTTCACTCGGATCCACTTGCCAAGGGCGGACAAAACGATCTCGGCCCCCTGGCGGCCAGCCAGCCAGCAACTGGCTCGCCCAAGCTCCATAGGCTGATTCAATTTGCCACAATCACACAGCTGAGTTCCGTTTTGAACCGGAACACTAACATCGGTGCGCAGGTTTGAGCTTTCGTTGGATCATTAGCTCTAGTTTGAGCGATGGACTTTGGATTATGTTGAGCAGAGTTCAGAGGCGCAAAATTGAGCCGCCGCCGCCGCTGCTTGATCAGAGGCCGCAAGCCGCCTCAAGGACCAAGTTGGAGGCGAGCTGGCTCAACATCTGGGCTGCATGTCTAATTCGAGCCGTGGGCTGCCAGTCTAGGCAGCGAGCGCGCATCTAGCTGGCGGGAATCGATTTTGCAACTCGCTCACCTGGCCGCACGACTCGAGGCCGCTCGTGGGCGGGCACCTGGCCCAGAATTAGCCTGGCGCTGGGATTGAAAGCGGGCTGGCTTTTGGCGGGACGCTCGGCGAGATTGGGCAGCAGAGGACGTGGCCAAAATTCCAAAGCTAATGACCGTTTTCACCTCAGCTGGGGCCCATCTCGCGCGCGCAAGCAAAACAGTTTTCGGCCGCCAAAAGCTCCAAGGCCGCGAGGAGCCATCACTTTCGATCTAAGAGCGAGAGGCGCCCAACTCAGAGGGGAAAACTGAGGCAATTTGTGGCAGTTTTAGGCATCCGAGAGCGCGAGAGGGACTTTGGCCGCTCGCTTGCAAATGCTCATTTGCTGGCCAGATATTGATGGACTTGGCTGAGTTTTGCCAACGGATATTGGCTCTCAGCTCTAGCCGGCGAGCGATCATTATGTGCGATAAGAAGTCTCCCCGCGGCTACGTTTGGCGGGCGGAACAAGCCGCTCGATCTGATTAATATCCGAGACAAACCGAAAACACGCGCTCGCCCCGCCACTTCAAATGAGTTTCGCTCGAGATAGCTAACACGCTCCTCTCTCTCTCTCCCCTCCCAACATCATCATTGCGCCCAATGACGCCGCCGCCTCCACCTGGAAACCTCATTGTGCTCAATTAAATATGAACAAAACGTTCCAGTTGGCGCAACTCCTTCCGCTTGAGGAGAGTTTCCTGCTTCTGTTTCGCTTTGATAATCCGCTCGACTCAAGGTAAGCGGGCTTTCGGCTCCACTCGCTCCAGACTCAAACCCGCCAAACTTACCGCTCCTACCTCCCCTCTGGCCGCCCTCTCTGCTTGGAACGAACCCGCCCCTCTGGCCCATTAGCGTTGAGTTCATGAAGGTGAGTTGGCCTGCTCGAGTGTGTTCGCGTTCGAGGCGGATTGCTGGAGCCACGGCGACTAAGACGACTTCCGTCTCCGATGCAGATTTGGACAAACTACGACCGCGACGGAAGTGGCTACATCGAGGCCGACGAGCTCAAGAGTTTCCTCAACGATCTCCTCAAGGAGTCGCGCGGAATTCCCGTCGGCGAGGACAAGATAATCGAGTACACGGACACTATATTGCAGATTTTCGATTCGAACAGGGACGGAAAGTTGCAGTTGAGCGAGATGGCCCGACTTTTGCCAGTGAGGGAGAACTTCCTCAATAGGAGCGCATTCAAGGGCGCCTCGAAGGTGACCAAGGACGACATTGAGCGGGTCTTTGTGCTCTATGACAGGGATCAAAACGGGACCATTGAGAACGAGGAGCTTAGCGGATTCCTCAAAGATCTGTTGGAGTTGGTCAAGCGCGATTATGATGCACAAGATTTGGCCGAGTTCCAGGATGCAATACTGAGGGGATGCGATTTTAACAAGGACGGAAAGATTAACAAGAAGGAGCTCACCATGGTGCTGCTGGCGCTAGCCCGACACGCAAACCAGGAACTCGAGCAGCAGGTCAAATGAGCCGCCCTCACCTGGCCCAACAGTATCGATTGCCCGTCAGACTTGGTGGCCGTTTTCGGGCCGCCAAGTCGGGTTTGTATGTACAAAATAAACTTATTTCGCTTACTTTGTAACTGGCGCACGCAACCCAATGGGCCAGCACTTGATCCGTTTGGTCAGCTCGCGTTTCACTGTGGCCAGGTTAGCTTGCAACGGTAGCGGCGCCGCCATCAGCAGCCAGAGGGTCAGCAACCTCCGTTTGTGCCCGCAAAACCTGGAATGAATGCAAATTTTTGCTGACTCGGCCATCTGGCCGATTTGCGCAAGCGATGAAGCCTCTCCGTGACTGCTGAGCCCGCTTAC
>Ga0209372_1000306_pt1 | contig 29180 bp, 23 predicted proteins | sample AgamicAtPe_FD_187170 | JGI IMG/M metagenome (GOLD analysis project Ga0209372, IMG submission 187170) | Agave microbial communities from Guanajuato, Mexico - At.P.e (SPAdes) (version 2) | ecosystem: Host-associated > Plants > Phyllosphere > Phylloplane/Leaf | place: Guanajuato, Mexico | collected... | reverse complement strand
TCCAAACAGCGACACTGGAGGGCCGACTCTTCAGTGCAAGAACTATATGAATTCAAATTTACCGCTCAGAGAGTCGCATTTTCCACTAGGTGGCGTTGCGGGCTGATTGCCGGAAATCTCGACATTGCGCAGCCACATGACCCCATAGAAAACAATCTTTATCCCTCAACTCCAAAAATTTAGAACAGCATCCAAGAATTTACTTTTCCTTCCCGATTGGACTCAATCTTTATTGTCAGCATATTTAATTTAAGCTGAAGCACTTGAGCCGAACTATAAGAAGATGACGAACACCAAAGGTTACAGGCGAGGAACTCGCTACATGTTTGCAAAGAAGTTCAGGAAGCATGGGGTAGAACCACTATCCACTTTCTTGAGGGTGTATAAGCGAGGTGACATTGTCGATATTAAGGGTAACGGTGCCTTCCAGAAGGGAATGCCGCACAAGAGCTATCATGGTCGAACTGGCCGAGTCTATAATGTCACACCTCATGCCCTCGGTGTTGTGGTCAACAAGCGAGTTGGTAATCGCATCATACCCAAGAAAATCAACGTGAGGGTTGAACACGTCAAGCACTCCAAGTGTCGTGAGGATTTCTTGCAAAGGTTAAAGCGTAACGAAGAGCTCAAACGCGTGTACAAGGAGGAGAAGAAAGCTGGTAAGAATCCGAGTTACCCGAAACTCAAGAGACTTCCAGCTCAACCGAGAGAAGCTGAGCTTGTTCGAGTCAACAGACATTGTAAGCCGAGAGAGCTGAGACCACAGGCATACGAACTGATTGCCTAATATTCACAAATGGAGTAATTAAATCTATACAAAATAGGAAGAAAACTCAACGGGCTGCCTCAAGTTTCTCACTCGCCTTTGATAGAAGCATATTGATTTAACCCATTGCCCTCTGCGCTTTAATTCATACCGCATACTCGACCTTTTCACCTTTGGAATTCGAGTCGTTCAATTGCTCCTCGGTTAGTGCTTCCGAGCGAGCGCTCAAAGACAGGTGGGGTATTGAGTGCAAGACGATTGCGCATACACTCTTGATATGATTCTCTTTGTCTACTTCGATCTTAAATCGACTGATGCCAGTGCTTGGGGTGATAACAAAGTCTTTGTTCTCGATCTTGCAACCAAGCACTCTAAAAAATTTCATAAACTCTCTGATCACGCCGCCATGAGTAACTATCAATACGGACGCTGAATCTGAGATGTTTGGAATCAGTTCCTCTTGACAAAACGTCTTGATGCGGTTCGATACCTCCTCCATAGTTTCGCCACCTTCGGGTCGGTATTGAGTGAAGTTATGCTCATTATATCCTGCTTTATAAGCTTCAACGCGTAACACCTGTAGGGGTGATCCTTGTAGTACTCCAAAAGATCTCTCTCTGAGTAGCTTGTTCGTGGTAATCTCATGTCGACCGCCACAACAGATTTGACAGGTTTCGTAAGCGCGGGTCAAGTCGCTCGAGTAGACTTTATCGAATGTCTCCTTAGTGTTGATGAAATATTCGTTGAGCAGTTTAGCCTGGTTTCTGCCTAAATCGGTTAAGTGAGTATCCATCTGTCCCTGGATGATTGAAAGCTTATTGTGAGTAGTTTGCCCGTGACGGATGAGAGTCAGAGAAAAAACTTTGGAGGCCATGGCTCGTGAGCGTGAAGAGTGTGGTGGTATTTACTGAGATTAGACGAATAAGGCGAGCGTTTGGGCTGTCTCATAATATAACGACAACCGAAAAGTCTTCGAGTAAACACTCTCCGTCTTCATGTACATGTGGACGATTATACAGTTTATTGATCAGTTGCTACAGGCTCACGACCCACAAAAATAAATAAACGATAACAAGTGTGCATGGCTACGCGCGCTATGCAAAGCACAGAGTTGCCATTATAGGAGTGAGCCCCTAGGCTCCTCAATCAACCATGCACAGCCGGTTCTAAGAGTTACTGTATGTCGTCTTCGACCATCAGACAATAATAGAGCTACAAATTTATCGGTGATAGAACCTCTCCTGGATAGGCGCAGGTCGGGTTCCTCAGTTCGATGAGCGATGAGGTGGGCCAAAAATTAATAGCGTTAAGACGCCATCCTGTAGATACTAAATATTAGCAAGATCTTTCCGACTGATAAGGCGACAGAACTTTTGGAACCTGCGACATTCAAAACAAAAAATAGATACAGTGTATAAACGAGTCTGACTAAACGAAGACATTCGGATGGTCCTGTGGAACTAGTCAGCTCTTGCGATTTGTGGCTTCCGGCCGGACGAGGGTAGAAGATAATCACTTTATTGAGATCTGAGAAAAATCCACGTTGAAATAGGTTTCGAATTCCTCGAGGAACTTGGATGAACGCTTCTCGTCAATGAAAAGCCGATAAGCATGTTTGACATCATTTATATTGACTTTTTTAGAATTTCTTCGCTTACTTGCAATCAAACTCGAGGTTGTAATGAGCTGGATGGCATATCTTAGAGAGGTTCTTTCTGCAATTTTGGTCAACTCCGTCATCGCTTCATCCTCCAAATCAACATCCTCCTCGTCACACCTTGTCTTGATAATCTGTCCAAGCTCAGTTGGCGTGTATGATGAGGTGTTGATAATGACCATCCTATCAAGAAGATCCATCGGTAGGCCATGTGGGGACAGAAAATTTGTGCCACGAATCTTGGTGACGCCCCTGTTGCTCGCCATAACCACAATTGGCGCCAAGTCTAATTCAATCGCTCTATTAATGGATGAGAAACATTCGATATCCAACATGTGACATTCGTCTATGAACAGCACACCTGTTGTTATTTCAGCCTTATTCTCCTCGCGCCATTCCTGAACTTTAGCGTTTATCTGATCCCTGATTTCGGGCTTGATTTCGCCGGTATCACCACTAAAGAGTGCGAGAAACCCTTGCGTACGGCTATTGATAACATCGATTTCATGGAGACTAACTGTGTGAACAACTTCTCTACGTTTACTTATTTCCCCGTCAGGACACTGGACGAACTTTGTCTGAGGGCCCATGGCATCAAAATCTCTCGAGCGAGTAAGAGACCGACCCAGTTTTACGATCTTTCCTGTCGACTTATCCATAGTGATCACATCACCAGCTTGAATCTTCTCTCGCATCACGTTATCGATCATTTTTTGTCCTAGATCGAAAACTGCTTCCATGGCCATGGTTTTGAGTGTGATCTTACCACGCTTTGCGCCCGTTGCAGACGTTGGCCTATCAATTTGCACTTCGACGACTTCACCTTCGATTATCTCTACCTCCTCTTTGATTCTGACCGCGATGGCTTTCCTAAATGCTTGCATCAGTGCCTCTGACTTCGACATTTCTAGAGAAAATATCTCCGAGCTAGAGATGGATACAAATGGTTTGTCTGGACCGAGTTGTTGACTGAGTCCTATAGCGATAGCCGTTTTACCCGTGCCGGGTTGACCAGCGATTAGAACTGCCCGACCAGCGATTTTACCCTCGATCACCAAACGATACAAGATGCCAGCAGCTCTACGAGCCTTCAACTGGCCGACCATCCCGTCGGCATTCTCCACGGCTTCATAGTTATCATTCAGTCCGAGTCCTTTAATGTGTGAGTGGGTGCCGATTCTTTCAATACGTGTCAACTCTTCGCCCGTTGGCAATGTAATTTCTTCGTCCATGATGTGAGTAATTACAGAGTTTAGGAGGCTTGAGAGGGCTCGGATGTTGGATAGGTTAGAGTGGGGAGGAGAGCTAAGTTTCCGGCGATTCCTACAGATTGAGAATCCTAATACTGAATTTTGATCGGTAACTGTGGAATCGAGGATCTAGTGTTGTCGGTCTCTTGCAGGGTGTCGGCATGATCGGTCTTCCAGGGAACTCGTGCCAACTGCAATTCGGGTGCGAGTTTGCACACATGTTCGGACTAAGGCTGGGATGAGCGGGTAGGCGTTCCAGCAGGCATATTCCCGCCTGCCGAAATATTTGAAATGGGCGCCATTTTTATGTGGGGGTCGCAGGCGAAAATGCCTGCGCGTTTCCTTCGGCTGTCGTCAATGGTTCTTCTGGCCTGGAAAGGGCGATCACTTCCCCCACATGCCATGATGAACAGCATGTTCTGTTGGCCAATCCTGCTTCGTGATTGCCTCTGCCTCAGGTCCAATCCCCCCACTGTCCTGATACCTTATTCGTCATCACTATTTCCGACCAATAACAATCTTTACCGGCCTATTCGCTCGGCACAAGCAATCGTATTCGAACCAAAAAGATGGTAAGTTTTCTATCTTCTACAATGTCATCCAAGTAAATTGATCCCAGACTGACGTCAGTCCGCAATCTGACATCAGCCAACCAGATTTAGCAAAACCAGAAAACTAAGAGGCCACGTGAGCCATGGACACGGTCGTATCGGAAAGCATCGCAAGCACCCTGGAGGTAGGGGTAACGCTGGTGGCCAGCATCATCATCGAATAAACTTCGATAAGTACCACCCTGGATACTTCGGTAAAGTTGGAATGAGAAACTTCCACCTGAAAGCGCACACCCTCGCTAGACACTGTCCAGCGGTCAACGTGGAGAAGCTTTGGTCACTTTTGAGCGAGAAGACTATCAAGAAACTGGAGAGCGAGGAAAACAAAGGCAAGGCTCCAGTGCTGGATTTGACCAAATTAGGCTACTTTAAAGTTCTTGGCAAGGGCTCCTTACCCCCGAGAAAGCCACTTATAGTTAAGGCTCGATTGTTCAGCGCCCGCGCCGAGAGAAAGATCAAAGAGGCAGGAGGAGCTTGTGTTTTGACAGCCTAGATGCTGAGTATAACTAGCCCTGATAAATTAACGCGCTACAGCTGGCGCCCGAGTGTCCAGTGCTGTGGTGAAACAAGTGAACACCCAACACTTAGCTGTCCATCTCTACCTTGGCCCCTATATTCATCGTTTGTGTATGATAATTTCCTCGCCGATTGAACCTTGCGCACTCCAGTTGTTGCCCCAACTCTCCGCTACTGGGGCTCCGGAAGTGACGTGCGCGAGTTCTGGCTGAAACGCGAAATGAATTTCAATTCGCTCCTCCTCTGAGACTCAGGCGGAGAGTTGGTGCGATGATTTTCGAGCGGCCCCCCGAGTGCATGGCCGCCGTTTCGGCCTATGGCTCTACTCAGCGCCAGAGCTGACCAATTTGATTGCTCACTTTGCTCTTGAGTGGCTGAGTTGGAGGTACAGTGCGGCTACCTTGCAGCCGAGTTGCCTCGCAAGCCCACAGTTTTCCTGGTCATCAGCTTCGCCGCCAGATGGCAGCAACCTAATGACCGTTAATGATAATATTGTGACATTATGAGTCACGATAAATCACCAGCCAGCGCGATCGGCGAGTTTTGGGGGCAAAATTTGTCAGCGCGAACGAGGACCGAACTGGACTGGACTGGACTGGACTGGACTGGACCGGACCGGACAAAACCGAGCTGAAGTAAACTCAACTGGAGTGAACCAAATGGCCAAATCCCCGGTGGACCATCAAGTTTGTAAAGCGGAAAGAGGCGAGCAGAGTTGGCCGAGTGCAGATGGGTGGCGCAATTCCAACGGCAACAGAAGCAGCTTGCTCGCATCAACGGCGGACAGCTGTAAACTGACCACTTCTCCGGTTGGAGTGGAACAAAGTGGCCGTAAAGAATTGGCGACAAGTTTGGAATCTCGGGCCGCCGACAAACTAGAATGGCCGCTGACTCCATTTGCGGACTGGCCAGTTGCGGCGCCACTCGGGCCAAGTGGCCACTAATCTGGCCCGGCCGCTCCAGTGCGGCGCTAGGTGGAGGTGACCTCAATCTGGGGATTAATTGCAGACGCGTGGGCGCCCACAAGCTCATGTAGCGCGATTCGCGCGCCGGCTGCAACCAAACTTGTAATGCAAATTCAATGGTCAGCGATTAAGAGGCCAAGAGTGTAAATGTGCGAAGATGTTAGCGGCCCATCGAGAGCGGCGGCCTTCGAGGAGGAGGACAGATTAGATGCATGCGCGCGTTGCCGCACATTACCGGCCAACCTAAGCGCGCCGCCCATTCATGAGCGCCTCTTCCGTTTTCAGGGCCAGTGGTTGGCCATTCCGCCTCTTTGGGCTCGTTGGGCGGCCGGCTCGAGTGGGCGGACTTGCGGCCGCTTTGACGAGCAAGCAGAGAGGGGGAGAGAGAGAGAGAGAGAGAGAGAGAGAGAGAGAGAGAGAGAGAGAGAGAGAGAGAGAGAGAGAGAGAGAGAGAGAGGCGATCGAGTGTCGGGGTTTGATTGGCACTTATGCCTCCAGTTTGGCTGCACCGCAACAACGACACTCGGCGGCGCTCCCAATGCTTGGTTACGATAATACTTTATTAAATTCAACTTGCTCTATAGTGACTTGGGCGCGCACCACTGCTTGACGCGCGCTTCAATTGCACTGGTGTAGGCTTTTGCTGCGCAACTGACTTGAAAAATCCCTCCAACTCGCGAGCGCTTCCCCCCTCCAGCCGCTCTCGCCTCCAAAACGGAGGGCGAGCAACTTCGTGAGCAAGAGGCTTGCATCTATATGAGAGGCGGGCGTCCTCTGAGCCGGCGTCGCGTTCAGCGTGCTTGCGGCTGGCAGCTCATATCAAGTTTGGAGGACCAACCAAGCCCGCTCCTTGTCCACCAAATGCGAGCTCAGCAACCAGACTCGAGCTTAACGGGCTCCAGCTCCAGCTCCAACTCCAGCTCAGCGCGCCTCCTCTGCTGCTCGAGCTCCTTTGCTGGCCGCTGCAGCTGGCCCAGCGCCTGCTTGGCCAGTCCGTCGCCGCCACTGCTGGCCCCCATTGGCGCTCGCTGGGCCGGGCGCTGTGACACTGGCGGCGGATGGATGGACTCGTAGTGTCTCCGCAGGTCCACCTTTCGCTGGAATGAGCGCATGCACTGGTCGCAGGAGTAGGGTTTGTAGCCGGTATGTTTGCGCGTGTGTGTTATCAGGTTAGAGGACTGGCTGAAGGATTTGCCGCAGACTGCGCATTGGTGCGGCTTCTCGCCAGTGTGAATATAGGTGTGCTTCTTCATGTCCGACTTCTGGTGGAAGCGCTTGTGGCAGTAGGGGCAGGGATAGGGCCGGGTGTCCGAGTGGATGAGGAGGTGGGTGGAGAGGGTTGAGGAGCGCTTGAAGGTCTTGCCGCACTGGCGGCACAGGAAGGAGCGGCCGGCTAGGCTGGCGGCGCAGGCGGGCGCCTGGGTGTGCGCGGCGAGCGAGGTTGGCGAGCCCGAGGAGAGGGAGGAGGGCGCCGGCGGCGCTAGGCTTGAGTCGGGTCTGGTTGGCGCGCACTCCTTGGCGCGGGCGGCCAGCCTCAGCGAGCACTGTTGCTCGGCGCCGCCCTCAACCACGTCCAGCAGCTCGGCCTCGTCCGCGCTGTTCAACGGCGAGTCGAGCGAGTGGGGCCGGCTGGGCGCCTTGCCGGCCGCCTGCTGGCCGGCAAGCCGGTAAGGCTCGCGCAGGTTTGCCGGGTCCGGCCGGCAGGCGAGGCCGAGCTGGGGGCCGCCCAGCGAGCTTATCAGGGGGCCGCCGCTCGCTGGGCCGCCGGGTTGGTGGAGCTGGGCGCCGAGGAGCGGCGAGCTTGGCAGACAGTTGAGGGGCTGTTGGCTGGCCAGCAGCTGGGCCGATTGCTGCTGCTGTTGGCGCTGGATTGAGGCGGCCAGACTCTGGCGGAGACCCTCGCGCAACAGACTCTGCTGGAGGAAGGTCTGCGCGGTTTGGCGGTGGGCGTGTTGGGTTTGGGGCGGGCAGGTTAGCGTGTTGCGCGGGCTCACTCGCAAGGACGAGCTCGCGCAAAGGGGCGAGCAACTCACCTGGCTCTGGAGGAGGAGTTGGGCGTGGATGGCGGCCGTTGCGGCGGCGGCTGCGGCTGCGGAGGCGCCCGACTGCTGGCCAGCCTGGAGTAGCGCCAACTGGCCCGGATGCGCCGGCAGCTCCGCCTGTGGGGCTCTCGCGGCCGCAACCAGGTGCTGGCTTAGCGGCGTCAGCGGCAGGCTGGCGAGGCTAGCGCCGCCGCCAGCTTGCCGGCAGCGCAGGTAGGAGTGCTGAGGCGCGTTGAAGGGTTGTTGCTGCTGCTGCTGCTGCTGCTGCTGCATCTGTTGCTGGTGGGCGATGAACTCGGCGGCCAACTGGAGCGCCGACTCGAAGCTGCACAGGGCGGCCGACGCCCTGTGGCCGGCAGTTGAGAGGTCGGTCATGCCTGTCTTTGGCTCCTATTGCGCCCGATTGCCCAACTGCCCTCTTCTTCCTCTTCCTCCTCTTCTTCCTCTTTTGCGCTCTCGTCTTCTTGCTGGCTTGAGCTCGGCGGATCTATATTTGCTTGCCTCCCTCTTAGTGTGTGACTGCGTGCGAGCTATGCTTGCTGCCCACTTGGCGCGGGCGAGCTTGGCGGCGAGTCGAGTTGGCTGGCGCAACAGAGGGGCCCATTTGAGATCACAGGGGCCAGGTTTGGATTGAAGGCTTGGCTTTGGTGTGGCTGAGTTGGCGCACAAGCGGGCGCTTGTTGGCGCATATGCCAGGCCAACTTGTGCACAGATATGGCGCAAATCACCATCGACTAAATCTGATGCGCGCGCAGCTGCGCGGCCAACGCGCATCAACAAGGAACCAGCTCCCTGGATCGGTGGCTCGCGCGCAGCTTGGCCGCAGCGGCGGCGGCGCCAGCTGCAGCTTGGCCAGCCCGCGCACTTTCCATCTGGCTCGTTGCACCCAATTGACGCAATAGGCACACTTTACATGGGGGCGCGAGTGCTGGGCCGCGTTGGCGCCGTTGCGAGGCTGCGACTGCTGCGACTGTCGCTGCCTCTGCTGCTGCTGCTGCTGCGGCGGCGGCGGCGGCAACGAGGAACAATGATTAAACTTTGATAATGAGCGAGGGACTTGCTTTCGCTCTCACCTGTTTGCCGTTGCCGCCTGACAGCCCAGCTGGCTGTTGTCCCTCTTTCTCTTGCTGTCGCGCGTCAGAAGCAGCGCTGCTACTCAAAATAGCCACCAAGCGGAGGCAGCTGTTCGGGCACAAACTCGCCCAACCTGCAGCAAGCTCGAAACCTGGAAGCGGCCGATTAATCAATCAACTGCCGCCACTGCCGCTTGCTTGCTGGCTGGCTGGCTGGCTGGCTTGCGAACAATGACAGCGCGCAGGCCGCTAATTGGGCGCCAGTGTCGCCCGAGTTTGGTTGCGTTTGTTTGCTCACCTGTCGTTGTTGTTGTGGCTGCGCGCCGAGCTAGCGGGCTTGTCGGCGCCAATCTGGCCGCCCATATAGGAGAGGTCGCGCAAGCTGAGCGCTCGCTGGCCGAAATTGGATTTCTGCCTGCAAGCAGCTTCCGGCGCGACAATAAAGATGACGCTTATTGGACTGGGCATGGGGCCAAGTGGGCGGCCTGCGCATCCAGATTGGAGATAATCTTTGCGCTTGCAGCCGACTGGCGCCCGCTGGCCCCCGGCTGCTGGCCGCTCGCCGCTGGCCCACTTTGGAGCGGCGCCGGCCTTGCCAACTGGCAGCCCATCCAAATTGAATCAGCCCGCCGGCAAGCAAAGCAAAGCGGCGAGGGCCGGAGGGACGTGAGCGAGCACCGCCGCCGCCTCGAGCGCCGCCAGCCTCGCGCAGCCCGCCAACACCAACAATGGCCCCCACTTGTCCCGCGCTTGACGACAACCGCTCCTATAAAGGCGCGCGCGCCGCCGCCGAATCTGGACTATAGCGCTCGCTCGGTGTGATTCTGGCGCCGCCACTTCCGCCCCAATTGATCCGCCGGCCGCGCACGTGCTCGCGCACTCCGCTCGCCGCCAAGATTGAGCGCCACTTCCGCTCGGCCTCTTGGGCGCTAATGAGCGGCCGGCCAATGGGGGCTCCTCCGCCGCCTCCTCCGCCTCCTCCTCGCGCCTGCGACGTGACTCGGCGCTCGAGTCTGCGCTCGCTCGCAGCCCAAATTGTTTGCGCAGCAATCGAGTGTTTTCATTCCAGCTATTGTTATTATTATTATTACCATTTTATAGCCATTTTTTCTCACCATTCAAACGGAAGTCTGCGACAACATTTTGTCCTCCTGTTTGCAGTCAACTTCACCTCTCGTGTCAGCTTAGTTTGCTTCCTTTGTTTTTCTTTCCCTCTCGCTCGCCTCACTTCGCCCCTCAGCCGGCTCAAGTTCGGCCGGAAGTTTCGCTGCGGCCGAGCCGCTTGAGCGCGCGCAACAATCGCATGCGACAAACGATGGCGTTTTTAGTGGCCAACTCAATGTTGCGCCACTAACTCAATGAACCACTTTTATTTGCCCCCAAACCAAGCCTCACCTGTGCTCCTGTCTCTCGGCCGCCAATTCCGGCCCAACTCAGAGATCGCATCCGATCCGATTGGGATCAGCTGGGCCGCAATTGGATTGAACTCTACTGAACTGAACTGAACTGAATTGAATTGAATTGATGGAGATATTAATTATCGGGCCGAGCGCAGGTAAGCGTGGAGAAGCCGAATTCATGGCCAGAGTTGTGCCGAATGGAGGCGAGCGGCGGCGCTTTGTTTGCGCACGAGCCAGTTCGTGATCCAGTCGGCCGCGCGGCCACCGAGCAAACAGTCAGCCGCCTCTCTCGCCGAGCTGACTTTCGGCTTTTTGCTTCGGCGGGCGCACGCCACTTCCGGCGGCGCGCCACTCGAGCGGCGGGCGCGCAAAGTTTGCACTCGAGCTTAAGCGGCCGCTCGTAAACAAGCAGTTTATGAGAAAGTTGAGGCGCCAATATTAAAAGGGAATCAGGTCGCGCTTGCTCCTTTGATTGGCGCTCGAAAGTGGCGGCGGCGGCGGCGGCTGCGGCAGCACCTGACTGCTGAGCCAAAAACCAAACAGAGTGACGAGCGTGAGAGCGAGCCGGGCCAAGCCGAGCCGAGTACCTGGCGGCGGAAGTGGTTGCGGCAATTAGGGATGATTTGGGGCGAGAGTTTGGAGGGGCGAGCGCGGCGCTCATTTGTCGCTCGCGAGTCGCCTGCTTGTCGGTGCTGATTTGCGGGCCGCTCGTTCGCGCGCGCCGCCTAATGAAGGCCCGTCCGCCAGCCAGCCCGGTTTGCTCCATTGATTCCTGGCGCCGCTCGCTAGGCGTGCGCGCCGCTAGGGGCGTTCGCGCACTCGCAGCCCAACTCGCCCTTATAGCGCCGCCCGCCCGCCAAACTGCCAGCCAGCCAGCCGGCCAGCCTGCTCGCACATCGACCAGCCAGCCAGCCGGGCTGCGGCGCAACTTATAGTTGTTGCGGCTTCGGGCCAATTTGCGGCCCATCACGTGCGCCGCTTGCTTAACCCCGAGCGATGGGCCCGCCAAAGGCGATTACTTATTGTATGTTTTGCGGACTCGCGAGCGCCGGCGCCAATGTTTCTAGTTGAGTGCGCGACAAGTAAAAGAGCAACGGTAATAATCTGCCTGATTGAATCCGGCCGCTTGTTATCCCGGCCGCGCTCATCGGCGCAACCGAGTGATAATTCGCCGCCCCTCGCGCACAAACTGCAACTCGCGCCGGCAAAGTTTGATTGATTGAGTTCACAAGTTTGCGGGCGAACGCGAGCGCGCTGAGCTGGCGCAAAACACTTGTCCGCTCCAAGCTGAGGTAATCATGTTAATGATCCCCCGGCGGCCGACGCGCCTCTGGCCCGCGAGCAGCCGCAACGAAGATTAAGATTGATAACTGGCCAGAGGAGGGCAATTGTTATTTGTTTATGTTCCGTGTATCCGGCGCCTGTTTGTCCGCTCCAAAGTGGCCCCGACTCCAGCTCGAACACGAACTCCAATTCAAGCTCAAACTCGAACTAGAACTAGAACTAGAGCTAGAACTCAAACTGCGCCACCAACCCAAACCCAAACTGCGGCGCGCAATTTCAATCAAGCGGAGGTAGAACGCTAATTGAATTAGCGCTGGGCCGCCATTGATTTGGGTTTGTTTTCAAGCGGACGCAGCTGGTTGAGCGCTGCGAGCGGCCTTGCTGGCGCCCGCACCAAATGGTCTGTGACATTAGCCAGCGCGAGTTGCGGCCGCCCGTCCCTCTGGTTGCGCGGCGAGCGCAAACGAGCCGGCCAGTTTATATCTCGGGGCCAAATTTGTTCAGCGCGCGTAAAGAGCGCCAATGATTTATCGCATGGATTTTGGCCAGAGTTCCAGTTGCTTTGTTTATGCGAGACTTGCGCTGAACTCGTAACCTGAGCGCAGGTGCCAGCCTCCGCTCGCAACTCTCTCCAGTTTCACTGGAGGCCTCACTTTTGGGGCCAGGTGAGCGCGCGGTGTGTTTGTTTCTGTCTGTCCGCTCGCTCGCTGCGGCTTCGGGCCCCTTGAAATCAAGCGGCCGCTCGAATGGCAGCCGCGGCCGCTTGATTGACACAACTCCAACTCTGGACGGGCGCAAAGGCGCGCGGCGCAACCGGATCCAGCGGACGGGGGCCTCGAGCGGCGCGAGGAGCGAGGAGAGGCGGAACTGAAACTGGAACTCGAGGAGGAAGTTGGAATAAATCAATGGGTCGCGCGAGTGGTCGCGAGGACAACAAGCCGCGCGGAGCCAGCAACAATCATTGTAATTGCATGCAAACGACCATAATAACAATGGAGGCGCCGAAAGTGGCGTATTATTCGGCGAGCGGAAAGCGCGGCCATCGATTCAGTGGCTGGCAAACTCGGGCCGAGCTTACAGGTGAGTCTTTCATGCGGCGCAATCAAGTTGCACGCCGACGCCTAGCAACCAAACTCGGCTCCTCCTCCTCCTCCTCCAGCGAGCGAGCGCGCGCCCAAACTCAAACCGCCGCCGCCGACTAATGCATTTCGTCGCCAAATGATTCATATCTCGTCCGATTTCTTGGCTTCCGCGCGCAAACTGCAGGTGCGCCGGCCAGCTGGGCGCCGAGCACTCCGCTCTATGGTTTAATTAAGCCGGCGCGCGTGCTCCAGGCTCGTGCGCCCAAATGGACTGCCCGGCTGCGGCGCCGCCCCCTCGGCGCTGCAATGGAGTCACGCGCGCGCGCGCCCAAAACGCCAACAAGTCTAATGGTTGCTCGTCCGCTCTCTCTCTCTCTCTCTCTCTCTGGCTTCCGTTTGCGCGCGCCGCAAGATCTTTGCGCCGGCTGCGAGCGGCCCCGAGAGCGACATGGACACGCACTTTTCAATTGTGCAACTGATTTATCGGCAACAAGCGCGCCACTCGAACGAGCGGCCGCTGATGGATGACAAAATTGGGCCCACTGGCCAGGTAGCTGGCGCGCAATCTGCGCCCTCCTCGCGCGAGCACGTAAAATTGCCCATCGTGCGCCAAAGCAGCCGCTCGGCGGCCACTCCAGCTCGCGCCAACTGGCCGCGACAGCAGGTAGACTGGCCGCGCCTCCAGCCCCGCCGCCGAGCAGCTGATGCCTCGCCGGCCCACAACGACCAAATCAGTCACATCTCGGCCCGCTCAAAGGTCAAGCACGTTGGCAGGCCTCTAATTGCCGGTTGACCTTACCTGGCAGTTGGCCGCTCGACGGGCGCGCGACCGCTTCCGCTGGCCGGCTTGCGTCGGGCGAAGCAGCAGCAGAAGCGGCGGCCCGAACTGCAACTGCATCCATGGCCGCCAAGGTGTCGATTGGGCGCACGTGGCCAAGCGACATCGAGTTTGCTTGATGTCACGGACTCGCGGGCGGACTGCGCCTCCCGAGCGCCATCTATGGGAGCGGCCGACTTCCGTTTGCATAAGCCGACACCAGGTTGCGCTCGAGCCGGCTGAGCTCGTTTGCCCGCCCGCCCGCCTGTCCCAGCGACGAGGGGGGGGGGCGGGAGCTCGCCTGCCCGCCGAGCGCGAGAGGGCGGCCACTCGCAGCCAGGTGAGCCGGCATGGATGTCTCAGGGAAGCCGGCGGCCAGGCAGCGAGTGGCCGCCCTCTCGCGCTCGGCGCCGCTTCAGATTCCTAGCCCAGCGTCGAGCGGCGACTAGCGGACTTGAGGAGGGTTGGGCTCGTCAGGCCGCTGAGTCCGACGAGGCGCGCAGACTGGCCTGTCGCTGGCCCGAGAGCAAGCGTGCGAGAGGAAAAGTGATCCTGGTCGAGTCGGGGCGGCGCAAGCCTGCTCGCTCGGCCGGCCACCTGGAGGGCCGCCAGCCAGCCAGCCGGATTGCAAGGGGTGAGAGTTGGAGCAGACGAGTTTTGGGCGAGCGAGCAGGCAACAGGTTGTTGGTTTGGAACAAGCCCAGCTCAGCCAGTGGGGCTCAACTCAGGCGAAGGGCGCAGCTAAGGCTCAAAGCCCGGCGCAAGGCTCTTCTGGTTCAGTTTTGAGTTCTTGCAAGCGGACTAACTAACTAACTAACTAGTCTTAGTCCAGATTATTATGCGTGCCAGGTCGCCACCAGCAGCTTGCGCACGCTCAGCCCCTCCGAAGACTCGTGCGCAGGAACGAGAATAATCCATTAGCTAATCGGCTTGAGCTCGGCGGCCAAGGCAACCGAGCGGCAGACGGAGACAGCGGCAGCGGCGGCGGTGGCGGCGGCGGCGGTGGCGACAGAGGAGTCGCAGAAGAGCCCACGACGGCAGCAGTAGCAGCGGCAGCGGCAGCAGCAGTAGAAGCAGAGCCAGGAGCAGAAGCAGAAGCGGCGGCTAAGGTAGCGGCGCCAACCAGCACCAGCGCGGCGAGGCTCGGCAAGGTGAGCGCGAGGGTGGAAACGGCAGTGGTTAGCTCAGCACAGTTCGGGCGATCTAGCCTCAAACCCTGAACTAAATCATTAGCTTCTTTGCAGTAGTTGGTTGCGCGAGTTTTAGTTTCGGGAAGGCGAGAGCAACAGTTCCTTTCAAACTTGTGATCGCCCGTTTGTCGGCTCCGGCCTCTCGTTCAGACTCAAAGTTTGCCCCCAAACCAAGGAGGTGCTGAGGAGTCGCTCGCTGGGCGACCACATTCAAGTTCGTGGCCAATCAGTGCGCGCTGGCCAAGGTGAGCGCCGCCACTCAAAGCAGGAGGCTCCATCAAGTCGCTTCGAGGGCCTCAAAGGAGAACCGAAATGAGCTCCGTCCGCTCGGCCATTCGCAAATCCATCAAGCAGCTCCACTGACCAAACCACCGAATCCGCCCAACTTTAGGCGCCAAAAGTTAGAGAGTCGAGAGGCGAAGTAACGACGCAATGGAGGTGCTCCAATCTCAGACGCATAGCTCCTTTGCGTCCCAAGGGCAGTTCCACTACGCAAACCACCAGTTCAAGCACCAGCAACACCAGCAGACAGAGCACCTAGACGGTGTGCATTCAGCGGCCGCAGCCTCAACGAATGAAACCTCAGACCAATACTTGGCGGGCGCCACTTCAAGGCTAGCAAGCAACATGTACGATATTATGCCAAGCTCAATGCAATACGTGTTATACGACTTCTGGGAGATGTACCACAATCCAGAGCTTAACAAGTACGCACTCTTCAACGGCGGCCCCTGGCTCGTCTGTCTCTTCATCGGCTCCTATTTATATTTCGTCCTCAAGGCTGGACCCAAGATGATGGAGCGAAGGGAGGCCTTCGACCTGAAGCCGCTCATAAGATTCTACAACTTTTCAATGGTCCTACTGAACGCCTATTTATTCTATCACGCCTCTCCCTTCCTAAACTTCGGCCTCCACTGTTGGGGCTGCAAGCAGGCGGTGCAGCCAATGGTTAGAGAGTCAATACCTGTCGTCTGGCTGGTGCTAGTTTCGCGCTTCTTCGACTTCTTCGACACCATGTTCTTCGTGCTCAGGAAAAAGTTTTCCCACGTCAGCTTCCTGCACGTGTTTCATCACACAGTTGTTCCTATCGGCTTCTGGATCGGAATCAAGTTCGCCTTCTTCCCAGTCTGCTGCTTCATCCCGTACCTGAACCTCGTGGTGCACGTCATCATGTACAGCTACTACGGCCTCTCCACCTTCGGGCCGCGCGTTCAGAAGTATCTCTGGTGGAAGAAGTACCTGACCAGGTTGCAGATCCTCCAGTTCCTCATAGCGCTCGTGCACTCGCTCCAACCGCTCTACCTGCAACAATGCACCTTCCCCGCAATCTTCGTCATGGGCCAAACTGCGGGCGCGGTCCTATTCCTCTGGCTCTTCGTCTCCTTCTACATCAAGGCCTACACGATGCAGCGCCAGTCGAGCGTGGCCGCCCCAAAGCAGTCGGAGCTGAAGATTCCAAGCAAGCACAAGCTGGCCGAGCCGGCCCAGTTCGTGGACGCCAAGAAGAGCCAGTGAGTGAGTGAGAGCGCAAGTTTGCCGCCGCCATCCCCGATACAGAACGTCCGGAGACGGCAGCAACCTGTTGCGGGCCGGCCGTTGCTGGCCTGTAGAGCGGCGAGAGAGATAGGAAGAGCGAGGAAGAGTTTGCGGCCGAGAGGCGCTCGCTCGAGATGAGTCTGGTTGCGACGTGGGAAATTCAAACTTCGTCTTGAAAGCAAACAAACGAACACACTAACACACACTCTGAAACGCACACGCGAGCGAACAGACGGACGGACGAACGAACGCAGGCTTGTTTGCTCACGCGACACCTGGAGCGGCCAGGTAGACGGGCGCGCGCAGCCAGTCTGGGCGTCGCGTCCGCCGGCTCGCCAACAAGAAGCTGTGAATTTCAGCCTCCTGTACAGAGATAGAGAGGGAGCCAGGGCGTCCCACTGCATCGGGCCCGAGATTTGCGCCCAGAGTGCGCGGAGGAGCAGCCAAGCGGAAGCCAAGCAGGTGAGCGAGCAGACGCAAGCGGCCTCGGCCAGCCGGCTGAGTTGGCTCGAGGGCGAGGATTGAATTCTTCAAGTGAGTAGAGGCGGCAACTTGTGTACAGCGAATAATAAAGAGACTTTTAATATGGATACAAATTTGCCCTGCTAAGGGCACGTGATTGGTTGCCAATGTTAAGCGCGCACTTCCTGCGCCTCCAGCTGATTCGAGAACCAAGCAAGCCGAAAGGCTCGCTTTGGGCGCCCGAGGCCGAGCGAGCTGGGCGTGTCGGCTCGACAGGTCGGCCAGTGGAGCCGGCGGCCGGCTTTCGAGCTGCTTGCCTCTGCGGCTGCCGCACTGCGAGGCTTAATCAACGGGCTCATATCAGGCCCAATCCAGTTATGCTGGCTCCCGTTGGACTGGCTGCCACCGATCTCTCCTTGGCTGGGCCGCCTGAGCTCGCCCTTGCGCGATCCATCAGTTGCACGGGCGAGCGGCCAACATGGCGGCCAACTTTTGGGCCGGCTAAGTTCGAGCTCATGGCAAACGGAAAGTTCGTCTCATTGGGCTCTATAACAATCGAGCAAGGAGCGCGCTGGCAGCCAAATGGGAGCGACCAGCCGAGTTTTGTGCAGGTTGGTGGCTTTAAGGCGCTGGCAATTGCGCGCTGACCGACTCCTCTCCCTTTGGGAAGAGCAAAGTTGCGCATCTAATATGCTAAGAGTGCAATAATATTCTAGTCTAGAATCATGCGCTCGCCAGCAGCCAGTGGTTTGCTTGGGCGCAGGCGCGCGTCTTGCCGCTCGCCCGGTGATCTAAACGGCCAAGTGTGCAAATAGAGGGCTAATTGTCCAGCTTGCTTGCCGGCCAGTGCGCGCACTTACACGAACCAGAGAGCCGGCCATTCAGGGAGCAACCTGTTTCGCAATCCTCCGCTCGTCCAGCTGGACAGCTGGCGGCCGAGCAAGGCGCCGTCGGAGCGGCAAGCCCAAAAGGCAAACCCAATGCTCGAAGGTTCAACGGCCGCGCAAACAGTTTTGCCAGCCAGAGTGAGCCGCCGTTGGGATGACGGCGGACAAGTTGAGGCAAAAATGGTCATCTCCTTGGAGGCCCAGCTAATTTCATTGCCGATCGAAATTTGCGCTCGCTCAAAGATAGCTCGAGTTTTGTCCAAACGAGACGACGAGTTCAAAGTGTTTATATTTATCAGGTTTCTTGAACAAGCATCGAGCTTGATAAATAAACAAGCGATGAACGATTCCTAGTTCGCGTTCCACTCGCCTTCGTCTTTGCTCGCTCAACATTTTGCTCGATAAGAGAGGGGAAGGTTAAAATAGACGAGCTGGAAGGCGGCCACCATCCATCAGAGGAGCCGATGAGAGGGCGGCTTTTCATTGGGCCTCCTGGACTGGAAGGCGAGAGTAGGAAAGAGAGAGAGAGGGAGGGAGGGAGGGAGAGGGAAAGGGGATCATGAGAAAGGTAAATAAGCTGAACCGATTGTGAGTCTCAATGGCCGCTCAATGGTCCATGCGCTGGCCTCCGGTTTGCTGCCAAGCTAGCCGCTGGCACACATGTCACCAGCTCGGCCCGGCATCCAAACTTTCGCTTGCTCTGTCGCAAGCAAGCCTCTCCGCCTATTATTGAGATTCATGACATCTAAGGCGGCGATGAGACCAGAGAGACAACAATCGGGCGAGCGGGCAGCCAAGCGTGCGAGTTGCATCAGCGTCGGGATGATATTCGCGTAAGGCCGCTACTCTTTGGCCGGAGTGTCGCTTTCTACCCAAGAAGATGACTACCTGTTGCCCATTGTTTGTTGTCGCTCTCAGGGCTACTTTTTAACCCCACTCAGGCGGCCAGCTTGCCGCCACCATGCAAACAACACCGGCCTCTCCTTCACTCTCTCCGCCCGCGAGCCTCCATTCTGCTCGGCAGCATTGCGGCCAAGAAAACGCTTTCCAGTCTCCAGCGCCTTCTGCCAACCAGCCCAGCTGGCGCGACGTCAGGCAACCGTCCCTGTGGCCGGCGTTTCAAAAGCGACGCCGACAACGACAACAACATTGTTGGCCGACGACGAAAGCGAATCTCGCAACAGGTGCAATGATCAGAGTGGCCGCTTTCGTCATTCGAGCGGTCTTTCTTCCTCTCTCGCCGCTAATTTTGTTGCCGCTTTCGCAAGAGGAGACCCTTGGCTCCCCCTAGTTGCCGCAATCACAGCTCGGGATTGAAATTATGTTTCGTCAAAAGACGACTAGTTAGCATATTGTGGAATTCCCTCGCTTATTTTGGTGGCTGAAAAAGGTTTAATGGATAGACTTCTAATTAGCGTCGAGCACCAATTGGGGGGCGCAAGCTCGCCAGGTTTCCAATTCTTGTCACCACCTTAGATTGAGTGAATCCCCAAACAGGTCCAAACAACAACGATAGCGACAACAACAGGTCTGGTACAAAGTTGCAGACAAACTTTAGCTTGATGACGAGGCCAAGAGGAGAGAGGAAACCAGAATTTCCGCTCGAGAATTCCTCCTCCTATCAACCAGACACGACTCGTTGGAAGGTCTCTTCAAAATTCAGACGCAAATAAACTCTTTAGAAATTCTCCGCTCAAATTGGCTTCAAGGTGGCTCCACACCCTTGAGCTTGGAAGTTGCGCTCGAACGAGCAAAATGCGACGTTCAACCATCCGCTCGTGAACTCTCCTTTCCTTGCTACATTCTCAGATTTAGAGAGGCCTGAGATTTCAATACGATCATGCTCATGGCAGACTTGAGTTGCCGGAGACAAGTTCAGGAAGTGGCGACTCGAGAGATAATTAATTGTTGCGTCATAGGAGCTCGGCGGATATAAAATCCGTGCTCGCTATCTTCGACTAAATCGTCCTCTTGAACTCGACCGCTTGAAGTGTCGCCCTCAGCTTGAGTTCAGTGGCTCGTCAAAGTGTGACAACTTTTGCAAAAGGACCATCAGACGGCAGCTAACCTTAGCGCTTGGTGTATGGGGGTTCGCTTACAGATTCAACCATACAAACTAGAGCCAACGGTTTGGCTGCGGGATTGATACAGACATTACAAGGACTTGACAAGGTCACCTGAGAACAGATTGATCTCAGTTAGGGACTCTCAGGAAGGGGATTTCAATTCACCAATTCATGGCACTCGGAAGCCTGATTCTTCTCAGGCCTTCGAACTATCGAAGGTCGTTGAAATTGAATCACCCTTTCCAATTCGAGCGAAGAACAGAAGGGTTGCACACCAATTTAATTGAATACTTGAGCCGAGTCGAGCTGATAATGGCTAATTTTATATCAACAACTCAAACTAAAACACAAGCTGTTGATTTTCTGCTACTCCCTTCTTGATTTCGCCCATCCCTCACTTTAGATTATAAAGGTTCCAACTATCTACATATAATACAACGGTTGGCCGTATAGAGGCGTTCAAGTCTTTAGGCGAGTAGTGTTATTTCTGTCCAACTAGTATATACTCAATTTGATCTAAGTCGGAGCTCCCAAGTTAGTGAGGGAATTCATTGGACAACCATGTGTTAGACACATGATATATACCTAAGCCCAGTTGAGAGCTTGATGTGAACTTGAACTATCTTCCAGCGAATACTCGATTAGTCTCTGTTGGATGGTTGATTGGAGAAAAAATGCGACGTCATTTGAGTCGCAGGGTTAGGTTCTAAAAACGTTTAAGTTTATTCGCCTCATTTGCATATCTTTTACCTGAGAGAGAGACACAGACATTCATCGAATTTCCACCCATACAAAATCTTTTACAGTAGTGTTTTGTTAGACTCTCAGTAGCAATCAGGTGGATTTCGATTCCAATCATCGTATGAAATGGCTCTGATCTACAGCAAACCCGGCATGAACTCAATTGCCTTAACCTTCAACATGGTCGCACCGTCTGAAGTAGGAAAATTAGAGTGAGATCCGAAAGGCATGATGAAATCGTATCCATCAAACGGCAATCAAAACCTCGTTTCAATTCTAGTGCTCTCTTGATCACAAAGACAAAACTGCATCAATATCTAACTTGGAAATGAAAAGTCACCGGAAGAGAAAGGTACCATCAGTTAAGTGAGGTTCCTGCCTCACGATAGTTGCCTGGGTGATTTAGTTTGTTCGCTGCGCGAGCAACGGCTTTAGAAGCATATATGTAAATTTGGGGTTTTATTCACCAAAATCGGGATCACATGTGCGTTTCATAATCAGTCAACTTTTCTGTACTCCTCAAAATCAGATTAACACAGATACACGAGTTCTTGGACATATTTCCAAGACATGTAACGTGGACAGTCGCGCTGGTTCAGTGAAATCGTTGATTCTTACTGAGTGAAATCTCTTCCTGTTATTGACTAAACTTCTCACTAAAGTGTAGGTGACATGATTCAAAAACTGATCATTAGTCAGTTTTGTCTTTCGTGGCTGCAGCCAGGTCCCCTTTGTCACGATTTGAGGCTTGTTCTCCACCTGAAAGTTCGCCGACAGTCGTCTTGGTATTAGGATTTACCCTCTCAGTCTGATGGGGGTTGCCTATGATTGCTTTGAACAAATTTATGGTCAAAACTAATTCTCTTTTGCCCATCAGGCATAAAGTTGTTGAAACGAAAAATACCACATTATAAAGGAGGACGACATAAAAGTTTCCGAGCCATTCAATTCTTCCGAAGTCGGCCAGTAAGTCAAAGTCTGTCATGCCGAGTGTTCTTGCTAAAAGAGGTAGCGCCGAACTGAGCAGACATAATATGGTGCAGTTACCTATGATTTGATTGAAAGAGCTGTTATGTCGACGGGGTCTGAGGCAGCATAATCCGGGAAGGTTATATAACCCACAAAGCGATGCGCACCACAGATAGAGCACCATGACGATATCTAGGAATGGTCCAATGGATCCGTTCTTGCTATCTCGCGGGTCCTTGTTGGAATCGAATTCTAACTCTTCGTTTCTCTGTTGCGTGATACTAAGTGTAGTTGCAAGTGGCAGTGGTCTAAAACCAACAAGTAGTTGGAATGTATTCACTAGGACCAATATAATGGAGTAACCAGCAAGGGCAACTAGCACCACTAGTGCCACATAGTTTGATTTTCTAGCTTGCTGAATGGAACTCATCTGATAAAGGACAGTGAATAAATGTGATATTCCTAGGGGAGTGCATAATAATAGTAATAAGGCTCCTATGAATGATATGCATGAGTATAGAAATGGTAAGTATTGCCAAATGGTCAGTAGTTGTATGCCGCTAACATGACATCCAATACCGAAAGAGAGGCAGCATACTGTATATGTAAGTCCTAGAACAATTATCGCAACTATGATGAGAAGAACTAATGTTTCTCGTAAGCGTGATAACATTCCGCGCCGCGATCCTGAAAATCCCTCTGATTCGGTGAAGAAATAGGCAAAAGGTAATAGCATAAATAGCGACAAATTCGAGAATAAGAATACATAGCTCCACATACCATCCAAGAGTGACCATTTCGTCTTAGCATCGTCGATCCAAGAGATCTCATTAGTTGTGATTGATACTGGTAGGAGCAAAAAAGCTGCAATTGAGATGGCTAATGTGAAGGCGCACATCCATGTGGAAATCCTGTAGATCCTATATTCGTCTATATCAAGGCGAAATTCGTCTCTCTTCTTACTGAAGTATGATATTAAAGCACAAGATAAAGCATAGAGAACAATAAATGTGATGAAGTAGATCACGTGAGTCCTAACGAATGTATAGAATTCTTTGCCCTCCTCCTGTAATGTGTCGTCGAGAGATTCATCATCGTAGAACAGTGATGAGTACTTATGGCTATGGCTCTTTTGTTGCGAGCTTTGGTCAGGTTCCATTGTTTCCGATAAGCTCGTGAGATATCATTCTTGTGAACTGAGATTAACAATGACTGAGCTTCTTGTAGAATCCTGAGCTAGGACCTCCCTAAATAAATTGGCAAGACAATAGCCGATTGGTGCATCACCATGGACATATTGTTGGGATTGATTGTCATAACAGAAGGAAAATCACCTGCCCTGATTGAAGACATGATTTTTATATTTTTGGTTTTGAGTTCCGCAGACTTTTACGTTTCGCTGGATAGAAAATTTCATTTGTTTGCAAATGATCAGTCCGACAGTATTCCTCGGAGAATCAATATGCGCGCGAACATTCAAATTGATGACGTTTGAATAAACTTGGCTCAAGTTTTCGCTGCTGCAATCGAGCAGCCTTGTAGGCCTACAAACAGTTGAGGACAGCTACTTAATCAACCCTTCCCGCTTGTCTGTCTCATTTGGAGCTTGGCTGATATCTTGGATGGAACTGCTATGATCTGTGAAGATCATGGAGACTTCGCCCTCTCCTAGCATTGAGGATATCAAGTTACCTCACCGCTAACACCTTTGATTTGAGGCTACAACACTCGATACAATCCTAACCATCCAAGCTGAAGTGAATATTGTCGATTGTGGACGATTTAGACGAGCATCGAAGTCAGTTTGAACTATGGAGATGCCAATCAAGGGAAATTTATTGTTGCTCCTCATCAGCGTCGTCTTGGCTCTGTCGTTTTGCATCGAAGCAAGGAACGGTAAGTAGGTCGAAGGTAAAATCAATCGAGAGTAAAGGCAGCCAGCCTGATTGACTAATGGTGTCGGATCAAAGTGAGGGATGATGCGGACGTGGTAATCAAGGGACTTTTCGAGGACTCTAAACACGACAAAATCATTTACAAACGAGCTGCAGATTCGCCTGACGAAGATGATGGTGGTCATAAAAGGAAGTCAAAGAGGAAGTCCAAAGGCCTCTCCACAACTGTAAGTCCCTCGAGCTCGACTACACCTAAATCTGGCGGTTCCGCAGCCCCTAGTTCAACCACGACTCAGGTACCTGCGAAGGGATCGAAAAAGCCGCAGGATGAGCACACAACTGGATCTCCAGATGGAAAAAGTACAACAGGCAAGCCGGGCGATAAGGCTTCAACCACTGGAAAACCAAGTGAGGGAGCCTCGACGACTAGCACACCTGGTGACAAGAATTCGACGACGGGCAAACCTGGCGACAAAAATTCGACGACGGGCAAACCTGGCGACAAAAGCACATCACCGGCACAGAAGAACACCAAGGATGTGGATGGGGACAAGCAGGAAATGGCAAAGCAAAATCAAGCCGCTGAGAGGGAGTTACTCAATAAAGCCTTTGAGGCTACCAAGAAATGGGTAGACTGGGTCAGAGACCACAACGCCACCACTTGGAACTTACTCCGAGTGAGACAATTCAGATCCTATGTAACTAAGTTAACCAGGCGAGTGATATTGAAAAACACGTACCAGCCAGCCGAAGGATCGATACGTCATTACCCGAAATCTGTTGTCGAGACTCCAACGACGGATTACACAATAATGAAATGAGAAATTTCCAGATGGTAGAATTCGAATTGGAGATGTGTCAGCAAATAAGGCCATAAACGCACGCAGTTTGTCTGATTATTGGGATAGTAGATCATGCAACCACTTGGTCGAAAAAGTCTTCGTCCTCTAGAAAATGAGGATTGATAATAATCAGACGATCCTCCTCGGCATCAGCTTTTAGAATTTCGTCAGTGGGATCGATTATTTGTCCATCCTCTCTTATCTCCATCAGAATGTGGTCGGTTTTGACTAGCCTATCCAGAACTTTCTCGCACAACTGCTTCCTTTTGATGAGCTCACTCTCAGTTGCTATCTCACCCACGCATTGATGTAGATACCAATCAACTATCTCGGATCTCCTAAGGGCTGGCGTGTCTCTATCAGCGTTCTCAGATTCTTTCCTCAATTTCAATATAAAAACCTCAGCCATGCCCTTATAAGTCGACAAGGGGATAGTGATGCTCTGCTGAGTTGTTTGAGTTGATTCAAGGCGTTGCGATTCTAACTCGCCCTCATAGAGACCTTGACTAGGTTGGTCACCGCCTTGTTCAGAGGCGAACAAGTTGGTATCGCTCAACTCTACCTCCGTCTTGCCAACACTAACTATGGTCTTTTCAATGAGACGGGAGGCCATTCTGATGTACTCTGGTTTGACAGTCTCGGCGCAGTGAGCACGTGCTATCGCCTCGGACAGCCTTATGAGTGATTCCAACTGACGCACTGTGATCCTCCAGGATGTTCTTGATCTTGTTGATTCCGATCTTAGCCGGACATATTCTTGAACAAACACCGATTCGGCATCGATTGGTATTTTTGGGTAGTATTTTCGGGCAAATCGAAGATACAGACGGATATCCTCAAAGGAGTAGATCATTCCCTTGCGAGCGTTCGTCGAGTTGGCATACGTGAGATGCATGTCGACGATGCGGCATGCGATTGCTCTATCATTGTCTTCAGTGTGAGGATCAATAATTGTGAAAAACAGGTCAAATCTAGACATGATTGGTAAGGAGAAACTAAGGTTTGCCCTGAGATCGCGAGAGGTGTCGTAAGTTCCGCCAATGGGATTCGCCGCCGCCAATATGGAGGCGCGGGCATTAAGAGTTGCTGTTACTCCGGCTTTTGTTATACTTATAGTCTGTTGCTCCATAGCCTCGTGGATGGCAACTTGGTCCTTGAGATCCATCTTGTCAAATTCATCTATGCAACAAATTCCTCGATCAGCCAACATGAGAGCACCGGCCTCAATGACAAAGCCACCATCGTTATCACGAACAACGGCGGCCGTCAGACCAGACGCGGAAGATGCTTTCCCACTCGCGTAAACTGCCTTGACAGGCGCGAAGTCCGTAACAATTCTCAGAAACTGACTCTTGGCTGTACTAGGATCGCCGACGAGGCAGACATTAATATCACCACGGAGTTTAGTGCCTGTGCTGGTTTGTTTTGGAACTCCTCCCAGCAACTGTAAAATGATGCCTCGTTTAACATCCTCACTTCCATAAATAGAGGAGAAAAGAGACTGGCTTAGATTGTCCAGGAGTTTCTTGTCCTTGCTCATTTTTTCTATCTTCATGATCTCCTCTTTGGTAAAATCGGCCACGTCAAGTTCAGTGCCAAAAGTTGCCTCACGATAATTGGGATCGGTATTAATGCAAGGCTTGTGCTGGCCCTCAATGATGCAAGCGTTGGCAAGGAATGCGAGAGTGTGTGTCATTTCTTTGACACCTATTGATTTCAAGCCAGTGACACCACTTTCGCTGCTTAGCTCACTGGAAACAGTTCCAAAAGTTCCCGACATCATTTGGCCAATATCTGGAATGGCAATGAGGGTGCCCACGAAGTCGCATTGGTCCCCAGGCTGGATACATTCCACTTGATCAGCCCCACGAACCACGACATCAAAACTCCTAGGAATACAACCTCGGGGCAACTCTTGCTGAGTTTCTTGAATGCGGAGTCGCTGAAAATCTGTGAAGCGGCTTTTCTCTAGCACGAGGCCAAATCTAGTTCTGTTTGCGCAATTTTCGTTTGAACAAATTGATGGTTGAGTGTAACGGAACTGTTGCTCAGTCAGTTGTTCGGCAAGACAATCTTTGCATCGGAAGCATCCAATTATGAGTTCTGGATGGACTGAGTGTGTTCTGACCACTTGACCGGACACTCGAGTTAACACTCCTATCTTGGTGCTGCTAAGTTCGCGAATGTTGTCGCGCTCTGCAAAATTGTAAAATCCTACATAATAGTCCTTGTTGCGAATTTGAGGCCGATCTAATTCTTTCTTGATATGTTCTCTCTCAATCATTCGATTGGCAACATCAGCATTGGAATCTGCCTGCGCCTCAGCCTGGCGAATCTTCTCTTCTCGTACAAAGGCGGCCAAAGCATGACAGAGATATGGGTAGAATCTATAGTATTCGCATATTATGTCCTCGGCTAGGTTCGAATCGAATAACTCAATGTCCTTGAAGTCGATAAATAGGGTGTTGCGTTCGTTCGTCAGAAGAAGCAGTGCCTCATTGGCATACTTTGATGCTGCTTGATTTGGCTGATCCTCGTCCGATCCGACCTCCTCCAAGAACCTCTTGAATAAACTTTGGACTTGAATAGCTAGCTCGTCCATGGTAGCTTGCGATTAGATATTTAGTCGTTAAGAACAATTGACAAAGTAACAACAGTTTGCAACAATAGATGCAAGTTGTCAACAATCGGCAGCGGCAGACAACAGAGGGTTGTGCACGATGCCGCGCTACTCGCGCTTTTGTCCATTGAACTTTTTGGCGCGGAAAAATCGAACGACCCCACCGGGATGTCTGAACATCCAAGGGTCTGCTGTGCGGATGGTTTCGTATTCATTTACTTTCGAACAGTTCAAATAGTGGCGGGTTGGTCTTGACTCACCGTTTTATAGTTAGCTCTAAATAATAGTCTGTGAGGTCTGACTCTGTAAACAAATCAAATCAAAATGGGCAGCGCACGATGCGGTTCAAATCTCGGATCAGCAATGCGATTGAATCAGTCTAGCGTATGTTTTTAATCCCACGACTACCTACCAGTTCTAGTTGGGAAGCCATGGAATCAAGGGTCGACTTTCAATTCGAATAGCAGTTCCTCCTTAGTTCCCCCCTAAATGACTTAAACGGCTTTTCCTGCCTTACATAGCTGGTAGCCAGATGGGGTATTAGAGTGGTGTACGATCAATAGTATTCTATCGATTTATCACATCAGTCACATGGTGTGATAGCTCCAGGATAACACACTCATAGGCCTTTGGTCTCTACGGGGCGAGAACCTCTCGAGTAGAGCCTCTGCAGGTATTTGACCTTTTACAATGAGTTCGCCCTCTATTATTTAGTGTTGAACATGAGAATTTCGTCCTTGCGATAGAGCTCGACTCGGGGCTACAGGGCACGTTTGCAGCGTGATGCAGATATATTTTGTCCAAACATGCGTGGACTAAAACTCGCGAGAACGATGCTAAGCACGCCAAAAGGTATCCACCGATGCCTCAGCTCATCGAGATAGATGATTTTTGATTAGTTTGTTGCTTCTAGATTCGAGACTAGACTATCATCCCGAATTGCCCGGACATCCGAACTTTGAAGCGAAGATAGTTTTGGTTGGACGTTTTGATCTCGTACGAAATGCGCTTTGAGCATCCATCCAACTTCGGGTCGATTTGCTTTTTATTCATTTTCAAGTCCCTACAGTTGCGTGCTGGCTGCCGCTATTCTCTGTTAATACCAGCAGAAACCACAGACAATGAGTCATATCAAGAATGGCCGCTTTCCAAGATTTCGTCGCCATTGGCGCCCAATGCTCGTGAGCGCTATGCGAATGTACGGATTCGAAAACGAATAAAATTCCATGTGGAGCAACTCCACTGTTGTCTTTACTGTCGCATTAGATCTCTGATCCGAACCTCCTGACTTCGAGGATTGCAAACGATACGGTTTGTATTGAATCCAATGCCCAATGCAGGTTGAAATTTATACCACTCGCTCACATTTGACATTTGGCGCCACGAGCGCAGATGTTTGAGTCCAAGGAAAAGAGCGGAGGGCAGCGGGAGGTACGCTGGCTTGCCCAATAGTTTAAGGGCTTGAGTTTTAGTAACAAAACGAGTACTACTTTTATTGAGCCTTAATTTAAAGTGTCCAACAAGCGATGTTTGATAGCTCGAGAGGGCGAATCCGGGCGCCTAAGGGTATTCACACTGCACGGACAGCTAGCTGTTTGCGTGCAAATCGACAAAGCCAAAGGTGCGACTAAGTGCTCCTAGGGTCGCATCAATTCTCACTTGATTTTAGTGCCCTCGTCTTCTCCTCCGCAAGGCGCAGTTACTCAGCTTGAGCGAGGGCACTGCTGGCCGGCCGGCCGGCTGGCCGAGGGGAGCGGCCGAGCTGGTTCGCGGCCCCAGGTGGACGACGTCGTTTGCCGTTGGGCTCGACCGCCGCCGGGAGGCTGGCTGGCCTCGCAGTTGGACGACTATCTATCTGTCTCTCTCTCTCTCTATTTGGGACAGGCGGGATTGGCGGCGATGCTGGCCGGGGGGCGCTCAGGGGGCCAGTTACTTAAGCGCTGATGGGTGCGACCTTTCGGCGGCCGGCGAGCTGCCGAGTGCGAGGCGCCGGCAGCCAGCTCGAAGCCATATGGATTGTTCGAGAGCGGAGCCAATACTGGATCCGTGCCTCACAGAGCCCGTCTCGCTTCAAAGTCGCCAGTTTGCGCGCTGGCCGGCTCGCTGGCGCCTAAGCTTCGTTTGGGGACTGATTCAGTTGGATCTCTTGAAGCGAGTGTATCGTCGGCTCGAGCTGCGGCCGCCTGCCGCCGGTGGACACTAATATCCAGCTAATGACCGAGGGGATTTGGGTGAACGATTGTGCTCATTTGTTGACTTTGGCGGCCGCTCGGCTCGAGCCGGCCGATTTCCTGCTCTCTGCGTCCGGGGCCAAGTTTAATTCGCCCCGATAGGCTCTCGTCTGCTGAGGCGACGTCGATGAACTCGACGTTCGGCGGGGCAATCAAATGTTGCGCATCATTTACATAATAAACATTATACTTAACTCCCACCAACCCAATCTTGTTACCTGAGGCCGGCTGCACCTCGGGCGCCGCTTGGCCAGCTCCAGCTCCAGCTCCAGCCTCAG
>Ga0209372_1000305_pt1 | contig 29269 bp, 21 predicted proteins | sample AgamicAtPe_FD_187170 | JGI IMG/M metagenome (GOLD analysis project Ga0209372, IMG submission 187170) | Agave microbial communities from Guanajuato, Mexico - At.P.e (SPAdes) (version 2) | ecosystem: Host-associated > Plants > Phyllosphere > Phylloplane/Leaf | place: Guanajuato, Mexico | collected... | reverse complement strand
AGGGGAGAGCCGTTGCGCAAGTGGCGCGCGCGAGCTAGGCGCCAGTCAGCGCCGCTCCGTCCTCGAGTTGGCCGCCGCAACTCTCGGCGGCGCGCAAACAGAACTCGGAGCAAAGCAAACGAGCAGCGGGCGCCGCGCTTTCAGGAGCGCGGCAAATATTTGCAGAGCGCGCGCGGCGCCGGAAGCTCCTCGCCGGCCACTCGGCTCGACTCGGCTCGACTCGGGCGGCCAGCTCAGCGGTGGGAGTCTATTTTTAACTCCCAATAATTGATTTCAACTCGCTCGCAGCGGCCAGCAGCCGTCGGTGCTCCTCAGCGCCGGCTTGCTTTTGGCTCAGCCGAGGCTGGCCAACGCGCGCCAGGCAAGCCAGGAGGAGAGTTCCTTTCATCGCGTCCAGAGATCATTATCTGGCCCGTTGAGTTTCTTGAGCTTATGGAGGGCACTCGGGCAACTCTCGCGCCTGCGCTTCTCCGGTCCAGTCCACTCCAGTCCAGTCTGGCCCGGCTAAAGCGAGCCGGCGGCCAAAGGCGCCCAGCGGCCCTCGCGAGCGAGCGCGCGCTCGCCGCAAATGCCAACTCGAGCGGCAAAGGTAAACTTGTTGCCGCTTGGCTCCAAAGTTGCTGGCGGCGAGCGGCGAGCGGCGAGCAGGAGGGCCAAAGCTGGCCCGGCTGAGGCTCAGGAGGGCGACGCTTTGAGAATCCCAATCAGCATGGAGGGCGGCGCAAATTTGTATTCACTCGAGCTGCTTTGCCCGACTTGGGCAGCTGGCCAGCGGAGTTGAGCCGAGTTTGGCTCAGCCAAGGAGCTGGCGGCCAATTGGGCGGCCGGTCGTGCGAGCGCCGCCGCCTGAATGCGCAGACCGGCTCGTTGGCTCTCGCTCGCCGGTTCATTCAGAACTCTCGGCTTTGCGGCGAAAGTGACGCTTGTTAATTAATTTCAGCTGCAACTGCAACTGCAACTGCAACCGGCCGCCGAGTCTTGTCCGAGCAAACCGGTCGCTTGTTCGGCCAGCGCATCAATCAGCTGCGAGCGGTGGGAGTCGCGCCGGCGAGGAGGAGCTCGCTCGTTGCGGCGGCCCACTCGGCGCCAGTGGGGGGGGGGAAGCCTCTGCGGCCTCCCCCGCGATCGGCGCCGAGGGCGGAGAGGATTGCATCGGATTGGATCGATGGCCGACTTGGCGGCTGCCATTAGAATGATGAATGCTCGCCCAAGTCGGCGCTGCAGCAGCCCATGCTAATCCTCCAGCTCCGGCCGCCCAAATGAAAGTCGACTGGATTGGAGCGCTTTTTGCGCCTGCCGAAGATATGGAATGCTCTTCGCCGAGTCGCCGCTCGAGGGGCGGCCGAGTTTGCGCTCGCTCGCTCGCTCGCTAGCCAGAGCGGCCGGCAAGCTGCAAAAAGGCGGCCAATTTGCGGCGGCCAACTCGGAGCGACGTGAACTTGAGCCTCTCCTCCTGCTTGCGGCAGCCAATTTGTCGCTCCGCTGAGCTCGGATTGCTCGCTTTGGCCGGCAGCGGCCTATTGTGCCGTCAGGGGGCAGGCAAACGTTAAATGGGGGCGGCCGATGGGCCAGCCAACTGCGAGCTGCCCCTCTCGGCCGGCCATCGCGGACAACTTTCGCGAGCGCACCAATCGGCTCGCCTAAGGCGCAGCTTGGCGCCAATTTGCTCCAAGGGGCTTTGGCCGGCCTGCAACCGGCAACCAGCAACCAGCAACCAGCAACAGCAACTTACCTCCACTCCTGGCGGCCGCTCTGCTGCGCGCGGCCACCTTGCGCGCGCGCCTCTCCACTGTGCGCATCTGGCCCACCAAGCGTTGCGCTGTGAACGAGGCCTGCGTCCTGCACTCGAGCACGGCCTTGTCCAGGTGCCTGTCGTGTTTTTGGGCGGAGAGTTTTGTTAGTCGCTTGGCGGGGGGAGACGCGCGCGCCGCTTGAAGCCTCGCCAAGCTCTCAACGGGCTCGAGACACGAGAGCGCTCGAGCGGCAACTTGGTAGCAAAACTTGATTCAAGAGCTCAATTGGAGCGCCAATCAGCGCTCTGGCCGGCCAGAGATATCATGGGCGCCCGGCACGCACGAGAGAGGCCCGTCCAAGCGGGCGCTCAGGTGGGCTTTCCAGGTCGGCCCGCTGCGCCCGCTCCTCCGGGCGGCCTGTCCGCCTCTCGCCGTGCGCCTGCAGCTCCAGCGCCCGCCAACCAGTTGCGGCTTGCTCGAGCGGCCAACTCGCGCCTAGCAGTGCAAGCCTCTCTCTCGCTCGCCGGCAAGTCGGCCGCTCGAGCCACCTTGAAAGCGAGGCTTCGCTAACGAGCGCCGGGCCAGCTCGCAGAGTTTGCGCCGGTTGCCGCAGGTCGAGTTGCAAGCGCACGTTTTGGCCCGGCCGATGGGGGCGGCGGCGGCGGCGGCTTCGTCGTGAGCGGCCAATCAAGTTGCGGCGGCGGCCGGCGCCGATGTCACGCCGGCCGCCTGACCCACTTTCGGGCGGGCGCCTCGGCCAGCCAAGGTCGGCGGCCCGAGGCGGCGGCGAGCCAGCTGAGCGCGGGCGGCCAGACGAGGGGGGAGCCACTTTAGGCTTGCCAATCACGCGAGAAAACAAAGCTACCGGCCGACAGCTCGCCGCTCGCAGGCCGCTTTGCCTCGCGCGGACGCCGACTCAAGCTGCAGCTCCAGGTCCAACTCCAACTCCAACTCCAATGCAAACTTCCCCTCGCCGCTCAAGTGGGCGGCCGCTCGCTGGACAGAGGCGAGGCGAGGATTGGACTGCAAGTCGGCGGCAACATGCACACGCCGGCCGCAAGTGTCTAAGCAAACAAAGGCTCGCCCCTCGGCCGGCCGCTTTGGCGGCGGACTTATCACTTTGTTTCGCTCGCATGCGATCAGCCGGCCGCCGCTTCCAGGAGCCACTCAGCCCCTTCACTGAAAGGCGAGCCACAGGCAGCAGCGGCAAGAGGCTGGCCAGTTGGAGCCGAGCGAAGTCTCGCGAGCGCAACCACTTTGCGCGCTCATCCGCCGACAAAGCCGCTTAGAGGGGCTGCGACGTCCATGTTTAATTAGCCTGGAAGCGAGCGGCCGGCTTGAGTTCAGGTCGGCCCATTTGGGGCGGCGCGGAGTTTATTTTTGGGAAATGAAGGGAGTTGAGTTGAGAAGTGGGCCAGTGTGGAGCCGCCTGACCAACTGCTCCACTGCGGGCGAGCGCGCGCCCAGCTCGTGTGGCGCCCTCGGAGGGCCACGCAAGGCTCGATGGGCGCCGGGCAACGCGCGCGCAGCCCGGCTGCTCGGCCCGCTCGACGACCCAGCCGGCCGCCCCTTGCGCTGAGCGGAACCAGGTTAATTGATTGGCGGCGGCGGCGCTGGCCTGCGGCTGGCGCGGGTCGCTCTGGTCGCGCGAGCGGCGGAAGCTGGAGGCGCGCTGACAGGAGGGCAAATGGATCGGCCTGCTCGAGCGCAGACTGGCAGCCAAGCGGTGTGTGTGTGTTTAGCTGGCGCCTGCATGGCTTAGTGGCCGCCGATTGGCCGCCCCGCTCCCGCTCGCTCGCTCGCTCGCTCACTCTGCGCCCCAGCCGCCGATCGGCTGCGATCAGATTGGCCGCGCCGATAAGATCGCCAGGCCGGAAGCAGGCCGCCGAGCTTGAATTGCTTTCGGGCTGCATCGATCAACATTAGGCTTGCGAGCGGCCATGTTGATGTAATTGAAATGTAGGCGCCAGGCTGGCCGCGCTCGCCCCCAATAAACGGCCGACCCGCGAGCTGCCGCCGCCTGGCCGCGCTCCTGTGGGCGGCCGGCTCGCTCTCGCTCTCGCTCTCCTCTGCGCTGGCTGGCCGGCCGGCTTGCCAATCAATCGATGCGATTGGCCTGCGCTCGGCTCGCTGCAAGTGGAGCGGCCGCGTGGGAGTGGCGCCGGCCGGCCGGCCCAGCCAGCGCAAAGTGTCCCCGGAAGCGCGAGCTGCAAACGCATCCCATTTGCTGGCGCCGCTCCAATTGCAGCGAGTTGAGCGCACTAATTGCCTCTTGTTGCCGCTCGTTGGGCGCAGATCCGCCGGAAGCGGCCGGCCGACGGGCGAGCGAGCCAATTGAAGTTGGCGGCCCGGCTCAATGGGGTTAACCTTAGATTAGATTCAAATCTGCTTAACCTTTGGCCGGCGCTCGAGCTGGGCGCGCCAAGCGAGACGAGACGAGCCGAGGGGGGGGGGAAACTCTGTCGCGCCCGTCGTCGCAGCAGCCGCAGCAGCCGACTTATCAATCAGCCAAAATGGAGCGCGACCAATCGGCGCCAAGACAGCGCCGCTCGCCCATAAGTCGCGCCGGCCGCCACTTCCGCTCGGCCGGCCCGCCAGCCAGCCGCCCGCCCGTCCGTCCGGCCGCAGCGGAAGGGCCAAATGGAAAGCCCTGGCCGGCCGCGCTTTCCATTGTCTCCGAGATGCGGCCAAGCCGGGCGAGCGCAAGCCTGCCAAGCCGTCGGTCGCGGCCGACGGCTTGGCAGGCGCAAATCTTGATTAGATTTGCGCTCTTACGGAAATTAAACGCAAAGCCGGCCGCCAATTCGCGCTTTTGTTCGCCCATTCAAATTAGAGTGGCGCAAGGGGAGAGTTTTCTGGCAAAATTTTATTCCGCTCGCCGGGCGCCATTGTGAGCGAGCCCAGCCGACGCCGGCTCCTCTCCTCTCCTCTCCTTTCCGCTTGTTTTCAACTCCAACTAGCGCCTGGGCCAACTCTTGGCCGGCCAGGCGGCGCGCAGAGAGAAAGCGAGCGGCGAGGGCAAGAGTCAGCATCCGGGCGGCGCACGCAACGAGCGGCCGGCAACGCAAATCAGGCCCAATTAGTCTGATTGGCGGCGCCGCAAGCTCGCAGGCCGCCCATAGGCCACCCCTGCGCTAGGGGGGCCGCTCGATGGTGGCGCCGCCGCCGCCGCCGCCGCCGCACTGGACTCGCAAGCTCGGCCGGCCAACTCTCAAACTCGGCGCAAATTTGCATAAAACTCGCCCGCTCGAACGAGGCACGATCTCGCCCCTTTCATCGGCTCTCGCTCGCAGCTTGCAACTGGCTTGCTTTCTGCCCGGCCCCTCGTCGCCCCCCTTTGCAGCTCTCTCTTAACTCCGGCCGCGCTCGCCGGCCGGCCAATGAAGATTTCATGAATAATTTCGCCCCGCGAGTGATCTACTTGTTGCGCCGAGCACGTTTCCAGTCCGCAGCAACGGGCAGCGGCGAGCCGGCCGGCCCGCCGACACTGGTGGCCGCGCTCGGCTCCACTTCCTGGCGCGCCGTCCAATGACGCCCTGAGCGCACTCTCGCGGGCCGGCCGAGTGGGGCTGTCCGCGCGCTGGTCGAAGTTGCAAGGGCCGGCCTTTGCTCGGCTTCGGCCCTCCAGTTTAGCCGGCCGGCCGCCCGCTCGACTCGGGCGGCCGAGCTGGCGGCCTCCAGACGGGCCACAATGGTTTTGTTTTTGCGCCCAGCCGCCCGAGTCTGGCCGGTGGGCGGCCGAGCAAGGACAAGCGAGCGGCGGAGAGGCGACCGCAACTAACGCGCTCGCTCTCAACTCTAAACTCGACCCGCTCTGTGAGCGCAAATTCGCTTAAACCCTCTAATAGATTTAACAGCAAAACTAACCGATCGCCGAGCTGGTCCACATTTAGACAGGTGGCTTAATTAGCGGGCAAAAGCGAGCTCTTGGTTGGCGAGCGAGGCGGGTCGCCTCTGCGCGGCGGGCCGGCTGATGCGATGTTCAGGCTCGAGTTCGAGTTCGAGTTCGAGTTCGAGTTCGGGCTCAAGCTCAAGCTCGAGCTCGGGCGCAACTCTCGCGCGCGCAAACTCGGCCGGCAGCTGGAAGGGAAGGGAAGGGAATGGAAAGGAATGGAGGGGAACACAAAGGCCTTTTTGCTGGCCAGCCGGCCAAGAGGGCGCCAAGCCCGCCGGCCGCCCCACTGAAGGGCGCCCATCTCGAGGCGGCCAGCTTGGAAGTGGCCGGCCCAGATCCAGTTGGCTCCAACACCCAGCGCTGGCCGACGGCGCTGCCGGGCGGATAATTCGCGGCCAAGACGGGCCGAATTGGAGGGGCAAAGTGCAGCCGGCGGCTATGCGTGTGAACGCAAGCCGACGGAAGTTGGCCAGCGCGCGACTCACTCGGATTGCGATTGCAATTGAGATTTTGAAAGCCAGCGACGGCGGCGGCGGCGGCGGCGGCGGCGGCTCCAATGGCCGGCCGACGGGCCAGTTCAGATGGGCGAGCTCGAGTTCGAGACTTGCTCGCTTTGGCCACTTTTGGCGCCTTCGAGCGGCGCCGACCATTCAGGCGCGACCAAATGAACTCTGCCCGGCCGCAACCGGCGCTCGGCCTTGCCAGCCGAGCAGCCGGCCTTTCCGTCGCCGTCGCCATCGCCGTCGCCGGCTGTCGACGTCCGCGGATCTGAACCCGTCGCGCTCGCACTCTCGGTGGCCGCGGCAGCCTCCACTCCGCTCGCTCCAGCCAGGCCGACAACACTCGCCCAGCTCGGCCGCCAAAGGTCAGCGCAAGCATCCCTGATACCAATATCGCCCACTTGTCGCCCATCAAGGCCCAAACTCACCTCCTCAGGTAGCTCATGTTTGTCTCCATGAGAGCTGGCGCGGGTCTTGCCGGTTGCGCTTCCAAGCTGAGCCGTCTTGCTTTGCTCCCTTTCGTCTTGTTTCGTTTCGTCTTGCTTCTCTTGCACAAATCTTCCTTCCAAAACACTCGGCCCTCCGCTCGCTCAATCCATCCTCAAACCCCTTGAACACTCTTGCAGCCTCCAATCCTCTCCTCTCCTCTCAAAACTGCTCGCCTCCAACCTAACCTGTCGCCTGTCCGCCGCTCGCCTGCTCGAGTTTCGCAATTAATGCAGAAACAAATGCGAGCGCAGCCATTTCACTCCACTCGGTGGATCCGCTCTCGCTGCTTGGCTGGCTGGCTGGCTAGCTAGCTTGGTGTCGCTCGCTTGCCTCCCAAAGACTGTGTGCGACTGAGTAGAGTTTGCAAAGTTAACTTGTAGCCATTCGAGTCTTGTGCTTGCGCCTCCATCTAGTCCAGCTCCAAGCCCTCGTGCGCATGCGTTGCGTTCCCCTCGGGCCGCTTTAAGCACTTGTTGCTTGTAAAGTCTTGACGCGCCCAGTGGCGCCATCTGCATGCGACGCGGCCCAAACTCGCGCCGGCCGGCGAGCAAATGTAAATAAACGCTCTCTCTCTTCAACTTAACTCGGCTCGCTTTGTTCGAGCAAACCGGCTCGTCAGGCCTGGCGGCCGAGTCGGCCGGACGGCCGGACGGCCGGACGACCGGACGGGCGGAGGAGGAAGTGAAGCGAAGTGTAGTGAAGTTGAGAGGAGAGAAGCGAAGTGAAGTTGCCAAGATGGCGCCGGCGCTGAAACTGGCCAAGTCTCGAGCACTTGCAATTGGAAACCAAGAGGCGGCCGCTGATTATGGCCGATTGTGAGTGTCTGTTTGGTTACGTCAACTGCAAACTGCCTTCAAAAATTGATTATTGTTTAAATGGCTCCAATTTGATTGCTCAATTCTCGAAGCATTATGTTTGCATTGGAGCATCTCACGCGAGCGGGCGGCCAAGCTCGGCCAGGTGAGCGGGCGGGCGGGCGGGCGGGCAGTTTGCTGTTGCGGCGCCAATTGGGCCGTCGGCGAGCAGCCATTTCCATATGGAGAGCGCCAGCTAGCTAGTTAAGCGGCCAGTCGGTTTGCTCACATGGACGGTGCAATATGCCATTCTTCTCCGCGGATTCAGGCTGCCTCGGCGCTCAGACTCCAAGGTTAAACGCGAGCGCCAGCAACCGTTGGCCGCTTGTTTGCCAAGCCGGCGCCTCCAGTCTCATCATGCGAATGCCGCCGCCGCTGCTGCTGCGGCCGCCATGGCCTGGCAAGTGTCTTATCTGTTTGCGCAAACTAAGGTCACGACAATGGGGCAAGCAGAAGAAGTTTGGGCAGAGCTTGTTTGGTTGGCGGATTGTTTGTTTGATTGGCCATCGGCGGCCGAGAGTGGAGTCAGGAGTGCGATCATAACACCGGGCGAAGTTGTTATGGTTTGAGCCGGCCAGTGCCAAGTGCAGCTCTCTCTCCCTCTCGTCGGCCGCCGATGGCCAACGAGCGAGCTGCTTTTCGCGCAACCGCTAGCAGGTTGATGGGGAAGGGGAATTCTTTTGTTTGTGGCCAATCAAGGTGCATTTTGAGGTAAACGAGCGACTTGTCGAGGAGTTGCCGCTTGCACGACGAGCCGAGGAGAGGAGCAGGTGCCGCTCGTCCCATTGATTTGCACTCCGCTCGGCCGGCCGCTTGAGCCGCCGCATTATTATGACGTCAAGCTGCTGCCTATCTGTCGGCCGGATGTCGGCTAGCTAGCTAGCTGTCCGGCTGGCTGGCTGGCCGGCCGGCGAGCGGATTGCGCGAGAGGCGAACTCGGCGGAGGAGACGAACGGCGCAACAAGTTTCACTGGCCGCCCGCTCGCCTCGGGCTCTCCGCTGCTCGCCGTCCGCTTGGCCGCGAACAAGGTTGCCGCCTTTGCCTTCATTTGCATATTGATCCTCCAGCGAGAGCCTGCTGCAAGTGGAGCTCATCGGCGGGCCAGGATAGTAGGCCGATGATTTAAGTGGGTCAACGAAGCAACAGGTTGAGCGGCACGACTGCCAGGAGAGTCCTTCCCTCTCACTCTGCGCCATTGGCCGCCGCCGCCGCCGCCGCCCCCGTCCGGCAAGCTCAGTGCGCCGCTCGCATGCAGATGCAGCCGCCGCTGGCTCGCACTAATGAAGCCGGCGAACAAGGTTAGCCGCTGGAACTTTCGTCTCCGCAATCAAGCCGGCCGATCGGCCCGCCAACTGGCTTGCCCCTCATCAACATGGTGGCCGTTTAATGCAAAACCAAATCGATGCCGCCGGCCTAACTGAGTTCACTTTTTCCCCACTCAAGTCCAATCCTCGACTTGGCCACAATGAGCCGGATTCCTGGCTCCCAGGGCAGGAGTTTGCAGAGAGACAGCCAGATTGGCTGGCTGGCGATGGGCGCAAGGCTCTCGCACTCGCTGGAGGCGCAAATTCAAGTTCACACCGATTGGCCGGCCAACTTGCCACCCTGGCCAAGCCAGGCCTGATCCAATTTTGCGCCTCCGCTCGAGTTGGGGAGCCAGTATTGGCGGAGTTGGAGCTTGGCGAGCTGAGCGCTCATTGTCGTCAAGCTGGCTGCCTCCCCATCCGCCATGCAGGCTCCATGGAAGGCTCCGTGTGCCAGCAATTCACGCAATTTTCCCAAACATTTGCGTGCAAGCCGCCAGTTGCTCTCGCAGCGCCGCTGCACTGGCCGCCGCAGCCGCCAAAGCGAGCCAGCGCCAGCCTAAGCCGACTCGGCCAGGTAGAGGCAGGCGCCAAACAAACTCCCAATTAGGCACACGACGCTTCTTAGCCTCGCTCCTTCCATGTCGTGCTGGCCTCGCCGATCCTCCGCCTTCCTGGCCGCGAGATGTCCGCCGCCAGTGCTTGGAGGCACTAAGCGGCGAGGCGCAGGATGCGAGCGCTCCAGCTCCATTGTTCGGCTGGCGATTTTCGCGGTCGCCATCGGCACAGGCGGTTAGTGCGGCGCGAATCCACCTGTCGGGATCAAACTGTTCTCGTTCGCCACTGTCCGGCTTGTTAGCGGGCCGCTGCGGCAGTAAGGCCAGCGCTTTCGGGCACGGCGACAGGATGAATCAATTTGCCACGAACAACAAATGATACTTTTCTACGCCACTAAGCAGCAAGGCAGCCGGCCAAGCGGGCGAGCAAACAAGCTTGCCGAGCGACATTACAATGGGCCCATTGTGTCCGCCTCCTCCTCCTCGCTTGGCTCGCTTGCGGAACTAGCGGATAAGTGAATAGTAAAATAGAGCTGTCCGCTCGGCCGCGCAAACTGCCTCGAAGCGACCCTCTCGCTAACCTCCTCCAGCCTCCAGCTCCGCGAGCCAACCAACGAAGTCCGAGCCAACCAAGCCCAATGTCGTCCGGCTTCTCGGCCAAGATCAAAAATAATCACCATTGACAGCAATCGAATGGTTGCACTGGAAGCAAGAGGGTTGCCAGCAAGGACAAAGGCAAAGACGAAGGCGAAGGGCCGCTTCTTATCGCTCAATGCCCATTCGCAACCCCCCAAAGTGGCTCCTTCTTGCGCAACAACCTGATTTCAAATTCAATCTATTCAAATCAACAATCGGACTCATTTCTGCTCCACTTCTTTTCCCACTCCGTTAGCAGATCAATGGTTGACTTTAGCGAGCGATGAAACTGCTGCGGCGGCCGCCGCCGCTCCAATGACATCCGACTCTCAGTGCGCGCATTTCGGCTCGCTCAAGTGGCCAGCACTAGAACAAATACACAAGTGGCCAGCACAAACCTGCAGCCATTTAATTGATATCTGGCCGACGGGCTTAGCCGACACTGCAAGTCTAAGCGGCCGGCTTATACTCGAGATCAGATTTATAGCGCTGGTCTCAATCTGGCGTCGTCGTCGTCGTTGCCGTTGCTCTGGTTGGCCAGCGCGACGCAACTAAGGTCACAGTCGGCGCTCTTTCTGTGCGTTTAGCAGTCTGGTTGGCCATCAACCTGCTAAGGTGACAATCCCGCCAGAGACACTCGACTGATCGATCGGTCGCCCCGCCATTTGCCTTTCATCTGCTCGCAGCGTGGCGCCCGCCAAGCCAGGTGAGGCGAGGGGGGTTTGATTGGGTTTGCTGGTCGAGATGGAAGGAGAAAGAGAGAGAGAGGGAGGGTGGCGAGCGCGCGTTGAATTGGCGAAAAAATATACTCCGCAGCGAGTTCATTGACTCGGCCAGGTTTCGCGCACCGGCAAACTCCTTTAATCGCGCCGCTTGGCTCCGAAAGCGCGGCCATCGGGTTAATTGAAGACACCAGCCGGTGCACTTGCAACCAAGGCAAACCAGCGGACGAGCGATGGCGCCGGCGCCAGCGAGCAGCGGCAACACAAGGACGAGCGAACCCAGAGTGAGGCGCCAACACTGCGCTCGCTTCGCCCGCCGCGGAAACCAAACCCTAACCGGCCAGCCAACCCTCTGGTTCCCTCGGCGCGGCGCTCGGGGCCAGCGAGTAGATAATCACAATCACATGACCGAGGCGGGCTTCCTTCGATTGCACCTAGAGGGATCAAGCCATAAAATGGGCCCGCGAGTGCAAAAGTGTCATCACGCTTCAAGTGGAAATTGGGCGGCCGGCCTGATGGCTCTGATGAACTATCGGCGTGTTTGTGCGCCGCTAGCCAAATCCCATCGGCTGGGCCCGAGCGAGGCCGGTCTGCTTGGACCACCACGTCGTCAGTGGCCGCCCTGGCACCGGCAACTCGGGCCCTCGGCCCCTCGAGCTCAAACTCGTTCACTTGCTCCAATCCAACACGAGCAAGCAACTTGGAAGCAGCAGATAGCTAACCATGATGAGATTTCAACGAAGACAGCGGACAACCTTCAGCAAGCAACAGCTGGACGCGCTCAATGCAGCTTTCAAGCAAACACATTACCCAGAAGCAAACTTCAGAGAGCATCTAGCCAAAACAACCAACTTGGACCCGTCACGAATCCAAGTTTGGTTTCAGAATCAGAGAGCTAAGGACAGGAAACGGAGAGGCTTGTTGGGCGGCAGTCTGGCGCAACAGGACTCGCCGCCGCCGCCGCCGCCGCCGCAAGAGTCCTTGACGCCGCCGGTGTCGGTGCAGTTGCAGCCCAAAGCGCACTATCGTTCGACTATTGGCCCATTTTCCAGCCAAGAGAATGGAGCCCAAAATGGATCACGTCCAAGCCAGCAAGTTTGTGTCTTCAATTCGGCAACAGCAAACGAGGCAGCGCTCGCAGTGAGAGAGGGTCGAGTTGAGTCTATACTTCAATATCATCAAAACAAATTTTGCAATCAACACACCAAGTTCAATGGCCACCGCAACCAGCCCTACCATTATCAACCAAGCTCGCCCTCAACATCCCCCAAGTCCCCCACCTCCCCATCCAGCCCCACTTCAAGCCATCGTTTCAACCTACACCCCCAAGTGTCCACACTTGTCTCGCCCCAAACAACCCAACAATTTGCGCCAACTCTCATGCTTCCAAGCGAGCAATCGTGCGAACGCTTCCGCGCTTGGATACCATATGATGTATAGCCGTCACTTTATTTAACAATCGCCTTGGTCAAGTTCTGACTTGTTTGTCTATTAGCTGGAGATCTCATAAATTCAAGATCAAACACCTGCCATCCTCTTCTTCTTCTCCTTCCTCTTCAAAATTTTCTCGCGCTTCTCCTTGTCAATAAGACGACGCTCCTTCATCTTGAGCATTCGCTCTTTCTGCAACGATCCCATCATCACTAAAGCCTCAAGTCTCCTCTTCTCCTCCTCGCTCTTGATTGCAGACACTCGCTTGACCTTGTCCACCTGCTTAGGTGTGAACTTGGGCTTGTCCTTGTAGGGCAATTCTTTCTGCAGTTGCTTGGGTATTGTGAATGGTCTGAAGTTGAATTGTTTTCTGGCCATCGGTTTGTAAATGGAATCTGGATTGCTCGAGTTGGTGGACTTGAGCCCGTTTTCAAATCTGATCTTTCCGACCGTCCTGGCGCCGCGCCATTTATCGCGCTCACTCTTGGGCATCATCAATGTCTTGATTGATATACAAAATTTAGGCACTTCGACATGATACCAGGTCCTCAGAAAAACGATGTCACTCATTATGATCTTATCCTCAAAAGTTGCCCTAAAGGCGCCCTCAGGGTTTCTTATGGCCTTCTTAATCATGCCTCTTATTCCACTTACTGTTCTCAAGGGGGCTCCCTCAAATTTTGCAACCTCCAATGAGGAATTGAACATACCCTTGATAAAGGCTGTCTTAGTGAAAATTTCCATTGGTGTACCAACAAGCTTGAGCTTCTTGACAATGTCGGCGCTCTTGTCCAATTCCAATACAACACCTGTTGCTGCAATGCGAAAATCCTTAGTGAACTCATCAGTTTGTTGAAAAGCAACAAAGCCAGTCCCTTGTGGACTGAGGGGGCCCCAAAAGGTGGCCAAACAATGAAGATGCCAGGGCGTATATTTCAAGGCTCTATTCCGCATGTTATCATCCATCACATGATATATGGGGACAGTTTGGAATCGGCGCCAACCCATCGATATAATGAGTGGATCTCGAGTTTTTAGGATCCTCTTGAACCATCTGTGCTTCTTCAATCTCACACGAACGTAACCCTCACTAACCTCACCCGGATTCAAACCACCAACAATAAGCGGGTACTCCGGGTCGAAAGTGTCAACTAGAGCGGCTGGCAGCCTGTCTAGTTCCATTCTGACATAGAGTCCCGCACGATAGCCTTCAACCTGCAATCTCACATCCTCATCGAGACCCTCATAAACGAGACGATTCACACTTGCTTGTTGTTGCAGTTTCTCTTTTTGAGTCTCATAAAAAGTCTTCTCTTGGGCTGGTTCAAGATCACCTACATCATATTGAGCATCAAATTCACTCTTTTTTCTCATCTTCTTAAGCATTCGCTCTCTTTGAGCTGCAGCGTCTTCATTGTCATCAAGCTCGTTTTTGTCCGCTTTTGACGAGCCGGCTGATTTCCTCTGCTCTTCTGGAGTGAACTTCTTACCTGCCTCTAGATCCTCGAAATCATCGAAAGCTTCATCGTCCTCATTGAACTCTTCATCTGACTTGCTTAACATCTGGAACGCATCTTTTTCCTTGTCCCATTTTCCAGTGACAAACTTATCTTTGATTGATGTCAAAAGCATCTCATAACTGTGCTCATTGAATGTTTTCGATCTCTCTATTGTGCATTCGATTGAATTCTGGGTCGGTCTCATGGTTCTCTCATTAGGTTCGTAGTCAAGATTGAACGAAAGACCAGCATGGATGTTCTTATAACCGTTGAATCCGCCGTAAACTAACCTTTGGATATCACATTTCTCGTTTTGTCGCTTATAGTAACTCTGTTCTGCTTTTTCATTCAAATTCTTCTTCCACTTCGAGTTCATTCGATCTTCATCATTTTCTTCGTCCATATCCATGTCTTCATCGGCATCACTATCGTTCTCGCCCTCTAGGCTTGCCAACTCTGCAAGCTCCTCATCATTTAACTCATCTAGTCCATCATCTTCATCATCTTCAAATCCCTCAAGAGACCTCGGAGCGACCGCCCCCAAGCTCTCTCGTGTGCTAGATTCCATGTTTCCACCTTTGGGAACGAACACCTGGTCCCCTTCCAAGTCATCTTCATCATCGTCGTCGTAAACTAGTTTCTCCCTATGTCCGTCTTTGTTTCTAGTTGCAATAGATGATCCGAAGGCGCCACTATGCCCACTGTGTGAGTTATTGGCTAGTTTTCTTATTTCCTTTAAACGACTCACCAAGGGATTGTCGAAATCAGCTTCTTCTGGATCGAATTCCTCCTCGTCTTCACTGGAACTTTCTTCCTCTGATTTATCATAGTTGCTATCAGAAGAAATGACGTCATCAGACTCAAAACCATCAGACTTATCAGCTTTTGAAGCTTTTCGATCACCCTCGTCGGCGAAGAACTTAAAATCTGAGACCTTCATCTTCTGATCGATTGTTTGCTTAGATTCTAAAAGTTGACTGACGATTCTATCTGAGTCCACGGTGGCTATTCGGTCGGCGAATGAATGTGACCCAGCTATTTCTATATAGACAGCGTCTTTGTCACATAGAACACCACCGACCCCGCAAAACGGCGCATAAATAAGACGCTCTTTTTCATTGAGACCTTTCTTTTGCTTGTCAGCTCGTTTTGGCAGTGGACACGGATCTAGTTGAGCTGATATATTCTTGAGACGGAAATCTCCGCAACCAGGAATGTGTATATCCGAGTTAGCCGTAAGTGGCGTTCCACGGACGAACCCATACATTGAGACTCGGCGGTCAGATCCTCGATCGCGACGGATTTGCTCAGGATCAGTTAGATCCTCAATCCTATCGACAAGAACATAAGGATGGGAGGTTTGCCAGCTTAGTGGTCTGAATTTCATCACAGACACTTGACGGGCTATATTTTGCGTGTCTCGTTTTCCGTAAAGACCGTGCATAACGCCTGAAACAAAGAACAACTTTGCGCCCTTGTATATTTCTGTCCAAAATCGCTTTTTCATCGTTTTCTTGACCTTTTTCTTGTCAGCCTCACTCTTCAACTGGTCTAAATGCGTCAGGATGGCCATTATTTTGGGAAAGCCATGAGATTGACAGATATTGAGAAATTCAAAAAGTTCCATTTCGAACCCGAAGCTGGCGTCTACCATGAGAAGAACTAAGTCGGCAACTTTTGCTATGTCTATCATGCAGTGTATATCGTTTGCACATTCAATCAGAGTAATGCGTCGTTTTTTGCCAGACACAATAGTTACTGGACCTGAGACACTACCCAATCCATGTTTAGTGAAGTATTTGACTAGAGATTTAATGAGTGTTGATTTCCCAACCTGAGGGGGGCCGACCACAGCTACAACAACTGGCGGTGGCTCCTGCGGAGCCCTATCAACTAGAGGAATGTGGTAACGCTTCTCTTCGATATCTTGTTTTCTCCTAAATCGTCTCTCTGCCGACTTTGGGGCATTAATTGCAAACGCCTTGGGGTTTCTCTGCTTCCGTTTCGCGAGAGAATCAAGCCTCTTAGGCTGCTTCTCGTCTTGGCCCTCATTCGAGGCCAGTTTCGTGGGTTTTTTCATTATTGGATGAAATAATATCTTGTTCGGATGGAACCGAGGGAAGGGAGAGAAAAACAATCACGTGGCTCTCTTACGGGTCTCCGCGTGGTCCTATGGAATGTTTCGGTGGCCGACTCCGGGAGTCGGACTCCCGAGATCCATACGCGTTGAATTCATATCCCAAACATTTGAATAGTTCCCGCTATTAGACTTGGCGCAGGCGTAGTGATCACCCATGCGCTCCAGGAGAAAATCGCTACAGTCCCACTTTCAAAGTGTGCAAACAAAACACAACCGATTGCCATTAAGATGCGACCTTATTCCATCTTGTAGACTGAGAAAGCCCCGGCAGAACTCGTTTACCAATTCTATTGAACTTGCCATACAAGATACAACCCCTTGCATCATAGCCTAAGGCTTAATAACAGGACACAAAATTTTTATTACCTCTGACAACAATGCATCCATATTGCATCTATGTTTTCGACTCATCGACCGCTAACGAGGCGGCTCTCGCTGTTAAAGAGGGACAATATGATTCGATAATTCAGTATCACTCCAACAAGCATCAGCAAATTGCTAATAAGATGCACCCAAATCAGGTGCCCCCACCCCCCATGCAAGGTCCCCAACATCACATGCACCCACAACACATTGCACCTCACATGATGAGCGGGCCACCATCTTATCCGGCACCTTTACATGTTTCACCACCAAACCACATGCAACCGCAATCACAGCACCCCATAACTGGCGTCCCGCCTCCCATGCAGCCCCAGCAGCAGCCCTATGATCCAAATTTGTCTCCTCAAAAAATGAAAGAGCGTGAGTCTAAACTCAATAGACTTGGCCAATTGGCACAACTCACTACTCAACCAGCTCCACCAAATTTGGGTCCTGTTCCTCCACCCATGCATCAAATGGCCAACTCAAATCCAGTACAACAGCGGCCGCAGCCTCAGCATCAGCTACCGCCGCCTCAACCCCAATCGCAACAACCACCTCCGCCATCAGCACAACAACAACAGCAGCAACAACAACCACCGCCACAACAGCCTCAGCATGTAAAGCAGGAGCAACAGCAACATCTAGATCCTCTCTCATCCATGGCTGCTATGAGCGAGTGCCCGAACATGGACAGCTATGGCCACACGATACATCATCATCCGCCAAGCTGAGCTTATTTATTTAGCGTAACTCAATTGTGTAACGAAGTAAACGTAGTCAAACATAGTTAGAAAGAGAAGAACAAATCGATGATGCTTCGACTCCATTAGGAATTAACCCGCTACTCATTTATAAGCCACCCCATTCTGAGTAGAGGCTGTACATACTACCTGCTCACATGACCTGTTTCGTTCTTTAATTACGAACTATAATGCTCATGTTGCCACGGTGATAGATAGGCGAACTTAAATTAACTATTATTTAATTGAATCTTTTCCAGCAACGAGATTTTAGGAAAGTCTACTCACAGAATCGAATCATGACATTTTACACCTCAGAGAATCTGATTGTAATCGTAAGATACAACTTCTATCAGTAGGAATAAACAAACTCCTGATGAACTCAAAATTTCAAAATTTCGCTCTAGTATCTAAAAGCCAAAGAGAACCACTCAATTGATTGCTGAAATGTCGCGTAAGAATATTGACTTGGCGCCCTCGAACAGTTGGTACCTTAAAGAGAACAGACCGTCTGTAACAATCTGTGCTCTGTCATTGATCATAGTCGGAGTATTAATGATCTTCGCCGGAGGGCTAATCAGTTACATATACTTCACGGAGATAACGCCCCCAAACTATGATGCCTACTACCAGCGCTATGTTGGTTCAAGTTTTCCCCGAATCATAGGTGAGTAAGCGAACCGTATGTCCCCACACCATCATCAATTAAACACGATAGCTAACCAGGGCGCTCAACAGGTATACTGATATTGATGTTCGGGCTGATTCTCTTTTGGGGTAGTAGCATCTTCCTAGTCTATGCATATTACAGAAGTGGATCTAAACCACAACAGAGCAGATACTACTACGATACCACCGTGCCAATTTCATCAAGTGCACTTGGTAGAGCATCTGTCAGAGAGAATTACATAACGTAAATGTGTAGATATGAGAATTTGTTAGATCCGTTACTTGATTTGAGATCAATAAATCTGTTGTTTTTATTTCCTGTTGTTCTTTTTGAATTTCGATAAATAATAATCATCACTGGCCTTACCCTTGGCCGGCGGACGTTCTCCTCCGTGTGAAGGGAGTCTATATTCAATTTCATCGGGCTCCTCCCCGACCACCACGACTGGCTCAGTAACTGTCTTTGTTTCATTACGGCTGGAGTTTTGCCGACTTGGTGCAGAAGTTTTGAGCTCACCATCACGTGCATCACGATAGCATCGATGTTGTTTGAAATTGCTAGAAAAGTTAACGGGCACAGCCGAGGTGGTCTTGGATGAATGTCTTGATGATCCGGCTGAGGCCATCCTAAGTTTTGCCTCCTCTGTGGCTTCGATCGTCCTGATTCTTTCGCTAATACCTAGGTCGACCTCGGGGATACCGTTCAACATCTGGCTTGAGAGCATTGCTTCACTTTTCTCGTCGGATTTAGACGCCAAGTGTTTAGATAGTGAGTGCAGTAATATATCATCTATCTTATCGCTCGCCTCAGAGGGTAACGTGAACATCTCAGCGAGTTCAGATTCAACAGGATCTGTGGTTTTGTTTTCTTGGAGCCTGCGACTCTCTTTGATTGCATTCTCCCTCTCTCGTCTTAATCTAATTTGTTCGTCAATGTATTTGTTCATCTCGGCATCTTCGTCCCTCCGATTTGTCTCTTTAGAGAATGTGTTCTTTAGATCCAATTCTCGTTCCAACTCCTCAACTTCCTTTAAACCCTTCTTTTCAGCAGCAGACAGGCTGGCACTAGCTGATTGATCTTCATCTTTCACCTCAGAGCTAACAACAATACCACCCGTGAATCTACCTTTAGGCTCCTCCAGCTCTGATAGTTCTCTGATCAACTTGATTCGCTTCTCGACGAGCTCATCTTCTTCTCGGTCAGAATCCGAGTCTGGCAATGGGATTGCCTTCAATTTTAATGAAGACATGATGCCAGTTGTCTACCAATCGTCGATTAAAAACAAGAGCGAAGCTACGCACGTGAGCCTCTCTTCGCGCCAACATAGACTACAATGTCACACCACAGCGAACTCACTACTGTCACAAACACACTTTTCTGAACTAGCTAATACACTTCACTATCGAATGCTCAATAAACTGCCGGTTGCGAGCTCGGCAGAATTTAGTCTGTCGGCCGCCAATTAACAGAGTCAAGATCCCGCAATTGCCGCTTACCATGTTGTCGCCAGTTATGGCGCCAGCTTGTCTCTTGAGGTTCGGGACCTACCATGTGGAATGTTAAAGTGAAGTCAACGTAGAACCCTTGCAAGACGGCAGCAGATCGAAACAAAGATCATGAACGAATCTTCCATAGCAAGTCAATCAGCAATCGTAACAAGCGAAACCTGGGTCGAGAGGTTGCTTTTGAATCTCATCTCCTACTCGATAGTTTTAGTTCCGATTGCGTTAGTTGTTATAACCACGCGGCTGAGACTTTGTCCAACTCCAATACAAAATAGTGTCATCGTCCAGCTGTTCGTATACGGAACGATTAGTCGATCGAAAACTTCTAGAGATGTTGATATGGACGAGGAATTGCTGCCAAAGGTTGAAGCCACTAGCCGGCGTTCGATAATCCAAGCGCCGAAGAGTGGCCTTCAAAATGAAACCTTGGCTTTCATTTGGTGTCTAGTAGGACTGCAATTATCTTACTTGGTTTGGGGCATCTTACAGGAGAAGATTATGACGACCAAGTATCATGTTAACCTCGAGCCACCCGGCCGAAAAAGTCGTTTCCACGATCTTGACACTCAAAGCTCAATTCTAACTGAAACCATAACCTTTCACGATTCTCAATTTTTAGTATTTATCAATCGAATTGTAGCATTCGTTTTAGCAATATTTGCACTCGTATATAATCGTCCTGGACAAGCACAACTCCTCTCAATGAGGAACCAACTTAATGATAAGAAACCTCAAGCGCCCTTATATGAGTACATATACTGCTCTCTCTCCAACATATTGAGTAGTTGGTGCCAATATGAGGCCTTGAAGTACGTCAACTTTCCCACCCAAGTGCTATCAAAGTCTTGCAAGATCATTCCAGTTATGCTAATGTCGAAACTAATGTTCGGCAAGAAATATCAATCCTTTGATTATTTATGCGCCCTATCATTGTCGCTAGGTATGTTCATTTTCCTTCTGTATCAGCCAATAAGTGCTGATAAGACATCTAATTCACCAAGACACCCAGCGAATGAAAGCGAAGTCTTAGCGAGCAATTTTAACGGGCATTATATCAGAGATAGCACCCTAATTAGTGGGCTGGCAATTTTGTCATTATATTTAGCCTTCGATTCTTTCACATCAAATTGGCAACAAAGTTTATTCAGCCGTTATGGAATCAGCAATTGGCAGATGATGGCGGCCGCAAACTTTTATAGTATATTGTTAACTTTAACATCACTTCACCAACTTGGAACTCTGGAGCCAGCGTTCAAACTTTTAGCTTCGTCATCAAACTTACTCTTCGATTGTATACTCATGTCAGCAATGTCCTCCGTTGGCCAACTTTTTGTCTACTACACAATCAAAAGGTTTGGCTCAGTTTTATTCGCTATCATAATGACACTGCGCCAATTTCTGGCAATCCTCCTCTCCTGCACCATCTACGGCCATCGTTTGACGTTTGGATCTGGTGCTGGCCTCCTGCTTGTCTTTATGGTAGTTGGAATCCAGATGTGGAGAAAATCTGAGCCGAACAAGCGGAAAGCGGGCAGAACTTCCAGGGGACTTGAAGTGGGGGAGACTGTGCGTATACAATTTGGGCCAGTTGTAAATAAATGAGCTCCTACAGCTCACCGTCTGTAGCTTATTAAAGGCTAAAAAGGACCCTCACCGACTCGAGCCAGGTGAAACAAATGCGCGCAATTTGTTTCACGTTGACTCACGTAAATCGCTCTCCATCTAGATTCAGGGAGATGGTTGGCTGCAAACTAATTGTCGCGACCGTTCCCATTCAAATCCGGAGCTCATTTGTGGTTAGATTGCACGCTCTGATTACGACGCTGGGCCGCAGAGGCAGCTAGAGCGCGCGGCCATGGTCGTTTCCGGGACTTGATGGTAACATCGACCCACTGTTACCTTCCTACCTACAGACAAACTCTATCTTTTAGCTATTTTTGTGGCTGCTTTGCATGTCTGCACCGTAGCCATAGGCAAGCTCATCATTATGGCTAACTGGCAGACTGGTTGGTTGGCATTTTATCGGGCTATTTGACAGTTGGCAACCAGGGCCACTATGATGGAACGATCGCATCAGCCATACCGTTGAAGTATGCAGATGAGTGTAGTTCAAGCTGCATAAACATGCTACGATTTATCAACAATAATCTCTCTTTCGATAGCAGCGACATAGGGCAGCTATCTTCGTGATACACACAGGTGGACATGGAAAGGTGGATAGTTTTCTATCATGTGTCCCGAGTTCTCCTCCTGATAGTCTTCGCAATCAGCTGACGGCAAAGTTGGATTTAGTTTCAAGAGAATAACCGCCCATCGGCTCTCGGCTCGGCCACGAGCTGGCAAAGTTGGAACGCGTCGATGGGACAGGTGGCAAGTTCAAATGGCGTGACTGCGCTTGCTTAGAATACGCTGGGCGGACACAGAGGTAGAATGGGCCTCCATGTTGGTCGCAAACCGAGCGAGCCTGTGCAGCCTCAGCCGTAGCCGCCGGACGTCCAACGCGCAAATAGGTTGCACATCCGCCAACAACTTGGTTGCGCCCCAATTTTACTAATCTTAACCTGGCCGACCGGTCGCAATAAAAGCGGGCCGGCCCATCGGCATCTCCTATAGAGTGTGCGTGCAACTGCCGCCGTCGCTAGCCAGAGGAGAGCCATCGGTTTTCGCGCTTTGCATTCATGGGCCATCCTTGCATGCCCATGATTAGATAACAATCAGTCTAGTTATGCGCAGTTGGCTGGCTGAAATGCACTCGCCAGCTCGTTCGCGTGCACTGAGGGAACCCCATCTCAGCTTAGAGTTCCAATTCCAGTTAGTTCGAGTTCGGCTCCTCCAAACTCGAACGGCGCGAGCTTTGAGTGGTTGCGTCCGAGAAGATCATCTGGAAGCGAGAAACAAAACTGTTCTACACGCAATAGTAGATCAATCTGCCTCAAGATGGAACACAAGCAAGCGAGCAACCAGATCAACGAGGCGATACGACGAATCCTAATGGATATCATCGTTCGCGGCCATGGCCATCGCCTGATTGGTCGCTGGTCGCGCGAGCCAGAACTCCAACAATTCTTAAACCAGGTGCCTTACCTGCTGGACCGCATAAATCAGCTCCACTTGGCCTGCACTCGGAGGGAGATTCTCGAGGATGAACACTTCCACCACCACCACCACTACCACTATCATCAGCATCATCGCTCCAAGCATCAGTTGACTGCTGGCAAAACGTCCTTGCACGACTTTGTCAACCTGATTGGCGCTGACATGCACTGGCTGGTGCGAACAAGAGATCCAGTCGGTCTAACGCCATTGCACAAGGCTGTCCTACACAACAACAGACCAATCGCCGAGTATATACTCGACCGCTACCCTGACGAGCTGGCCGCCTCTAGCTGTAGAGCGCGGCACCAGCTGAAGGCAAACGACCAGCAATGCCCCTCAACGGTCAGATTGATTGATTCGCAGGACAAGTATGGGCGCACCGCCTTACACTATGCGGCCGCCCTCTTAACTCGAGCCAGACGAGACCAATCTGAATGGGCCAAAGGGGGCCAACTGTACTTCTTTCTCATCCAAAAGGGAGCCTCGCAATGGATTAAAGATTTTCAAGGCAAGACGGCGTTAGATTACGTGCGCCATCCGCACCAGTTGCGATCCAAAAGCATAATTCATCTTGCGAACAAACTGAGCGCTAACTATCAGGCCAACATTCTGAGCAAGACTCTTAGAGCCACCGGAAGTCAGATGGCGATGAAGGAATCAGTTTCAAGGGAAACCGAGGGGCTAGAGTTGCCGATTGAGAGCAAAGGCTCAATGTCGGTTTCGTGCGGCGACTTGAGAGCTTTGGGCAAGCAAGTCAAGATAGAGGAAGGAGGAGAGCGATCGACTGAGTCTGGCGTCAAGCGAAGTCGATCGACGATGGTCGACGAAACAGACGAACTGGTTGGCATAAGAGTTTGCACTTTTGGAGAAGAACAGGTGAATATAGAGGGCCAGCGGTGCGGGAGCGGTCAGGTGGAGAATAAAGCGGGAACAAGCGAAGACTTGAGGGAAAGACAACTGACACCTGATTCCCCATTAACCTTGTGCAGCGAGCTCTCCGAAGTTGAGTCTTCGGATACCGAATCAGCTTACAAAAAGCTCCTGGCTGAAAGATGCCAAAGGTTGATTATTGACCAGCAAACAAAGCTTGACATCAAGAGGCGCTTGAATGAGGGAACCGTGGATGATGTTGTTGAAATGCTTGCAAACGGGTATGGGGATTATTTGTTGAAGATTGCGCCCGTCTCTTGCTGGAACCGACAATGTAAAAGATACATAAGCCAAGTAATTCCACGTCTGCTAGTTCAACTGGATAAGCTACACGAGTTAATTGCGACCAATCAATTGGAGCCAATAAGAGGCCTGCTCAACAAAGAGCCGATCCTTGCAAGGTTGCGTCGACCTTACAAGCGTTCGGCTATGGCCGCTCTCCACCTGGCTGTACACTTTGAGCGGAGGGGCATCATCAAGTACTTGGTCGACAAGTTTCCAGAGTTAATTCATCAACAAGATTCGCATGGCGCCACCTGTTTACATTGGGCGGCCAAAAGTTTGCGCCATGACAGAATCTTCTTCTGGTTATCCGAGCTCTTCGGCGCACAACTGGAGCACGTTCGAGACTTCAGAGGAAAATCGGCCGCCGATTACAGACAGCAAGCGATCAAACTATCAAGCTTTGAAGTTGACCACCCAACTCGCACCACCAAAACTGTTGATCTGAAATCTATTCTACGTGAGAATCAAGTGGCCTCGAATCAGTTGCAATTTTCTGGTTCAAAAATCAATATGAAGCGTAGAACTCCTCCAGAATTAGGTAAAACGAAATCAATTACACGAACTGCGAGCAGGACAAGCGGTCGAGCGAGCGAGCTTGAAACGATAACTTCAGAGGCCATCGGTTCCATTGAAATCGGCATAGACTCACCGTCTTCGAGAGCTGATACTCAAATTACGAGCAAGCCAAGCTCAGATCCGGAACGACTCACAAATGAAAGCCAACTTTTTGAACGGCAAATGCTGAACGAAATTGAACTGGTAGAGTCAGTTAGTAAATCACCTGCTTACGGAGGCAGGCGATTTTCCGATTCCATGCCCTCAACGCGGAAGATTCCTCTCGACATTGTCTCACACTTATCCGACGATTACCGCCGATACAAAGGTCCAGGCCCCGTTGATGCCAAAACTGACCCGAGTGTTCCAAGTGAAGCAACTGCGAAACTAGACTCCGAGACTGTAGACCGCCGAGAGCTGCTGGATGAATTGGCTCAGCTGGACTCTGAAGATTTGAAGTCAAATGATAACCGTGGCTTGGAAAGAAATCAATCGAGTAACGAAAACAGCGAGGACTCTCCACTTGACACACCGACTCTACCCCTATCAAGGCCAAACTCTGCGTTCGCAAGCCAAAAGCTTGATTCTATTATAACGAATTGTATCCAAACTGGAGATCTGAAGAAACTAGAACATCTTATTCTGGCTGGTTGTGGTCAGAGACTCTTAAACTATTATGCAAATCTTAAATTAAATTCACCTGAATCATGCGAAACAATCTCTCCCAAGGTGAGGGAGTTTATTGAGAGCTGCGCTCCTGAGTACATCGAAAAGGTAGTCCAGGTTCATCGGATTTTGCACAGGTGCTTTGCCTTCTCAGATGACAAGCGGATCGACGTGAACGCAAACTTCCACAAACTATGCAATCTACTAGATCGGAAAAGGATGATCATGAGTCGAGATAGTTACGGCGCGAGTCCCTTACACGTTGCCATCATGAGATCGGACAGAAGAGTTGTTGAGTACCTAATAAGACGGCATCCAGAGGCAGCGAGCGCGCCAGACAATGGGGGCAGGAACGCCTTCCATTATGCAGCCATAACCTTGCATACCTACATCAACCATGGGAAGTTTAGGCTCACTTCTGTGGTGGATGAATCGCAGCCGGTAGGCTATTGGGTCATAGATGAGAGTTCCAGGGTTATTTACGAAAATCTCTGTTCGCGATACAACGATTTGCTGCAATTGAAGGATAGGAAAGGCAACTCATGCTCACGATACCTCGAACCTAGTCCAACAACTCACATTCCGCTGCTTGATCAGGGCGAAAAACTGATCAACCCCGTTGTCCTAGATAGTTGTTGTAGAAACTATGCCAGTCTTCTGGCCAAGTACAATTACCTGATAGTCAACGACAGTTTTCAGACAGTTCCTGAAATCTCACCCGTGTCCACGCCAGTGCTGAATGAAAATGACACGGCTCCACATCCAACCATCGACGTTGATAGAAAAGTGATGGGACGCTCAGATAGTTGCGAAAATTCGATTCAAAGGAGTAGGGAAGCACCAAATTCATGTTCACGAACTACCAAAGCCTTGATCAGTCAACTTGACGAGGATAAGCTGATAGTGGCACCTCAAACGCCACCTAACACTGTATTCGTGAAACAAGTTGCTCCAAAACCAACAGTTGGTTGCCATGGCGGATTTCCGCCTATTTCACACTCGCCCACGATCCTTGCGGCCAACAAAGAGATCGACAAGATGGGCGCAAAACTAGCGAAGCGAAAGCAGCAGTTTGATAATTCAACCGGCGCACCAGATGGTACCAATTCAACTGGCCACTCGAGAAATCGGGCGCACAATCTCTTCGACGAATTTGATTCAGGCCAACGAGTTCGAGTTCACGCTCATCAAACCCATCATCATGCTGGACGGAACTTGTCCGCCCGTCAATCGATTGTTGGTGGTGTAATCGTGCCAACGATTATACACAACGATAAGATGGACGAAATAGAAACCTACGACATCATCTACAGGCAGCCGCCGCCGCCTCCTCCACCACCACAACTATCGCCCGCAATCGACAGCTCTAGTGATGAGGAGGGCGAACATGCGAGCCGATCGGACTTGTCGTCCACCAGTAACGATGCAAGTGGTGATGAAGATGACGATCGAGTCGACAGGTTGTCCGATGAATTTGAGAGCCGAGTCAGGAGGGAGAAGAGCGAGCTTAAGGCAAAAGTTGACCAAATCATGCAACAGATCAAAACGAGCGCAAAATCATCCAAATCGTCCAGATTTCTCGCCTCACCGGCGCCAGGAATGGGGCCTCATGAGGATAACGGACGAGGCGGCAGCTCGACCGTCATGCTGGCAATGGGCCAACACCAAACTGGCGCTAGGTCACCGACAACCGCCAAAACTCCTTCCTCCTCCGGAAACTCCTCTGCACGCACTTCAAGCTCTTCCGCTTCCTCGTTGTCTGGGAGAGCTTGTAGTAGCAGTGGTAGCCGCTCGACACGCTCGCCGAACCTGAGAGCCTCGAGCGCATCCTCGACAACTTCCTCCAGATCATCGTCATCGTCGTCGGCTTCATCGTCGGGGTCGTCGTCATCATCACAATCAGCTATTAGTGTTTCCTCTTTGAGTGGAGTAAAGGATAACGCACCGAAACAAACTATAGCTCAGCAGATCGGTATAAGCGAGATTACATTGGCCAAGGATCGGCAAATAGACCAGAAATCAGACGGGCAAAATGCTCATGATTTGACTGCTAAGGTGGTGAGCAAAAACGCCTACGGCCAAACCTACCTACATTTCATCGCTTCACGCGCGCAAAGTGTATCGACACTATACAAAGTTCTAGATCACGGCAAACACTTGATTGGCGAGAGGGATATATTCTATCGAACAGCTCGCGATGTTGCTCTTCAATTCAACCTACCAAATAACGTTAAAGTTCTAGACAAGTTTATAATTGATCTATTCATTGAGGCCAACACAAGCCTACTGAGACACCTGCTTAATCAAGGCTACTCTCCCCTGATTCACGTCTCAGATTCCGACGGAAACGATATCATGCTCATACTAAAACTTCTGAAACTAGATCGTATGATCCAGTTCCTTCTCCAGATGGCTGATTTCCAGCGCTGGCGCGATGAATTACATACGTTTATACGACATGGATACTCTGCAGGTGTAAGCGAGCTCATACGGAAACATAAGGATCTGGTTCGCGCCAAATCGATTCATTCGCGAACGAGCCTCCATCTTGCTATACTATTTGATCGATTGGATATGGTAAAAGAGCTACTTGAAACGGATCCGACGAGCGTTCATGCAACGGACAACATGGGTCGCACTGCCTTACATTACATCTACGGTCTGAATCTCAAAAACATGCAACCAATCCGCGATCTTCTGTTGGCGTACGGATCGAGCTTGGACACACGAGATGTGAAAATGCGAACGCCGAAGTATTATTATATATTTAAACGTGAAATTGAGGACATTAAACGCGTTGAACTTGAGTTGGATTGAAACTGGCATTTGACTTAAGGCCATAGAGATGTTGGCGCTATAGACTCTAGTTTGCAATCTCTCTTGTTCCTGATAGTGGCACCATTGTTGGAACACTTCAGAACTCTGAGATCATTTTTCGAATTGAATAAATATCCTAGTGTTCTATTCTTCTATAATAGACTGCATGCGAGTCATGTGATATTCTCGTCTCGATTGGAGTGTTCCACTTGAGAGAGGATCCATTACCTTGAACGCTACTTTGGATTTTGGGACGAGAACGTTGGTCAGTCCAATGTTCGAACCTAAACAAGTCAATCAGGGGTCGAATTACTTACTCTCAACGAGATGCTCTATATCAAGTCTCCGAGTCGAAACTATCCTGCTCAGATGAGAACTCATGGATGAAAAGTCGTGCATTTCTAGCAGGTCGTCCTGAGTTATATAGAGGATTGAGAGTGCAAATCTGAACAGAACCTTGTCGCCCTCCAACAGAAAACAGTCCCAGATTCTGAGCATCAGCTCAGGCCGAAAACCATCAACAAATATCGTAAAGAACCAGGTAAATAAGGTCAGTTGAATGTCGTTCTTTACCAAGTGCTTGTGCAACCTGGGCATCTTTTTCTCCATTAAATCGCTTAGCACGCAACAATCAACTTGAGCTAACCATGGCTTTAAATAGTAGTCTTTTGGCATGATGCACTGAATAATGGCCACTAGACACCAGAATGCCTCCTCTTCAGGTAGAACAAGCAAGGCCATTGCAGCAAGCCGGTTCATTCCTTGACAATAGCCAACAGTTGGATTGAAACAAGCGTAAGCACGTAAAACGCGTCTCACTCTTTGGATTCCTCTTGATTTAGGGTCTTCGAAGTGGCGATTGTTGGGCAGAGTTCGTAATAAGTCCAACTCTATCTGTCTAAAACATTTTTCAATGACAGAATCTTGGATATTAATTTTACAAGATCTTGCTCGTGATGCTGATTCTTGAGCGCCTCTACTCGTTGTCTTTGTGTTTATGTAACTGCTTCGGTTAGTATGACTCTCCCCACGATTGTTATTATTCATATCATCGGACGGATAACTAGGAACATCGACCTTGGAAACATAGTCGCGCAATATCATCTCATAGATACAGTCGCCAACTTGAGCTCTTAAGCTCTTAGTTCGCATCCTGATGAGAGCTGACCAAACTTTGCACCTGTAATCGTGAGGTATGCCCGAACGAACGCGACTTTTGAGGGATCGATTCAAATTAATTGGTTCTTGCCTGGTCAGTTTTGCTCGAATAAATTCATCCCATCCTCTCTTCCACTCTTGATAGCCATCTGTTCGATCGAAATGACTGATGCCTAAATCGCTCCTAATAGCTTTGAAACATATCTCGTAACCTCCATCGCCTCCACCACCGCCGTTCGATGGTCTACATGCTGCTTGATTAGCGGCAGCCCTTAGATTGACAGCGTTTAAATTTGAGCAAACGTACTGTTTCTGATCAGGATCCAGATGTCTATAGAATCCTAGTTCATCAACGTAGTATCGCTTCATCTGGCGGGCAACTTTTGGTTCTTGGTATTCAGTTGCAGTCTCTCTGAGGATTCTTGGGCCCATTACTTTGTCATCAACAGCTGCTTTCACGCTAGGGGCATCCGACATGGCGAGGCTGTTCGTAACCGCTGGTTTTAAAACTTCAGTCATGTTGACTTCGTTAGATTTCAAGTGCTATCGTTTATTGTTTAGCCAGCGTAACAAAGTGGCAGACTAAGTGGATGGCTCCTATAGAGGGCCTGGAATCCCTCTCAATCATCGGACCCGTTACAGCTGGTCAAATTCTCTAAGTCCAACGTTGGATCCAGCTGAATTGTGTCAAATCATTAGTAATTGTGGATTGTGGCACAA
>Ga0209372_1000304_pt1 | contig 29367 bp, 16 predicted proteins | sample AgamicAtPe_FD_187170 | JGI IMG/M metagenome (GOLD analysis project Ga0209372, IMG submission 187170) | Agave microbial communities from Guanajuato, Mexico - At.P.e (SPAdes) (version 2) | ecosystem: Host-associated > Plants > Phyllosphere > Phylloplane/Leaf | place: Guanajuato, Mexico | collected... | reverse complement strand
ACTCTGGCGCCGGAAGTGATGACAGCGCACCAAAATGCCAGCGCCAGTCTCATTGATTTGTTTGATTTGTTTGCTTGTAATCCAACAATGGCCGCTCGGCCGCCGTGCGCGAGCAACCTCGCCGATGGATGCAAATGCGCCGAGATAGACACTTTGGTAGGCAGCAGCGCCAGCGAGAGTTGGAGGGGGGGCCAAGCGAGCCAGTGGGGCCAACTAATTGGTTGCTCCAGTTGGTCGCACCGGTCCGCCTGTTTGCCGAGCTCGCTGGCCGCGCGCGCGCGTACGCCAGCAACGGAGAGGAGCCGATGCGGCTGGTTTTAAATTATTGCTGAAGAGGCTGGCCGGCCAAACAGGGCGCCCTTGTTTACTTGGCGGCGGCGGCGGCGGCGGCACGAGTGGCGCAAAACTGGGAGGCCAAGCATGATTGATTGGGCGGGCGGGCGAGCTGGACGCGCGGATGTCGTCCGATCATGATTGTTGGCCGCCGCCGCCGCTCGCAGGCCCGCTTCCGGCCCGTTTGGGGCGCCCCACTCTGCGCCTCCGCTTGCGCTCGGACGTGCGCCTGCCCGTCTCACGAGCCCTCCCTCGCGCTCGGCGGCCCAAACCAGGCTGGCCGCCTCTAATTTGACCGTCGGCGCGCCGCCACTTCCGCCCGCGCGGCTCGAGCCGTTGGCCAAGCCGCGCTCACCTGGCCACTGCCGCCGCCTATTGGGCCACAAATTAGCAATTCGCCGGAAGGCCGCGCGCCAAATCCGCGCCGCCTCCTCCGCCGGCCTGGCCCATGTGTTGCCGCTCAAAAAGACAATCTGCCCCTAAGCCAAGAGCCGGCCGCTTGGCCTGGGGAGGATCAGATGAGTGGGGGGGGGCGGCGGCGCTCGTAAGGCGAACGTGATTCTGGAGTGAGCGCCGCGGCCAGGCTGATGCAGCGGCGCCGAACGGAGCGCCCGGCCAGCCGCCAGCTCAACCGGATGAGCCGGCTAATAAGCTTCAGGGGGCCGCTCCTTAAGCTGAGCGCCGATTGAGGCCGAAAGTGGGCCAGCCGCCCGCAAGGTCGCCCGCCGAGCAAGCCAGTTGAGCGCCAACCTTTTCCGCCTCCTCCTCCTTCCGCCAACAGGCAGCCCGAACCGAAGCTCTTGGCCGCGCGAAAACCGCGGCCTCGCTGTAAAATTCCGGCCCCAAATTGGCTGGCTGGCGGCCAGTTAATTGGGTTAGCTTGGCGCCGCTGGCTGCCCCGCCGCTTCCGGTTGCTCGAGAGGAGGCCCCCGATTTGGGCTCGCTCGGCCGCAAGCTGGCTGCTAGCTCTCGATTGCGGCTGGCGGGCGGGCGCCGCTCCAGCCACCTGGCCCGGCCGCCCGCTGCGCGCGCCAACAAGGAGCCGGCGCCACTTCCGGCCAAGCGCGACAACTCAGCGCGCGGCTTCCAATTTGTTTTCGCTCCACTTGGGCGGCCGAGCTAGTCAATTTGGCACTTGTTTGCCCATTGTTGGCCCACTCGGCGCTCGCCGCCCCCTGAGCCCGGCCGGCGAAAGCCAGCGCCGGCTTGACAGATTTAATCCAGCCAGCTGATCTAAGTGGAGGCCGAGCGGGCGAGCCGCCCGCTGAGAGTTGGCCGTCTTAATGATCTCGGCCGGCCCCAGAGGCGGGCGCATCAAAACTCGCCGCGCCCAAAGGAGGCGCCCAGAGAGCCGGCGAGGCGGCCAGCGCCAACCAGTTTGCTGGCCCCCCGAGCACAATGGAGCGGCCGCAAGTTTGTTTGCGTGTAAATATCGCCGCCAACTTGATGGATTTCGCCGATTGGCAATCATGAAACGCGATTCGGTTTGCGGTAATATGATACAAGCGGCGCCCGCCAAGAGTCGCCTTCCGCTTCCGCCTGGAGCCAAAACTGGAGCGCCGGCGCCAAATCTTGGCGCCCATCGATCTTTCAAGCGGCGGCGGCCGTCCGCTGGCCTGGGGCGCTCGCACGGAGCCGCTCCAAAATCACCGGCCACTGGCTCAAGTTGTTGGCGACACAAACGAGCGGAGCTCAGCGCGCCTCAGCCGGCGCAAAACTTGCTCGGCCGGACCGAGCGAGTTTTCATCCCTCATCCGTCCAGTCCAGTCCAGTTTTGCGCCCTCAAGCCCAACTGGGCCGCATGTGTGGCTAAACCATGCACGGCTACCTCGCGCGCGCAAACCACCGGCAGAGCCATGATTTGCTTGTCATTATAGAAGGGGGGGGGCGCACGGGCCTCGAGGGCGACAAGCTGCGCTGCCGGCGGCGGCGGCCACTCGAGAATCTTCAACGCTCTCGGCTCTCGGGGCTGGTGGGCGGTGAAATCGAGCGCGCGAAACTCGGACCCAAAGTCAGCAAACTGACCCCCTGGCCAAGTCCAACACAGTATAATGGATTCCAGCTGAAGCAAGCAGAGTTTGCCGCTCGAGCTCGAGTTCCAATTTTAGCAGCTCAGTTTGGTGGATGTTGCTGCTGGCCGGCTGGCTGGCTGGCTGGCTACCATGGACAAGCGGGCGAGACTTGCCTTGTCCTAGTGTCAGTGTGCGGACGACATTGAGACTTAAAAGCCAACATTCCAACACTACCTCCGAGCGGCGGCCACATCCTTGGCCGGCTCCTCGCGCCAAGGACGAATAATTGACCGGCTTATTGGCGCCCCAAATGGGCCGAGCAGCGCTCACTTGCGCACTAGGGCCCATTGTCGGCCCGCTCGCATAGATGCGCCGATAAATCACGTCATCGGGGGCTCCAATTTGGCCCCGCGGCCGGCGCGGCCTAGTTGGGCGGCATTTGTGCGCCCAATTTGCTGGTCGTTCTCACGCGCCGGCCAGCTCGCGTATGGCTTCGCGCCGCCAAGCCAGCGCTCGGCCGCCTACACAGCGCGCGGCGCCCACTGCTTGGCTCGCGTGGCGCCCAGGCAACCGAGCCGGCTCAACCTGCTGGCCCCAGCAGGTGGAACCCGATCGCAACTCGAGCTGTCCGGTCAAAGACCGGCCGGGAGACAGAGAGAGAGAGAGAGAGGCAGGGGGAGGGACACGCAGGGCGCCGACGAGCCGCCGCTCAGCCGGCCCACCTGGCCGAAGCAGCCTGGCCGGCCCATGATTGATTAATGCGATCGCAGCCCACAAGTCTGGCCGCCCTTCGCTCAGGCAAACTTTGAACGGCGTCCCAAAGCCGGCAGAGAGAAGTCGCGTTCCAGTCGGCGCCCAAAACTGGACGGCGCGCCACTGCGGGCCCAGCTGCAGGTGAGCGGCTGCGTGCGAGCCAACCGCTGATAGGCCGCTGTCAGGAGGCAGCCGACCGGCCGGCCAGCAAGCGGCGAGCCAGGCGAGCAGCTGCATAAACGGCGCCCCATTAGCGGCCAGAAATTGAAAGGGCCGCTGGCCGGCCGGCCACGCAGTGCTAAAGCAAACCATCGGGACCCCTTCCGTATTCATGAAGGCGCTGGCCGCGCTCACTCAGGTGCGACAGCAGCGCGACGCTCGGCCAAGCCCAAATCTAAATGACTACCGATAGCAGCTTGACAAACAGCAACCAAGCCAGCGACTCCAACCAAACAAGAGTCCCGCTCGACCCAAATTCAGCGGCCGCTCGCCATCTGAGCGCTTGATTTTGTTGACCTCAGCCAGTGTGAGCTTGAGGCAGAGGGGGGTGGGCCGCTTGGCCCGGCCAGAGCAAGCAGACTGATGGGCGCCGAAGGGCCAATATTGGGCGCCAGTTGGTTGACAATGCGCGGCCAGGTGCTCGCTGGCTGCAATCCGCTCGGTTGCGCCCCCAGCTCGCCGCCACAAGTCGGCCGCCGAGCTGAGTTGCTCGAGTTGGTGGCGGCCAAGACGAGATGGGATAAATGAGTGGCGCGAGTGGGCGCGCAAGTCGGACTCGAGCTGAGACTGGCCGATGAGCGGGCGGGCGGGCGCAAGATTGGCCAACGAGCGCGCCCTTCCTCCCGCAGAGATCGGCCGAGATTGGCCGGCATCCAAGCGCGAGCATCAAGCCGCGATCACTCGAACGGCTTGCGGACGATAAAGGATGACAGGACATAGTTTTGGGTTCAGCTTGCGGCGTTTTTGGCCAAGCGGAGGGGAGAGGGGCTCGAGTTGCGGGCCATTCATTTGCGTGATAAATGGTCATAGGCAGGAACCTATCGGGCCAGTTGAGTCGGCACAGCGCGGCCCAGTGTGGAGAGGGGCCGGCCGCCCGAGTGGATACTTGCAAAACACTCGTCCTCATCCAGATAGCGGCTAGATGGGCAACCCAGATAAGTGGACCCGCGATGCGCCGACACCAGCGGGCGCGGACGGCGGATAAGGAGGGGCAGGATGAGGAGGATGAGGATGAGGAGGGGCAAACTTGATTAATGTCCCTTGCGGCTTTGGCCAGAGACAGAGAGTATGACTCCGATTAAGCTCGCAAAGATTCATCATGTTTGACCGAACCAAATTGGGGCCAACAAACGAGGCCGGCTCAGTGGGTCAGCTTGCCGTTGTTCGTTAGAGTAAATTGCCAATCATTTATATTGAGCCTTGCTGGGCCGTTCAGTTTTGCCCCCAACGGCATCACTTACCTTTCATGTGGATTGGAAAGAGGCCGCCGAGGAGGATGTCGCCGGGCAGGGTCACCTTGTCCGAGGTTTGGCCGTTCTTGTAGCTCTGGTGCAAATCTGCGGCCGACTGTTGAGCCAGTTGCGAGAGGGCGGCCGCGCCGGTTGAGTTGCCACTGGGCCCGTTGGCGCTGCTCGTGTCGCCGCCGCCGCCGCCCAAGAGCGAGGCAAATATTGAGTTTGTTGGCTCCGGCGAGTGGAGCGCCGAGCGCGAGCCTGGCCGCTGGCACTCGCCTAGCTCGCTAGCGAGCAACAGAGACACCAGCAAAAACCATTTCAAGGGCACCAACAATGACAACTGGCCCCAAACTGGCCGCCCCTTAGGCTGGCGGGCTCTCGTGACAAGCGCGCGCAGTTCCATTGACGAGCATGGCTTTGGATCGTCTGCAAGGGGTCGGGCAAGTTTTGATTGCAACACGGCCAGCCTTTGGCCGACAACAAAATCCATCATTTCACTCGGCCCCATTCTCGGCGCCCGCTCGGCCTCCCCGCTCGCCTCTCACCACTTCTTGCTCGCTACTGCTGACGCATACGATCTCAGTCATGGGCGTAACTCGTCGGCTTGCTCGCTGCCTGGCTGTCTGAGCGGCTGGCTGACTGAATGAGACTGGCTTACTGCGACTTGCTTGCTTGCTGGCTCGGCCGCCCGCCCGCCAGCTAGATCCTTCGCTCTGATCGATGCTCTCGTTGATTACATCATGCTAGCAATTGCTTGATTGTCTTCGCCCTCTTTGCCCTCCGATCGGCCCGCAACTGTGTATTCTTTTACCCTTACTCGCGCTCGCTCGCCTCCGTGGGCCCTCGGCGCTCGAGCTTGCGGGCGACTCGCTGGTTGCCTTTTAATGTCGCCGTCTTGGCTTCCTGGGGCCGCGGGGGTGAATTGATTTATGGCCTTAACTGCGCTATCACACTTCAGCCGGGCCGGCCCAAAACAGACCCGCTCGCTGCCGTCCCCCTTGGACTGGCTCGGCTCGGTTCGGCTCGCAGGCGGCTCAACTAGGTGCGGGACGGGGAGTCATGGCTCGCTCACGCCCACAAACAGACTCGCCCAGAGGCTGGCGCCGGCCGCTCGCTAGGCCAACACTGGCTTGCTCGCCGGCCCAAATTGATCGCAAAAGAGCACAATGATGATATTTATATGCCTCCAGTGAAAACAGAGCCAACTTCCAGAGACAAAAGGAGCAAGCGTCGCAGAGTTCAACGCGCGCAATGGGCTAGAGGATGGCTCAGATAATAGTCAATTGTACAAACATTTGCATGCAAACTCCCCCAAACGCCCCGCCTCTCTCACTCTCGCTCCCCTTTACCCTCCTCACTCTCACTCTCGCCTCAGAGCTACTACGGAACTCCCGCTCGCCCTCTCCCTATGCTAACGGCGCAAATCTTGCTGGCCGAGCGGCCGGCCTCACAGGAGCGCCCAATCGTTGGCAACAATTACTCAGGATGAGCCGAGCGACGAAAGGATTGTCCAACTCAAAGCTCTCTCCGCTTTGAAGCCGGCCGGCCGCGCGCGCTGCTCCTGGCACTCGGAAGGGATCTGATCTTGACCAGGACAGTGGGCAGCATGCTTGAGGAAGTCGGCGCTGGAAGGAGTGACCGCCGACAGGCTCGCCGGCTGCGCGCACACGGACGCGCGCGCTGCGAGGTCTCTAGCTGCGTTCGCGACTCGTCTGCGCTGCGGCCGAGCTGCGCGCTAGAGCTGGACGAGCTGATTCTCTTGGTGGCAAATCTTGGAGCTTTGAATTGAAATCTGTATTATCAAAATCTACGCTTGACATCTCATTGGCCCTCTCGAACTTGAGAGGTCGCCCCTCGAGCGACTAAGTTGGCGGCTAAACTCGATGAGACTTGCTAGCCGCGAGCTGCTCGTCTGCTTGGTTTTGTATGGGCGCGCTGTTCGAACTTGAGCTTGCTATTGAGTTGCCGCAAGCACATCGGTCGCCAGCCTACACTTTCCAAATGTTGCCGCTGGCGCGCTTAAATTGGCTCGATTGTTGCAGTTGCTGATTAATTTTCTCAACTAGAACAAGCGCTCTCACCTAGACGGCCCACAAACGGCAGCCAACACTAGCGCAAACTTTTCCGCCTCTCAGCGCACACTTGGCCCTTCCCTCTCCTCTGCTCGGCTGGGCTGCTCGCTGGCTGGGCCCCCCTTGCAGGCCTTTGGACAAAACGACTACTAATTTGAGGCTCAGCTCGCTCGCCAATGGAACGCGCCGACGGCCAACCAGAAGCAAGCAGACGTAGCCTGTGATTGCGGGGCGCCGCTTTGGGCCCAACGTCGGCGGCTCTGGGCGACAGGAGGAGCGGAGGCCCGGCAGTGAGAGTGCGTGGCGCATGAGCACTGGTGTTCCTTGAATAAACTCCACTCCGCCAACTTGGCCGCCGGCGGCCAATGGGCCAAGTTTGAGCCATCTACCTGAGAGCCATCATCCATGCCTACATCCAATGCTGGTCGCCCCTCCCCCCCCCTTTTTGCCTAATAGCGCCCTCAAGTACCTCTAAGAATGTCGTCGAGCTCCTGGATGAATTTGCATTACGTTAGTGCTGCCGAAATGGGAGCCAGCTGGCCTCCGATGGCGCGCAAACGCCCGCCGCAGCATGACAAGTGCGCGCGGGATGATTCATACTCGAGTATTGCTCCTAAAACTCTCGGCCCCTTCGAAAGCAAAGCGCGCACGCTAGTTGAGATCCATCAGTTCGCCAGGTGAAGAGTTTGGGCCAAACGAGGCGAGAGATGCAAAGTCTTCCGTCTGCGATGACATCTGGGCATGGAGGACACTTGAGTGTGAGTTTGATATCGGGCCGTGTGGGTGGATGTGGGGCTGGTTGAGTCAGTGGGCGACAGTTTGGTCGCTTGGAGCCAGTGGGGGCGCTCGCTTGCTCTTGGTTTGAATTCCGAGATCGTCATCTAACTAACAAAGAGAGAGAGAGAGGGAGTTCCAACGCTGCCATTGCCGCCACATGCCCGACGTCTAACTCGAGCAAACGCAAACTGCCACCAGCCAAAACTTCGCGTCTTTGGCCCATGCCAAATGCTAGCGTGCACGTGCAATCAAATTGTGTCCCGGATTTGCGAGGGAGGCCAGAGTTGCGTTGGGGTCACCTGATCGGCAATTCAATGCCTCACGCAGGTAACGCGCTCAAGGTATTAGGGCGCCCGGCAAGGCACGTGACAGATCACAGGTGAACCAACTCGAACGAAAAACGTTTCTTCCCATCGCTCTTGATTGCCATTGGACATCAGGCCTACAATAGCATAGAGGGGCAGAGAGAAGAGGGAGGAGAGTTACCTCCAAATGAATTTTTTGCGAGCAGACTCGCTCTGATCCGGCGAAATAGTGGCGAAGATTGCGAGCTATACGTAAAACTGGCTCCAACAAAACCAATTGGACTTGTATGTGAATTTCTGTTTCCCACTCTATAGAGAGTTGCGAGAAGAAGAGTCGATCGTTTCTTCTGGCTTGCTTTGGAGCTCTTTTTCAAAGTTGCCATCATTTGGAGATAGATTTTGCCCGAGTCGCTGAATTAACCGCTTCCAATAAGCTAGCAGACCAACCACTCGGCCAAATGGAGCTCGTATTTATCTTTGTCTCCAAGTTTGTACCTCTACTGCTCGTGTATTTGTTCGTGTTCCATGACAGCTCGCAATCGTCAGGCGGTAAACAAACTCAATACATGCCGACTAGGCACTCAAAGCCAAGAAAAATAAAAGCTATAGTCTATCATTATCGGCGGCGCCTCAGCTTGCTCGCAAATCACCAGGCGCTCACTCTAGGTGCTGGCAGAACGAGAGCCTCCTCTCTCGGTGCTCATTCACGCGAGCCAAACCCAACTATGCTCTTATTCAAGCATCCCCAATTGAGAGGCTCGATGGAGGGAGCTTCTGATTTAGTCTGCTGAAGCAACCTGACTGCGCACAATAACGTGAGCTGACAAGCGAGAGCACCAACTCCACCTGTCCCCAATATTTAGGACCAAAAGATACCATTACTAGCGCTACTTGATATTTATTTTAGCTCTGAGAGATCGTTACCGCCAGTCCTCTCGCGGTGTTCGTTGACATAATCTCCAATCAAGTTGACGATCTGGTGTGAGTAACGACGCTCACGATCACAATTCATGAGTTCCTCTTGAACTGAGTTTAGTTTTGCGCTTAATTGCAAACTCAACTCCTCCTTCTCCCTAAGTGCTCTATTCAGGTTCTCCTTTGTAACTTTGGCCTCCTCGCTCTCACGAAGCGCATCCTTCAACTGTAACTGAAGCCGCTTATTTTGTTTAACCAAATCCTCCCTCTGCTTGTTACCATTGTCCATCTGCAATTGTAACTCATTAAAATCGGCCTCGATCTTCTTGCGAGCCGTCAAGGCAGCTGAACGCTGCTTCCTCTCATCCTCGAGCTCGCCCTCTAAATCGCGCACTTGACGCATAAAAGTCCTTCTAACCTCCTCAGATTGTTGTTCGCGGGCCTGCGAGTCGCGGTCATATTGCGACTTCAGTGCTTGCATATTTACCTCTAATCGCAACTTAGCATCCTCAGCCATCTGAAGCTCATCCTCCAATTCCTCAATGTGCGTTTTCTGTTCCGCCACTTGACTCTCGAGACTTCGCTTTGCCTTCTCAAGATCATGCACGTTCTTATCTGTTGTTCCCTGATTATTGACTAACTCGTCGAGTTCAACTTGTAATTGCCTTCGATTGCGCTCGATTTCCTCAATTTGTTGATCCTTGTCATCCAATGACCTTGTTAGAGTCAATATCTTAGATTCTTTATCACGGGATTCCTTCTCGGCTTGATCCTTCTCTTGTGAGTATCTTTCGCTTAATGCCTTTTCTTCAGCCAACATTGAGTCAAACTTCCTCTGCTTTTTCTCCAACTCAGAGATCTTGGTTCTTTGGACCTCCAACTCAACAGTAAGATCTTCAACCTCGCTTTGGAGTTTCTTTTTTGATTTCTCCAGCTTGCTAGCATTAGCTAGAGCCTCATCGAGCTTGTCTTGCATGGCTTCACACTCTTGTTTTAGCTTCTTGCGCAATTCCTCGCTTTGGAATAAGAACTCACCATCCTCTTGGGACTTTCTCTTAAGCTCAGCAAGTTGCTGCTGGGTAGTGACCAGCTGCTTCTCAATGTTTTGCCGCATCTCCCTTGCCTCATCAAATTGGTCATGAAGATTTTCTTTCTCACTCTCCAATTGACGCAGACGTGAGCTAAGTGCTAGTTTCTGTCTAGTCTCCTCCTGTAGCACCTCTTGTACTTCCGCCAATTGGGCTTCTAGGGTAGCAGAGCTCTTGCTAGCCGCTGATGCACGATGGTCGAGGTCCTCGAGCTGCTGTGATGCGAACTCAAGCTCAACTTGTGCCTTATTAAGACGCTCCATCAGCTCGAGACGAAGACGTTCCGAGTCAGCATATTTGGTATTGAGGTCTTGGACGACCTGCTCAAGTTGCTTTCGGCGCCTCTCGTTGTCTTGCTTCAGGGCATTCAAAGCCTTAAGATCATTCGCCATATCCGCGTTCTCTGCCTCAAGTGTCGACTTAGTCTTTTCAAGGGCTGCCTTGGCCTTGCGAGCAGTGTCAAGCTGCTCGTTCAGGTCATCGATAGTTTTAGCGTGCTTAGCTCTGAGGTCGCTAATTTGCATATTATGTTGACTGACTTCATCCTCTAGGTTCTTCTTCAACGCTCCTACTTCCTGTTCTCTTTGCACAGTAAGTTGTTGTTGAGTTGTGGTTACATCAATCGAATCCATGAGCTGTGTTTGCAGTGTCTCGAAATCTTCCTTTAGGTTACGCCTCTCTTTCTCAACTTTGGCCCGAATTTGTTTCTCGCTATCCAAATCCTCTTGTAGTTCCGCGATATACGATTGGGCCTCCCTGAGAGCCTTCTGGGCTTGTGCTTTTATGGCGCTTTCTTCATCACATTTGGTTAAGGCGAGATTAAGTTCTTCTTCGCGTTTTGTTAGTGAATTGTGCAGGTCTTCAACTTGAACACGATGCTCCTGCAATTGATCCTTCAAATCATTCAGTTCGGATTCCAGGCGACGTTTTTGAATCTCCAAATCGGATCGAAGTTGTTGCTCACGTCTAACACGTTCCTCTAGATCTGCTATAATTGTATCATTCTTGGCCTTAATTTTGGTTAACTGCTTCACTTTGTCCTCATCATGAGTTTGCTGTTGGGTTAACTCAATCAGCTTGTCCTCGATGACCCTCTTCTCCTTGATCAACTTATTGTTTGTGTCTTCGATGATGGCGAAATCCTCTTCCAATTTCTTTATCTTGTTATCTAAGGCAACTCTTTCTAGCTGGAGTTTCTGCTTGGCACTCTCTTCCTCTGCTAAACTTTCTTCGAGATCCGCGATTTGAGTTTGCATCTTCTTCTTACCCTCCATTAAAGCCTGGTTACGTTCTTCCTCTTCTTCGATACGGGCCTCCAATTCCCGAACACATTCTTCCAACTCGGCTTTCTTGTGGGCTAAACGAAGTCGGGCATCCTCAGTTTCAGCACATAGTTCAGTTTCTTGGTTCAGCTGCTCAACTATAATGTTCTTTTCTTCCAAAACCTGTACAAGTTTCTTCTCGAGATCTTTTATCTCAACTTCCGACCGATCTAATTTGTCCTTGATCTGACGTAGTTCATCATCTTTGGCCATAATCTGACGGTCAATGTCAGCAACAGGTAGTAGAGGTTTGACTTTTGTGTATAATCGCCACCACGACCAATTTCTGAGCTTGAGGTAGGCAGCACAATTTCGTTGAATAATACGAATCGCATTTAGCTGTTGGAGACGCTTTTGGTAGTTGCGACGCGCAAGAAGACCTCTGCAATAGGCCTGGAAGTTCACGATCAAGTCTGAGATCTTGATGTCTCTCTCCTCCTCCAAGTGAGCTAAAACGCCAGCCCTGAAGAAAATCTTGCTCTGACCAATACGGTACAAGTTCGTCTCCAATTCCAAAGCCTTGATCATCCTCTCACAGGCGAGCTTACCGTCCATAAACCCTTTTGGTATGGCATTTGGCGTAAGTAACTCGTATCTTTGTCGATATTCTTGGAATGGCACTCGATTCGGGAAGCCTTGACGACAAATTCTTATGCCCTCTAGAACTCCATTGCACCTTAGCTGATCTAGAACTAGTGGCGCACATATCTTTCCTGCACGCTTTTCATGATTTGGAATGATGCAACGAACGAAGTTTGGATTCGTATTTCTGAGGGTTCCCATAAGTCGAGCTAGTTGATCCTTGTATAATTGACTAACCGTTCTGAACATACCCTTACGGGTTCTCATACCTCCAAAAGGCGGCTGTGTTGAATCGTTGAGTGTAGCAATGGCCATACCAACTATTTCAGCATCCTTCCAAATTTGCATAACAAATGGATCGCTGGAAGTCTGTAGCAGCTGAACTATGTTCTCGTTCAGGGGATCCATATTTTTCATGAGCCATTGATTCGCGGAATAGTCAACCTTACCAGCGTAGTGGGTTATGCTAAAATCGGCAGTTGATTTGAAATCTGATTTTATAAATTTGGGATGTGATAAGTGTGACGAGACCAGCTTCTCAACAAAGGTTTTGTCAGTGGCTTTTGGAAACCAGCATTCCTCATCAAGTAGTGCCAGAATGCCCATCGGTTTCTCGATCAAGTCAATGGTCGGCTGAAGATCTAGACCAAAGTCTATGAATTTCCATTCGATACCCTCACGCTGATACTCTTCTTGCTCGAGAACAAACATTGTGTGGTTGAATAACTGTTGCAACTTTTCATTTGTATAGTTGATGCATAGTTGCTCAAAAGAGTTGAGATCGAAAATCTCAAATCCTGCAATATCAAGAATACCGATGAACGAAGCTCCTTGTCTCTTGGTCCTATCCAGAGACTTGTTTATGCGTTGAACTAACCACTTGAACATACGTTCATAGCATGCCTTAGCGATAGCCTCAACAGCACTTTCAACCTGTTCCTTTGTTTGAGCTTTTGTGACATGATCACGGCCCACCTTCAAGCGAGGCCGCAGGAACGCTTTGGTCATCTCAGTTACGTTTAGACCTAATAGGTGGCTAACTTTCTGTGCTACGGTGTTATCCGGCAGGGAGGCTTGATCAGAATTACGTTCTTGTTTGAATTTCATATTTCCGAACAGCATAACAGAGGATACAACGCGAAAGATGGCACTCAACTCCTCTTTGTTGAGACCCATAATTCCCATGGCTTTAACGGTATATTTAAATTCTTGCGTATCATCAACTCCCGGCACTGGGACGTGTCCATGAGTCAAGAAAGTGTAATTTCGAACATCCTCCAACAAGAACTCTTGGCGCTCATCTGGTGAGGCACCATTTAAGAATTGATAAAACACGTGAAAGGAACGTTCATCTTGGGCCTGTCTAATGGTTCGAGATTTTTCCAATAGATAAGTCTCGATATTGGCGCCGGCAATGTAACCGGATGCATCGAAATTAACACGTATGAATTTACCAAATCGAGACGAGTTATCGTTCTTGACTGTCTTGGCATTTCCAAATGCTTCTAAAATTGGGTTTGCTTGCAGTAGTTGCTGTTCAAGTTCCCCGGAATGCAAGTAATTAGAAGTTGGCGTCAACGGAGTTGATTGGCTGTTGTTGTGGTTGTTGAGAGTTGTGTCAGGAGTTGATGGTCCAAGACTTATATTGTTATTATTAAGTGTAGAGTTATTTAATTGAGTTGCAAGAATCTTGTTGTCTATACTGTTGTTCAAATGCGGCTGGTGTCCATTAATTGAGGATGCCACCGAATCGTTAATAAGATTCGGTATGGAGTTGACCGATGAGGTGGGGGTTGAAGATTGTGTGTTTGTCAAACGAGGTTTTGATGATGCAACATAAGCCAGGTATTGGATAACTTTTTTCGTGTTCTCCGTCTTACCCGCACCAGATTCGCCCGTGCAAAGTATGGATTGATCTTCGCGATCTTGTAACATCGACCGATAGGCGCTATCGGTGACCGCAAATATGTGCGGCGGAACTTCGTGCCTCTTTTTGCCTTTATACAATTCAATGACTTTATCGGTGTAAATGGGCAACCGTCTATAAGGATTGACAACCACACAAAAAAGGCCTGAGTAGGTGTAGATCAATCCGCTGTAGTATCTATCCTTGAGATTGTGTAAAACTGACGCCTCATTTAAGCAAGTCAACTCGGCCATATCCTCGACCTTGTTGAACTTTGGCGGGTTCATTTTCTGTACATCATCTTTGTTAATGTTGCATCTTTTGCCAGTTTCGAGTATTTCAACTTCATACTCATCGTTCCTCTCGGACTTGACACTTGCTGCCACAAAGCCGCTCGTATCATGAGGAATCCAGACAAGACGTTTGGCGGCAAATTCAGCCTGTTGGCTGGGGTCGTTGACAACATTCTTGTCCACGACCAAGTACTTCATTGGCTCGGGCATGATGTCCGCTTTCGACTCCCTAACCACCGATTATTCTATAAATGCTTGTTTGCGATTTATCCTGCTGCTTGTCAAGTTGCGGCCGCTTTTGTTAGAATTTTACACCAAGATATACTAAATTTGTTGAGAGGTCATCTCAGGTTGTTGTTAGCCTGAGCGAACAAAGACTATGTTTTTAAATAAATTATTGGATTGCTAAATGCTAGGTGAGGTGTCCAACAATTTGGCTGGTCGGAATTTCAGATTTGTAGATAAATTTACAGTATGATTAAGAGCTAACATTCGTAATTTTACATTTATTCCTGCCAATGAGATTTGTGCAACGCAAGCATCTCAGCACACCCAGTGGTTTCTTCGGGTTTATTTTAGGCAACTTGATGCGTCGGCGCAACGTATTCTGCCACAGGCACCGCAGCAACAGGTCCGCACTAGCGCTGAATTATGGGGCAGGTTTGCGGTGCGAAGAAACGTGAATTCGGGCACATCGTCACACCTCCTTAGCTGAATCGAGGCGTGTCAGCAGGCGAAGAATCTAGCTAACTATTATCTGCAGATACTATTTCGCGAGCAAGGAGTATTTGCAGAGCTAAGTTGCCGCATCAGGTCAGTTGTTTTCGGACAAGCTGCAAACGCCCCTCTGAATCTACTCATTAGTCTTTGACGGCTTAGTTGAGCGGAGCAAAACCTTCCAGGCAAGTTACGCATCGCTCTATCAGAGCTAATAACGAGAGTGGATGCGAAACAACAGGTTGTTTTACTCTGCAACGGATGTTGCGATCAAGTTGCACTGTGCAAAAATTCAGTCTGAAGAGTCGGTTCTTCGTTTTCAATGTTTGTTTTAACATGGTAGAACCCATGTTTAGATCTGGCCAGGTATCTCTGTTATCAACTTGCGCCAGCTCAATGGGAACATTTTCACAAAGCATGCGCGATATGCTTTTCATGCTAAACACTCGCAATATCAGGGTCATACAAGACCAGTTGCGGTGTTGGTTTTTTATGCCATCGTTTCAGACATGAGCCATTCATCATAAGCTAGCTTACATGCGATTGTTTTGCTATAGCAATCAACAGATAGCGTAGTTCTGTGAAATGTCTCTGCTTTCATCAGTGTGGACCTAGTTGAATATTGATCCACACTAGACTTGAAATTTGAAAACCGTGAGCTCTGCCCTAGTGTCGTGAACGCCATGGACGGTTTAAGTCTATCAAATGTAGGTTTAGTTCTAACCGAGTACGGCGAGTCAAGGTCGTTGGGCGGCTAATTGCTTAGCAGCAGTTCACAAATGTTTATTATTTCAAAAGCATCACAAACATTCGGCAAAACCTTCGATTCGTCGATTGATGAACACTCGAGCTCAAAATAATTCGGATGGTCATGTTATGATCTTACTTTGCAAATCAAATCCTTTCGGGGGTTCAAATGCCCACGGAAATGAATAGATGTACACGAGCGATGGATTCAAGTTCAGAGTGCAGAATTTGTATCGGCACAGATCGATTCAGCCTCAACTCTTTCATTATCAATCTGAGGCTGGTGGAGTTGTATGTGGTGCCGTTGTAGCGTGGGGCCTTGTGACCGGCTGATATTATGAATCGTATTAAGCCTTACGTCTGAGGAATGACATGAGTTCATCGTTGAAATTATTGTCATGTTATTTCGGTTGGCATCAGAGCTCGCACCGACATCGCTCTCGACTGCAGTTGGTGGCGGAGGTGATGCTGATGTGTTCAGGCTAGACTCATTGTCATCAATGAATTTATCCATATAATCTGTCGTACCTGGATGTGAAAGGCAGCGTTTCCGGTCAAGTTTATAGCGATTAGTATAGACATCGTGACGCTCTGACTTCTTCCACAGGTAATAAAACGAAACAACTTCAGCATAGGTTCGAGTTTGAACGTGATTGTCTCGTATCGAACGGAAGTCTTTACCAAACGTTCTGAGGCCCAACTCAAAATTGAGACATTCTTCTTGTGACCACAAAGTCATTGGTTCGTGAAGATAGTATTTGAACGGATCTATCCTGCGACGCCTTAATGCCTCGTCGATATTATGATTACACTGCAAGAGGAGAAATAGCAGTTGTTCTTCGGCTTGAAAATACTCCTCGGTTGAAACTTCAGAACGAACGTCCTGTGATGCTGAGTCTGAGTTCTCCTCGCGGGAACAACTTTTGACCTGGTTCTGTGGCATGCTAGTCGCCTGATTTACACCATCTAGTGTGTTCTCCTGCTCCAACTCGTAATCGATTCTCGCACGTTTTCTGCTTTGACTCATATAAACATCTGTCACATTTTCGGGTGGCTGACGATTTATAATATTCTCATGATTATGTTCAATAGAATGAGCAGTTTTTATGGTGGTTATGTCTTGCATCCTCTCGCGATGTGAACATTCGTTGGGGATTTTGGGCACAGAGGCTGGCGATGTACTGATATCGCTCCTCTTAGATAAAAGAGATGCCTTTTTCAGGTAATCGAGAATTTGTTCTTGTGTCAAAGATGGACTGCATCCCCATACTAACTTATCATCGTTTTCGTACGGTGGCAGATCATCATATTCACTTAGTCCCTCTGGCACTTCTGCTTGATGGTCTGTTCCGATATGTATAACTCTACGCCAGTCTCTCTCGTCATCACCATTTTCTTCATCAGTGTATGAGTAGTCATCATCCATATCGTCTGAATCGAGATCGTAACTTAACAAGGCTTTAAACATTAGATCATCATCTATCATGAAATTAGTTAGAGAGTGCCTATGTCTCGCAGGTGCAGAACTGGCGACAACGCTAGATTGATTGTCAGAGGGGTTGTCGGCAGGGCGACTGATCTCCGTAGATTCAGTGCGACCAGTTTGCAGGTCTGGGCTGGCTTTTGTTTGTTTTTCGGCTGGGTTTGGTGTGGTGGTATGGACTTGGAAGTCTACCATGTCGCAACTATCAAGGCTTTTCTGTTGCTCGGTGGGCACTTGTGAGGATGGAGGCGGATCAGAGCTTTGAACTTGCTTTGCCTCGCTATTTTTGGTGTCATCTTGCTTGGATGTGGCATCCGAGAATGGTTCTGGTGCGGAAGGTGCCTCCGAACTGCGACCTTGCCCGTCTTTATCGTCCCGGTCCCCATCTTTACCACGTTTTACTGCCTCATTGTCTTGCTTGCTCTCCGTTTCTTCATCGTCATCTTCCTCGTCTTCTTCTTCCTCTTCGTCCTCGTCCTCGTCACTATGATCACTATTTTGTTCTTCCTGGGATTCGTTTCGCAATCTTTCATAATATGCCAACAATTCTTCAATTGGCATCTCTGACTCCTTCTTTAGCTCGTCTAGTTCTTCCTGAACAGTTGGCCCATTATTTACATCGAGCGCTTCTTCTTCCTCAAGTGTTCGCTCGTCGTCAATTTCATCAATCAGGGCCTCAGGGGTTGGATCAAAATCTTTGTCGTCCTGATCGGCTACCTTAGCCTCCGGTTCGTTCTTCGAGCTTGGTTCTGGCAAGGCCATAGCGAGCTTGTTCGTTGTGCTTTAGATTTTAGTGTTACAGCCTAGGTGCGGATGACAAATAAGTGAGCTTACAATCCTCATTTAGATATCCAATAGATGGACATTCGTAGCTTTACTTTATAAAATAATACGTCGTAGAATGTATTTAAAATTTGGGATAATGCGAGATTGCCGAAGGTGATGAATCTCCTGGAGCTTAATAGTCTATAGAGCTTGTTCGGTCATTCAAACCAATTATTACACGAGCACTATATCCACGTTGCCGAAATGCTAGTCCACGAGAGAATTGTTGTGATCAGAGTTTCATTCCGCGCAGGGGTGAATGCTATGCACGGGGGATCTTTGAGCTTGCGCGAGCTTTTTGTGGCGGGAGTTCAAAAGATCTAAATTTTGCCCGCCCCCACTCTCACCCACAGAACGAATTTAATCTGGCTTCAGTAAAACCACTTGTCACTCAAGCAACCGTCTAACTGATGATCATCCGCAGAGATGTGAAGCCAGCTAAATCTAGATGTACATGTCGCATACGACCTCCATAGTTTTGGCGGAAAGGTCGCTCGCGAGCAGTATAAATACATTCGCGGTTTTAGCACGTTATCATCATTTAACTTACAGTGCGCCACTTGCTTCTTTCCTCCCTTGAAATCACCGGCTTTTGAAAACGATGGCAGATTCACCAGGATTCCAGAAGTTGTTCGGACGGTACCTCAGATCAAAGAACCAGCCTCAGATCAATTGGGACAATCTTTTACCTCCTCATAACGACGAGGTTGTCGATTATGTAAACCTCAGTCCTCCCGAAAAGGACAAGATATGTGACGCACTCAACAAACTTGTTATAGTTAAGCTCAATGGTGGACTTGGAACCAGTATGGGCTGCACGGGTCCAAAATCCATAATTCAAGTCAGGGATGATTTAACTTTTCTTGATCTGACTGTGCGCCAAGTTGAAGATCTCAACGAAATGTACGGTTGCAACGTTCCTCTAGTTCTAATGAACAGTTTCAACACTCACGATGATACTCAAAAGTTGGTCAAGAAATACAAGGATCGACGGTGCCAAATTTATACCTTCTTGCAGAGCAAGTACCCAAGGATTAACAAAGAATCTTTGATCCCAGAGCCAAACGAATGGTATCCACCGGGTCACGGCGATTTCTATGAGTCTTTCCACAACTCCGGCTTGCTGAGGTTCTTCTTAGACCAGGAGAGAGAGTTTTGTTTTGTATCAAATATTGACAACCTTGGTGCAAGCGCTGATCTCAGCATTCTCAATGTACTCGTGTCAAAAGGTCTCAATGCGCCAACTTTCGTGATGGAGGTAACAGACAAAACGATGGCTGATGTGAAGGGAGGAACTCTTGTTGAATATGAGGGCAAACTGAGGTTATTGGAAATTGCCCAGGTCCCAAAGGAGCATGTCGATGAATTCAAGAGCGTCAAGAAGTTCCGAATCTTCAACACAAACAATTTATGGATGCATCTCCAAAGCATTGAGGATCTAGTCAAGGGAGGCGATCTCGAATTGGACATAATAGTCAATCCAAAACATCTTGACACCGGTATTGATGTTATTCAGCTTGAGACTGCAGCCGGCGCAGCAATGAAATATTTCGATCGTTCAGTTGGAATAAGTGTACCAAGAAGCCGCTTTTTACCTGTGAAGAAGACGTCAGATCTTCTTCTCTTGAAGTCCAACCTTTACATCCTCATGCATGGGTGTCTAACTCTGAATCCATTGCGCGCGTTTCCGTCCATCCCCCTAGTGAAGCTGGGCGACGAACACTTTTCCAAAGTGCGCGAATTCAATGCGCGATTTGCGAGCATACCTGATGTGCTAGAGCTCAACCATTTAACCGTGTCCGGTGATGTGACCTTTGGAAAGAACGTTTCATTGCGTGGAACAGTGATAATTATTGCCAATCACGGTGACCGGATCGACATACCATCGGGGTGTGTTATTGAAAACAAGATTGTGTCAGGAAATCTACGTATCCTTGACCACTGATAGGTCTGTCGTTCATGAAAATACTCGAGTAATCCTGTCCATAATGTTAACTTTGCGAATGCATTAAAGCACGATCTTTATTTTTATCAATCAAAAAGATACTCTACTCTGATACAGTTAGAAAGCTGCAGCCTTGACCATTTTCCTTGAGAGCTTCGTGGTTGGTCTGCATGATTTCGCGCTGATGTCTAGCTTCTTGATTGGCGAAGACTGATCAGCGGCAACCATCTTGACGAAGTCGTCTGTCTGCACATTGCTCTCCTTCTCGATCAGCGCGTTATTTGGGTCATTGTCGACTTGTTGGGGCCCTCGAGCGTCGACTGAGCCCTTATCGGGGTTAGACTCTCCACTGGTGCGCGTCAAATCTTGATCTGGTTTGCCATTTGAGGTGGAAATTTTTGTAGCTAGTGCCTCTTTGGCCACAGTCGTCAGTTTAACTTTAGGCAATTTTCTGGTTGCTCTCTCGGCGCTCGCTGATGATTGTCGCCGCATTTTGTTTATTTTCTTCGCCTTGGCTGCGGGCTTGGCGTGTCGCCTTTGTTGGCCAATCAACTGCTTACAAGTGGCACAGATCCACTCGGTGTCCTCGTCGTCCAATTTGGCCGCCTTCCTATCGATCTCTGGCTGGTGACACTTAACATGAAATCCTTGTTGGCAAGAATCGCAAATAATTAACTCGTTCAACTGCTCACTCTCGCCCTGGTCGCAAATGCAACAAACAATCTGCTCGTCCTCCAGCGACTCAATGGCCAACTGAATGTGGAGTTGAGTGGCCTCGAGCCAACACTCGAAATCGTCCTCGAATTTAACCAAACACTTGCGAGCCTTTTCGTCGCATTTCAACACAGTTGCCGTGTAGAATTGCGAGTCTGACCATTTGGCCAAGACGTTGTCGCACAACAGCTTTCCGTTCGATAGATGCTTGATTGAGGCTGGCATTGTTGCTCTGATCAAGGCTTCGTGGCCCAAGTCTTCTTCTCTCGACAATGGCTAAGCGCTGAATGAGCGCTAGAAATGGTGGCGCGATTTTAGCTTGAAAACACACGAGCGCCGACAGGATTGGCCGAACGAATTTCGGCGAACACTGTAGGCACCAGGTCGAACGGAGCGGAGAGACGGGATCCTTGCTGGCTTGGTCGCTCCTCATCTGCGCCTGGCCGCGCTCCTCTATATTGGCGGCCAGCGGGGGCATTACATTGTGTTGGCACTAACGAGTGACGCCACCCACCCGGGACAAACTCTACGGACTGAACCGCTCGCAGGGAAGCAAATTGCTGCCAACGACGGAGACACCCAAGTGCGAACAACACTTTAGCGTGCAACCGCTGGGACGTGCTGCTTGAGCTCCAGCATCGGGCGCCAAGATTCATTGCAACCAACTGAGGGGTCGGAACAAATTCACTATCGGCGCCGAGTTTTTGGCGCCGAACTTGTGGCGCCAGTTCGCTAGAATTCGCCGACAGAGAAACACACAAGAATCGTTTAGAGCATCAAACTCGCTCGCTCGCTCAAAACAGGGGGGTTTGCCTTGGGTTCGAGATCGATCGATCGATCTGCAAGGGTCTCTTTCTTGTCTTTGCTTTACTAACTCCACCGTAGTGGCCAAACTGAAGATGATGTGAACAGCGTTCGGTCCAACAACCTGAGAACAACATCGATGAGACGTGAAGAGGTTGGAGACTCAGGTGAGCCAAAATCGAACTGCCATCTCGTTTGAACCGCATCGCAAGTGGCCGACGAGTGTCCGGTGAACGTTTCCCATTATGCAATGTTGAGATTTTTGAATATTTCGTAAGTTTCAAGACCGAAACGAAGCAAGCCTAGCGATGATTCTCCGTTTGAGCTCACAGATCAACAATGGTGTGGTCCTGATCGGGATGATCGAGCTGAGCGGATCAACGGAAGTTGGTTTGAACCTTGCGATTGATTGAGCAACCATTTGGGGTTGCGTGCATCTTGAGGCGCCGATCAGCTCGACGATTAGAGCCTCCCAACTTGGCGCAGTCGTTCTGGCGATTCAAGTAACCTTTGGACAGTTGTCGACGGGCCACCAAGTTTGCGGTTGTGTTCGACTTCCTAGCGATCGACTGGTTTAGTTTTTCAACCTCCTCGAGCGCTACGCGCGGCAATGGTTGGGCGGCTGCAGGCGAAAAGCCGCTAGTCAAGCTGGCTAAATTGGCCACAATCGAGGATCCAATCCGGTCAATGAGAGTTGGAGTTGAACGGGCAGACGAGGAGGAGCTGCCACACTTGCTGCTACTAGCTCCTTGCACTACAACCGTGTCCAACTTAGGTGGCAACTGCCTTACAGGATCGCGGCCTGTTGCTTTGTAGGTGCCCGCGATTGATGGCCCAATCCTGCGACGATGTGATCGCTTTCTCTTCAACTGCCATCCTGGTTGTCGTTCTGGTTCGATAGGACGCACATGTGTGGGAGCCTTCCTCTCAACCATCAACTTGTTAACGCGCTCCAAAGGTGCGAACGCATTTTCAATCGCAACTTGAGGTTCCTCATCCGAACAGAGAGCTGGCTTTGTCGGATTGGATGACTCATTGCATAGATTACCAGTTATGTCCACTAAGATTGGCGATGAAACAGAAAAGTCCGACTCGTAACCAGCCGACAAGTCATGCAAGGATGGTGATTCGTTTCTCGAAGACTTGGTCTGAGTCCTTTTGGTCTGTTGCTGCTTTTTCGACTTTGGCTTCGACTTCTTGGTGACCTTTGGTGGCTCATAGTTCTCCACCTCAAACAGGTTGTCGAAGTCGTTAACATCATCCTGATCAGCCTCGTAGTTCCAATTAGTGATTATGAACTTGTTCTCCCAAGACTTTGGTTTGTCCTTCGGAGCCAGCGCGGTGGCTGAGATTGGTGACTTCTTTTGGACGCCTATTTCAGATCCAGAATAGGTGGGACTTGATTGTTTGGCAACCTTTTTGATCACGATCGCCTTCTGTTTGACTAGAGAGTCGCCAATCCTCTTTCTGCAATTCTCTCTCTCCGATGAAACAGGCTTCGAGGTGCTCGCAATATAGATTGATGGATGCTCTATGAGCGCATTCTCTCGGTCCGCCTCTTTTGCTTTAGGTTTCGAAATTCCGTCCAACTTGTTGGAACCCGTGAAACAAGGCGGCGGAGTTACATACCAAGATTCATCCATCTCAGCAATATCGCTAGAGTCGTTTCCGCTACTGCTGCTAGCCACGTTTAGCTTTAGAGGTCCGCGCGATGGTGGTGGCGGCGGCATTAGGTGAGATGCAGATCTCGCAGAATTAGACAAACTAGAGGCATCAGACTGGCTAATGAACGGTTTCGAGGGTGACGACACGTCTTTTTTGGTCTCCAAAGCTGCAGAGCTCTTCTTCGAGCAGTCGACAGACTTGCTAGGATGAGAGATAACCAACTTCTTCTTCTTTTTAGGTCTCGAATTCTTACTAGAAACTGGTCTAGCATTTTTAGGTTCCAAACCAAGTGGGCTATCAGAAACAAGATTGTTATCGGCCGACCGGTCTGCCCCCCTTTTCCCTTGCGATATCAATAACGGGTTCGAAGTCGAAGATAACCCGCGTCTTTTGTTTTGAGCCTTCTTAGGACGCATAACGAAATCATTCAAACCTTCATAACCGAACTCACAATCGCTGAAATTACTCGATATGAGGCTCTCATTGTCTTCACATGCTCGGCCGATTTCTACAACTTCGCCTCTGTCTCCCTCGCCGCTGGACTCGCATTGTATGCTATCCCAAACGGAATCTATTGCCTCGATCTCATCGCCTGATGACCAGCTCGATGATGAGACCGGTCGGTTCCTTTTGAGTGCCCCGCTTAGTTGCAAAATTGATGGGCCACTTTCACTCGATACACTTGTTGGCTTACCGATATTTGTTTTATCGACGTTTGATGCATCAGCTTTCAGTTTGGTGGAAACCGCCGCCGCGTAGTTCAAGGTCGGAATCGGTACTACGGTTTGACCTTTGGCGCTAACACGAACCTCATTTTTGAGAGCGTCACAATTTTTAGAAACCTTCTCCCCGATCTCAATTGAGGAGACCCCATCAGGCATGGCAACCTTCTTGGCCTTGCTTTTCTTCCTGCCTTTGGTTTGCTGTTTGGACCCAGTCTTCTCGATACCGCGCTTCTCGTCAACAGAGATAGAGGTCTCAAATGAAACTTTGAGCTTCTGATTTCGCTCCGTCGAATCATCTCGGCGAGACGTAGTTTGAATCTGGTGACTACTTTTCAGAATTCCACTCGCTTTACCATCAACTGAGTTTGGGCTAACGACAGGTGACTTTTCAACCAAATCTAGTAATTCCCATGAATCAGAGTTGAAGCATTCATCATCCTCATCCTCGTCTAGGTTTGCTTCCTCAACAACCTTCTCAGTTTGCTTTCTCTTCTTAAGTTCATCCTCCTCATGTTGCTCGTTCAAAGTTGGCAGCAATTGATGACTTGACGATTGAAGCTGCTCTATGCTGGGGCTCGGAGGCAACAACTGCTCAGTGAATTTAGTAGCAGCCGCATTTAGGGTTTGCTCCAATAGGGCTGAAGTGTCATTGATTTTGTTCGCTGACGATAAAGAAGACGACTCGTTGTTGGCGCTTACATCCGGAGAATCGCTAGGTTCGGAGTAACCGAAGATCATTGATCTAAGGCCACTAAACATTATGATTTAGTTCAACCGCTTGGCGCTTTTAGTATCTCAATCAGGCGCGATTGTCGTTCGAATATTGGTTAAGTTAATTGAGCAATGTTAATTCCAACGACAAGATAAGTTAAGTTTGTTTGATATGACACTTGATAGATCCTGTGGGGTAAGTCTTATAGATCTCATAGATCACTCGTCACTTAATCGTGGGTAGTTTGTACGTGCTTGAATTCGTAGTTACCTGTTCGGCAAGCTACTGGTCAGAGAGAAACAGAGTTTTGTAATGGCGAGACTTTAGCTACCAAGTCATAATCGGGTTTGTTCACCGGTGGAACAGCGATTCCTTGGCTTATTGCCCCCAGAATGAGGGATTATTCCTATTATCAATTAAAAATTTCTCTCAAATTCATTATATCCTCTTTACACCTAACATTTAGTCGATTGAGAAATTTGGCATATCTCATCCAGTTTGAGTTCGACTATAATCCAATTAACTAATATAATTTTAAATCAATAACAATTTTCCCAAGTGAGTTACAACTATTAGTTCAGTTAGTTGGGAGCCATCTAGATTCGATTGGCCTTTCACTTGCCGATGCGTTGGGCTCATCAAATCAATCCATCTATGGACACGAGATTAGAGTGGCACAATCGCAGGTTATTTGTTAGAATCACCGTTTTGCATACCAGTGAAGGGGTTTTAAATGAGCAACTCCCTAAGCTGAGTAACTCACAGTTAAAAATTGATGCTCGCTAGTTACGCTGCGCTAGTTAGGTAATATGAACTTCTGTGGCTCAGATGATATTGAAGTTGGCTGGAACACCTCGCATGGGTTGTGTGTCATATCAGCTTGGGGGCAGTGGTTGTAGGATGGGTTTGTATTTGATTGCTTGTCAGAAGGGTGAGCTAGTTTGGCGATTCCGTTGTGCGCGCGACAATTTAGGGAGTTAATTATCGGTGATTTGGCGAACAATCAATCTACCCGAATGGTCACTTCTACCAACAATGATCCGTGGATGGCGAACAGAAAATCTCTCGCCCGAATTAGGAGGCAACCTTTTGCTAAAGCTCGTTTCCTCTCCGTCACTCTCTCTCTCTCTCTCTCTCTCCCAGGCGTCGTCTCACTTTCTGCTTAAAACCCCTAGTTGGCTGACTCAATGGAAGGGAGGCTAGTCTTGTGCATAGTTGGTGCTGATGCAACTCCCACCAAAGTTGCTGGTCCGATTCGAACTGACTCTCTTGGCTGGAGGGCTCTTGTTGTAAGGTAGCGCTGGCTATTTGGTTGGCGGTGGATATTTATATATAATTCAGCTGCTGACAGCGAGCGGACGATGATCCTGATAGGCTCTGGACGCAGTCCTTTGCATCACTCTGGACCGCTGGCGATAGGAATATCCACTTGTCGAAGCGCCGTTGAATTGGTGGTGTCTCACCGACGCCCCCAGACTTTACAGGCTCTCTATCGGGTGAGTCGAGCGTCGACGTACGTTGCAGCTGAAGTTGCAAATCGCGTACTCACTAAAGATTAGAAGGAACAACAACAACAACGACTGCAGTGCAGCAGCAGCAGCAGCGGAGGCAGCAGCAATTGTAATGCGCTATGCGCAAAATCCTGTGCCAAACTCGGAGGAATCGAGACTCGCAAAAATAACAACAATGTCAGTCCGACTTTCGTCAGCAAAGCCGAGCGGATCAGCTGATAGGCGGACAGACCCAGTGGCCAATGCGGCTGCCTTTGACGGACGGGCGCGTTCGCACAAGCGAGTGAAGCGGACGAGCGAAGCGGGCGCATAGCCAAACGGGCTGAGCTCGGGCTCAACTTGGCTGCTGGTGGCTGTAGGCGGACGCAAGGTTGCCAAGGCGTCCTGAGTCGACTCAGCGGCTGGTTGAGTTGCAAATTTAACGCGCGAATTGGACCACTTTTGCAGGCGGACGCTCGCTCGCTTGCTCTGGGCGCGCAAGCAGCTGCAACTTCTGCGCCGACGAGTCATTAGGACTCACACTGCTGCAGGTCGCGCTTTGGGGGGCGCCAGTGAGCCGCGGAGGGGGGAGGGAAGAGGCGAGCTCAAAGCCAGAGTCGGCTGGCTAGCGAGCGCACAAAGGCTGCTCACTGCTTGCTTGCTCGCTCGCAGGCCGCAGAGTTGGCAACCAACCAGCCAGCCAGTCAGAGTCAGCCTATGCCGTTCATGGTTAGTCCCACTGTTCCAAGCCTCTGTTCTCTCTATCCTATCTGCTGCTGCCGCCGCCGCTGCCACCAACGCGAAGGCTTTGTTTTCCTCCCTCCCTCCCTCTCCTCTCCCTCCAATTTGCCTCCCAATTGGCAGCGGTGGCAGAGTTTCTTGCCATGTTGAAAGAATGGCAGCCTAGCCGAGCCGCTGGAACCATTACTCTCGGTGTTCGTGCGCCCGCTGCAACCTCGCCGCCCAAACCCAGTCTGGCTGGTGTTGATGCCTGAAACTGTAAATGGGCGACAACCTGGCCCGCGGCGCCCGAGTTAATGACTCACTCATTCGACCTTCCAAGTATCGAGTTTTGGTTTTAGGAGGCTTGTTGGTTGCTCGCGTGAGACGATCGCGCCGCGACAAGTGCGTACGCTTTTTGGCCAGCGCGCTCGTGTTTGCCATCACACTCGGCCGGCCCCAATGGAGCGCTCACCTCCAAGGGCCAAGCTTGAATCGGACATTGCGCCGCCTCCGTGGCAAACTATTCCCCCGGGAAGAGTCCAGCTCTCGGCCCTTCGAGCTCGGGCTTCGGCTGGCCGAGAGGGGAGGCTTGTCGTCCAGCAAACTAGGTTCACTTGCCCATCGGACGCAAGCGAGCTCATCAGTCGAAGGTGCCACCAACTCCGGGCTCACAATGAGCCTGAGGACTCAGCTTTGCCAAGCTCTCGCTGAGTCGCTTGGCAGACGATTTTCTAGCGCAAAAATGGCCAGTCTCGAGCGGAACGAGCCCAAGACTGGCCCGCTGAAGCCAAACGCGGTGCCAAGAGGAGCCTTTCCACGGCCCACTGGCCTAGTGGCCCGATAATTCACTTTGACAGCACAAACTCCCTCGCTCGCAGTCCAATTGGCACCAACTCTTCCTCCCTCGAAGGCTCCCATGTCGGGTCGCTCGCCCAGCTTGTCACTCAATCTCTCGTTTCCTATTGCATGGACAGGCGGCGGATGGATGCACCACGGATGGCATGTCACTTGTGGCGCCACAGCCGCCGCCGCCGCCACTGCTGTAACCATTCTAGGCTCGCGCGACACAATTCGGCTGGAATTGTTGGTAGGGGAGGGCAAAGGGAATGAGCTAAGCAACTTCGCGTCTAAGCAAGCTCCCACAAGCGAGCGATCGAGGCGCCGAGCTGGGCTTTGCTGGCGGGTGTTGCTTTCGGGCGGCAAAGGTGGAGGATGGGCTAGACTAGGTGCGGAAGGGCGGGCAAACTGGAGTGGAGGAGACCAGACTGGCCGCTCGGTGGGTCAGGTTATCCATGACAGTTGGCCTACTCTGCTAGGCCAATCAGCTGGCCAGCGAGCCATAATTCGGCTAACCCTCAAGCGAGCGGCAAGACTTAGCCAGCGCTCGGCTAGTTCGCTCGGGTGGTGCGGAAAGGTTCAAACTATCTCTCTCTCTCTCCCCTCACCTGCTGCTGCCTCCCGCGAGCAGCCCCCTCCGCCCAAGTCTCTCCGTGACCAGCGAGCCCCGCGAGTTGGAGCCAGCAGCAAACGAGCCGCGCCAGCCGTTTCGCCGCCACCGCATTGAGCACCTGGTAATTGTTATGTTGTCCAGCCATGTCGCGCTCGGCTTCCATCGCAAAGGTGGAAAAAGCAACTCGGGTGAATTGTATAATGCTCTCGGCTTCCAAGTTATTGAGGCTGTTGTTAGTGGTGTTGCCGTTGGCCGGGCTGTCTATGCTTACAGTGGTCTCCACCGTACAAAGTTGCCCATTCCACCAACAACATACCCAGCTGCCCACTAAAATACACTAAACTCAACTCCACTCCAATGTTCCCTCTCACCATCACCACCACCACCACCACCACCACTGGTCCCGAGTCGGCGGCCGAGTGCCAACCAACCGGACAGCACAGAGCACCTACCTGCTGGCCCATCTTAGCTCGGTGACCGTGATCATTGTTGGTTGCAACATCCGTCCAGCCATTCATTGAGCATTGTTATTTGCAAAGCTCCCCCCAGATCGCCACCATATCTTTAGTTCACCTCTGCCAGCGAAACTTGTTGTCCGCAAGCATTGTTGTAGCAACAACTTTCGCGAGCTCCAACCAAGACTGCTGACGCTCTTGCTGCCATTTGCTCGAAATATTATACACAATGCGCGCGATAACCCCATTGTCTTTCAAGCTTTGTCCGCAACTCAACTCTCTATTCTCCTAAGTGGCACGACGCTCAGGATGCATTGAGATCTGGCCGCTCAGGAAGTAACAAGTTAACCTGGCCAAGCGAGCCAACGAGTCCCATGTTTAGCCACTAGCTTTCGGTCGAGCTGGCTTGCGGGCGAGCTGAAATTGGTTCAGGAACTGGATCGACCCATTCAGTTGAAACAGCTGCCACATTTGTGGTAGAAATAGCGTTGAAAACTTTGGCTCTATGCTCTCAGCATTGAGCTCCTCAGTGCTTAACCAAGACGTACCCAGCCGGTATCTGAGCTCTAACCACAGCCCCTCCAGAAGCTAGAATGGGAGGCCTTAGAGGGTGGAGATAATTTAGCCCACGATAGCGCTAAACGAGTTCGCTCAAATGTAGACACCTTGGAACTGCAAATCTCACCATCCCGGCCCCGAATATTCGGCGACTAGAGTGCAAGAACTAGAACATCCCCCCCCCCACAGAAACTTATCCTTTTCTGGCACCATAAACAAATCCAACTGACCACTTCCTGGACTCCAAAGCTTTGCGCTGGCTCAGATGTTTGTTTCAAACTCGACGTTAGTCCGAGACTCGACCGAAGTCCAATCCCGAGAGCTCTGATAGACACTAGACGGCATTTTTCGATGCCTTTACACATGCTCATTATGATTGAGATCGCGGCAACCACTCATCCCCAGCGTGAAGGTCGCCGAATAAACTTTGATCAAGTTTATCTTCTCGCAAAGCTTGAAGCACAATCGAGTTCGGAGGCTGGAATTTGCATAGGGGTAGCAGGTGTCAGATGTTGGTAACTCATAGAGAGAGAGAGAGAGAG
>Ga0209372_1000303_pt1 | contig 29393 bp, 21 predicted proteins | sample AgamicAtPe_FD_187170 | JGI IMG/M metagenome (GOLD analysis project Ga0209372, IMG submission 187170) | Agave microbial communities from Guanajuato, Mexico - At.P.e (SPAdes) (version 2) | ecosystem: Host-associated > Plants > Phyllosphere > Phylloplane/Leaf | place: Guanajuato, Mexico | collected... | reverse complement strand
AAGCGCCACACCTGGGTGCCCATTTGGCGCGCGAGCTGGCTTTGCGAGTCAGCCACTGGCTCGGCCTTACCAGTGAAGGGTGCAATCTCCTCACTGTTGACCAGCTTGACGCTTGCCAGGTTCCTCTGAGCAAGGAGCCACAGAGACAGAGGTCCGTAGTAAAGCCACGACAATCTTTCCACCTCATCCACCGATCCAGCCCAAAAGTCGAGAATCTTGCTCAGGGATCGCTTATTTGACTGGAACAGAGTTGGCGGCTCATTGGGGCACTTGTAAGGGGAGCTGAGATCGAAGAGTTCCCTGGTGTCTGAGTATAGGAGGACGTCTAGATTTTGCTTGAGCCCTTGTGTTGTCATGCGCAAATTACCCTGGTAAAACCATTCGTCCATCATGAAAGTGTTCCTATCCTGGCCAACCATCATCTTGAGGCTGCTCATCTCAGACCTCAAATGGAACTGATCCTCTTTAGATGCCAATTGCAAAATCGGAAACTTGGAAAACTTGGAAGCAGATGCCGGTTGGTCCTTTTCGATTCCCTTGCATGCGTTCGGCAGGTTCCAGGTTCCCTTGTAATACCATTGCACTTGTTCCACCTCAATGCTAGTCTGATGCAACGATTTCTCGCTGCCCGGAATGCTCCAAACTATATCAGGCACGAACTTGATGCTCTCTAGTCGCATGTCCAGCTCGCTCTCTCCTCTCGTTGCGTCCGTTTCTTTTTTCGCTACAAACACAACCTCAACCGCATGGCTGATCCGATAACTCGGAATTCTCGTCGCCCACTCGCCCTGAGTAGAGTAAGTGTTTACTTGGAACAAGTTTCCACTGCTATCATGTCGATTAGTCACCTTCAGAGAGACATCTGGAAGCTCAGACAATCGAATCCAAAGTGCGGCCAAACCGTAGAGTTTGCTCAGGCTAAATTCATCATTTTCGGCCTGAAAATTTGGCCCAATACCAACAAGAGCTTTCAAACTCGTGATTTGTTTACAAGTCAGTGCCGATTCTAAGTAGGAAAAGATCAGTTTTCTCTGCCCGTCAATGAAGATCTCTTTCGTATCTGGTCCACTTCCTACCATCAGTTTTCCCCTATTCGAGCTCAGATCGTAAGTTTCAGAAACGCGAACCGTGTTGAACAAATCCGAGCTATCACTTGACGAATGGCTAACAACGTACTCCACCGAGTAGGCTCCACTCTTCTCTAACTGCCTCTTTAACGAAGGTATCCTGACATCCTCGTATACTCGAGCCTCCCTCTCCTCCCTCTCTCTCGCCTCCTCCAAGGCAGCCATGCAACTGCTCGGTAGGATCATCGGCTGCGATTCTGACCTCTCAAAGGAGGTTACATTCAGAGTGAAGGAGCGAAATTTTGTGTCGGCGCCCTCGGTTGGTTTAGCCCAGTAAATGGAGTTCAGAGATAGGAGTTCAACCGTTCGTCTGCCCACATAACCAGATTCTTTGTCACGCTGCAGTTGTGTTAGATTCAATAGAAACTGAAAGTTAAAAACCAGATCGTTGTCGTCATCCTCGCGGAAGGACCAGACTGCTCTTCTATACTCAGATCCATCTTGGCCGTGAAATGGCTCGCGCTCAAGACCCACAAAACCGGAGCTTTCAGACCTGGCAGCTTGACGCCAGAGGGCTCCAACTCCGTAGTGCCTCAACTTGCTGCTCTCGACAGTGGTGCCCGTCTTGCTCGCATCGCCATCAACCAGCACTCTACTGTAAGTGAGTTGGGTCGAGAAAAGTCTGAGCCAAGAGTCCAACTCTTTGACTAAAGAGCAATCTTGACCCTCGACCCTGAATATAGACTCAGATTTGTAGTTCATGTAGAAGATGAGCTCAGGTTGCCCGTTGAGGAGACTTTTATCTGAGAGAAACACCGATAGCTGGCCCATTTGTGCGTTTAGGTCAAAAGTCTCCACAAGATTGATGTGCTTGCTCATATCCCTACCCTCGTTAGGTGAGAGCTCGAGCCGGGTGATGATTTTGTACGACTCTCGACCATCGAGAAACTCGAAAAAGTCAGGAAATTGGTCGCTCTCCATCGTTTTGTCAGCCTCTTGCGCGTCGCTCTTGCTGTCGCCACCATCAGGATCCTGATCGATCAAGCTGGGCTCATAATTTTTATCATTGAAATTCAGTTTCTCCTCCTCAAACTCGTTCGGCACGGATCCAACCTGTTGGCTACAAATATCCGGAAGGTTGAACATGAAATCAAGCTCGAAGTTCTCGATGTCTGTTTGTAATTCGATAATATCGAAGCGGACAAGCAAATTATCATCCTTGTTCGTTAACTTGCTCTTTCGCATCTCAACCCTAACCAAATCTGAAATTTCATTTGTGCTTCCGCCCGGCTTTGTTTTGAAATAAAAATGCACGCTCCTACCCATTGTTTTATCCTCAAACTCCCATTCGTTTGCCAGCACCTTGACTCTCGCCTCAAAGTTTGCCCGATCGTAGGCAACCTCAACGTTCCTCCTCCAAAGGTTGAACTGTTTGTCATTCATGTCGGCAGCATTTAGAATGAGAGCGCCAAGTCCGGTGAGCAAACCAGTCACCTGGCCGCCACCTTTTCTATTGAAATGGACCCTCCTAACGAGCAGGTGATCCTCAGGTAGCGGCTCCCTCTCACCTAGCGTGCAAGTTTCTGGTCTTCCGCCGAGCTCAAGCAAATGATAGAATGAAAGCGGTTTCTTGTGGCCAGAATTAAACAACTTCCAGTACACATCAATTTGCACCAAACTTTCCCGGTTGAACTCCTCTGTGATTCCTTGGAAAATTTTAACCTGAGCCTCCTTGTGGAAGCTGAAGATCTCGGTGTTGAACTCCCTTGGCCAAACTTGCCGGTGCCACCGCTCGTCCATGCCACTCGAGATCTCACTTTGGGAGCCATCAAATTTTGTCTCAATGTAATCAATCCGAAACATCCGCTTTGGTGCCAAGCTGATTGCTCGCATTAGGCTGGGAAAAACGCGCCGATTTCCAACTCTCGACCGGCACTTGACCAGTTGGTAGATGAAACTCTTGAACGAGCTGTCGTCCTGGCTTATATCCGGCTCAAAACTGCGAATCACTATCTTGTCCTCCTCCGACGAGCGCAAGGTATGGCCATCAAGAGTGTTCCTTCGCACAATTGATATCGAAGCCAACTTTAGCTCACCATTCGTCCTGCTGGAATCCGATTGCGCGGCTTCCTCGAACGCAAGCTCAACCTCTACGTCAGTGTCCTTCATGCGCCAGATGCGAGAGTTTGCCTCTTGTCCATCGGTTTGCTGCCTCTCCATGACAAGCTTTCGCTTGATCGCGTTCAACCAGATTGCGCCGACGCCATGAACAAACCTCATCCTAGCCGCTCGATCCGGCCCGGCGCTAGCCGGTTGTTTGGCGCCCGCCAGCGGGTACTCGTAGATCCAGGGAAACATGAGCCGATGGTTGTGAGGATGGCTGAGCTCGCAGTCGAGCTCGTTGCCCGCGGCAGTCGCATCTGGATCCGGATTGCGCACCAAATAAGATCTTGCTCGCGCGCTATCGCCAATGATGGCAAAACTTTTGCTTAAATCGAGCCGATCCCTGAACAAGCTATAACTTAGGCCATCTGAGAGCGAAAAATACTCCGCCACCTCAAATTCAGCCCTCTCATTGCCTGAGGAGGTGCTCGTCTGAGTGCTCTTGACTGAGAAGAAGCCAGCCTTGGATGTGATTGGGTCGGGCACCTGTAGCTCGTCCTCGCTCAACGTGCCAGCTACTCGAGAAGCCAGGATCAGTATCGAGCTTATTAGGACAAAACTCTGACATTTATTGAGTAGCATTGTTTGCAATTTTGGTTTAGCTAGCTGGTTTTCCGATGGGGGGATTTTTTTGCAATCCAGCGGGCCATTTTTGATCGACACGAAACTTGGCCACTGATTGATAAACAAGATCACACCGCTAGCAAGCTTATCCGTTTTCCAGATCTAGAAATTCTCAACGAGCTACAACAGGTTGCGTTCGGGTGGTTGATAGGGTGTTGAAAAGGTTTATTCTCTCTGGCAGTGATAGATTTAGTTTCTATGAAAAGCTCTCACTCGATCAGCTTCAAAGCTCGTGGAGGCGCAAACCTAGCTTAATTTGCCCGAAAGCGAGCGCCTCTCTATGGCTCGCATCGCAACAAACACAATTAGGGGCCAGCTCAGGTACATTATGGTACTCATATTGTTGCCTCCGAAGAGTCCACTTCTCTTATCGCCTCGCCCAGCGTCGGTTGTTTTACCTGCTCGCTGCTTGTTCAGGTTCAGCTTGTCCACCTTGGACTCTATTTGGGCCAGCCGCTGGCCCGTAGAGTCCAGATCGGCCTGCAACCTCAACAGTGCAACAGCGAATTGGTCTCGCGCCGATTGGCCAATGGACGAGTTGTTCTGGTCGAAGATTTGAGGCTCCAGCTGCTCGAACTTGGCGTGCGCGTCCACAGTGTTCGTGTCCATGAAGGTATCCTCTAGGTTACTTGTGTCGCCCCTGTTGTTGTTCCCATCATGGAGATTGTTCGCCTCCTCTTCGCGCATAAACATGAGCTTCTTGTTCAATATTTCGCCCTCAACATCATTCTGGCCCAACTTGATATCGCTCACCTGCCCGTCGATGTATCCTTGTGAGGCTTTTCCCTCGGCGCCATCAATGAGATGTCGTCGATTTCTGAGTGCTGGCATGATTCTTGAATCCTCCTCCTCCCTCAGGGACGAGCAAATTTTGAGAGGTTTTAGTTGTGAATTGGGTTTGCCAACAGCGAGTGGGTCCAGTGAGAGTGTTTACAATTGCACGGTCACATTTATTTGCTAAACGAAAACTTTCCCTTCTTTACAGTCCAAGTTTTTGGCCAAAGGAGAGCCTACGACGGATTTAAGCAGGACAACATGGACTAGCTGGCCAAGCTGAACCGAGGTGAGCCGTTTTGAGCTCAGAGCTTCGAGCTGAAGGGGGAGCTCAAGTTAAGACGTAGTGAGCCAAGCGGGCGGACAGCAAGCAACAAGCCAGCTCGGCAACCCTCGCCTTGGTGGGCGAGCGAGCAAAGCTGACTCCATGCACAGGTGGATCTTGCTTGAGTTCTGGCAGGCAGCTCGGGAGTGATCGCACGGCTCACCTGGCCGAGTGGGCAAGCAAGCAAGCAGACCAGTTTAAGGCTCGCGGGGCTCAGACGACAACAAGTGCCAGCAAGGGGCGCACTCGTCGTCGTCGGATGGCCAGCATTCTACTGGCGCTAGTCTGACGCATTGTAGCGCTCGCGTGCTAGCAACAGCCGCTTGGCGGCCAGGTGAGCTCGCCGGCGGAACCGCAAACGGGGGCAACAGAGGCGAGCCGAGAGCAGCCTTCGAGAGCGCCTCTATCCAACTAGAGCTCGATAGAGCGCCGAGAGAGGGGACGCTCGCTTCGTGCGCCTGTAGAGTGAGCCATTGTGGGGCGAGTTTGTGCCAGCGAAATACAAGACCTCTTACATCTGGCAAGATTACAATCTTTGAATGCTTACCAAATAGATCGAGCTCCCCATGGCGCTCAATCCAGTCACTACCTCTTGTTGTTAATATGTGAATTGCTCGTCCGTTTTGCTCTCAGAGGACGAGCGAGCATCCAGGGATCAAGGAGGGTTTTTTGGTCTGCGGTTTTGGGCCTTACAATTGGCGCTCGACTTGTCGGCTCCACTTGTCCTTGTGCCAGACAAGAGGATTTTGCGCTTTAGTTCAGACCAACGAGACTAGACAAGTTAATCAGCGAAAACGTCTCCCATTCCTTCGAAGCTGCAGCGGCGGCCTCATCGTTCGCCTGGCCGCAAGATCATTAGATTGGCCGGCGCAAGAGCTCGATGTTTGGCGCCAACCGGCTCCAATGGGCCCCAAAACAATGGGCGCCCGCGCTCCTCGCTTGGTGGCGCGCGCAACGCTGCTGCCGGCGTTAGCTCAAGTGCGATTGCGCCACTCAAACAACCGGAACAATCGGCGGCCATGGGAGTGGGACAATAATCTTGCCAGTTTGAACTGAGTTGCCGCCGCTCATAAACTCGCGAGCTCGGCCCGGCGACAGGCAGTCATCCGGTTGCGGCCAATTTGAACTACATCGAGTGTGCGAAATGCGAGACGTCATTGGGCGGCGACAAACGTGAGAGCCGAAAGTTGGCTTCCCCTCCCTCCTTGGACAAGATCGAGACGGAGGAGGATTGCAAGCATGGCCTGAGAGTTGTCGCCAAGATCGAGCGGCACGAGAGGTAAAGTAAACAGAAGCAGCAAGAACGTCAGGCCGAGGAGGAACCGAGCCAAGAGCAACGGGATGGGCCGAGCGAGGGGCGGGCGGCGCCCATTTGCACCTGTTATCCGCTGCTACCTGCTCGCCGTCCTGATACACCTGCTTGCCGAGCTTAGAGTTGGGGGCGTTCAAGTTGAGGGTGGCGACTTTTACGCAAGTTTAACCCGGATTGGCCACGTTCGGGGCCAAGTGCGCGCGCTTCCCGCCGGCCGAGTGGTCGCCTTCTTGGGTTTGCCCTACGCGGCCCCGCCCACCGGCCTGCTGCGGTTCATGCCGCCCGGCGCCCTCAGCCAGCAGGCGCTCAGGCCGGGCGGCCAGTTCCCGCTCATGCCAAGCGGGCAGCGGGCGCTCGTCCGCGACCACTCGCACTTTGGGCCCAAGTGCGTCCGGCTGGCCGACTGGCTGAGCGCTGGGCCGGCAAGCAAGCGAGAGGCGGCGGGAGCTCTGGGCGGGCCAATGGGAGCTCAGAGCGAGGATTGTCTCAATCTGAATGTGTTCGTTCCAATTCATGGCTCGGCAGCCAACGTTGACTCGGACCAAATCAGAGCAAATCGTCCGTCACAGCAGCAGCAGAAGCAGCAGCAACAACTAACTTGGCGGCAAGCAGGCGCCAAATCCGCCGCTGGATCCCCGAATGCAAGCGATCAAGGTGAGTGAGCGATCAAGGTCCGCTTGGAGGAGGAGGAGGATCAGCGAGATGAGAGCGAAAAGCAGATAGGAAAAAGGAGTGGCCGGCTACTCTGCTGGGCGAGCGATGAGCCGATTGATTTGCCTTTAGTCTCGGCGGAGCTGAGCTTAGCTGAGCTCCGCGAGCCAATGAGCAAATCTGCGACTTCTGATTAAGGAGAATCAGCCTGGCTTGCTCGCCGGCTGGACGGTGCGCCGGCCAACGGGAGACAATGGATTGTCTTCGCGTTTTATCGGCCGGCAAGGCCACCCCGAGTGGGCCGAACAAAAGTGCGCCTGATCCATTTACATTCGCGACTCAGCTTGCCTACAAATAGCGCCGGCTGCGACAGCGCCAACAACAACAGCAACAGCAACAACAACGACAACGCCGACACCAACGACAACAAAGGACCAAATGGCTCTATTATCGAGCTAGACTCGCTCGTCCATGTCGCCCAGTCCTAGCTGCGCAATCTGCTTAGGTGACAAGAGACAATTTTCCGTTTTGCCACTTCCAAGTAGCCTGGCTGTAGGCTCACACTAAAATCGGGCCGCCCAGCTGACTTTGCGAGGAGGTTTTAAGAAAATGTTGCGCCTTTAGCGGCGCCGGCAGCTTGCTCAACCGGCCATTGCTCGTCGCGCTCCCTTTGTTTCCCTCCCAAAGCCAACCAACTCGAGCCGACGCCACCACCAGCAGCAGTAGCGCCTCAAATGTTTGCTCGGCGCTCGGAGCGTTAATCGCGCCAACAATGAGACGGAAATCACCTTCATGCCGGCGAGCGGGGCCCCCAAATCCAGCGAGGCGAGCGGCTGGTTTCTCGCATTTCGAGCGAGCAACCGGGCGGCCAGTTTACTGTAAAACGGGCCGCCTGCTAGACTCGGCGCCAAGACCCACGGCCACATGGATAGCCTCCGGAGGGGGGAGTCGCTGCGTTGGCATTAGTTTGAGGCCAAATGTGTCCTCTGATCGCGGCCGCTAATCAGGCTTTCGGCCTCGTTTGCCGCCGCTACTGCTGCCAGCCAAGCTACTACTTGCGCGCCTAGCTCTCTGCGCCCGAATCAAGCCGCCCAAAGGTTCTGGGAAGCGGAAGTTCGGTTAAGCTTGCGCCCACCTGAGCCCCTCACTGGGCCGCTGATCGCTCGCGATGACTTGCTGGCCGCGCAAACCTCCGCGACCGAGGCCAAAATCGTCCACCAGCCAGAGGGCCACTCCGAGCATATCGAGCGAGTCCTCAATTGAATCGGCTTGCCGCGCGGGTTAAACATGAGCCCAACGAGCCTCGCGGGAACTGACGCGCCGCCCATTAGTGGCCGCGAGCAGCCAGCTAGAGCCTCAATTATGAGCCGGCCAGGAGCGCAGGTAATTGCTGCCTCTTGGCCAATGCTCGTCGTGCTCACAAGCCCTAGGCTGCAACAAAACGCCGCCCGCTCAAAAACCCAAACTCCTTCCAGTTTTGCTCGCCTCCCAGGCGCCACAACTTCCGCCCGCAAATTGTCCACCCGAAGGATGGAGCTAGGCCGTCGCTATCGCCCCCCCCCCCACCTAAAGCGGCTCCACTCGAATATTATTATCACTATTATTATTATTATTGATGACTGGGCCGATTTTATCTCGCTGCAAAGTGGCCAGGTTTGGCCGGATGAGCTCACTCTTCTCGATGCTCTCCAAGTGTTCGCTTTCTAGCTAAAGCTCAAACTCGCGAGCTAGAACTAGAACTCGTGCAAGCTGCCATTTCATGCTCACTGAACCCGCAAGACTTGCGCCCAAATTTGCCAACTCCAGCTAATCTCGATGGCTCCGAGCAAACAGGCCAGCTAGCCGGCTAAACTTGTCAAACTTTTATCACTGTCATATCTTTTAGCTGGCCAAAGTTTTGCTCGAAGGCCGAGCGTTGTGCCGAGAAAGGGGGCGAGTTTTCATCCTTGCCGCCCTCAGCTCGCCCGCCTGATGGATCCTTGTTGGCTTCGAATGTGGCACAACCGTTCCACTTTCGAGACAACAACTCTGCCTGCTCGAGATCGAAAACGGACGATAACTTGCTTGGGTTGCACTTTGCACCAAGCCGCCCGCTCGCCTTCGACTGGCCGCCGAGGAGCCATCAAGAGGCTCCGCACTCGCCTCTGCTTTCGACCGCCTCGATGGGCAACCATTGATCTCGGCTTAGAATTGGGGAGAGGGTGGGCGTTGAAGGTCATACGTCCATGGTGACGGTTAGAACTCGGCCAGCTGCAGTTTGAATAGCTGATTGGGGGCCGCTCGTTTGGTGGGCTGGTTCCGTGGCTTGTGCTGTTTATATTGGAAAGTCTGCCGCTGCAGAGATAGTGTGGTGTCCGTAGTGTAGTTGGTTCATCACATCTGTCTAACACACAGAAGGTCCCAGGTTCGAGCCCTGGCGGACACAACTTTTTTTTCGCCACTATGCGCGGGCGGCCGTCCGCCTCTGAGGCAAAGCCAAAGCAACGCACAAACTCGCTCTCGGCGGCCATTAATTTTCAAGCTGCACACCCAAACACCTGGCCACGCTCCTCATGGCCTCAACTGGCGCCCAAATCTCTATTGCCTCGGTTAAACTGATTGCCGGCTAATGAATCTTCGTTCTGATCCAAGGTCGATTGGCTCTCCTTTGCTCCCTTTGGTCAGCGCAAACTTGCTCGCCCGCTCCCCGCAATGGCTTAGTGGGCTTTGGTCTGCCTGGCTCCGCTCCGATCGCTAGCTGCGCCGCCAGGTAGATACAGTCGAGCGTGTGTCTGAGTCGAGTTTTCGCCCTCTGATATTGTTCGCGCGCTTCCGGCCGCATGGAGCCACTCGAGGCTGGGCGCTGAGCGTGGAGGCCGAAGCGCGTGATATTCTCGCCAGCCAGCTCGGCGCCCTGATAGGAAGTGGGCGACGATTTAGCGCAAGGCTATAAATTAACGGTTAACCAAACGGCCAAAACTGGAGCGCTGCCAACTTTTGCCGGCGTCGCTTGATCGTAACTCGAGCGGCCTCCATTGTTTAACGCCTGTCAGCCAAACCACGCTCGCAGCTCCAATATTGGACCCCTCCTCTCGTCGGCCGGCGCTACATTGAATTTGGGGCGGAAGTGTTGTCGCTCGCTTGGCGGCCACCTGAAGGGTTTTCGGGCGCCGGCGACTGGAACTCCGGCCGGCAGCTGTAGGCAACTACCAAACTCCGCTTCCAAGTTGGAGCCATCGATGATGATGAGTTCAATTATGGCGAACGCAATGGGCAAGCGCAGTGGGCGAGAGTCTGGAGGAGTCGCTGGCTAAATGGATTCTTGGCGCTCGGCTTTTCAATTTGTATAATCAGATTTGGTGCTTTGCTTGGATTCGGCTGCGCCCTTCGCAGCGGCCGCCGGCTGCCGCTTGGCCGATTTTGGAGCCCATTTTAAGCAATGCCAATACATGTCTTGCCACTCCGGACCGGAACTGATCTTGCACGAAATAGCCCGAGCGGAGGAGCCCATTGGCATCCGCTGGCAATTGATTTCCATCTGCCGGTTTGCTCGCTCGAGTTCGAGCTCGGCCCTCTGCCGATGGCAGCCAGTCATTAGTGTGCTCGAGCGGGCCCTTTAAACGCGCCAGCCGCCCCGCTTTCCGCAGCACGGCGCTGTTCTGCCGCCAGCCCAACACTGCCGAGCTCGGCGGCCAGGATGACGAGCCAAAGGGCACCTGGCTCGGGCAGCCAGCGGCCTCTCTCAGCGGCTCGCCTGACAATGGGCCTCTCTGGCGCCCAAAAGCATTTTGGCTCGCTCGTCCCAGTGGCTCGCGCTCGCACTCGCACTCGATTGATTGGCGCGACAGTTTTGCTTATTTCGCCCCACTCGAGCCGCCCCTCGCTCGGCGGCGGCGGCGGCGGCGGCTGCGGCGACTCCGCACTGGCGGCGCACGTTGTTTTGGCCGGATGAGCGGCAACAAGCAAGCCCAATTGTGGCAAGCAAGAGATCTCGATGCAAATTCATTACCCAAACACATACACATTTTTATTCCCCCTCCTAGCGGGCGGCCGAGTGCGGCGCCATAACACGAAAGATGGTCGCGCTCGCAACTGCCACTATCTGTCTAGCCGGCTTGTCAAACAAACAAACGCAGCCCAAACTCTGCAGCGAGCAGCGAGCAGCCGGCGGCGAGCGCGCAGCACTCGGCAGGATGAATAGATTCATCGAGGCCGAGCCGGTTGGCCTCGTGCGCGGAATACAAAATCAATCCTCCCGCATCTCGACGGGGCCACCGAGCTGCAGCCCCACTGCCAGCTCCAGCCATGAGCCGCCGCCGCCGCCGCCGGAAGTGGCGCCGCCTCCTCGAGCGCGCAAACAAGAAGACAAATGGACTTGCGGCGCTGGGGCATCATTTTTGGGTTCAGCGCGCGGATTGGGCTGCTAGTGCAAAATTTGTCACTCAGAGGCGGCCGCTCGCTCGCTCGCCTGGCCCAAATTAAAGGCGACTTTAATAAGCGCGCGGCGAGAAGGGATTAAATTGGCCAGCGAGCAAGCAAGCTCGAGTTTGGCCCAGTTCACATGGGGACACTTGAGGCGACAGAGGCGCAAAATTTAATATACCCATTGAAATCTCGCCGGCTCGCAGGTTTCCCCGACGACTGACTGCTCGTTCGTTCGTTCGCATATTGCGCATATTATCAATGCTCTGCCATCTCAGCCGAGCACTGGACCGCTCGCGAGCGCAAACTTGCATCTCCGGCCCCAAAGACAATCAGGGGCGCATATTCCGCCCATTGGACGTCCCTGGCTGCGGCTGGCCGCCGATCGGAGATGGCGCGCGATAAGAGTGCAGGTGTCAGCGCGGTCCCAGTTGGCCGCTCGCCCCGAGGCCAACTCGCGGCGGGCGCAAACACAACTCGCGCGCCCCAAACCCTTTGTCGCGAGCTCGCGAGCTGGCGGCCCACTTCCGGCGCAAACTGGCCGCTAATTGATTGACGTCGGGCGCGCTGAGCTGGCGCGACTTTGCGAGCCGGGCGGCGGAGTGGCGCCTCCGGGTCGGAAGGCCGCCAACTTGCAGGTATAATTACAACGGGCCCGCTGATGGATTGCGAGCGCAACTCGCTGCGCCCGCCCGGCTCGCCCATTGATCAACTGGCCGCCACTCGAGCGGCGGGCCCCGCGCGCGCACCACGAATCGCTGACTCAAGCGCAGCCGTGCGCCCGTAGAGGCGGCCGGCGGCCGGCGGACACCTAGCGCGCGCTTGGTTGTGCGCGCGAAACGTCTAATTTGCATGCTAAGCCGGCGCTATTTGTTGCAAATCCACTCGCAACCCTGTAGCCGGCCGCCGGGTCAACGTCGGCGCCCCGGCCGCCAGACAGCCACCGGCCGAGTGATGGGCAAATTGCATTAGGCGAGCGGGAAAGCGTCCACTTCCGCTCGCGCGCCGGCTTCCTGTCCGCGCGCCAAGCCAGTTCAATTTCCGATCGGCGGGCGCCCAGAATCTTGCGCTCGCTCGCTCGCTCGCCCCTCCTCGGCGCCAAGTGTTGACGCTCGGCTGGCCACGCCGGATCTCGCCGGCCCAAGAGGCGCCGATGGCCAACTTAAGTCGCCCCAAACAGCTGCAAGCCGATGAGAGCCAACGAGAGCCGATGATTAGCATTCCGGACGAGTGTGTAAAATTTTTCGCCCCCTAAATCTGGCCCAAACTGAGCCGCCCTTCCGCTCGCCCGGCTCCAAAGGGGCGGCCATTGTTTTGGCCTCCCCTTCGAGGCCGAGGACAGCGCGCCGAAGGGGGGCCCATTTGGATCTTGAGGCTGCGCTAGTATCGTCGCCGCCGCCGCCGCCGCCGCCGCCGCCGCCGCCCATGCTGCAGCCAGCGCCGCTGCCAAGATGACAAATCAAAGTGCCAACAAATCGAATCAGCGCAGCCTCCTTGGCGGCTAATCGGGGCGCAAGACGCGGCCTCGGCGGCGAGCCAACCAAGCGGCGCCCAAATCTATCCTCGTCTCGCCCCCCTCCTCCCATTCAAATGCACTTGATTGAATGCGCGAGCCTCCCGCTAGGCCGCTTCCGGCGCGCAAAGTACTCGCAATGCTGTTGGCTTCGGTCGCGCGAAGAGGGGCGCCTCCACCTGCGACGCGCAACCGCCGGCCCAAAGTGGCCAGTCAATCGCTCGCCTCTAGCGCCCCAAAATGGCACCCAGAGGCTCGCACGAACTTGACCGCAAGCTCGCTCGTGGGGCCGCCGCAAGCTGAGATCACGTAGCCGCCAATTGTTGAGGCCCCAAAAGTGGCCAACTTGCGGGCATCTGGAAACTGGCGCCCGCTAGCAACTTAATGAAGATGGAGCGGCCGCCTGTCTTTGGTGCTTGTTTTGCGCCCGCTCAACTTCGGCCAACTTCGCCCCCTAAGTGGGCCAACTTTTTCCCACTTCCGGATGCAAATCTCACGTGTGAGCCGGCCTGAATCCGTTGCTCGTGCCAGCACTGGCGCAAGGGGGCTCGCAAAACCAATCAAGTGATTGCAAAGTGGCGAGAGGGACGCCTCACGGATCCTCTAATGACGCTCTGATGTTGGCCCGCAGGCTCGGCGTCCCATTGCCCTGCAAGCCGAGCTTTCTGCTTCGTTGTCGTCGTCGTCGCCGCTGCCGCCGCCTAAGCCTCAGCCCCCTTTCCCTCATTCATCATTTCTTCATTTGCTTACCCGCAGTTGGGCGGCCTCAGCGAGAGGGCGTGGCGGACACCCAGCGCAAATCTAGCTTCTCCCGGCGACCGGGCATCGATTTGGCAAGGGGGCGGGTTCATGCGCGGGCAAGCTCAGCGCCGCCCACCGCCGGCCGCGGGGCCACTCTAATGCCTGGCCAAAAGTGAGCGGCTGGCCGGCCGGCCAGCGAGACAGACAATCGGCCCAAGTCTTGCTCATGAATGAATAATGGCGAAATATTATTATTGACAGGAGAAGACAAAGTGGCGCGAGATTCAACTGCGGACACAAATCTTGACTTGAGTGCTCCACTCCGCGTTGAGCTATGCTGCCCTGCCCTGCCCCCCTCCGAGGGCCAGCGCGCCGCCGAGCAGTGATAAAATTGAGCCAACCGGAAAGGGCCGCCCAACATGGCGCCGAGCGCCGAGCGGCCAGGCCAACACAAAAGGCCGCACTCTCTGCGCGCTGGCCCTTTGCGGGCGCCACGCCAACATTAGCTCGCCAGCCGGCGACTGACTGGCCGGCCGACCGACAGGCCACCCAGAGCGATAGATTAATGATTTCACTATGTAGATTAAACGCCAGCCATTAAGCAACGCTGGCGGCCACTCTAGCAGCTCGCTCGGCCTCTTAGTCGTCCGATTCATCACTCGCGCGCCCATTAGAAGAGTTGCTCGCTTTTGGGGGGACAAATTTGCCGACAGCAAACAGACCGAGCCAGTGGCCAGCTTCCGGCCAAGCAAAGCTAACCTACTCCCTCCGTCTCTCGTCTCGCCCCACCTCCAACTCCGGTTGGCGCCGCTCTCGCCAAAGCGGAGAGCCAGCGGCCCCTGTGGCCGATCGTCCAGGCGGCCGAGAGCGGGCTGCCCGTGTTGGTGCTGGTTCACGGCGGCGGCGCCCAAAGCGGCCGCGCAACAGCCAACTCGGCCCACTACCTGCGCCTCCTTCGGGCCGCCAATTTGCTCCTGGTCACATTCAATTACCGGATTGGCCTCCTGGGTAAGTGTCTACTCAGTCGCCCGTCGCGCACGCCGCCGCCGCTCGGCCCTCTTCCGGCCGGAAATGGCCGGCCAGTCCTGCCTGCCTCGCGCGCGCGTTGCCACCGCCGCGCTCAGCCTGTTGGCCCCTAAAGCGGCTCCAAAATCGCACCCATGCACACCTATCTGGTCCCGACCCTCGAAATCCCGGAGCGAGTAACACTGACGCCCAACATCCAGGTTTCGTGCCCTTCGCAGAGGGCGCAACGGGCTCCAGGGAGAACAAGCTGCCCTCAAGGAACAACCACGCCATCTGGGACCAAATTGGCCTCCTGCACTGGATAAAGCGCAACATTGCAGCCTTCAACGGGGACCCGAATCAGGTCACCATGTTGGCGCTCGATAATCAAGCCGCCCAGCTCGTTCAAGTCCTCGCGCTCAGTCCAATTGCCAAAGGTAAGCCCACTCATATGGGCGCTAGCGAGTTTGCCCCGATTAGAGGGTCCCAATCTAACCTACAAACCGTTCGAACAACCAATCCACAGATCTATTCAACCGGATGATTTTAATGCACGATGAGTCGCAAGTTGGCGAGCACGACTTCACTTTCAGCCAATTGCTTGGTTTCGCGCACAAAGCTCGTGATTCTCGCCGAAGATTAAGCTCAAATTTGCTTCAAATAGTTCAGAGTCTTGTCGGCCCAAACTCCTCAACTCGCGCTGAGCCAACCAATGACGAGGCAACGTTTGTTTCGCGTTTCCTGCAGACAGCAAACCTGCATCTGCTTGCCAAAGTCGAGCTTGAGATCAAGCGGCTTGGCTCAGATCGGCTGCTTGCAATGGTGGCTCGGCCAAGCTTGGACGACAACCTGCTCCTACCAAATCTATTGCTCCAACTGCGCGATCGCCTCCACCAAACTGGCGCCGATGTTGGCGATCAAACTGGAGACATTGCAACTCTAGCGCGAGTTCAGTTGCGCCAAGAGCTCAACTATTGCTCCTACACTCGCCGCTTGTACGCAAACAAATCCGATCCGCTCGGCTTGCTAGTGAAGGTAAAGGTGGGCACAAATTTAGCACAAACTAAGGATGAGCAAGTGACAACAAAGGGCGACAGGTTTGCGCTCAACTGGTATCGTGAGCTCAATCAAACCTCAGCCAGATCAAAGCTCCGAAGATCGCTCATCTCAGTCCAATTCAACCATCTGCACAATTTGCACCTCCTTCAACAACTTCTCGCGCCAACAAGCTCGCGCAATATTGGCGCCAATTCGAGCGAGGCCAAAGAGGAGGCCACGAACAGTGAGCCAGCCGGAGACGAGCTCAAGCGAGAGTTTGGTCGGCTCAGGTGGACAAGCCGAACGTCGACGGGCGCAGACCAAGGGCGGCCAAACGAGAGCAGAGGGGGCCAAGTCCAGCAATGGGAACAGGCCGACTCGGAGCTGGAGCAGGCGCTTGGACCACTAGCCGCCTTTGACCTCTTGCTTGGCCATGTTGCTGCCGATCAAACGGCGAGGCAACCCGATCCGAGCGCCCTCCAAACGCGCACAACCAACTTGACCAGGGTGAGTAGCCAGTGAAGGTAGCAACGAATGCTCAAGTCCGAATGCAAACTAACTCCAACAGCAAACCGCTCAGATGGCATCCGCGCTCGCTGGATTGAACAGTCTAGACTCTCGAACAGTCGACCTGTTCAAGTTTGCAGACTTACACTTCGCCGCCTCAATGTTGGCCAACTCGAGCGTGGCCAGGTATTGTGACTTTTTGGCTCCCAATTCAGTGCCGCATTCCAGCTCGAGCTTCGCCTTCTCCGTCCAAAAGAGCGCCTTGTCCGCGCACTCGTTCGCCACTAGGGGGCCAGATTTGCAGGTAAGTGGACATTCAGCTTGCAGATGCTTCAAGGTGGCCGCAATCAAACTGATGCATCCCGACCTCCAAAACGCAGTCCTCTGAGATTGGGGATCGAGGCGACTGGTTGATAGATTTGATTGAAGACGACAGTCAGCCAATTTTGCTCGAGGGACTTGTTAATTTTGTTAGATTTGGGTGAGTTGGTTATGGAGAGGGCTAAGAACTCGATATCTCCGTCTGCAAGCGCTAACTTTTCAATCGCCTACTCTGCTCAAGTGATCCAAACCAGAGTCCCCACGATCATCCCTCCGAAGAGACGCGCTGGCCCCTTTACGATCCGCTCGATCGTAACATCAAGATGTTTCCTCCTCAGCCAAAACTTAACTCAACTGGTGTATCCACCCTGAGCGGTCAACTTAAAGCAAGGCTCAATTTGTTGCCATACCTGCAAAGCCTTAACTGGTCCAACACTGATCGCGATACTCAAATCGCGCTAGCTGACCCCTCGGATCTGCTAGCCTGTTTGGCCGAACTCGACCTGAAAGCGGGCACAGACTCGCATCAAAATATCCAATTGAATTCACACTGTCTATCCAACTCCATATCAAAACTAAGGAGCCTCCTGCGCCAGTACGCAATGGACGATCTTAGCCCCTTGCTCAGGTTCAATCGCCAGCGACTCACGGACTCGCACAATTCCAGCCTACTCCAGTCATCATCTCTGTCGCCCCTGGCAACCAGAAACCTGGTCGAAGATTCCCTCGCTGGGAGCGGCTCAGAGTCGAATGGATCGCAGCAAAACGACGAGTCTGCCAGCAATAGGTCTGTTCTTGGTACCTACGTGTTTCCGCGCGACTCCTCTCCGTCCGCTCTCGATGGCCAAGCTGCAGAGGTTGGCAGCTCTCGCGCCCGAAGTGGAAGCTTCCTCTCGGGAGCCTTCAAAGATGCCTCCAATCAAGCTCTATCCCTGGTTGTCGGCAGTGGTTTGCTCATTTTCCTACTGAATTTGGTCATCGTTGTGCTCATAGCTCTCAGGTCTGGAAAGGCCAAGCGGCAGCAGGCGAAACGGAGGGCAAGTGGGGCGAGCTTGGAGGCCACAGCAGCTAAAGATGGACCGAGTTTGGCTGGCGAGCAACTCGAGAGGGTTAAGTTGACCTCATCGCTTAGAGGCGAGCGGGCGAGCGGCGAGCTGAGGGCCACAAAGCAGCTCAAATTTGATCTCGGTTGCGTCGACCAAGTGGAGACTGCAAGTTTTCATGACGCATACAACTCGACCGAAATCGGCCCTCCAGCAAGCAACAATCTTCAGTCTGCGGGCGAGAACCTCGACCAAAGCCAGCAACAAATTGTGCTAATAGATCCGCACACATCCAACCTAACACTGGGCAGTGCTCACAACGACGAGCTAGTGCTAACGGCGAGCCCCCTAAAGCAGGACAAATATGGCTACGGCCTCCAGGGCGGCGAGAGTTTCGTTTTGGATGGGAGGGACAATTTGCATCCGCAACTCGAGACTGGACCACCTAATTGGCCGGAAGCGCTCCACTACTGCGGTCGCGACTTGGCCCAAAACTGTCGTCACCAGTGCAAAGCTGCGGTTGTTTTTGAACCGAACGGAAACTCACCCTTCGCCTCGCAATCCTGCTCCACTGGAACTGTAACAACTACAACCAGTACAACAAACGGCGTCTACGGCAAAATCAACGCCAAGCGACCGAGCAAACACTCGTTGGCTTGCAATCAAGCTGCCCTGTGCCAGCCCATCAATCATTCGGCAGCCTCACCTGGCTCCTCAACAACACTATCGATGACGCCAGTCCAATTGCAGGAACAGTTCTCCAACGTTAGCGCCTCGAGCATGCAAAGTCCCCATTTTAGACACATGAACCCAGTTGGTTTGGTCTATGAGACGGAGAACTTGGGAGCCATTTTAGAGCCTCACAATTTCATCGAGCAGTCGGACAACGGCGAGGGCGGCAAACTGGTAATGCTCCTTCAACAAACAAAACAAGCCCACCACCCAGGCGCCAGGTATTAAACATGTCTGTTTGGGTAGTGTGATGTGATGAAAACCAATTGATAATCAGGAATCATGTGATAAGAGAGTGAGCTGAAACTCTCGTTTATTGTGGTCGGTTCAACTTCATCTGTTGAATTTATTGCACAAAATGGAGAACAAACTTTGATGAGAATAAACGTTATGTTCACGTTTGTTTTGATAGCTTCAAATTTCGGGTCACATTTGGCCAGAGCAGCCGCGTGGAGCTAGAGATAGTCTAATCCGCGACACCTCCATACCGACTATAGTGGGCCAATGGGAGATTCTGGCTCACGTTCGAGCTTAGAGGCGAGCGACCAAAGCGAGATTGCGTCGCTTGAGGTAGGTTAGTGGCTGTAGAGGCTGAGCCTGTTGACCAGGGCACCTGTTGGCTGGTGGAGCCAGCCGATGGGTTGGTGCTTGGCGGCCCTGAGTTGATTTGTTGCGCACCAGTTTGTCTTGCCTGTTGGTCGGCAACAATCATGGGCTGCTGACGGGCCGACATGAGCACAGATCCCGCCCCACTTTGGCCCGGCATCTGGTTGTTGGCGCTCGTCTGGCCCATTTGCACTGACTGGTGCTGAAGGCTCGGCGGCTGCACCGCTACATAGCTAAGTGAGCTCCCACTCGGCTGCAAGTCCACCGCCTGCTGGTAGGCAGTCTGCATCGGTTGGCTGGCGGCCATTGAGCCCGACGGTTGCATGGATATGATAGCCGCTTGAGGCTGTTGGCTGGGAGGTATGGTGTTTGGCTGAGGGCTTTGCACGTAGTTTGCAAATCTGTTCGTGCTGGCCGAGCTGAGCATTTGGGGATTGTTATTGAATTGTTGCTGTTGTTGCTGGAACTGTTGTTGCTGAATGGCCGTTTGCGCTTGAGTCAGCCAGTGGGGGCCGGTTGGACCGTATTGCACCCAAGTGCCGTACTGGTTGCTCGTCTGGCCAGCCAATAGGCCGCCGTGTTCGCGCCTGTTGAATATGTTGGCCAGCATGCTGCTGATTCCTTTCAGCCAGCCCGAAATGGATATTCTGCGCCCGCCAATTATTGGATTTGGATTCATCAGCATCATAGATGGTTGACCATTCATGGGAAGCATCTGATTCTGGATGCTTTGAGCGGGTTGGTTTGTTGTTGCAAGTCCAATTTGCACTGAAGGCTGCTGAACTTGTTGCTGGCTCTGGTGGTCGTTTATGATGGAGTTGATCGAAGTTGGATGCTGGACACTGATCACCTGGTTGCTGGCCGAAGCCTGCGAGCCATAGCCATTGCTGGCCAGAATCGGTTGGCCACCCTGCTGGACGCCAGGTTGCGCGTAGACGGGGCTCGGAGTTTGCTGCTGTTGCGGCGGTTGTGCCGGATACCAGCTGGAGGCACCCATTTGACTGCCTTGCTGATTCTGAGTTTGAGCCTGAGCCTGGTTCTGGTTCGGACTGGAGGCGTAGCCATGTTGGCCTGAGGTGGCGCCGCCAGAACTGGGATGCTGTGGTGGCTGGGTTGTCTGGCTTTGCAAATGTTGATTACTCAGATCCGTATGACTCACCTGCTCTGAAGGACCGCTCGGCCGGTGATCCAGAATGACCGGATCCTGTGCTGCCTCCTCATAATTCCTCGACTCTGGCTTTGAACTAGAAGCAGATGGCCCTTCGGTGGCTGGTGCGGCTTGGGGCGATGCGGATTGGGGTTGCTGTTGTTGTTGCGCTGATGGTGCTGGTGTCGATGGTTGCTGCTGTTTGTCGCTCGGTGTCTGCTCAGCCTGCTGCTCATAATGGTGCCGATCGCTTGTGCTCTTACTCTCGGTCAAGAGTCCATCCTCTAGGGAGCTGATCACAATGTCTGGGTTCTGGCGACGCTCGATCTCGAGAGCTGGAGTTGTTTCGATCTGGGAAACATCTTGATCTGCTTCGTCCAATTGATTCGTGCTGATTTCGTCGATTGCGTTTATCCTTACCAAGAGTCCGAGGAGAAAAATCACGAGATTCAAATTGAACCGGCAGGTCAAAAGATTTGCGTTCATCGTTGCGTCCTTTGTATGGCGCCTTCTTCTGTAAATCTTAATCTTGAAGCGGAAGAGCTAATGTTAGTTTCGTCGCCTCCTCTCGAGTCTAGATAATGGACAATGTTTGAGCTAGTGTGAGCTGGACGAAATACAATGCACTTGGTGGATTGTGCTCGGAGAGTAAGGAACTCTTGGAAGCCAGTTAAAGGGAGAGTTTCGGCCATCTGCATTAGGAAAGAGTTGTGCAATTGTGCACTCGCTCGAGACGACTCGCTGAAACTATCACTCAAGTCGGAGCAAGACAGTCTGAGGTTCGTAGGGATTGTCAGGTGCTGCACATTAGCAGATTTAATCATCCAGGTTCTGTCTAGGTAGAGCTTCTCTCAGCCAGAACCATTTCAAGTTACTCCCCGCACTAAGCCAACTCTCACCGGCAAGCCAACTAGCGAGGATCATCATCCTCCGACTATTTCTCAAACAAGCCGAATTTAGAGAGCCTCAGTCTACTCTCCATTACAGACACAATCGACCACTAACAAGTCTACCTGATTTCTGCAAATTTGCACATACCCTTCTGCATTTTGCACACACCTTCTGCATCAACGAGCCAGACTTACCATTAATCCTGGACCAGGTTTGCTTGTCAACTTAAGAACACAACTATTCTTTGCTGTCTTGTCGGTCTCCTGTGCGAATTGATGGTTTGAAAATGAATCTCAAAAACTCATCTATCACTACCGATAGCGGAGCACAATGTCCCTCTAGCTACTCTCTGTCGTATGATTTCAAATCTAGCTTGTTTCGTCGTCTGATATCTTGACCCATTGTTAGTTTCAACTCGATCGAAACAGAACCATCGAATGGCAGAACTGGACCCAATTTCAGGCGACATCCTTCGAAAAACTAAACACCTCTTGGGTTCAACGATCCGATCAAAGTTGCGTGCAAGCTATCAAGACGCTTGAAAGATCCTTAACTGTCGGAGCATTGATGGAGTGAGTCAACTCAAGATCTGGAGGCGATCAGCTTGTTGCCTCAAGTGGCATGCATCAGTTAGTCTGTTCACGCGATTGAAAATTCGAGTTTGTCCAGTTATAAGAGCACGTTTCCGTTAGTTGCCCTCGGCTGCAAACAACTGAATTTTGCTTTCTCAATGCAGAAATCGCTTAAGGAGACTTGAGAGCTGTTACAGTAACCGCGAAAAGAGTCGAAACGATACCGTAAACTTAAATTCATTTTATTTTGTTCAAAGTAGATTTGCGGTAACATCTTGAGCTTGTCTAGTTGGTTGCAAAAGTTAACTCCGGGTGGAATCCCCGCGATACCATGTAACCTGTCAACTGGTCTGGAATCTCTCGCAGCACCTCCTCGGCAAGCAGACGCTGAGACTCGCTTGATCTGGGTGATTGGCGATTTCCGGCACTGCCACTAGGCATAAACTGATTCATGGGCACAAACTGTACAATATCCCTTTGAGCAGCCTTTCCATCCACTGTCATGACAACATCATCAGAGTCAAGCTCGTTCATTGAACTAAAATCGGCGTCCCCAACACCGCAGATAATGATGGACAACGGACTTGTACTTGCTTCAATAATGGCCTTCTTAGTTTGCATCATGTCTGAGATGATGCCGTCAGTGACTATCAGTAGCACAAAATAATGGTTACCATCTTCAAATTGACGTGCTATGTTATGACAGTGAGTAATACAGGGCGCAAAATTTGTCGGCCCAGACAGAATCGCCTTTCTTATCTTGCTTCTGTAAACCTTTAGTAGATCTTCTATAGACGAAACATAAGGATGCTCGTCACTACCATTTAAGGGGAACATATGCGATGGTGGTTGATTCGGCCCATAAATCTTGGCCCCAAATCCAAATCCAGCAAATAAGCCCATGGTATCGTAAGGCTTAAGAATGTTGCCAACGGAAAGCAAGGCAGCTTCATATGAGTTCATGCGACGACCCATGGGGTCTAAATAGTGTAAGCTGTCTTGATAGGCTGGATCACCATTTGAGGCTGTGAAGTCGACTGCAATAACGAAGTGAATTTGGGTTCCAGCCTTGATGTAATCTAAAAATGATGCTTGAGTTATAAGTTTAAAATCAGTTATTGTCACCTTGCTTGAGCCTAGAGCGGCAGTTTCATGGCCTCTCTGTTGGAGCAAATTGAATAATTGTCCCTGCTTGTTGGAACAATCCCTCTTCAGTGAATTGATCGTCGTATCAAAAAAGCCGAGGTTCCTCTCTAAATTGAATCGCGTGTCCACCAATTCAAACCTAATTGTTCTATCGAGATCGCCGTTGCATAGTGTGGTCAACTTTTGTTGAAAAGGTTTGAAAATTGGATTGCAAGTTCGGCAAACTGGCGGAGTTCTGTGTACAATATTGAGGGAGCCATTTTCGTTTGCTCTATAGATATGGACACTTGCTGACGGGTAGAATAGGCCACAACAGAGGGCTGGGAGGTCGATGGCGCTCATATTAAATGCTGCAACTTGCTTACAGGAGACTAGTTCCTCCACATCGACAACAAGTTGGCCGGGCCTCTTTCTGGGCCCGCCAACAAGCGGCTGCTTGAAAGATGAGGAGCGCGACGAGACGATGTCGGCAAGGGTTGTTTCGAGAGCGCCGAGAAAGTCGTTGCCGCCTAGGGGGTCTATGTCATATACTTCAAAGCGGAGCCGTTGAATTTGTTCAAAATGATATTGCATCAGCACCTTCTTGGCAAATTTTGGATTTAAATTATCTTGAATAACTTCTGTTCGTCCAATTTCAATCTTCTTATCTTTACCCGTTACGCCAAGTAAATAAATGATCACTTGTGGATCTGACTTGGTTATAATATCACAATCTGGCAAATCTAAACAACTGATGCTGAGCTCAACCATGCTGGTTGTTTGTTCGGCTCCCTGGACCAGTTCTTTGGGACAAGTTGGGCTCGGACTTGAGTTGGTCCATGCTCTAAGTTCGGAAATTTGTTCTGCGACCGGATAATTGATGGGCGATTTCTTCTCCGGCGAATGGTTGCCCCTTCGTTTCAGGTTCTTATTAGCGGCGTCCTGGAACATGATGAGCGTTGCAATTCCTAGCTGATTCCTTGTTGGCAAACTGGACACAATTTTCGAAACGGTTTCATTGGCGCACCAGCGCGAGGGGTATGTTTACAATTTCTGGGCTCGACCTTGGAAACGTGTGGACAGTCAGCTGTTCCTGCTCTCTCTGTTAAACAGTTAAATAAATCTGGTCTAAGCTAGTTGGAGCCAACAAGATGCCGATTTTTGATGACAGTGATCCTGAGAATGTGGCGAGCCCAAGTTGAGGCCCATTCAAAAATAAACACAACAAATTCGCTCCTGAACACTGCAGCTTGGGACTTGCTCGGACGGCGCCCATAGATGCGGCGCCATCTAGGGGCGTTGGCCCGTCCTCGACTCTCCAAGACAGACGCCATTTCCTCGCATGATGGTGAAAGGCGTTCAATGTCTTGGTTTTGGTTGCTCGCAAAACTGTCCCCATTGCGGAGAGTTGGACATTGTTGACAGAGTTTTGCTGCCAGAGAATCTCCATGGAGCTGCGTGGATCATGTTTGCCAAGAGGAGGGCCAGCAGCCGCTAGTCAAGGACTAGCCTTCAATGGGATGATCCTCGCTCGCCCGGCCAGCTAGCAGTTCCAAGTTTTGAGGCCAAGCGAGTGGCGCTGAGATGCAGACTTCCATCGAGACACACGTGCAGTGACAGGATGTAGACTTGCGCCCTCTCTTCGTCTCTCGCTCGGCGCGGCAGTTTGCGCCGCCAGCGATTAATGGTCCTCGTCGGGTTGGGGCCGCGTACCTCTCACTTCCGGTGTGATTTATGGACCAACCGAGTGAGGGTCGGCTGGACTGGTTGTGAGTGACATCGGCGGCTGCGTTTTGCCAACGGCGAGTTGGCAAAACAGAACGAGAGCGGGCAAGAGGAGCGGAGGGAGTGAGAGAGATTTTGATCAAAGAGATTTGATCGAGATAAATGCTGACCCGCCGACGGAGGCTCACCGCCGGTTCGCGCGCCACCCAGCTTTGGCGTCCGTTCCGCAAAAGTTTGCCCACGAAGGAGCGAGAGAATTGGCGCGCATATGCGCCAAACTGACAGGTAAATCCTCTCCCCATCCGGCAGCCCTCCAACTGGCTAAGCCATGGGCGCGAGGCGAAAGTTGGCCGGGCGGCCAGCCTTGCTTCCGCAATAGGGCGGTGTCGGCCAACCGAGCGCTGGGCACAATGATAATCAATGCGACTTAGTCCAAGTCGTTATGGCCTTAGCTCGCACAGGGGGATGATCCGTGGAGTGTGAGGAGGGCGCGTTTGCTGGAGCAACTGGAGCGCTGGTGCCAATTAGCGGGTTTAGGTTTGGTTGTTGGAGGCTGAGGGGCGAGTTTGGTGGTGGTCAGTGTTGGCGGGCGGCGGAGGAGGAGGAGGCGTGGAGTTATTGGCGAGTGGGCGTTCGTGGGGCGCGCGGTCGGCGCCAGGCGGCGCTCGAGCCGCACTGCCTCTGGGGCCGGGCGCGAGGGTGCGAGTGCGCGTGCGCAGAGGCCGGCCAAGTGTGATGTTCACACTTGAATCCTCATGTTGTTGTTGTTGTTGTTGTTTCTGTTCTTTTTGCTGACGCTTGCTGGCGAGTTTGGCGGAGTTGAGTGTTTAGCATTGAGAGCTGAGCAGCCGAGCAGTTTGGAGCTGAGCGAGTTTGGGCGCCGTTTTGCCGAGTTTGGGGAGGAGGCAAGTGGAGCAGCGAGCGGCCGCAAGCTGAATGGGAGCCGAGAGCCGAGCGAGCCAGCAAGCGAGCGGATGGCCGGTCCAAATCTATAAGCGCGCATAGAGACGGAGACAGAGAGAGAGAGAGAGAGAGAGAGAGGTACAGAGACAGGTAGCGAGCGGAGACTGGAGGAGGGAGAGAGTTTTGCGGGGAGCCGAGGAGCCAGCAACAAGCGGCGCCCCATGGCCGTTGCAAAGGGCGAGCCGGCTCAGCGGGCCGGCTCAGCGCGCGCCCCTCACCTGGCGCCGGCCCAGCAGACGGGCAGCCAGTGCGCCGGTTGCAGGCTTCCAATAAGGGATCGTTTCATATTCAGTGTGATTGAGCAAAACTTCCACCAGGAGTGCGTGCGCTGCGTGGATTGTTTGGCGAGCTTGAAGGAGAAGTGTTACGCCTTCGAGGGAAAGCTCTACTGCCGTTTGGACTATTGGCGCCGCTTCGGCCCAAAGTGCAGCGCCTGCTTGGAGCCAATAAAACCGACGGAGTTTGTGCAAAAGTTGAGGGAGAATTTGGTCTACCATTTGAGTTGCTTCGTCTGCCAGGATTGCAAGCGCCACCTGCAGGCGGGCGAGCAGTTGCACCTGGTGGACGAGCGCCGGTTGCTCTGCAAGCGCGACTTTATCACCAGCCAGGCCTCGAAGTGCGCGGGCGCAACAAGCGGCCAGCAGCAGCCGCAGCCGCAGCAGCAGCAGAGAGGCCGCCAGCAGCAGCAGCAACAGCATCAAAACCAACAGCAACAGCAAAACCAGAAACTGCAGCAGCAAGCGGGCCAGGCGGAGGCGGCGAGCGAGGAGAACCAGGACTGTTGCTCGGCGGACAACCTGAGCTCGGGGAGCAACTGCAGCGAGCTTGCCGCAAGCAGGCAGCGCGCGGCCGAACAGGAGCGGCTGCAGCTTGAGGAGCTTGAGGAGCTCGAGGGCGGCGCCTGCGAGGAGGAGCTGCTCGAGGAGGGCGAGCTGTCTGCTGGCGAGGAGGGCGAGCTCGCCGGCTACGCGCACTTTGGCCGGCCGGGGGGCCCCAGCAGCCGGTGCTCGCAGGAGGAGCTGCTGCTCAAGTCGGGCGCCTCCGCTGCCGCCGCTTCCGCCGCCGCCGCCGAGGAGCTGGTGGACGCGAACGGGAAGCGCAGGGGCCCGCGCACGACCATCAAGCCGAAGCAGCTGGAGACTTTGCGCAGGGCCTTCGAGTCGGCGCCAAAGCCGTCGAGGCACACGCGCGAACAGTTGGCCGCCGAGACGGGACTGAACATGCGCGTGATCCAGGTAAGTTAAAGGCCTTGGTGCTGTGTTTTAGAGCGGCGAGCTTAGAGAGGAGCGCCACTTCCGGCCGAGGTGTCGCCTTGCGCAAGGGGCGGGCGCAGGCGCAGTGGGGCCGGCGGTGCCAGTGGAGCGGACAGCCTGGCCAAGTGAGCGCGCGAGTGAGCCACCCGAGCCGGGCCGCCCGCTCTGTCTGGCGGCCGCCTTTGAGGGGCGCCCGCCGACGGGCCGGAGTCGGCCTACAAATTGGAAACAAATTCGGGCGCGCGCGCTCGCCGCCGCCGCCGCCGTCGTGCGGCCGCCGGACGGCAGTTGCGGCGGCGGCCCAAAACAGAGGCGGCGGCGGCCAGCAGAGTGGAGCCCCGAAACAGGGCGAGCCAGCGGAGCGCAAAGAGCGCCTCCAGTTTCACTTGGTGCCCGCTCGGCCGCGAGCTCAAACCGGCGGACAGCTGACACGGAGGCACAACACTTGCCGCCGCCGCCGCCGCCGCCGCCAGACGCAAGCGTGGAAGCCGCAAACTGGCGCCAGGCCTGCCGCAAGCAGCAACACGTGAATCGGGCCAAACTGAAGCCGGCCGCAAGTGATGCGAGTCCGCGCAGAGAAGGCAGGCGGCCGCCCGGTGGCCAAGATGTCACTCACTGGCCGGCGCTCGTGATCGGGCGGCGCCGCCGCCGGATGGTCGGCTCTTCCTCCTCGCCTCAGCCTCAGCCTCAGCCTCTGCTCCTGCTTCAGCCTCAGCCCCTGCCTCAGCCTCTGCCTCAGCCTCTCCGCTTGGCCCTCCGCTTCCACTCGGCCTGGCTCTGGCTTCGGCGCCGCTGCGGCCGCGGCCGGTAGTTGACGGACAGCTCGTCATCATAATGACAGGCGGCCGAGCGGCGGCTGCATCGCGCCCGATTGGCGCGCTCAGATAAGCGCACTGGGCTTGGGCCGCGCGCATGTGGCCATTGTTGTGGCCGCAGCGGCGCCGCCAGCCAGCCAGCCAGCCGGTCGGTCGGTCGGTTGGTCGGCCGACTGGCGGCGGCCACACACAAATCAGCGGCTCGGGCCAACTTGTTGTGAGCTCGTTGGCCCGACCGCAAAGTCGATCACACAAATCAAGTGGCCGATCGGGCGCCGCTTTATGGGCCAAGCGCGCGCTCGATGGCGCAAGCAACCCAGACTCGGGCCGGCGCTCGGCCCAGCTCGCGCTCGCTGTGCGCTCGCAAACATGTGCGCTAATGGCGCGCAATAATCGTAAATCTTTTCCCTCGTTTCCTTTTGCGCCCGCGAGTTGGCCGGCGCACCGCTCGGCTCCACTGCGCCGCCGCCGCCGCCGGCTAAAGCTGCGCGCGCGCGCGCACGAGGTCAGCGCCGCAAGGCAAAGGGGTTGTGCGGCGGCGCCACCTGCGCGCGCGCGCCCACCGCACTCGCGAGCAGCCGGGTCGAGTGGCGCCGCCGAGTCCACTTCGCTCCCAGCGAGCGGCCTTCACTCAGCTCGGCCGCCGGCCAACAGAGCCTATAAGTCGCGCGCTGGGCCGACGGGCGAGCTGGCCGCGTCACGCTCGCTTGATGTCTCCATTAGCCGGCCACTCACGACTTGGCCGCCGCCGCCGCCTCAAGCGCAACAGCGGCAGCAGCTGGAGCGAGAGCGACGCAGAAAGAGTTGAGACGTCCGCGCTCGCTGTGAGCGCTGATGTCCACTCGCCTCAATGGGCAAGCCGAGCGCACGGCCGACTGTTTGGCGCTTCTGCCGGCCGCAGTCGTCGTGTCCTTGGAATTGAAACTCGGCTTCCACTTTGCCCGGCTGCCTCTTGCCGAGCACTGCTGCTGCCGCCCGACTGCATCAGCGGCAGCGGCGGCGGCGGCGGCAGGCGGACGGAGCAACAGCGCCGGCAGCGCATCTGATCCGCCTTTGTTGCGCCGGTTTCCTGTTTGCCGCCGCCAACACTCGAGCGCAACTGCGGCGGCCGCTTGCGCAATGCGAGCACAATGGCGCCCGCAAGCTGCGGCCCGAGCGCCTGAAACGAGATCACATCAACAAGTGGCCGGCGCCAATAAATCAAACACTCGGCTCAGGCTGACGAGCGCTCCTCCTGGGCCGGCAAGGCCAACCTCAAACAGGTGGCAGCCGCTCAGCTCCGGCTCCAACTCCAACTCCGACTTGGCCCAGCTCAAGGCGAGCGCTCCAGCCAAGAGCCTCCACTCGGATTGATCGATCAAGCTGGCGGCGAGCTTGTGCGCGCCTCCAGCCCAAGCTCAGGCGCTGCGCTAACGAGCCGGCCGCCGATTAGCCTCATTGTTGCGCGACTTTGCGCCCGCCGAGCTAATGCGCAAGTCAAATTGAATACAGATGGGCTCATTACGCGCGAGACGCGAGCGGCGCCACTGTTGCGCCGGCCGGCCGGCCGGCCAGGTGAGCAAACAAGCGACTCGGCCGCCATTAGCATAGCGCACCGAGCGCGGCCGCAACACTTGGGCGCACAATTAGCGGCGAGCGGCGAGCGGCGCCCCTCGGCCGGCTTAGTGGCTGGCCGGCCGACGGGCTGCAGCCGAGCGGAGGGCCATTAGGCGGCCTCTCCCATCCCCTTGGGCCAGCGAGCGGTTGCAGCGGCTTCAGCGGCGGCTGCGGCGCCACTGCGGCCAGTGAGGAAGGAGTTGGCGGCGCTCAATGGGAATGGGCTCAATGAATGAGTCTTGCAATTGTAATTGCAATCTCCTCCCTCCAGTCTGGCGTTGCTGGCGTTGCGCGAGAGAGGCGAGTAATGGATCCGCCCGTTTCCTTGCCATTTGCAGCCTCCTCTCTCTCTCTCTCTCTCTCTCTCTCTCTCTTTCGCTCTGCTTGCCACTCGAGCGCCCGCTAATCTTGGCCCGAGCAGCTCGAGCTTGGCCCTCGAGTGACTTTTGGCGCAAACTTTGGCGCACTCGGCGCCGGCGGGCC